>Ga0316628_100002574_pt1 | contig 13537 bp, 10 predicted proteins | sample OWC_Aug_M2_C1_D5_FD_207648 | JGI IMG/M metagenome (GOLD analysis project Ga0316628, IMG submission 207648) | Wetland soil microbial communities from Old Woman Creek delta, Ohio, United States - OWC_Aug_M2_C1_D5_C | ecosystem: Environmental > Terrestrial > Soil > Wetlands | place: USA: Ohio... | reverse complement strand
ACAACGACGTTGACCTGGAGGACGAAGGCCCAAGCGGTCGCCAGCAGGAACGGCCCCGGCCGGCGGGCGTATTCGAGGACGTGGACGCGGAAGCCGGCGACCTTGTCCCGGGTCTTGCCCAGCCAGCCGCGGTCCGGAAGGCGGTCCAGCCAGCGTCCGGTGATGGGGAGGAGATAGACCGCGACCGCGGCCAGGCCTCCGGCGCCGAGCGCGAGCGAGACCCAGATGAAGGGGATCTCGCGGGCCATGTCCATCCGGAAGAGCGAAGCGACGAGGGCGAAGAGGAAGAGGACGGCCAGGCCGGTCCCTCGCTCGACGGCGACGATGGCCGAGGACTTGAGGAGCGAGCGCGAATAACGCGAGCCGTCGAAGATGCGGACGATGTCGCCGCCGAAGCTCGTGGGCAGGAACTGGGAGAAGAACAGCCCGACGAGGTGGGACTTGGCCAGGAAACCGAGTGGCATCTCGTCGCCCTGGGCCCGGCCCAGGATCTGCCAGCGGTAGGCGGCGATGAGGAGGCCGACGGCGCTGAGGGCGAAGGCGAGGAGGACCCACGGCAAGCGGACGCCGCGCAGGACCCGGCCGATCTCCGCGAGCGGGGCCTTGGTCAGGATGATATAGAGGAGGATGGCGAGGCTGAAGACGAGCTTCAGGACGAAGAAAAGCCGGCGTCTCGGCCGGCCCTTGTCATTTCCGCCGGCCGGGGCCTCGACCACGGTCACGACCTTTCCGCACCGATATCACCGTGTTATTTTTACCACAAACCGCGGCCGTGGGGAAAGCGCTTGGCAGGCCGGCTCCGGCGGCCCCGTGCGGATGGCAACGCGGGGCGGGTCGGGCCTGGGCAACTCATTAAAGAACAACGCATTAGGCACATCTTTATGGTGATTCCGGCCCTTAGAGGCAAAAAAGGCCGCTGTTTCTTGCATCTAAGGAAAACGCCTCACTCCCAGAGCGGCCCTGAAAAACCTTTTTGAACGCGGCTCGCGCTTCGGGTATATTGAGGCAGGGGACACGCGAGGATGATGATGCGGGAGTTGAGCCTCCGCGACGCGGCGGAGCGGATCTATCGCTCGGCCCTGGCCGCCGTCGAGCCGGGACGCCTCGTCCGGACCGCGGTGAAAAGGGACGGCGCAACTCTCACCATCGAGAATAGGGTTTTTGACCTCGGCGCGTTCGACCGCGTCTTTCTTATCTCCTTCGGAAAGGCCGCCGTCCCGATGGCCGCCGCGCTGGCGGAGATCCTGGGCGAGCGGCTGACGGAAGGCCTGGCGGTCGCGCCCGCCGTTGAGGAGGCCGGGACTCCCAGCCCCGCGAATGCTTCATCCGGACGCATCTGGTTCCTACCCGCCTCGCATCCTCTCCCCGATGAGCGGAGCGTCGCGGCCGGCCTGGCCGCGCTCGACCTGGCCTCCCGGGCCGGGGCGCGGGACATCGTTTTCGTCTGCGTCTCGGGCGGCGGCTCCGCCCTGCTGAGCGTGCCCGCGCCGGGGCTTACGATCGAAGACAAGAGGGCCGTGACCGGCCGGCTGCTGGCCGCCGGCGCGACCATCAGCGAGCTCAACGCGGTCCGCAAACACCTCTCGGCGATCAAGGGCGGCCGTCTCGCGGCGGCCATCGCGCCGGCGGCGTTCGTCAGCCTGGTCATTTCGGACGTCGTCGGGAACGACCCGGCGACGATCGCGTCAGGTCCGACCGCGGGCGACGTCTCGACGTTCGCCGAGGCGAAGGCCATCCTGGAGAAATACGGGCTGTGGTCCGGCGCTCCGCCGGCCGTGCGCGCTCATCTGGACGCGGGGGTCAGGGGAGGCGCGGCCGAGACGCTGCGGCCGGACGACGCCGTCTTCTCGCGCGCTTCCTATTTCGTTATCGGCGACAATCTGGCGGCCCTCGAAGCGGCGCGGGCGGAAGCCGAGAGCCTGGGCTTCGAGCCGCTCGTCCTGACCTCCGCGGACGAAGGGGAAGCCCGGGACGCGGCCCGCCGCTATCTGGCGTTCCTCGACACGTTCGTCTGCTCGGGCGCGCAGCCGCTGTGCCTCCTGGCCGGCGGAGAGCTCACGGTCACGGTACGCGGCCCCGGCCAGGGCGGGCGCAACATGGAGTTCGTTCTGGCCGCGGTCGCCGAGATGGAACGCGGCGGCGCGGCGAGCGCCCTGGTCCGGCCGCCGCGCGAGAAAAAGGACGGGTCGTGCGCCTTCGCCGGCCCCGCGCCCGAATGGCTCATCCTGAGCCTGGGCACGGACGGTCGCGACGGAACGACGGACGCGGCCGGCGCGTGGGCCGGGCCGGCGGTCGTGGCGGAAGCGCGCCGGCTGGGCCTGCGGTCCGAGGATTTCCTGGCCGCGAACGACTCCTTCGGTTTCTTCCGGCGCGCGGGCGGCGTCATCACGACCGGACCGACCGGGACGAACGTCATGGACCTCCGGCTCTTCCTTTTGCGGCCATAGCCGGGCCCGGCTCACTCGGCCTTCAGCGCATCCACGGGATTGGCGCGGCCCGCTCTGACGGTCTGGGACGCGACGGCCAGGATGGCCGCGGCGAACGACACGCCGATGGCCATGACATAGGTCCCGGGTCCGATCCCCGAGATAAACAGCAGGCCTGTCTTCTGGACCAATCTCCAGCCGACCGTGATGAGGGCGAGTCCCGCGACGTTAGCGACCGCGACCAGGATGAAGAACTCCCGGCCCAGGGACCAGGAGATGCGCTCGAGCGACGCTCCGAGGATCTTGCGGATCCCGACCTCCTTCGTCCTCCGCTCGATGGTGAAGGCGGCGAGGCCGAGGAGACCGAGGCAGGAGAGAAGGACGATGAGCAAGCCGAGGCCGTTCAAGAAACCGGCTAGGCGCCGCAGCAGTTCGAACGTCCTCTCGAAACGGTCCTCGAGGGTCGAGCACTCGAAGGGGAGCCCGGGAGAGGAAGCGTTCCACACCTGCGAGAGCCCGTCTCGGAGCGCGGGAAACGACGCGGAGCGCGAATACTTGACCAGGAGGTGGGTGAGGCTGCCCGGGTCGATCATCAAGACGGCGGGCGGGATGGAGAAGCCGAGGTCGTCGAACAGAAAATCCCTGGCGACCCCGATGACCGGACCGGTCCGGTCCCCGACGGTCAGGACTTGGCCGACGGAGCTCTTCCAGCCCAGCTTGGACGCGGCCGCCTGGTTGATGATGAAGCCGTCCCCGCCGCCGGCCTCCCGCGAGAAGCTCCGGCCCTCGAGGATCCCGAGGCCGAGCGTCTCCACGAACCCGTATCCCACTCCGTAAGCATCGACCGAGATGCTTTTTTCGGGGGGCTCGCCCGAAGGGCGGGCCGGCCGGTTCTCCGACCAGATGAGCGGCAGGCCGGCCGAGGCGCTGACGGAAACGACCTGGGGAAGGCGGGCGATCTCCGTCTGGAGCGTCTCGATCTTCGGCCTCAGCTCGGACGGAATGGCCAGGGTCGCGATCCGCTCCCGGTCAAAACCGAAATCGGCCCGGGTGTAGCTCCGGGTTTGGTTTCTCAGGGTCCCGGCGAAAGCGACAAACAGGACGGCCGCGGTGAACTGGCAGACGACCATGAGCCGGCTCCCGCGGCGTTTCTTCCGGCCGGGGCGCACGCTTCCCTTGAGAATCTGGACAGGTCGGAACGAGGTCAAGAAAAGGGCCGGAGAGAGGCCTGAGACGATCCCTGTCAGGAGGGCCGCCAGGAGGGCGTACTTCAGGAGATAAGGATAGTTCAGGATGGAGTCGCTGACACTCGTGACCGATGATTCGGACACGGCGGCGGCCATCACCCTCATGTAATTCGCATAGATCGGCTGGATGACCTCGTAGAGCAGGACCGCCAACGGCAGGGCGATGAGGGCCAAAAGGACGGATTCCCCGACGAACTGGCCGACGATCTGCAGCCGGCGGGCCCCGACGACCTTTCTTACGCCGACCTCCTTCAGCCGGTGGAGATAGCGGACGGTGGACAGGTTGATGAAGTTGACGGCGACGACAAGAAGGAGCAGGACCCCGAGGATAATGGGGATGAAAAGGAAGCCCGGCTGGCTCGCGGGGAGGAACGATTCGATGTGGCTCGATTTCAGGCGGAAATCGAGGAGCGCCAGAAGATACATCCGGCGGGGCCGGTCGGACGCCGCGGCGAGGTGACGGCCGACGAAAGCCGGGAGCTTCGCTTCGAAGGCCGCTTCGTCAAAGTCTTTCTTGGCCAGAAGGAAGACGGCGTTCTGGTCCGCTCGCCGGTCCTCGAGGTCCGCACCCAAGGACCGCAGCGTTTCGAAGGGGATGAGGACGTCGAAACGGAAGGACGAGGTCTTGGGTTGGTTCCGGACAACCCCGCCGACGGTCACGTCCACCGCGTTGTCGAGGGTCAGGGTTTTGCCGACGGGGTCCTCGTCCCGGAAATACTTCGCGGCCGCGGATTCGGAGAGGATCACGGAGCGGGGATTGGCGGCGAACGCGTCGGGGCTCCCGGAGACCAGCGGGAAGGTGAAGATGGACAGGAAGGCCGGGTCGGCGAAGAGAATGCCCCTCTCGTAAAAACTCCGGTCCCCCTGGCGGAGGATCCGCTGTCCGCCCGGACGCACCCTCGCCCCCGCCTCGATGTCGGGAAACTCCGCTTTCAGGACGGGAAGGAGCGGCGCGGGCACGAAAACGGTGTGCCGTTCCCCTTTGTCTTCGGCGGGCAGGACTTGGACCAGGCCATAAATCCTGTCCGCGTTTTTGTGGAACCTGTCCGCGTTCAGCTTGGTCCCGGCGCCCTGGGCCAGGAGGATGAAGCCCGCGATCCCCAGGGCCATGCCGATCAGGTTGAGCAGGGTGAACGTTCTTTGCCGGCGGAGGTTTCGCCAGGCCGTCCGGAAATAGTTCTGGAACATAGCACCCCCTCGTCCAAAATTCCGTAACTCTCTTTTGCGGCCATATCGTTGTACGAGAATGGGAGCTGGATAGTTCCTTTGACGGCCGCGGGCGGCCCGGGAGAAACCTTTTCGGCCGCTCATACGTTTATATCTATGGAAACGATGAGCGAGGACGGAACGGAGAACCGAGAGAGACCATGAGCAGCGAACAGCGTGACGCTTTAAGGATAAAGACGCTCCACCTGGCCATCCGGCCCGGGGCGTCGGCGATCGCCCAGCTGGCCGCGGCGATCAAGAGGCGGAGCCGGTCCGGCGCCGGCCTCATCTCCGTGGCCGGTTTCAGATATCCTTTCCCGCCTGATTTCCCGGGCTTCATCTATCCCGGGAAGAGGGCCCTGGCCCCCGTCTACGTCCGCCCGGACCGCTGATCTGAATTCGGGGGACGTTTAACCTAATTCCAAGCCAACTCGCTGATCAAGGACTCCATCCCGAGGGGCCGGATCATCCGAGGACCCATAACGGGGGGAATTAGGTTAAACGTCCCCCGAATTCAGTATTTAGCTCAGGATTTTTCACTTTTTTTCTTTCGGAACAAGTGGGGCCGAGGGGGGTCGTTTACGCTAACGATATCAAGGCGGATGCTCTCGCCGCCCTGGAGATTGACGCCGGGAAACCGCCGGACGACAAGAACGTCATCACCGTTCTGGCGCTCGATGACGATCCGGTCTTCCCGAGCAGGGATCTCGACATGATCGTCGCCTATAACAGCTTCCATGATATCAGGGACAAGCAGGCTTGGCTCGAAAATGCCGTCAAATACCCCAAACCGGGCGGGACGCTCGCGATCATTGACGGATATTGGCCCGAACACGGGGGATTGGCCCTGGACAAACTCAGGGACTACGGGGCCCAGGCCGGTCTCCGGCTCCTTCTTCATAAAGACTTCAGTTTCGGGGAGCGGTCCCATCGTGTTCATCTGTTCGCGCGGGGCTGATAAAGCCTCCGGCGAAAGGCTTTGAAGCGGAAGCCAGCCTCCAAACGTACCGGGCGGCGGCGGCCAACCCGGCCGAATCCATGCGCTACGAATAAGCGGGCTATTCGAAGGGGGAACGACAAACGGGACGCGCGGCCCCTCCCCGCACAGCGCGACGCTTCCGGCGGCCACGTTGACGGCCCCCAATCCCTGATATAGAATCTTGCCATTCCAGCCGTTCATGACATTTTCATGACACTCGGGTGCGCGACGACGGGGATAATGGGGCGGCTCCGGCGATGACCCGCGAGGGGTAGAGTGAGACATCGCAAGCAGATTTTCCTTTTCCTCGTGGCCGTCCTCATCCCCAGCCTGACCCTCATCTTCTTCACCCAGAAGATCCTGCGCCAGGAAAAGGAGCTCTCCCTGAAGCGGGCCGCCGACGAACGCCGGCGCCAAGCCCAGGAAATCGGCCGCGAAATCCACATCCGGCTGGAGAGGCTCAAGCTCGAGGAATCGCGAAACGAACAGGCGACCCTGGCCCATCCCGATGAGCATACGCCGTCCCGGCCCGAGGTCGTCGCGGTCGGACTTGTCGAGGGCGGACGCCTCCGTCTGCCCTGGGAAGCCGTCTCCGCTTCTTCTCAGGCGCTGCGCAAGAGTCTCGAAGCTCCCGCGATCGCCAGGACGATCCGCGACGGTGAACGGGCCGAGTTCGAAAAGAAGGCCCCGGCCCTCGCCGCGGAACTCTACCGACAGGCCCTTGGCGCAGCGGCCGCGGAGGGAAAAGCCTATGTCCGCTTGCTCCTGGCCCGGGCGCTGGCCAAATCGGGGAAGCAGGCCCAAGCATACGGGCAATACGAGATCCTCCTCGACCTCGCCCCCCGTGAGAAGGACGAGGACGGCATCCCCATTTACCTCTACGCCGCGGACCGGATGGCCGCCCTCCCCCGATATGCCGAGAGGGTCGCGGCCAGGATCGACGCCGCGCTGACGGTGAAACCGTGGATGTCCTCTCCGGAAGCCGGGTTGGCCGCTTCCGTGCTGGAACGGATAGATGCTCAGGCAGAGACCTCCGATCAGACGAAATCCCTGGTGACGCGCTTGCGGGCGAAGATTAGGGCCTATCAAGCCAAGGCCGGACGTCTTCTGGCCGTTCAGGAAAATTTCGCGCGGCACCTGCTTCGCTTGGGATCTGAAGAGCAGGGCCTCTCCGCCGAGTCGGCTTGGGAAGTTGAAGGGAAGGGCGAGTGGCTTCTCGGCCTCGGACCACTCGCCGGAGACCGGAGGCTTCTGCTCATCGTCGACATCCGCGCTTTGAACGACTCTCTCCTGGGCGACGAGACGTTTCGACAGACATATCCGGGCGAGGTCCTGCTGACGGGCACCGAGGCGTCCGGCGGCGACCCCGTCGGGCCGAACTTGCGCGGGCTCTATGCCGCCACTTCCGGATCCCACACTGGTGCGGCCTCGGCGAGTCCGGCCACGAGCCGGCCGTTCTACGTCCTAGCCATGGCCGCCGCCATTCTTTTCGCCGGCCTGGGCGGCTATCTCCTCTGGCGCGACGTGCGCCGGGACCTCGACCTGGCGGAGATCCGTTCGCAGTTCGCGGCCAGCGTCTCCCACGAGCTCAAGACGCCGCTCACGGCGATCCGGATGTTCGCCGAGACCGTCCGCCTCGGCCGGGTGAAGGACGAACCGACCCGCGACGAATACCTGGACACGGTCATCAATGAAAGCGAGCGGCTCAGCCGGCTCCTGAACAACGTGCTGGACATCTCGAAGATCGAACAGGGGAAGAAGTTGTATCATCCCCGGCCTCAACCGCTGGCCCCGATCCTCCGGACCGCCGTCCGGACCATGGACTATCCCTTGCGCCAGCAGGGCTTTGTCCTCCGGGTCGAGATCGAGGACGGCCTCCCCGACGCTCGCGTGGACGCGGACGCGCTCGAGCAGACTCTCCTCAACCTCATCGGCAACGCCATCAAGTACTCCGGGGCCGCGCGCGAGATCGGCCTCGAGCTCGTCCGGGAGGGGACGTGGGCCGTCGTCCGGGTCATTGACCACGGGGTCGGCATCCCGCCCGGCGACCGGCAGCGCATCTTCGAAAAATTCTACCGCGTCCCGTCGCCGGAGAACCGGCAGGTCCCCGGAACGGGGCTGGGCTTGGCCCTGGTCGCCCATTTCGCAGAGGAGCACGGGGGTCGGATCGAAGTCGACGGCGCCCCGGGCGGCGGCAGCACCTTCTCCCTCTATCTCCCGCTGGAGGTCGGGCCGTGAAGCGCATCCTCATCATCGAAGACGACGTGGCCATCCTCCGGGGCCTCAAGGACAACCTCGAGTACGAGGGCTACGGCGTTCTTTCGGCCACGGACGGCGAGCAGGGCTACGCCCTCATCCGGGAGAAAAAGCCGGACTTGGTCATCCTCGACCTGATGCTCCCGCGCCTCGGCGGCTACGAAGTCTGCCGGAAGGTCCGGGCGGAGGGCGGGAACGTCCCGATCCTCATCCTCACGGCCCGGGGCGAGGAGGTCGACAAGGTCCACGGCCTGAATATCGGCGCCGACGACTATATGACCAAACCTTTCTCGGTGAAGGAGCTTCTGGCCCGCATCCAGGCGATCTTCCGCCGGGCGGCGGCTTCCCGGACGGGGACGCTTCCGGACGAGCTTCGCTTCCATGACGTCGTCGTGGATTTCCTCCGCTTCGAGGCCAGCAAGTCCGGCCGCGCGCTCGAATTGTCGCGGAAGGAATTCGGCGTCCTCCGCCTCCTCGCCGCCCGGTCTGGCGAGGTCGTGACGCGCGACGAGCTTCTGGACGCCGTGTGGGGCTACGACAGGTTCCCGACGACCCGGACCGTGGACAATCACGTCGCCCTCCTGAGAGCCAAGATCGAGGACGACCCGGCCCGGCCGCGCTTCCTGCTCACCATCCGCGGCGTGGGGTACAAGCTCGTCGTCGGGACGTGAGGCCGTCATGACGAAAAAATTACACGCCCTGGACGTTCCCATGACATCCGCGAACCGAGGCCGGCGTATGTTTAAGAGCGAAATGCCGGACAGGGGGCCATTCAAAATGAAAAAAGCCGCGACGACATTCGCTCTGATGATGATTTTGGCCGTCATGGTGACCGGGCTGACGCCCCAGAGCGCCGCCGACCTTTTTCAAAAGGCGCTGACCATGGAGAAGGCGGAGGGGAATTTGGAGGAGGCCATCGCCCTCTACCAGAAAGTGGTGGACAAGGGGGACGATGAGGCCTTAGCCGCCCAGGCGCAGCTCCATATCGGTCTTTGCTATGAGAAGCTGGGTTTGGGCAAGGCGAGGGAAGCCTACCAGCGGGTCATCGACCGCTTTCCGCGCCAAGCCGATGCCGTCAAGACGGCCCGCGACAAATTGGCCCAGCTCGTCGCCGCCCGGACCGAAAAGCCCGCCGCAAGCGGCGAGATCAACGTCCGGCGCGTTTTTGACGACTACGGTCCCGAGTGGGGCAACGCCCTTTCCTCGGACGGCCGGTACCTCGTTTATACGGATTGGAGTACGGGGGACATGGCCGTCGTCGACCTCATCACGAAAGAGCGTCGGCGGATCACGAAGGACGGAGGCTTGGATAAAACCGAGAAAGCCTGCGGCGAGACGAGCGCCTTCTCGCCCGACGACAAGCGCGTCGCCTATGGCTGGCAGGGCGCCGACAAGGTCAGCGAGCTCCGGGTCATCAACTTCGACGGGACCGATCACCGGGTCCTCTATCGGGACGAGAACGCGATCTGGATCCGGCCGCACGGCTGGTCCCCCGACGGGCGGAAAATCCTCATCAACCTGATGCGCAGGGACGGAGGCTGCGAGATCGCCCTGATCTCGGTCGCCGACGGCAAGGTCAGCATCGTCAGGAAGGTCGCCTTCAAGGACCCAGAGATGGCCCTTTCACCCGACGGCGCGCTCATCGTCTATTCCGCGCCCACCCAAGCTGGCTCATCGAAGCGCGAGATCTTCATCATGAAGGCCGACGGAACGGGACACGAGGCCCTCGTTTCCAACCCGGCTGACGATTATCTTCTCGGCTGGTCGCCCGACGGCCGCCGGGTCGTCTTCGCCAGCGACCGGACGGGAGCCTTCGGCGTCTGGGCCATCGCCCTCGCGAACGGCCGGGCCGATGGGGCACCCCAGTGGATCAAGAGCGACCTGAAACCCACCCCGGTCAGGCTGACCCCGGACGGAACCCTTTATTACATGATCTTCGAGTCGATGTTCGAGGTCTACACCGCCCCGATAGAGCCCGAGAGCGGAAGGTCGCTCGGCGCGCCGACGGCCGTCAAATCCCAGCGGACAGGGGTCCGTTCGGGCCCGGATTGGTCGCCCGACGGGAAACGCCTTGTTTACAAGTCCCATCGGGGGACGGAAACGCGGTACGAGGCCAACACCCTCATCTCGGTTTATGATTTTGCGTCGGGCGAGGAGACGCAGATCGGGGCTGGCGTGGCGTCGCCGCTTGCTGTCATTGAGCCCCGCTGGCGTCCCGACGGGCGCTCCGTCCTCCTCGTCGGCGCGCGCAGCCGGGAGGAGAACGGGATCTTTCAGATCGACCTTCCCGGCGGGGCGGCGAAACTCCTGGTCAAGGCCCCGGCGGGACAATATATCTTTCAGACGGCCTGGTCGCCCGACGGGAAAAGCATCTATTACACGCAGGGAAATCCGGTGAAGGTCCTGCGCCGGGACCTCGCGAGCGGAGAGGACATCGAGTTGGCGTCGATGAACGGTCCCATCGGGCTCCCCCGGCTCTCCCTTTCGCCGGACGGGAAATGGCTGGCCTTCACGTCCCTGGACAAGATGATGGAGCCCGTGAAGCTCATGCTCGTTCCTGCGGCTGGGGGTGCCGCCCGGGAGATCTATAGGACGGAGGCGAAGGTCGCGATCCAGTGGATCTCCTGGACCGTGGATGGGCGGTCGATCTGGGTGAAGAAGTACCAAGCTTCCTCCGAGCCCAAGGGGAAGCCCACGATCGAATTCCTGGGCATGACGCCGGACGGACAGAACATTCGTAAGCTGGAGATGTCGCTCCTGGGCGCCATGGACCTCCGGTTCCATCCCGACGGGCGCCAGGTCGCTTTTACCGCGGGCCAGGCCAAGCTCGAGCTCTGGGCCCTCGAGAACTTCCTGGGGTCTCCGTCAAAGGCCAAATAAGCGGAGAACGGACTCAGAGCCAACTGCCGGGCTCAGGCCTGCGCCCGGCGCTTATCACCGGCTTGGCCGTTCACTCATATTTCAGAGCCTCGACGGGTTTGGCCAGGGCGACCCGGAGACGGAACAGGCGGTGTCCGGAAGCGGTCACTCATATCTCAAGGAGTCCACGGGATTCCCCCGCGCGGCGCGAACGGTTTGAGAGAGGATTGTCGTCAGACCCAGACCGAGCATCAGGAGAAGGCCCAACCCGAAAATCCCCGGGCCGAGCGCGATGCGGCGATCTTGGCGTAGTTCCCAGTCAGAACGGCGCTCCTGAAGAGGGAATAGAGGGCGACGGAGGGAACCGCCCTCAAGGCCTGGACCCAATACCACGTCCGGGCTTCCCGCCGGCCCCGGCTCGCGGCACGGTCTTCGAATTCCTGGTCGAGGTCGTCGACGAGGGAATGGCGTTCGACCCAGACGGCGAGTTTCGCCACCAGCCACCTGGGAAAACCGGGCGGGCCAAGAGACGCGGTCCTCATCCCGCTTTCCCCTTCTCAAACAACCCGGGGACGATCCCTTCCCAGAGCGTCTCTTTGAGCTCATAGGCATCGGCTAGGGCCCGGCGCCCCGACGCGGAAATCGAGTAGAAGATCTTCCTTCGCCCGCCGCGCTCGGGGAGGGGCTGGCCTTCCTTCTTGATGAGGCACCCCTTCCGAACCAGCTGGTCGAGAGTACAGTAGAGGAGCCCGTAATTCCAATCCTCGCCGGTCAGCTCCTGGATCTGGCTCTTGATGCTCACACCGTAGGCGTTCGTCCGGAGCCTGAGGATGCCGACCAAGACGATTTCCTCGTTGCGGGTCAGGTTCGCCATGCGGGCCTCCCGATCGATTACTATAGATACGCTATACAAATATATTAGTATAGTAATTCTATAAATATATCAAGATTTATTTTTTTGGCGAGGCTGTCCGGTCTTGACAGGCTGGGAAGGCGGAGGCTTGGGCGGGCTGCCGCCTTGACATCCCGCCCCGCTGGGCGCTACGCTGGGCTCGCAAAGGGACAGAATGCGTTCGCCGGTCTTCCTCGTCTGTTTGGGGATCGTCCTCGCTTTCCCCCCGCCGTCCGCCGCCCAGTGGGAGCAGACCTGGGGGCCCGCCAAGCCTCTGGCCGGCGCGCTCCTCGTGAGCGGTCCGAGGCTCTACGCCGGGACCAAAGAGTGCGGGGTGTTTCTGAGCGAAGACGAGGGCGCGAATTGGAAAATGATCAGCGGAAAGATCGAGCACCGCTCCGCCGCCGGGCTCGACACGCCTCCCCGGGTCACCTGCCTGGCCCTCGTCGGGACGGACCTTTATGCCGGCACGGAATACGGCGGAGTCTTCCGGACCCGGGACGGCGGCGTGAGCTGGCAGGCCGTCAACACGGACTTCGGCCTGGAGCCTCTCTTCAGGAAACTCGGCGTGCCCCCGGAGGTCTGGATCTCCTCTTTCGTGGTCACCGGGACGACCCTCTTCGCCGGCGAGACCGATCACGGTGTCTACAGGCTCGCGGAAACGGGCGAGAAATGGGTCTCGACCGGCGAGGGCATGCCCGATGACCCCTGCGTCATCAGTCTCGCGGCCCGCGGGGCCGACCTCTTCGCCGGGACGGAGCTCGGCCGCGTTTACTTTTTGGGCGCGGCCGACGAAGAATGGCGCGAGCTCCCCTTGGAATTGCCTGAGGGGACCCGCGTTTATGCCCTCCTGGTTTCCGGGCCCGACCTCTTCGCCGGCACCGGACGGGGCCTCTTTTGGACGCCGGACAACGGCCGGACCTGGAAGAAGACGAGCCGCGGACTGCCGGAGGGGGCGGCCATCCGGGCCCTCGTCGCCCGCGGCCCGTTCCTTTTTGCCGGGATCGGCGACAACGGGGTTTTTCTTTCGGCCGACAACGGCGCGAGCTGGATGGCCCTCAACGGCGGGCTATTCGACCTGAATATCCGTTCGCTGGCCGTCGGAACGAACTACCTCTTCGCGGGCACAGAGGGCCAGGGGGTTTGGCGCTTTCCGTTGTCGGCCTTGAAGTAAGCCGGACCTCCTCCGCGGCCGAAAAAAAACTCGCCTCCCTGAACATTTCCGCCTCCTCTACGTTTAATGAAGATGAAGGTCCTGCTTTCGGGGAGGTGAGAGATGTTCCGCAATTATTTTGTGACCGCCTTGAGGCATCTTCAGCGCCGGAAGCTCTTCTCGCTCATCAACATCGCCGGGCTCGCCCTGGGGATCGCCGTGAGCTCCCTCATCCTGCTCTTTGTCTGGCACGAGCTGAGCTATGACCGGTTCAACGAACATGCGGCTTCGACCTACCGCATCGCGATACACATCCGTGCGCAGGGCAGGCTGTTCGGCATCCCCGCGGCGCCGGCGCCCCTCGGTCCGGCGCTGGCCGCCGAGTTCCCCGAAGTCGTCCAGACGACCCGGCTGAGAAGCGGCCGGGCGATGATCGTTACGGTCGGCGACCGTCTTTTCGAGGAGCCCGACCCTCTCTATGCCGAGCCCAGCTTCTTCGACGTCTTCTCGGTTTCCGTG
>Ga0316628_100002573_pt1 | contig 13538 bp, 10 predicted proteins | sample OWC_Aug_M2_C1_D5_FD_207648 | JGI IMG/M metagenome (GOLD analysis project Ga0316628, IMG submission 207648) | Wetland soil microbial communities from Old Woman Creek delta, Ohio, United States - OWC_Aug_M2_C1_D5_C | ecosystem: Environmental > Terrestrial > Soil > Wetlands | place: USA: Ohio... | reverse complement strand
AGACGGACGCCGAGCTGAGCGAGATCCTCCTCCGCGCGTTCATCCTGCGACGCGTGCAGTTGATCGCGCGCGGGATCGGCGACGTCGTGCTCATCGGATCGAATCACTCGGCGGGCACGCTGCGACTCAAGGAGTTCCTCACGCGCAACGGGCACCCGTACGCGTACGTGGACCTCGACCGCGACGACGGCGTGCAGGAGCTGCTCGACCGGTTTCACGTCGGCGTCGGCGACGTTCCGGTCACGATCTGCCGCGGCTCGCTCGTGCTGCGCAATCCATCCAACCAGGAGCTGGCCGACTGCCTCGGCCTGAACGAGACGGTGGATCGCACGGTCGTGCGAGACGTCGTCGTCATCGGAGCCGGGCCGGCGGGCCTCGCCGCCGCGGTGTACGCGGCGTCGGAAGGTCTCGACGTGCTCGTGCTGGAGGCGAGCGCGCCTGGCGGGCAGGCGGGGACGAGCTCGAGGATCGAGAACTACCTCGGCTTTCCGACCGGCATCTCGGGGCAGGACCTGGCGGCGCGTGCGTACAACCAGGCACAGAAGTTCGGCGCGCAGTTGCTCATCGCACGGCGTGCCCGGCGACTCGTCTGCGACCGGGAGCCGTACCAGGTAGAGACCGACGACGGCGGGTGCGTTCGCGCGCGGTCGATCATCCTGGCCACCGGCGCCGAGTACCGGCGGCTCGGGCTCGCGAATCTCGCGCGATTCGAAGGCATGGGCGTGTACTATGGCGCGACGTTCGTCGAGTCGCAGCTCTGCCGCGGCGACGAGGTGATCGTCGTCGGCGGCGCCAACTCGGCGGGCCAGGCGGCGGTGTTCCTGTCGCGGGCAGCGCGCCACGTGCACGTGCTCGTGCGGGGCGAGGGGCTGGCGGACACGATGTCACGGTACCTCATCCGGCGCATCGAACAGAGCGCGAACATCACGCTGCGCGCCCGCACCGAGATCGTGGCGCTCGACGGTGCCGAGCACCTCGAGCGCGTCACCTGGCGGCACGCGGAGTCGGGCGCGACCGAGACGCGCGCCATTCGGCACGTGTTCTCGATGACCGGCGCCGTGCCCGGCACCAGTTGGCTCGACGGATGTCTCGCGCTCGACGACAAGGGGTTCGTGAAGACCGGGCCGGCCCTGTCCGCGGACGATCTCGGCGCCGCGCGTTGGCCGCTCACGCGAACGCCCTTTCTCCTGGAGACGAGCGTGCCGCGGGTGTTCGCCGTGGGCGACGTCCGCGGCGGAAACCTGAAGCGGGTCGCGCCCGCGGTGGGCGAGGGCTCGATCTCGGTCGCGTTCGTGCATCAAGTGCTACGCGAATGAGGAGACGTGAATGACAGAGACGTGCCAACACATCGACGCCATCACGTCGGTTCGCGGCCCCGAGCGCCGTGAATGCGCCGAGTGCGTGAAGACGGGCGCGCGCTGGGTCCACCTGCGCACCTGCCAGGAGTGCGGCGTCACGCTCTGCTGTAACGATTCACCGAATCGCCACGCGCAGAAGCACGCGCGCGCCGCGGGCCATCCGGTGATCGCGTCCGCCGAGCCCGGCGAGCGGTGGCTCTACTGCTATCCGGACGACGTGTTCGCTGACTACTGAGCGCGGCGGCCTACAGATCGCGGTGTCCCCGTTGCAGGGTGGGTGGCTCGTGCCGACGACATGTTCGCCGAGTACTCGAGCGTCGACCGAGGGCGCGGCTGTACGATCAGCGATACGCCCACCGTCTTTGGCTCAGCGCCCGCGGCGACGAGGCGAACCCGCGCGTCGTAGGATCCAGGCGCGAGGCCCGTTGGATTGACCGCAACGGTCAGCGTGGCCGGCGCGACGTCGGCCGACAGCCGTGCGCCCACCCAGTTCGGCGGCTGTCCCGGGCCAACGGAGAGACTGGCGATGGTCAGTCCGGCGACGGCGACCGCGTTGCCCGCGGTGACATCGATATCGCGCGTGAACCGGGGCGCGCCGGAGACCGCGGTCGCGACCACACTGTCGGTCGACAGGACGATTGCCGCCGCGGGCCCCTTGAGCACGAGCGTGACCGGCCCGGTTGGCGATCCCGGTGCCAGATCGCCGGACATGCAGGAGGTCGCGAGCGCCAGGGCGGCGACGAGGGCACTGCGGCTCGAAACGCGGAAGTCGGGCATGGCAACCCCGCTATGAAGCGACCGATCAGCGTTGGACGAGACCCCATTCCAAAATAATCGAATGCAAGGCTCCGGCCGCTAGTGTCGCGGCGGCCACATCTGATCGCCGCGGTCCACGTCCGGAAACAGCCCGTCCGGATCGATCACCACCTTCACGACCGCCGGCGACGCGGGCACCCGCACGACGCGGCGGCGGGCGCCGGTGAGCCACGCGTCCACCGGTACGGTCAGATGCTGCACACTCCCGTCCGCCCGCGTGATCGCGAGCTCCACCGGCATCGGCGCCAGGCCGCGATCCTCGATCGTGATCGCCGTCGAGTCGCCCTGCGGCTCGACCGAGGCGACGGCCTGGTCGAGCGGCCACGCCTCGTAGAACCACGTCGTCCAGAACCAGGAGAGGTCGCGGCCGGCGACATCGGCCATCGTATTGAAGAAGTCATATGGATACGGGTGCCGGCCCGTCCACCGCCGCCCGTACTCGCGAAAGGCGCGGTGGAACGTGTCCTGGCCGAGCACGCCGCGCAGCGCCGCCAGCACCTGCGCGGTCTTGTCGTAGTACATGATGAAGTAGAGGTCCTGCGGATATAGATCGCCGGGCCACATGAGCGTCATGTCATGGCCGGTGCCCGCGGCGCCGAGGTAGAGGGCGCGCTGGCCCGGCTCGGAGTCGCCCGGCCGTCCGCCCGCGCGCGGCTCTCCGTACTGCGCGCGCATCCCCTGCGCGACGTCGAACTGCGTGAACCCTTCGTCCATCCACGGATGGCGCGTCTCGTTCGAGCCGACCTGCATCGGGAACCACATGTGGCCGGTCTCGTGCATCAGGTCGCCGGCGAGCGACAGCGTGTCGGCCCACGGCTGCATCACCGTCATCATCGGGTATTCCATGCCGCCGCTGTCGAGCACTCCTTCCATCGACGTCATCGTGGGCCACGGATAGGCCCACAGGTACTTCGAGAGCTGTTCGATCGCGTCGCGCGTGAACCGCGCCCCGCCGGCGGCCCATGCGGCGGCCGGCGCGTGGCGCCGATAGAAGCTGTAGATGTCGACGGTGTCGCTCGGCGCTCCGCCACCGCCGCCCACGAGCGCCCGCGTCGCGTCCCACACGTACTGGTCGCTCGCGCCCCACGCGAAGTCGCGCACGTCGCGCGCGGCGAAGTGCCACGTCGTGGTCGCGCCAGACCCGGCGAACGCGCGCGCGGCCGGCGGCCCGGGCTCGACGACGTGCGCGACCGCGCCCGTACGCCGCGCCTCGGCCAACGTCGCGCGCGCCGCCGCCGACAACACCGCGCTCGCGTTCTCGAGCGTGCCGGTGCCACCCACCACCCAGCCATGCGGCACCGTCAGGCGAACGTCGTAGTCGGCGGGGTCCATGTAGAACTCCGCCTCGAGGAGATACGGATCAGCGACCCAGCCGTGCACGTCGTCGTAGACCGCGATCTGCGGATACCAGTACCCCATCACGTAGAGATGATGACCTTCTCGCCCTTCGCGGCCGTCGGAGGGTGACGGCGGAGGGACGTACGACCACGCGATGTCCAGCCGCGCGCTGTCGTGCGGCGGCAGCGGCGTGGAAAGCGGAATCCACATCACGGTGCCGTCCACGGTGTAGCCGCCTTCGTCCGTCACGCTCTGCTTGGCGACGTCGGTGATCGGCACGACCGTGACGCCGGTCGACTTCGGCCGAACGACGCGTCCGTTCACCACCACCGCGCCGAGGATCATGCCGCCCGTGATCGGCGCCGACTGGCGCCGCGGATTGCCCGCGGCGAACACGTTCTGCCGCAGGTGCACGGCCAACCGCCGCAGCGTGTCGGGTGAGTTGTTGAGATAGGTGACGCGCTCGCGCCCCGAGACGCGATCGGTCGTGGGGTCGAGGCGCGCGTCGATCGAGTAGCGGGCGTGCTGCACCCAGTAGTCCGCGCCCGGGCGTCCGGTGCGGGTCCGGGTGCCGCGCTGCACGGCGCGCGTGAATTCAGGGATCTCATACACGGGGCCCGGCACGGGACGCGGGTCCTGCGCCGCGGCGGCCGGCGCGAGCGGCGCGGACGGGCGGCTCTGCGCGTGAGCGGCGACGGGAGCTCCGACGAGCGATACGGCGAGGCCGATGACGGAAAGGATGCGCATGGTGCGTCAGGCCCCGCCACAGGCCAGACCGCCTCGGCCGCCGCGACCCGCCGCCGGCACGGCCGCGGCGGGTTCGCGCGGCCACGTGTTGTCGGCCACGTTGCGATCGGGAAAGCGACAGTGCGGGTCGAGGGTGATCTTCTCGATCTTGCGTCCGCCGAAGTCGAGGTCGGCCCTGAACGTTCTGCTGCCGCCGAACCAGACGTCCACCGGATACGTGATGATCGCCGTGTCGCCGGTGACGCGGCTGTTCGCCATCGGGCGAATCCGCGGCCCGCCGGGCGTGAACCGCGCCTCGAGGACCACCGGCGACGGCATCTGTCCGTCCTGCCGCACGGTGACGAAGGTGTGCGCCCCCTTGGTGGTGACGTTCTGGATGGAGCCGTCGACCGACTCCGTCGTGAACAGCCAATAATACCAGAACCAGCCGAGGTCCGTGTGCAGCGCGTTGCTCATGAAGAACGCGTAGTCCCACGGCGACGGATGCTTGAAGCGCCAGGCCTTGGCGTAGTCGCTCATGGCGTGCCACACGTTCGTGTCGCCGGCCACGCCGCCGAGCATCGAGAGCATCATCGGCGCCTTCTGGTAGGCCTGGAACTGGTACATCGGTCCGCCGAAGTTGGCGTCCCACATCAGGGGCGCCTCCTGCTCGCTGCCGCTCGTGCGCCCGTATGCCTGCCCCGGTCCGTCGAGGTTGGCGGGCTGCCCGGTGCGATCTTGCCGTGAGAGAATGTTCATGTACTGATTGAACCCCTCGTCCATGAAGCCGTACCACGTCTCGTTCACGCCGACCATCATCGGCCACCACTGGTGCCCGGTCTCGTGGTCCGACGCGCCCGTGCTGGACATGATGAACATCGGGTACTCCATGCCGCCCTCGGGTCCGTCGACGACGGTCTCGACCGGGAAGGCATACGGCATCCACAGCTTGGAGTAGAATTCCAGCGCGTGGCGGACGGACGGCCCGGCGCCGGCGTACGCCTGCGCGTGGCCGGGGAGATAGAGAATGTTGATGGGAATGGCGCCGCGGCCGGGGATGGTGGCGCGGGTGGCGTCCCAGACGAACTGGTTCGACGTGGCCCAGGCGACGTCGGCCGCCGTGTCGGCGACGAAATGCCAGACGAGACGATCGCCCGCCGCGGTGGCCTTGCCGGGGCCGAAGTCCGCCGGGGTCACGATCGAGCGCGTGGAGTCGGAGTCGAGCGCGTGCGAGAGCCGGTCGCGCACCGCGGGGGTGAGCACCTCCTGCGGGTTCTGCAACACGCCGGTCGCGCCCACGACCCACCCGGCGGGCAGGTCGAGGCGGACGTCGAAGTGCCCGAAGTTATTATAGAACTCTGACGGGCCGAGGTACGGGTCGGTGTCCCAGCCGCCCTGGCGCAGGTCGTCGAACACCGCGACGCGCGGGTACCATTGGGCCACCTGGTACAGCGTGTCGCCCCAGCGGCCCATGCGGATGCCGCGCACGTTGTCGGCGCGCGGCACGCGGAAGCTCCATTCGGCCTCGAGCGTCGCCGATCCCCTGGCGGGAATCGGATTGCTGAGGGTGATGCGAGCCGACGTCTGGGTCACGCCGGTGACGAAGGGCACCGCCGGCGGCGGCGCGGCCGCGCCCCGGCCGCGTCCGCCGCCCCGGCCTCCGCGTCCGCCGGCCGGCGGGGCGAGATCGACGGCCTGCCCGTTGACGGCCAGCCGCGAGACCTTCATGCCGTCGGTGATCTCCGTGACCGTCTCGGCGCGGGGCACGTTCGGCGCGAATAGGTTCTGGTCGAGGCGCAGCACGATGCTCGTCATCGCCGTGTCGCTGTTGTTGTGGATCACGGCGGTCTCCCGGCCGCTGACCGTGGACGTCGCCGGCTCGAAGCGCGCGTCGATGGTGTAGTCCATCCACAGTTGCCAGTAGTTGCGCCCGGGGCGCCCGCTGGAGTCGCGCGTGCCGGCGGCGAACGCACGGCGGATCATGTTGGTGAGCGGGATGTCGCGGCGGATGGCGCGCTCGGGAGCACGCGTGGCGGCCTGCGCGGCGGCCGATGCGGCGGGCGCGGCGGCGAGCAGCGCGACGAGCGCGGCGCGGTGTGCACGGATCATCGAGAATCCTCGGAGGATTTGGGCCGCGGATGCGCGGCTATGAGGGATACTACAGTCTGCGCGCGTGACCGCCATCGTCCACGTCCGCGCGGCCGAGCCACGTCTGGGCGACGCACCGGTCACTGGCCGAGCGGCTGGGCCGGAACCCGGTTGCGCCGGCCGGCGTTCTCACTCGTACCGGAGCGACTCGATCGGATCCAGCCGCGCCGCCCGCCGTGCCGGCAGCACGCCGAACACCAGCCCGATTCCCACCGACACGCCCACCGCGATCAACGTGAGATCCACGGGCGGCGTGCCGTGAACACCCATCAACGATCCGGCCAGCTTGCCGAGCGCGAGCCCGATCACGATCCCGATGCTCCCGCCGATGCCCGTGAGCGACGCCGCCTCGATGAGGAATTGCTGAAGGATGTCGCCGCGCGTCGCGCCCACCGCCTTGCGGATCCCGATCTCGCGCGTGCGGTCGGTCACGCTGATCATCATCACCGCCATCACCCCGATGCCGCCCACGAGCAGCGCGACGGCCGACAGCGTGATCATCACCAGAAAGAACACCCCCGTGAGCTTGTTGAACGTGTCGAGAATCTGGTCCTGCGTGATCAGATCGAAGTTGTCGTGGTCCGCCGGCCGCAGGCGGCGCAACTCGCGGAGCGTGATCGTCACCGCCTCCTGCGCGTCGGCCACCGACACACCGAGCTTCGGCTTCACCGGGATGAAGAGCGCGTTGGTCTTGTCGATCGTGAACTGGTGATCGAGCGTGCGATACGGCATGATCGCCTGCGTTTCCTGGCCCGGCGGCTGAAAGATGTTGGCGTCCGGCTGGTACACGCCCACGACGCGCAGCGGGCGGCCGCCCACCCGCACCCACTTGTCGATCGGTTGAATGGCGCCGAACAGTCGTTTGGTGACGTCGGCGTCGAGCACGACCACGGCCCCGCCGCTTGCTTCCTCCGCCTTGGTGAACCAGCGGCCCTCCACCAGCTCGCCGCCGTAGATCTCCGGGTAGTTGGCGTCCCCGCCCACGATGCCGCCGACGTTCGTCCGTGAGCCTGCGTACTCCACGCGGTTCTGCACGAGTCCCCAGATCGCCGCGAACTTGATCTCCGGCAGTTTCGCCACCGCCGCGGCGTCCTCGGTCGACAGGTCGGGGCGCACGCGGACCCATTTCGGCAAGTCCTGCGGGTTGAGCGGCGTCTGCGACCACACCTTCATGACGTAGAACGTCGTGGGGCCCGCCACTTCGATCGAGGCGACGATCTGGTCGCGCACGCCGGACACGATCGTCGCCATCGCCATCACCGTCGACACGCCGATCACCACGCCCAGCACGGTGAGCCCCGACCGTCCCTTGGCCGCGGCGATCGAATCGATCGCCGAGCCGACGTTCTCGGGAAACTTGCGCGCCGCGTGGGCGAGGCTCTCGAGGGCGTTCATGCTAATCCGCCCGCATCGCGGCCACCGGGTCGAGCGCGGCGGCGCGCGACGCCGGGTAGACGCCGAAGATGATCCCCACGCCCGCCCCCAGCGCGAGCGCGACGAGGATCGACCACGCGGTGACCCGCGCCGGCAGCGGCGACGCCGCCGCGATCATGGCGGCGAATGCCCAACCGCTGCCCGCCCCGAGCGCCCCGCCGAGGAACGCGAGCATCACCGACTCCACCAGGAACTGGCTCAGGATGTCGCGGCGGCGCGCACCCACCGATTTGCGCAGTCCGATCTCGTGCGTGCGCTCGCGCACCGCCATCAACATGATGTTCATGACGACGATTCCGCCGACGATGATGCCGATCGCCACCACCGCCGGGATGACCGTGAACAGCACGCGCGTGAGCTGCTTCCAGAAATCGACGAGGGCCGCCGACGTCTCCACCGCGAAGTCGTCCGACTGCCCGGGCCGCAGACGGTGCGCCAACCGCATGGCCTCCTCGGCGCGCGCCATCGCCGGCTCCACGCCCTGCGCGTCGGCCATCTTCACGGAGATGGTGGTGTTCTGCCGCCGGCCGTACATCGCCTCGAACGTCGTGATCGGCATGAGCACCATGCCGTCGAACGACTGGCCGAGCACCCGGCCCTTGGGGGCGAGCGCGCCGATGATCGTGAGCGGAATGCCGTGGACGTGAATGCTCTGCCCGACCGGATTGCGCCCCTCGAACAGCTTGTCGGTGATGTCGGCGCCCACCACCACGACGAGGCGCCGCTCGCGGACGTCCACGTCGGTCAGCGGCTCGCCGAACGTGAAGCGATAGTCCTGGATGCGCTGGTACGGCGGCGTCACGCCGAACACGAGGATGTCGCCAAGGGTGCGGTCCTTCCACACGATGTCGCTGCGCGGCGTCGGAAAGCCCGACGTGAGGGCGATGGCTTGAGCATCGGGGAGCGCGGCCTGCACCACCTCGGCGTCGGCCGTGGTGATCTTCTTGCGCCGCTGCATGCGCCGCCACTCCTCGTCCTCGATGAGCGCGATGTTGATCGGCGTCCGTCGCACCTGGAAGGTGTTGGACCCGATCATCGCGTCGGCGATGTTCTCCTTGACGTACGCGTTCATCCCCTGGATGATCGCGATGACCGCCACGAGGAACGCCACGCTGACGATGATGCCGAGCAGAGTGAAGAACGAGCGAAGCTTGTTCGCCCTGATCTGCGTGATCGCGGTGAGAAAGACGTCGCCGTAGCGCATGGGAGAAGGCAGGTCGATTCGCGCCACGAGGCCGCACCGACACCCTCCCGAAATCCACGTGGGGCTCGCGTTGCGCGCAAGATGGGGCCATCGTAGGTGCATGCGAACTGTTCACGCTTGGCGCGCCGGGAACGCCGCGCTCGTGGTCGCCCTGCTGCTCCCGTTCGCGGCCGGGGCCGCGCAGCAACGGGTAGACATCCTGATCCACGGCGGCACGGTCGTGGACGGCAGCGGCGGCGCACCTCGCGCGGCCGATGTCGGAATCCAGGGCGACCACATCGTCTTCGTAGGTAACGCGGCGACGGCTCGCGTGACCGCCGGGCGCACGATCGACGCCGGTGGCCTGGTCGTATCGCCCGGTTTCATCGACCCCCACACCCACACCGGCGGCGACCTGTCGAGCGCGCGTATCCACGACGGTGTTCCCGTCCGAGCGAACATTGCCTACCTCACGCAGGGCGTGACCACCGTCGTCACCAACAACGACGGCGGCGGGCCGGTGGACGTCGGCCGCCAGCTCGCCGCCTGGAAGCAGAACGGCATCGGCACCAACGCCGCCGTCTATGTGGGCCAGGGCTCGATTCGCGGGACCGTGGTTGGCCCGAGAGCCGTGCCGGCGACACCGGCCCAGATCGACTCGATGAAGAAGCTCGTGACGCGCGCGATGGACGCGGGCGCGATCGGCATGTCCACGGGCCTCTACTATGCGCCAGGCAGCTACGCGACCACCGACGAGGTCATCGAGCTCGCCAAGGCCGCCGCGGCAAAAGGCGGGATCTACGACTCGCACCTCCGCGACGAGAGCTCGTACAGCATCGGCCTCATCGGCGCCGTGAACGAGATCATTCGCATCGGACGCGAGGCGCGCATCCCGATCCACATCTCGCACATCAAGGCGCTGGGCGTGGACGTCTGGGGGCAGAGCGACACCGTGATCGCGCTGCTCAAGCAGGCGCGCGCCAGCGGCATCGACGCCACCGCGAGCCAGTATCCCTACACCGCGTCGGGGACGAGCGTGAGCGCGTCGCTGTTGCCGCGCTGGGCCGAATCGGGCGGCGGCGACTCCGTGCGTATGCGGCTGACCGATCCGGCCGCGCGGGCGCGTATCATCCCCGAGATGGAAGAGAACCTGCGCCGGCGCGGTGGCGCATCGACGCTGCTCATGACCTCCACGCGCGACTCGACCATCCTGGGCAAGCGCCTCGACGCGATCGCCAAGGCGCGCGGCGTGTCGCCCGTGGAGGCCGCCATCCAGATCATTCTCAACGGCGGGTCGTCGGTGGCGTCGTTCAACATGAACGAGCAGGACATCGAGAAGTTCATGGTGCAGGACTTCATCTTCACCGACTCCGACGGCAGCGACGGACATCCGCGCAAGTACGGCACGTTCCCGAAGCTCCTGCGCGAGTACGTCTTCACCAAGCACGTGTTGACGCTGCCGCAGGCCGTGCGGCGGAGCAGCGCCGCGACCGCGAGCTTTCTGGGTTTCCAGGGCCGCGGGATGCTCGCGCCCGGCTACTTCGCGGACGTCATCGTCTTCGATCCGGCCACGGTGTCGGACAAATCCACGTACGAGCAGCCGACGCTCCTCTCGGTCGGCATGAAGTACGTGATGGTGAACGGAACCCTCGCCATCGACGACGGCCGCTACACGGGCGCGATGGCCGGCCGGGTGATCGGGCGCCAGTAGCCGGGCGGCGCCCGACCGGGTCACTGGTCCCAGGAGTAGATTTTTCCCGTATGTCCGAGCCCACGTTCGGGACGTTCTTCGTCCCCGGTCCCACCGAGGTCCGCCCGCAGATTCTGGAGCAGATGACGCAGCCGATGATGGGACATCGGGGCAAGGCGTTCGAGGGAATGTTCGCGCGCATCGAAGCGGGCCTGCGCGACGTCCTGCTCACCGCCAGGCCGGTGTACGTCGGCGCGACGTCCGCCACGGGCTTCATGGAGATGGCGGTTCGCAACGCGCCCGAGGGCGCGATCCTCTCGCTCGTCAACGGCGGGTTCTCGGAGCGGTTCGCTCGCGTGGCCGAGGCGTGCGAGCGCCGCGTGGAGCGTGTCCTGGTGCCGTGGGGCGAGACGGTCGATCTGAACGTCGTGGAGCAGACGCTGGCGGCCGGCAAATTCGCCGCGGTCAGCGTCGCCCATTGCGAGACCTCCACCGGCGTCATCAGCGACGTGCGCGCGGTGGCCGAGTTGGCCCACCGGCATGGGGCGATGGTGCTCGTGGACAGCGTGTCGGGGGCCGGTGGCGCCGAGCTCACGGTGGACGCGTGGGGACTCGACTTCGTGTTCACCGGGTCACAGAAGGCGCTCGCGCTTCCCGCCGGTCTCGCATTCGCGGTGGCGTCCGCGGAATACGTCGAACGAGCGAAGACGGTCCGTGATCGCGGCTTCTACTTCGACGTGCTGCAGTACGAGTCGTTCGCCGCCAAGAACCAGACGCCGAGCACGCCGGCGCTGTCGTTGCTCTACGCGCTCGAGGCGCAGATGGGCGACATCGGGCGCGAGGGGATCGAGTTGCGGTGGGAACGGCACCTCTCCATGCGCGACACGGTGCTCGACTGGGTGAAGTCGGCATCGGCGCGGCGCGGCTTCGAGCTCGGCGTGGTGGCCGCCGAGGGCACGCAGTCGCCCACGGTCAGCGTCATCCGGCTGCCGGAGGGCATCGCGACGAGGGAGCTCCGCGAGGCGACGCTGGCGCGCGGCATCACGGTGGGCGGCGGCTACGGCAAGTTGAGCGAGACGACTTTTCGCATCGGCCACATGGGCGACCACACCGTGGACGGCGTGAAGCGGTGTCTCGTGGCGTGCGAGACGGCGCTCGCCGAGCTCATGGAGCGCAAGGCGCCGGTTCGAGCCTAGCGCCGCGAGGCGCTTCACTCGTTGCCCGACGTTGCCCGACGCGCTCGCGGCGGCCGTTCGAATTAGAGAAGCATGACGATCGCGATCAGCGCCAGGATCACCAGCGCCACGATCGCGATCGTGAGTGGGCTCATCATGCCCAGCGCTCCGGCGGCGAGCTTCCGTCGCGGCGCGGACGGCGCGGTTGTCACGTCCAGGGGGACGGAGACCCGGCGCGCGATCTGCTTGCCCGACGGCTGCCGGCTCTCGGCCAACTCGATCGTCGGGTCGTGCGCGGCGAAGCGCGTCGGGATCAAGCGCATGGATTCGCCGGCCCCGGCCTCGAGCCGAAGTCCGACGACCGTGCCCCCCGCCTCGAGATCGCGCCCGAAATACACCACGCCTCCGCCCTCGGCGCGCGGCATCTCGCCCACGATCTCGTATCTCCACGTCGCCGCACGCTGCACGAGGGCACGGAGCTCCTTGCGCGTCTGACCGGTGGGCGATGGCGCGATGCCCGAGACGCCGTGACCGCAGCGCGGACAGAACGCCGACCATTCCCGAAGCGACGCGCCGCAATTCGAGCACGTGGTCTCGATCGCGGGAAGGCTCGCGTCGATCTGCCGCACCACCTCGAGTCCGTACTCCTGCGCGCCCGCATCCGAGACGAGCGGCGGGAGCCGGAGCGCCACCATGTTGTCGGTGACCATTTCGCGCGCGAGATAGACGGGCGCCCCGCCGGGCCCGAGACCCAGCCGCACCACGATCTCGTATTCCCCGGCCAGCGCCCGCGCGAGCGCGTCCCAGACGGCGTCCGCGTTCATCGGCCGCTCACGTCGCGCGTGGCGACGCCGCCAGATGATCCATCACGCCTCCCACGAACGCCACCTCGTCGTCGTTCACGAGATGTCCCATGCCGTGATAGAGACGCCGCGTCACCGTGGCGCCCATGCGGGTGAACACCGCCTCGGTCTCGAGCACGCGCGCCGCCGGAATGTGCGCGTCGGCGTCGCTGCAGCCGAGGAAAACCGGCACGCCGTCCAGCCGCCCGGGAAACTCGTCCCACGTGGTGCCGGGCGGCCCGATCAACCCGCCACTCAGCACCATCACGCCGCCGTATGGTCGCGGATGGCGAAAGGCGAACTCCGCCGAGAGACATGCGCCCTGCGAGAACCCGAGCAGCATGATGCGCGACGCCGGGAGGCCCCGCGCCAACAGCCCGGTCACCAGCGTCTCGAGCACGAAGAGCGCCGAGGTGATCCCCGGCTCGTTCTGCTCCCGCGGCGAGAGAAAGCTGAACGGATACCACGTGCCGCCGGCCGCGGCGGGTGCCACGGCCGCGAACCGCGGCCGGTCAAGGCGGACGAACAGGTCCAGGATGTTCGCCGGCGCGGCGTTGCGCCCGTGAACCAGGATCATCGCCGCATCGGCGCTGTCGAGCGACGCGCCGGCGTAAGCGATCGTGTTGCCGAAATGAGGCTGCATCTCGCTGATCGAATCGAGCGCCGGCGCGGGAATCTGGTGAACGGTGGGAGGGCAACGCGACTGCCTGCTCGCGGTAAGCTAGCGGCCGGAGACTCGGGTCGGGATAGCAGAGCTTACTGAATGCTGGCCGGGCCAGGAGCCGGGCGCAAACTGGCGCCCGGGCGGGGCGATGCGCATTCTCCTGA
>Ga0316628_100002572_pt1 | contig 13539 bp, 11 predicted proteins | sample OWC_Aug_M2_C1_D5_FD_207648 | JGI IMG/M metagenome (GOLD analysis project Ga0316628, IMG submission 207648) | Wetland soil microbial communities from Old Woman Creek delta, Ohio, United States - OWC_Aug_M2_C1_D5_C | ecosystem: Environmental > Terrestrial > Soil > Wetlands | place: USA: Ohio... | reverse complement strand
TGCGTGTTGGGGATCGAGCCCGGCAGGTCGCGGCCCGTCTCCACGTCGCGGACGAACAGCACGCTCTGCTCGCTCCCGGCGCTGCTCCGGCCCCAGGCCACGAGCTTGCCGCTCGGCGACGGGTACCACCAGTCGAGCGCGTCGGTGGCGTCGGGCGAGAGCGCCTCGGCGTCGACGAGGACGCGCTCGCTGCCGTCCGGGTCGCGCACGCGCAGCGCGGGCTGCTGCGCCTCACCCTCGCGGCGCTGGTAGAACGCTCGCCCCCGGCGGACCGTCGGCAGGTCGCAGTAGCCGACGCGAAGGAGCGCCGCGACCCGGGCCCGGAGCTCGGCGAAGGTCGGGCACGCGGCGAGGTACTCGTCGGTCCTCGCGTTCTGGGCGTCCGTCCACGCGCGGACGGGCTCCGAGTCGCCGTCCTCGAGCCAGCGGTGCGGATCGGCCACGACCACGCCGAAACGTCGCTCGACCGTCGCCTGATCCGCGGCCGCCGCCGCCGTGATGTCGTTCGTCTTGCTCACGAGCTTGCGGTCACGAGCGTAGCAAGGCTAAAGCAAAAGCCACTTGAATCCGTCCGCCGAACGCCCCCTCATCCTGCTCGCCAACGACGACGGCCAGGCGCGCCGCGGCATCCGCACCATGCGCGAGGTCCTGTCGAAGGACGCCGACGTCGTCATCGTCGCCCCCGAGGTGGAGCAGAGCGCCGCGAGCCACGCGCTGAGCCTGCACCGGCCGCTGCGGCTGCGGCGCGTCGAGGATGGCGTCTTCGCCGTCGACGGTACACCGGCCGACTGCGTCTACGCGGCGCTGCACCACCCCCGCGTGCTCCCGCGCAAGCCGGACCTCGTCGTCTCCGGGCTCAACCACGGCCTGAACCTCGGCCAGGACGTCTTCTACTCCGGCACCGTGGCCGCCGCGCGCGAGGGCGCGCTCCGCGGCATCCCTGCGATCGCGGCGAGCGCCGCGCGCGAGGTCGACCGCCTGGCCGCGTGCCAGCTCGTCGCACGCCTCGCGGCGAGGCTGCTCGAGCGCTGGTCGAGCCTGAGCCCGCGCACGCCTCTGCTCAACGTGAACTTCCCTCCGAAGTGGACCGGCGAGGTGTCCGTCACGCGCATCGGCTCGCGCAACTACGAGGAGCTGCTCGACATCCGGCGGGATCCTCGCGGACGCGAGTACTTCTGGCTGGGCGGGTCCGGCGTCACGCACGCCCCCGAGGCCGGCACCGACACGGACGCCCACGACGCGGGCGTGGCCTCGGTAACCCCGCTCGTGCTGGATTTGACCGCGTACGACGATCGCGCCGCGGCAAGCGCCCTGATCGCGTGACGACGATCGCGCGTCCGGTTCCCCGCGCCTCGTATAAGATGCGCCCCCCATGGCCAAGAAGACCAAGACCCGCCCGCCGCTGCTCGCACGCCGCACCAAGCGCCTGCCCATGCGCCACGCCGGCCCCAGCAAGGTGACACAGGTCGAACCCAAGCGGGTCGCCCTCCCCGCGGCCGCGCCCCCGCGCGACGCTCTCGAGTTCGTGCGCGGCACCATCCGCGACATCCCCGATTTCCCGAAGCCGGGCATCCTCTTCAAGGACATCACGCCGCTGCTCGCGAGCCCGCGCGCGTTCCACATCGTGCTCGACCAGCTCGCGGAGCGCTTCATCGGCGAGCACATCGACGTGGTCGTCGGCGTCGAGGCTCGCGGATTCGTCTTCGGCGGAGCGCTCGCGGCGCGGCTCAACGCGAGCTTCGTCCCCGCGCGCAAGCCGGGCAAGCTGCCGGCGTCCGTCGACACCGTCATCTACGACACGGAGTACTCCACCGCCGAGTTGCAGATGCACAAGGACTCCATCCCCGAGGAGTCGCGCTGCCTCGTCGTCGACGATCTCCTCGCGACGGGCGGCACGGCGAAGGCGGCGGGTGATCTCGTGCGCATGCAGGGCGGCTACGTGGTCGCATTCGCGTTCGTCGTGGAGCTGTCGTTCCTCGCCGGCCGCGAGCGGCTCCTCCCGGTCCGCGTCGAGACCGTGCTCCGCTACTGAAGCCGAGCGAAGCGAAGGCGAATGTCGGCGTCTACTCCGCAGACCACTTGAGTTGATGGTCTTGCGCCACGGGGGCTGCCAACGAGCGGCAGAGTGAAGTCTCCGGCGGGACCGGCCCTTTGCCGTGTCGGCATGCCCAAGCCGCCGGGCTTCTGGCCTCCCAGTCGGCCTGAGGCCGCAATGCGGCGGCTCGGCCGCGGCGTCGCGCTGCCGCATGTCGACGCCAGCTCTTGGTCAAGACTCGATCGGTTCAAGTGACTGCTGCTCAAGTGCGCGCCGATGGAGCGCCGCGGGCGACGAGCGGCTGCCACTCCTCGGTCGCCGGCGTCCACCGCTCGACACGCGAGCCGAGCAGCGCGCCCTCCCTGTCGCGCTCGACCGTGAGGCGATCGGGGCGCACCCCATCGTGGGCGGTGCACCAGATGAGATCGAGCGGCGCCGTGACGACGCGCGCCAGCTGGCCCCACTCGAGCACCTCCTGGCCGCGCGTGGGGTCGAGGATGCGCAGCCAGCGGCTCGAGCTCTGGACGTAGCGGTCGTAGCCGACGATGAGCACGGTGTGATTGCCGAGCTCGCGCGACTCCCAGCCGCACACGGACGGGAGCCCCTCGTCCACCTTCGCGCGGAGCAGCTCGAGCGTCTGCGCGCCGCACGACGCCCGCTTGGCGCGGAAGCGGGTCGTGCCCTTGCACGCGGCGTTGAGCGAGGCCGCGAGCGGGCCGAACTGGACGCCCGTCGTGAGCCAGTCCGCCACGGTGCGCTCGAGCGACCGGCGGCGCGGGCGCGGGAGGTTCGAAAACAGCGGGTCCCCGCTGACGTGCACGGCGTCGAACGCGTCGTCGAACTCGGGCCGCAGCGTACAGAGCAGCATCGCCGCGGAGTAGTAGGCGCAGAACGAGTCGTGGGTGCCTTGCTCCCGGAGCCTGATGCCCGTGAGTCGCACCGTGGTGCGGTGCCGCCGACGCGCCATCGTCGAACAGTAACCTACCACACGAGCCCCACCCATGAGCCCCAACGCGCGAGCCGAGCGCCACCACGTGGCGAAAAGCCCCTTGGCTTTGTCCGCGAAGCGCACGATCATCCGCCCTGAGCGCGTACGCCCAATCCAATCTCCACGTTGGCCGTCCACGCCCCCTGCTCTGCCAAGGACCACACGAGAATGACGCAGGACGCATCGGCGTCACGAGCATCCGCATCGAAGGTCGCGAAGTGGCTCGTCGACAAGGGTCGCGTGGACGACGCGGTCTCGCTCCTCAGCGCGTGGGCGGCCGCGGGCCCCAACGACGCCGACGGCCAAAAGCTGCTCGCCGGCGCGCTCCGCATCAACCCCGCCTCGCCCCTCGCCAAGGCAGCGTTCGCGCGGATGGAGGGGCTCGACGGCGAATTCGGCGATCTCGAAGCCGCCATGCAGAAGTGGACCGCGTCGGAGATCGCGCGCCTCGAGCGCGAGATGGCTCAGCCGAGCTTCAACCGCGCTCAGGTCGGCTTCAACAACAACCTCAAATACCGCGAGCACGTCTACCACATCCAGACGGAGGACTCGGGCCTCAACAAGCCGCACATCATCACGCACCTGTTCGCGGACGGCGGCCGCGTCATCAAGAGCCACAAGCGCGTCTACGCCGACCAGGTGAGCCGGCCCGACATCGGGCTGTACGTGCGCGGCCTGATGAAGGGCCAGCACATGGAGATGATCATCGCGCTGCGCGACGGGCGCTTCGACGAGGTCATCGAGGGGCGTGCGATGGGTGGCATGGACACGCTGACCGAGCCGCCCAACGTCGACGTCAAGCAGATCAAGAAGAAGAAGGCCGAGGGCGCCCCGTCGAGCGCGTCGCCGAAGGAGCTCGCCGTCAAGGTGCAGGGCCAGGCCCCGCGGCCGCCCAGCCCTTCGAAGCCTCAGCTCCCCGCGGCAAGACCGCCCAGGCCGCCGCCGCCCAGGCCGTCGCACCCGGAGGAGGTGCACCAGCCCGTGCCGCTCGTGCGCCCCGCCGAGGCCGAGGCCGTACCGCTCGTGCGCCCGCCGCGCGTGCGCTTCCGCTTGCACGTGCTCCGCAGCCTCGCCGGCGGCCCGGACATCTACGAGCCCGCGGCCGACGAGGTCGTCCTCGGCGCCAAGGGCGCCATCGCGCTTCCGGGCGAGCGGTTCTGCCACCCGAGCGAGGCCATCTTCCGGTGGAAGGGTGGCGGCCTCGCCATCGAGGACTTCGAGGGCGGCAACGGCGTCTTCTTGCGAGTGCGCCGGCCCGTCGAGGTCGAGCCCGGCGACGAGTTCATCATCGGCGACCAGCTCCTGCGCATCGAGAAGAACCCCGTCGCGGACGACGAGCCCTCGCCCGATCCCACCTACTTCTACTCGTCGCCGAAGTGGCCCTCCGCGTTCCGCGTGGTCCAGATCTTCGAGGGCGGCGCGCCGGGCGCGTGCGTCGTCGCGCGCGGCACCACGCTGCAGGTCGGCTCCGCGGTGGGCGATCTCGTCTTTCCCAACGATCCCCTCGTGAGCGAGCAGCACTGCTACATCGAGGAGCAGGCGGGCAGCATCGTCCTGACCGATCTGCAGTCCCGCACCGGCGTCTTCGTCCGCGTGAAGGGCGAGGAGCGCCTCGACCACGGCGATCAGATCATCGTCGGCCGCACCCGCCTCGCCGTCGACCTGTCCCCGTCCGGCCTCGGCTAGCCGAGGCTCGTCCGAGGCTGTGTGCGTGTGCCAATCAGCACACGCACCTAGTCCGCGGGGGGCGCCGTCTTGCGCCAGCGGCCCGCCAGCAGATCGACGTACGGGAGCAGAAACGCGCGAACGAGGTCGATGGCCACGCCCGCGGCGAGCGTGCCGCCGTTGCCCACGTCGGTCCAGTCCGCGCGCGCGAACACCCAGATCGAGATCGCGCTCTCGACGTAGGAGGCGAGCAGGCCGCCGCGGTGCCGGATCGAGTCCTCGGCGCGCTGATAGAACGGATAGAGGTAGGCGTGCGCGCCGAGGCCACCTCCGACGAAGTCGTGCTGGTCGAAGGTGGCGTAGGCGACCACGTCGAGGCCGAACGCGACGCCCCCGTCGGTCAGGTAGAACAGCCCTGCGCCGGCGCCCATTCCTCCGATGCTGCTGTTCGCCTGCTCGCTGGGGAGATCGAGGCGCGTGACGGAGTCGAAATCGGCCAAAGCGTGCAGCGACAGGCGCCGCGTGAGGCGCCACAGCTCGACCTCGACGCCCCACGAGAAGTCGAGGGCGGGCCCTTTCGTGACCCCCGTGTACGCGAACCCGGCGCGCACGGGCGAGCGGAGATCGAACGGCACCTCGTCGGCGCTCGCGGCCCGCGCCGACGCGAGGCCGGCGGCGATCACCAGAGCGGAGAGTGCCGAGTGCGCACGCACGCCCGAGACGCTAGCGCATCGGAGGGATCATCGCAGCGAGGCGAGGAGCTGAGCGTAGTCGCCGTCCTCGAGCGCGCCCTGGATGAAGCACTTCGAGCGCCCCTTTCCGTCGACGATGGCGTGCTCGGGCAGCTCCGGATCGCTCTTCATCTTGAGCGAGGAGAGCCACGCGGTGCGCGTCGCGCCGTCCGGGAGCCAGAACGAGCTCTTGAGCCCTCCCGCCGGCTGCTGCGCGTAGAAGCCCGTGAGCTGGCGCAGGTCGTCGTCGATGGAGACGAATGCGACCTGGATCGGCACGCCGTCGTTCTGGAGCTGCTTCTCGAAGCGCTGGATGCGCGGGATCTCCTCCTTGCAGGGCCCGCACCACGCCGCGAAGAAATTGACCCACAATAGGTGCTTGTCCTCGAGCGGCACGCGCGGGCGCTCGGTGCGCTCGCCCTGAGCGTTGACGAAGACCGGCGCGACTTTGCTCAGCGCGCGATCGCCCTTGTCGCAGAGCGGCCCGCGCGGCGCGGCCGGCGCGGCCGCGTGAGAAGCCGTGGCGGGCGCGCTCGCGACCGCGGCCGTGCTCGAGGACGACGCCACGACCTGCTCGCTGCGCCCGCTCGAGCTCGCCTTGCCCGGCTCGTCGCAGGCGAGCGCGGCGGGCGCCGCGAGCGAGAGGATCACAAGCGGCAGTCGACCCATGACACGAACGCGCTGCGGTTGACGGTCTCGGGGGTGCATTTCTCCAGGGGCTTGCCTCCGCCGTGCGCGGCGTCGCGCGAGCTCGGCCAGTCGCAGTAGTCCTTTCCGAGCTGCGCGAACTCGTTGCCGAGCCAGAGCAGGCCGACCTGCTTGTCGAGATCCGGGTCGTGGAAGACGTTCTGCAGGTCGAGCATGACGCTGTTGGCGCGCCGGTGCGAGAGCGCGCGGTTCGCGTCGGCCGAGCCCGTCTTGCTGGCGCGCGCGACGACGAAGAAGTACCGCGCGCCGCGCCGGTCGTCCCACTTCTCCTCGAGCAGCTTCTTCGCGCTGTCGTCGAGGTCGTCCTTGCCCTCGTCGAAGAGGACGACGGCGCCGCGGTCCTTGAGCGGGGTGAACAGCGCGTTGAAGTCCTCGTCGCTGATGGAAGCGAACGTCTTCACGTCGGCCGGCTGGCAGCCGCGGCGGCTCTCGCTGCCGACGAGGCCGCACGAGTTGAGCACGCGCTGCAGCACGGTCTTGAACGCGGGGGTGCAGTAGCCGACCTCGCTGTTGTCGGCGACGGCGACCTTCGGCGACAGGTCCGCCTGCGGGTGCTCCAGCCTCTCGCCCGCGCCGTGGACCGAGCCGCGCACCCAGAACGAGAACGCGAGGAGCAGGACGCCGAACGTGGCGGCTCCCACGATGAACGGCCCCGGTTTGTCGCCCTCCTCCGGGCCCTGCGGGGCGTGCTGCGGCTGCGCGAGCTGCGCGCGCGCCGAGAACTGCTGGTCGCTCACCGGCAGCGTCGGATCGTGGCCGATGTCCTTCTTGTCGGTCACGGCAGCACCTCCGGCGCGAGCTGGCCCATCGCGTACTTCAGGCCGAGGTCGGTGTCCTCGTCGCACACGCGCATCAGGCCCGGCGCATGCTCCGCGGCTGGCGCCGCGAGGGTCGCCCGCGGCGGCCCGCCGCTCGTCGCCATGTACATCTGCGGCGTCGAGATCGGGACGTGGTTGTTCGAGGCGAAGTGCAGGTGCTGGTTGAGCCGCGTCGCCGTCGCCTTGTCGTCGATGCACGCGCCGATGTCGGCGCCGAACTGCCGCACGATGCGGTCCTTGAGGGCGGGACCGCCCTGCTTGCCGAGCGGCCGCAGGTCCTCCTGGTTGTCGAAAGCCCACTCGAGCACCGCGCGCGCCCGGTCCTTGCCGCAGATCACGGCCTTGCTGAGCACGCACGCGCCCGGGTGCAGGCTGCGGTCGAGCATCCAGTTGCAGTCGGTGTCGAGCGGGAAGAGCGCCAGCGTGACGTCGAGGTGATCGAAGATGCCCTCGGAGACGAGGCGCTCGTGGAAGGCCTTGCAGGTCGGGCAGAGCGGGTCCTCGAAGAGGAGCACCTCCCGCTTCGGGCTGGGCGTCGGAATCTTCAGCAGCGCGTTGTGCTCTTCCTTGGGCTGGGCGAGCGAGCCGCACTTGGACAGGTACGGCTTGTAGTCGGGCAGCGAGGCCGCGTAGACCGCCGCGGGCAGCAGGGACGCAAAGCCGAAGGCGACCACGCCCCCCGCGAGCAGCGGCATCTTGCCGAGCGGCCTCGACGCCCCCGCCTTGCCTTCGGCGGCGAGCGCGCGCCACGCCATCACCGCCGCGGCGGCCACGAGCGCCGACGAGAAGTAGATGCCGACGCAGACCTTGCAGAATGCATGTAATTGCGTGGCCGAGATCGTGAACATGACGAGCGAGGCGGCCAGCGGGACGAAGCCCGTCACGCCGAGCAGCTGCAGAGCCCTCTTCGGGGCCCGGCCGGGCGCGAGCAGCAGGTACAGACCCAGCCCCAGCAGGAAGCTGAAGGACCCCAGGGCCGCGAGCGAGATGGGGATCCCGCCCCAGTAGCTCTGCCGGAAGACGGCGGAGTACGGGCTGAAGAGGGCCGCCTTGCAGGGGTTGCCCTCGTCCGAGCTGACGTCAGCGCCCGGGATGAAGGAACAGTGGATGGCGTGGACCTGCCTGTCCAGGTGGGCGGCGTAGTCGCTCGTCGAGTAGGCGGCGAAGACGAGGCCCAAAAGCGCCCCTGCCAAGGCCAAACCTCCGGCAAATCGGACCGCGCGCCCCCCGGAGCCGAGAACTTGCTCCATGACCCGTCGTATCGGACACGACGCCGAGCGTCAAATCCGGTGTTGCTGGGGGTGGGGCAAGCCGGCTTTTCGTTGCACGCGCCGCAGCTTCGTTTAGAATTTCAACGCCGGGCGGCCATTCGTGTGGCGACGGAGAGCCTTGCCCGTAAGTTCCTTGCCTGGAGTCCCATGCGCATTTCCTTGCCTCTGCTGTTGGTCCTGCTCTCGGTCGCTTTCTTCGGCTGCGGCGGCGGCGGCAGCGCCTTCGGCGACGGCGGGGGCGCGGACGGAGGCGACCTCGACGGGACGCTCGTCGGCGATGGCCACGGGTTCAACTTTGGCGACTCGGGGCCGACGGGCGACGGCGGGTGCGTCGGGCTGCAGTGCCAGCAGAGCGCGAACACGTCGATCAGCGGCACCGTCTACGACCCCGCGGGCGCGATCGGCATCTACAACGTCTTCGTCTACGTGCCGAACGACACGCTCTCGCCGATCGCGGACGGCCCGGTCTGCACGCAGTGCCAGGCGCCCGCGTCCGGCAACCCGATCGCGAGCGCCACGACGGACGCCCTCGGCCACTTCACCCTGACGAACGCGCCCGTCGGGGCCAACATCCCGCTCGTCCTGCAGGTGGGTAAGTGGCGCCGGCACCTGACGATCGCGAACGTGACGGCGGGGGTCGACAACGCGCAGCCGGACAAATCGCTGCGCCTGCCGAAGAAGCAGCACGAGTCGTCGCCGGACGACAACATCCCGCTCATGGCGCTGACCACGGGCTGCGACCTGGCCGAGTGCTTCTTCCTCAAGCGGATCGGCATCGACCCCAGCGAGTTCACCGCCTCGAACGGCACGGGCCGCGTCCGCCTCTACAAGAGCACCAACGACGACGGCCAGACGTTCCCGTCGCCCTACAACGCGGCCGGCGCCCAGAACGCCGATTACCTCTGGAACACCAAGACCGAGATGATGAAGTACGACATCATCTTCGACGCTTGCGAGTGCAACACGTATAGCCGTGGCTCGAGCGGGTACCAGAACATGCTCGACTACCTCAATGGAGGCGGCCGAGCGTTCACGACGCACTACTTCTATAACTTCTTCGCCAACTCTACGCAGTGCGGAGGCGCGGGGGGGTACTGCAACGGCGTGTCCCCGCTGCCGACCGTGGGTGCGTGGGAGGGGAACCAGGGTCTGGCCGACGCGTGCGGCAATACGTCGTTCAGCGTGTCGAGCTGTTCGTCGTGCCCCAACGTGGCTGCGCTCGATTCTTTCGACGGCAGGTGCCTGAAGATCGACACGGCCATTCCGAAGGGGAAGGCGCTCGCGGATTGGTACAAGGCCAACAACGCCAAGCTCACGAACGCTGGGGAGGCGTACGGATACTTGGGCCTCTCCGACATCCGCGAGGACATGGGCAAGCTGAGCGCCTCGTTGCTCGCGGCCGGAACCGCGACCCCATGGCTGTACGCGGGCGACGTCACGAGCAACTACGACGCCTACTACTTCAGCTTCAACACGCCACTAGGAACGAACCCGGCGACGCAGTGTGGCCGCGCCATCTTCTCGGACGTGCACCTCACCGGATACGGTACCGGCGGCACCTCGTTCCCGAGCTACTGCGGCGACCCCAACTCGTTCGACCACGACACCAACGAGCTGGCGCTCGAGTTTCTCTTCTTCGACCTGTCGTCCTGCGTGCAGAACGACACCCAGCCTCCGCCCCCGCCTCCGAACTGATCTGACCCAAGCGAGAAAGCACAGGAGCAACGCCATGCGTACACGAATTTCCCTGATGATCTTGGGAGTGGCCGCTCTGCTGCTGTGCGCGTGCGGCGGCGGGGGCAGCGCCTTCGGCGACGGCGGCGGTGTCGACGGCAGCAGCGACGGCGGCGGCGCCTACGACGGGACGAACCCGAACTTCAACACCGACGGAGCCGTCGGCGACGGCGGGTGCGTCAACCTCCAGTGCCAGCAGAGCTGCGCGAGCACGCAGATCAGCGGCTACGTGTACGACCCGAAGGGGACCGTCCCGCTCTACAACGTCTTCGTCTACGTGCCGAACGCCCCGCTCGATCCGATCACGAGCGGCCCGGTGTGCACGGCCTGCCAGGCGCCGGCGTCGGGCAGCCCGCTCGTGTCGGCGACGACCGACGAGACCGGCCACTTCGTGCTCCCGAACGTGCCGGATGGCGCCAACATCCCCCTCGTGCTCCAGCTCGGCAAGTGGCGGCGGGTCCTGACGCTGCCGAACGTGCAGAAGTGCGTCGACAACCGTTACAACACCAAGGCGAGCCCCAAGGACACCTCGGTCGAGAGCTTCATGCGCTTGCCCAAGAAACAGGGCGAGACCTCGCCGAACGACAACATCCCGCTCATCGCGGTGACGACCGGGATGTGCGACTACGGCGAGTGTTTCCTCTTGAGCACGATCGGCATCGACATCAAGGAGTTCAACACCGGCGGCCGCGTGCAGATCTACGACGGCTCGGGCGGCGAGACGGCCTACCCGCACTCCTACGGCAACGCGCTGAGCAACCTGTGGAACAACGCGTCGAACATGAACAAGTACGACATCATCTTCGCGTCGTGCGAGTGCTCCACCGAGGACCGCGGATCGGGCTACGCGAACATCCAGAACTACCTGAACGGCGGCGGCCGCTTCTTCGGCACGCACTACCACTACAACTTCTTCGCCAACCAGACCCAGTGCGCCAACAGCTACCCGGACGCGACCTGCAAGGGGCCGAGCGATTTCAACGGGGTGGCGCAGTGGATGGGTGACGGAGCGGCGACCTACTCCGGGACGCCGTTCTACATCGACATGACCTTCCCGAAGGGAAAGTCGATGGCGCAGTGGCTGAACAACATCGCCGGCGGCACGCTCGGCCAGATCAGCCTGTACGAGACGCGCAACGACGTGAACATGCTGACGACCGGCAAGGCGACCCGCTGGATCTACTCCGACTCGCCAGGTGGCAACGCGTCGAACGCGTACTCTGCCCTCTACCTGAGCTTCAACACGCCGGTGAACAACCAGCCCGCGAACCAGTGCGGGCGCGCGGTCTTCTCCGACGTCCACGTCGCGGGGACCTCGAGCGGGTTCTGCCAGAACATGGACAGCTCCTACCAGTCCAACCTGAACGCGCTGGAGTTCCTCTTCTTCGACCTGTCCTCCTGCGTCCAGGACGACACCAAGCCGCCGGTGCAGCCCCCCAACTGACGGAGACTGGCGAAAGGGGGGATTGTGGCTGATACTCAGATCGTGGCGGATTCGATTCCCCCCCAGGCCGCGCTCGAGCCGGGCGTCGTCCTCGATCGGTATGAGCTGCTCTGTACGATCGCCCGCGGGGGCATGGCCCACGTCTGGCTCGGCCGCTTCAAGGGCAAGCACGGCTTCGAGAAGCTCGTCGCCGTCAAGACCATCCTGCCCGAGCACGCGCTCGACGAGCGCTTCCGCAGGATGTTCCTCGACGAGGCGCGGATCGCGAGCGGCGTCGACCACCCCAACGTCGCCAAGATCCTCGACCTCGGCGAGTGGCGAGACTTCCTCTACCTCGTCATGGAGTACGTCGACGGCGACCCGCTCTCGCGGCTGCGCCGCACGCTGGACCGGCGGTCGATCACGATGCCCATCCCGCTCGTGCTGCGCATGCTGTCGGACATCTGCTCCGGACTGCACGCGGCGCACGAGCTCCGCGGCGAGGACGGCACGCCGCTCGGCGTGGTTCACCGCGACGTGTCCCCGCAGAACGTGCTCGTCTCCCACACCGGGCTCTCGAAGCTGATCGACTTCGGCGTGGCCAAGGCGCGCGACCGGCTCGGCGAGGAGACCGGGGCCGGCTTCGCGAAGGGCAAGAGCCGCTACATGGCGCCCGAGCAGGCCCTTGCCAAGCCCGTCGATCGGAGGAGCGACATCTTCGCGCTCGCCGCGATGGCCTACGAGATCTTCGAGGGGCAAGCCCCCTACGACGGGCCGAACGACATGGCGCGGCTGCACTCGCTGATCACCGGGGACGAGATCAAGGCGGTGAAGCACGCGCCCCACCCCGCCGTCGAGAGGCTGATCCTCAAGGCGCTCGCGCGCGAACCGGACGCCCGCTTCGCCACCGCGGCCGAGATGCGCTCGGCCCTCGAGGACGCGATGGTGCAGATGAAGGTGCGCGCCGGCGCGGAGGAGCTGGGGGCCTTCGTCACCGAGCACACGGGCGAGCGCATCGCGGAGCGCAAGCGCGTGGTCAAGCTCGCGCTCGACGCGGCGGGCGAGCGCCAGCGCATCAAGGACATGCTCGAGCACGGCACCATGAACGGCCGTCGCAACGGGAGCTCCCCCGACGAGGCCTCTCCCGACGGCGTCGGTGCGTCACGGCAAGCCGCCGCGGACCCCGCCCAGCCGAACACGCCCGCGGGAATCGTCGTCGAGAACGCCCTTCCCCCCGCGTACTCGTCCTCGCTCCCCGAGGGAGAGTCGCCCGTCTCCGTGGTCACGCGGAAGCGGTGGGGGCTCATCGCCGTGGCCGCGGCGCTCGGCGTCGGCGCGGTGATCGGTCTCGGCGCCTTCATCGGCCACACGTCGGGCACGAAGAGCACGGTCGCGACGACCCCGGTCGCGACGACCCCGATCCCTTCGGCCGCGCCCGCCGCCGACCCTTCGATCCCGCCGCCCCCGGAGCCGTCCGCTGCGTCGATTGGATCTGAGAGCCCAAGCGCGGCTAGTATGGGCTCGAGCCATCCGTCGGCGAAGCCCCAAAGCCCGAGGCCTCACGCCACGTTCGCTCCAAGGCCCTCGAGCACCGGGAAGAATGGGAAGAAGCCGCACGACGTGGTCATCCAGTAGGCTCGCCGCCCTCGCGGCGGCGCTGTTGCTCGCCATCTCGGCCACCGACGCGCTCGCCCAAGCCGCCCCCGCTTCCGCACCCGAACAGGCCTCGAAACCCGCCGAGCCCTCCCCGTCCGACGTCGAGACGGCGAAGGCGCAGTTCGTCGAGGGCCTCGCGCTGCGCGACAAGGGCGACGTGCCGGGTGCCCTGCAACGGTTCCGCGCGGCGTACGCGCTGGTGCCGACGCCGATCACGGCCCTCGAGCTCGGCAAGACGCTGATCGCCTCGGGCAAGATCCTCGAGGGCCGGGAGATCCTGCTCGAGGCCTCGCACATGCCCAAGAAGCCGGACGAGTCCCCGAAGGCCCAGGAGGCGCGCGACCAGGCCGCCCAGGCGGCCGACGCCGCGAAGGCCAAGCTCGCCGCGCTGTCGATCGACACGGACTTCGCCGCCCAGCCCGCCATCACGATCGACGATCAGCCCGTGCCCAAGGAGGCCGCGCGCGCGCCGCGCATCCTCGACCCCGGCCACCACGTGGTCGTCGTTCG
>Ga0316628_100002571_pt1 | contig 13542 bp, 11 predicted proteins | sample OWC_Aug_M2_C1_D5_FD_207648 | JGI IMG/M metagenome (GOLD analysis project Ga0316628, IMG submission 207648) | Wetland soil microbial communities from Old Woman Creek delta, Ohio, United States - OWC_Aug_M2_C1_D5_C | ecosystem: Environmental > Terrestrial > Soil > Wetlands | place: USA: Ohio... | reverse complement strand
AACTGGCGGCTGGCGCTGGCGACGGAGCGACCGTCTTCGGCCCTGAGGCGGCTGCCGATCTTGAGCACCTCCGCAGCGGGCCGGCGCAGTCGATGTTCGTGGCGGCGGATCATCTCGTGCTGCTGCAGGATGAAACGGGCCGCCTTGCGAAGCTTCTCGACGATGATCGTGACGTGGTGGCGACCGATCTGCAGCTGTTCGAGCAGCTTGCGAATCCGCTGGTTCACCTGTCCGAGGCGGCGCTCGGCGGCCTTCGCCTTGGGCGAGTGTCGGCTCTGTCGGACCGCGGCCTCGGCTTCGGCCTGATCCGCCACGGCACGCCTTAGCCGCTCCAAGAGCTTCAGGATCGTGCCATCCTGGCTCGGCTGCGCCTCCACCGGCTCCTCGCCCGCACTCTCGCTGTCCTCTTCTTCCTCGGTGGCCTCTTCGTCCAGGAGGTCCCGTTCAGAGATCTCGCCGGCCTTGATGCGGTCACCCAGCTCGAGGAGGTAGGTCAAGGTGAACGGCAGACTCAACACCTGCTCGCGCACCTCGCGCTCGCCGGACTCGATCTGCTTGGCGATCTCGACTTCTTGCTCTCGCGTGAGCAGGGAGACCGCCCCCATTTCCTGCAGGTACATCCGAACGGGGTCGGATGTATCTTCGGCGTAGCTTTTCTCCTCCCGCTCCTCCTCGGCCCACTCCTCCTTCTCCTCGGCTTCCTTGGCGACGCTGGCTTCGGCGAGGGACTCGACACTGTCGACGTCCATCTCGCCGAGCATCGAGATCACACCCTCGATCTCTTCGCCCCGCGGTATGTCCTGCGGCAGAGCCTCGGCGAGATCGTCGAAATTCGATGCCTTGGCATTCACATGCTCGGTGCTACGCGACGCCCGCGTCGGTTCCGACGGCATAGAGATGGCTCTCTTCCGGGACACAGGGGTCTCCCGCTTCGATCGTTGGGTGGAATTACGCTTCTGCCGAGTCACACGCACGTGCGCCCCAGCTCAAAACCGCTCAGTACGCATCAGGATTTCGGCACAGAGATGTGATCAACACCGGCTCAAGGTCCCGCCTTAGGACAAGGTTGGCCTCATGGTGGACGGGGTTAACGGATAATCGTATTTAAAGGTCTGCACACCCGGAGTCAAGGGCTAGTTTACCGCGACAGCAAAAAAATCGGCACCTTGACCGGGAAGGGCCACCCTCACGACGCACAGCTCATCCCCGCAACTGCCCAATGCCGATCGCTGACGATGCGGGCGCGCAGGTGGCCAAGACCGGCGCGACCGAGCTGCCGATCGACCTCGCCCAAGGTGAACGCGGCGAGCAGGGAATTGAAGAAGTCCCGCCGCAAGATCGCCGGCTCGCCGGCGGCTGCCGCGTCGACGAGTTCACGCGCCGCCCTAGCGCTTCTCGGACGGCGCAGATCCATGATCAGCAGCCTGGCGTTCGGCCGACCCAATCTCCGCACCTCGTCCCAAAAGGCCGATGGGTCGGGAAGATGATGGAGCAAGCTGTTCGAGACCACCGCATCGAAGGTTTCCCCTCGCAACGGGAGCCCGGGCAGCCTTGCCTGCACCAGGGTGATGTTGGCGCCAAGGCCCGCGCTATGGATGTCACGTTGCGCCAGCCCGAGCATGGCCTCGGATGCGTCGACCGCGGTGATCTGGATGCTCGGTAACACCTTCGCCAGGCGGATCGGAATGTCCGCCGGACCACAGCCCAGATCGAGGACCCGGCCCTTCCCGAAGCTGGGAAACTGGGCGCGGAAACGATCCACGAAGCCTTGGTTGACTTGGGTGAAGTCGGCACGGGCGTAGGCCAACGCCTGCTCCGGGTCGTCCATCACCTCCGGCTCCGGGACGCGCTCCACGCTTCCAAGTTGCCCCCTTCGGGGCGACGGTGCAACCGGGGGTGAACCAGCGCTGCGCCCGGCCCTCGTTGCGGCCGACACCCCGGCCGGCTAGAGTGGGCGCTCCGTCACATTTCAGGGAACTCGGACGCGGCTTGAAGGGTTTGGCAGCAGCAAGGAAAACCGCGGCGTCTGTGGCGACACAGCCGGCCGCGCAAACCGCCGGAACGCAGAATCCGGCGCGAACGGAGGAGAATCCATGAGGACAGGAGTGAAGGGAGCAATCATCGCAGCCGCAGTGGCAGGGATGTTCTCTGCGGGGATCGCCTTGGCAGAGCAACACGAAGGGGCCAAGGGGGCGGCGGAGGCCAAGATCCACTGCCAGGGCATCAACGCATGCAAGGGGCACGGCGAGTGCGCCGGCGCCGGCCACGATTGCGCAGGCAAAAACGAGTGCAAGGGGAAGGGCTGGATCACCACCACCGAGGCCGACTGTAAGGCCAAGGGCGGAACCGTCGCCAAGTAGCTTGCGGCGCGGGGCGCCTCGTCGCGCCCCGCGCCCTTTCACCGTGTCTTGCGTGAGTGTACCGCTTCGCCCGAGTCTTGGCTGCGGCGTCGGGCTGCGTCCCAGACACTACTCTTATGTTTTCGAACAGTGGCCCGGCGTCGATTGGTTCGAGGTCATCTCCGAGAACTTCATGGTGCCGGGCGGCCGGCCGCTGCACAATTTGACCCGCATCCGGGAACGCTATCCCATCGTCCTGCACGGCGTCTCGTTGTCCATCGGTTCCAGCGATCCCTTGAATCTCGATTACCTGGCTGAGCTCCGCCGGCTGGCGGAACGCTTCGAGCCAGCCTGGATCTCCGACCACCTGTGCTGGACCGGCACCGGCGGTCACAATTTGCACGATCTGCTGCCCCTGCCATTCACGGAGGAGACGCTCCGTCACGTCGTCGAGCGCGTCCAGCGGGTGCAGGATTTTCTCGGCCGGCAAATCGCCATGGAGAACGTGTCGAGCTACCTCACCTTCCGGCACTCCACCATGCCGGAGTGGGAGTTCCTGTCCGCGGTGGCGGAGGCGGCCGACTGCGGCATCCTGCTCGACGTCAACAACATCTACGTGTCTGCCGTGAACCACCGCTTCGATCCGCTCGACTACCTCGCCGCCCTGCCGCCTTCCCGCATCTGGCAATTCCATCTTGCCGGCCATAGCGACCACGGCGACTACCTGCTCGACACCCACGACCATCCGGTCAAGGACCTCGTCTGGGACCTCTATCGCGAGGCGATCCGGCGTTTCGGCCCGGTGTCCACCCTGATCGAGTGGGACGACAACATTCCCGAGTTCCCGGAGCTGCAAGCGCACGCCGATCGCGCGCGGCAACTGCAGGAGAACCTTGATGACGTTTCCCAACCTGGAGCAAACGCAGCGCCTCCTGTGGCGGCTGATCACCGCCCCTAGGGGAGTTGCCGACGCGCTGCGCGAGATGCGCCGGCGCGGCGACGATGCCGACGGTGCGCTGCGCGATGGCCTCGAGGCCGTCGTCGACGGCGATGTCGTCCTACCGGCCGAGCGCCGACTCGACATCTACGCCAACATGTATTTCTTTCGCCTGCTCGATGCCCTGAAGGAGGACTACCCGGCGGTTGGCGCGGTCATCGGCAACGACGAGTTTCACAACCTGATCACCGACTATCTGCTTCAACACCCGCCGACACACTACTCGCTGCGGTACGCTGGGCAGCACCTTGCCCGGTTCGTACGCAGCCACCGACTCCAGCAACAGGTACCGTTCCTCGGCGACCTCGCGGCTTTCGAGTGGGCGCTGCTGGAAGCGTTTGACGCCGAGGACGAGAAGCTGCTGAGCGCGCCCACCTTGACGGCTCTGCCGCCCGGAGCCTGGGCCGAGCTGCGACTGCAGCCCGTCGCGTCGCTTCAGTTGCTCGCCCTCGAATGGGAGGTCCCCCTCACCTGGAACGACGTCCACGAAGGTCGCCCACCCCGACAAGCTCCGCCGCAACCGACGTGGGTGCGCGTGTGGCGCCGAGATCTACGTGTCTTTCATCGCTCCATCGCGGCCGACGAGCTCGCCCTGCTGCGTGATGCGACGGCCGGCGAGCCGTTTGCCAAGCTGTGCGAGAAGATCGCGGAGAACGGCGACGAGGACCCCGTCGCGCGCATGGGAGCGCTGCTGCACCAATGGCTCGCCGAAGGCTTGCTCGCCGACCGCGAACCCACCTGACGTTTCAGGCCGCGCGCGACAGCAGCGCCCTGGCCTCGCCGCCCGTCTGGGCGTATCGCGTGCGCAGCAGCTCGAGCATGGCCTCCAGGGAAGGTACTCGCGTGACCGTCTCCCGCAGCGCAGCGCTGTAGGGAAGGCCGCGCGTCATGCGACAGACCAACCCGCGTCCCCGTCCGAGCGCGACCTTCGGATGGATTTCACGAGCGATACGTTCGATGAGATTGGTGATCAGTCGCCACACCTCACCCTCGGCCGGCGGCGTCACCGGAAGCCCTGCGCGCAAGTCGGCCAGCTGTTGGAACATCCACGGATTGGTGAGAGCGCCGCGGCCAATCATGACGCCGTCGACACCCGTTTCCCGCAAACGGCGCCAAGCGGTCGCCGCCGAGTCGATGTCACCGCTGCCGACCACGGGGATACGCACCGAGGCCTTGACCTGCGCGATCAGATCCCAGTCGCAGGTGCCGGCATACAGCTGCAGCCGCGTGCGGCCGTGAATCGCAACCATCGCGGCACCCTCGCCCTCGACCACGCGCGCGATCTCGACGGCGTTGCGCGAGCCATCGTCCCAACCAGCCCGGATTTTCACCGTCACCGGCACGGATACGGCCCGACCGATGGCGCGGACCATCTCGGCCAGACGCGCCGCCTGTCGCATCAGCTCGGCGCCCCCACCGCGCTTGACCACCTTGGGCACCGGACAACCGCAGTTGATGTCGATGATGTCGGCACCGCGATCCACTGCCATGCGCGCGGCTTCCGCCATGCGCGCCGGATCGGAACCGAACAGCTGGATGGAGAGCGGGTGCTCGACCGCAGCGCCATCCAGCATGCGCAGCGACTTCTCGTCGCGCCGGCTGAGGGCCTCGATGCTGATCAGCTCGGTAACCACGAGGCCGACAGCACGCGGATTGGCCTCCTTGACCGCCCGCCGAAAAATCGAGTCGGTGATGCCCGACATCGGCGCCAGAACGACGTTGGGCGCGATGCGAACCGTGCCGACACGAAACTCCGTTGCCACCTCCATGAGAACAACGGGGACTAGCCGATCACCCAGCCCGAAGCAACCCGCTCGTCACCACGGGCTGGCAGAAAGCGGTCACTGGGTCAGCGTCGATCCCTGCTGCAATGCTCGCAGCGACTCCGCCAGGCGAATAAGTCCAGGCTCCGTCAACGTATTCCCGAGCACGACGGCGACGCGCGTGCACCCACGATCGATCGCCATCAGCCGTGTCACGTGGTCAAGCAGCACCCGTTGCTCCTCGTCGCCGGGCGCGCCAACGTACTCGAAGAGCCGCTGGCACGTGCCTGCGACTTCACGCAGCACCGTGACACAAAATGCCGGAGCATCGTCTCCCATCGCGCACCAACCCTCGCCCCGAGCTGGAGCAACCGCAATGCCACGGGAGAGCAGCGGTTCCGAAGCGTATCTTCGTGACGAGCAAGCCGGCTCAGGGCGGCACTGGCGCGTCGCTGCGGAGGACAAGAAACGACCAGAGGTATGAAAACATCGGCGCGCGACAACTGGCTGACGCTCACCGTGTCCTGCGTGAACGAGGCCTCTGACTAGAACCCGATCGCGCAACCGTCCTTGCGACGATCCGAGCCTCCCCAGTAGGTGCCCGTCGCGGGATCAATCAGGATTCCCTGGCCCCCGCCGAAGCCGCCGCGGAGCAAGGTCGCGGATTCGTCGACAGCATCGTGACCACGCCGGCGCAGCTCGTCGCGGACTGACTCATCGTACTCCGGCTCGAGCGCCACGCGCGCGCCCTCGAGGTAGTGAAGCCTCGGATAGTCGAGCGCCTCCTGAATGTTCAGCGCGTAGTCGACCATGTTGGACACGACCTGAACGTGTCCTTGCGCCTGCACGTCTCCCCCCATCACTCCGAACGACAGCACCGGCCGCTCGTCGCGCAGCAGCATCGCCGGAATGATGGTGTGGAATGGCCGCTTGCGCGGCGCCAGGCAATTGGGATGGGTCGCATCGAGAGAGAAGCCGTAGCCGCGGTTCTGCAACACGATCCCCGTTTCTCCCGCGACCATCCCGGAACCGAACGGAAAGAAGAGACTGTTGATCAGCGACACCACGTTCCCTTGGCCGTCGGCGGCGGTGAGGTACACGGTATCGGTGCCGGCGCGGACATTCCCCGCGTCGACTCCGGGCAAAGCCCGCTTTCTGTCGATGAGCTTTGCGCGCTCGTGCGCATAGTCCTTCGAGAGCAACCTCTCGGTCGGCACCGCCACGTGCTCGGGATCGGCGATGTAACGGTTGCGATCGGCAAAGGCGAGCTTGATCGCCTCCGTGCGCAGATGAACGCAGTTCGCCGAGCCCAGCGACTGGGAGGCCATGTCGAAGGATTCGAGGATGTTCAGAGCGATCAACGCCGTCAGTCCCTGCCCATTGGGCGGGATCTCACACAAGCTGTAGCCGCGGTAGGTCGTCCGAATGGGCTCGACCCAGCTCGAGTCGTGCGCGGCGAAATCGTCGAGCGCATGAAGGCCGCCATGGGCGCGCGAGAAGCGAACGATCTGATCGGCGAGCTCGCCGCGGTAGAACACGTCACGGCCGCCGGCCGCGAGCCGCCGAAGACTGCGGGCGAGTGATGGGGTACGAAAGACCTCGCCCAGACGCGGCGCGCGCCCCTCGAGCGAGAAGGTACGCAGCGCATCTTCGTTGGCGAGCCCGCCGTAACGCACGATCAGGTCCCACTGATGTGCAATGATCTCCGTCACCGGGAATCCCTCGGCGGCGTAGTGTATCGCCGCCTCCAGAACGTCGCCGAGCGATCGCGAGCCGAAGCGCTCGAGGGCGACGCACCAGGCATCGACGGCCCCCGGTACGGTCACCGGCAACAAACCGTGCACGGGCATCGAATCGCCGGCGCGCGCGCGAACGGTTTCGAGCGTGGCCGCCGCCGGTGCCCGCCCGCTGCCGTTGAGGCCGAACAAGCGCTGCGCCTTGGCGTCCCAGATCAGCATGAAGCAGTCGCCACCGATGCCGGTGGAGAACGGCTCGACCACCCCGAGCACGGCGGCCGCGCACACCGCGGCGTCGACCGCGTTACCGCCCCGCCGCAGAAGGTCCGCGCCGGCGGCAGACGCCAAGGGCTGGCTGGTGCAGACCATGCCACCCCGTGCGATCACCATCGACCGCTGGCTACAAAAGCCCGCGCCCTTAGTCCTTTGGGTAGCAAACATCGCTCACCACCCCGTTTAGCCACACTTTCACTCCGCTGGATAGCAGGTCGTGTCAAGGCACCTTGACCGGGAAGGGCCGCCCACGTCTAATGCCGTGATGAGGTGGCGTTGGCTCGGGCTCGCCGGGCTGTGCGTATGGACGATGGGCGCGGCCAACGGGGGATCGACGGCGGCTATCGGCCCCGAGGTCCGAGCCCGCCTCGCCCAGGTTTCCCGCGTCGACGTTGCCGTCGCTTTGCGGCCAGCCGCCGCGCCTCTGCGCGCGACCGACGGAATTCGGCGGCGGCGCGCGCAGATCGTCCAGCGCCAAGCTTCCGTCATCAACGAGGCGCTGTCGCAGACCGGCGCGGGCGATCTCGAGATCCGGCAGCGATTCGACAACGCCAGCGGATTTACTGCGTCGATCTCGCAAGCGGGACTCGAAGCGTTGACACGCCAGCCCGATGTGATGCGAATCGATCTCGCCCAGGAAGGCGAGGCGGCCTTGGCTGGCAGCGTGATGCAGATCAACGCCGACGTTGTCCGCGCCCTCGGCATCGATGGCCGCGGTGTCACCGTGGCCGTTCTCGACACGGCCATCGACACGGCACACCCGGATCTCCAGGGGCACATCGTCGCCGAGGAGTGCTTTTGCACCTCGGGCTGCTGCCCCGGGAACACCAACCGACTCTCGGGCCCTGGCAGCGCCGCCGGCACCGCGGTGGCCCACGGCACCCACGTCACCGGCATTCTGATTTCACAAGGCGACAACCGCCTCGCCAGCATCGGCGTCGCCCCGGGGGCAGACGTGATCGCCATTCGCGTTCTCGATGATCGCGCCCGCGGTGCGCTCGGCGACTGGCTGGCGGCACTGGACTGGATTGCGAGCAATCATCCGGAGGTGCGCGCCGTCAACATGAGCTTGGTGAGCGAGAATCTGTACCCGCCCCACTGCGAATCGCTGAGCGCTTTCAACATGATGTTCCGTGACATCATCGACACTCTGCGGGCGCAAGGAACGTTGGTGTTCGCCGCCTCCGGGAACAACGGGAATCCAGACCGGCTGCCGGCCCCGGCTTGCGTCGACACCGTGGTAGCGGTAGGTGCCGTCGATGACAACGACGTCGTCGCCGACTTCAGCAACAGCGACTCGTCTCTCGACCTGCTGGCTCCGGGGGTTTCGATTCTCTCCGATGCGCCAAACGCATCGACGGCAGTGCTGAGCGGCACTTCCATGGCCACGCCGCACGCGGCCGGTGTGGCAGCGCTGTTGTGGAACGCCGAACCGGACCTGACACCCGGTGAGGTCGAAGGATATCTCCGTAAGACGGGATTCGCGGTAACCGACGGTCGCAACGGGCTCACCTTTCCGCGCATCGATGCCCTGGCGGCCTACCAGGCGCTGCAGTTCGACGGCCCCATGGCCCGCGGTGGGGGCAGCCGGCTGACCGACTGCCTGGTCGAGTGGCGCTTCGACCCGGGTACCCGGGTTCGCTCGCGTACCCGCGCCATCGCGGTCTGTCGCGACGGCGATGCCACCTGCGACCACGACTCCGTTGCCGGCCAATGCACCTTTCAGCTCTCGCTCTGCTTCAACGTGCCCGACGGCCGCATTCCCCATTGCCGCACCAACGACCCGATCACTCTGCTGCACGTCTATGCGCCGCGATCCCAGCCGCAGGATCCCACCGACGCCGGCAATGCTGCGGCGATCTCCGACGCGATTCCGCCCACGCCGCTGACGGGCGAGAAAGTATGCACCGGTGCGATCGAGCTCACAGTGCCCGTCCGCGCGCACGGCCGCGGCGAGCGCACCGTTCAACTCGCGGCCGAGAGCCTCGATCGCAGAGACAGCGATCGGGCGACGCTGGTGTGCTCGGGGACATGCCCCGGCGACTGCAACGAGGACGGGACCGTAACCGTCGACGAGCTCACCACGGCCGTCGCCATCGCTCTGGGAGAGAGACCGATGACCGACTGTCCGGCAGCCGACATCGATGGCGACCTTGGCGTTGCCGTCGACGAGCTCACGCTCGCCCTGGGCGCCACTCTCAACGGGTGCCCGTGAGGAGCGCAGAGGGCCCAACGGGTCGCCACCGCGATTGAGCGGAGGATCAGGTCCCCTCGGTCAGCTTCTTGTACGCGAGCAGGTGACGAAGCGCCTGAACTCGCTGCCCGAGCTGATCGAGCAGCCGGCCGAGGTTGAAGTGCGCGTCGGCGAAGTCGGGATCGATCTCGACCGCACGGTGGTAGTGCGTGGTGGCTGCCGCCGTATCGCCCTGATCCTCGAGCGCGAGGGCCAAGTCGTAGTGAGCCACGGGATCATCGGGAGCACGCTCGATCGCCTCGCGGTACCAGTGCATCGCCTCGAGCGGATCACCTCCCTCGTGCACCAGACGGCCGAGGTTGATGCAGGCGTCGCTCATGGTCGGATCGAGCGCCAGAGCCCGCCGGTAAGCCTCGATGGCGGCAGGCACATCGACCTGCTCGAGCGCCAACGCCCGATCGAACCAGACCGTCGCCGTCGCACCCGGCTCCGGGGCGCCGGCGCGCGTGCGGCGCGGCGGAACCTTGACCACCACGCCGCTCTTACGCGCCAGCTCGTCGACCGCAAAGGTGAACACGGCCTGTCCGCTGTCGGGCTGCCACGCCGCCCGCCCCTCGCGTACGACCACTTGCCGCCCGTCGGCGTAGATCCGCACACCGGACAGAGGCCGGTCGGGCGGTAACTGGCGCGCCAGCTCGCGGAGCGCGCGCCGCACCCGCCGCGGCGGCACGTCGGCCTGCAACAGCCCGTGCGCCGTCCGCAACAGCACGAGATCCTGGAACGAGAACTCCAGGGCACGGCCGCGCCGTACCGGCTGGCACAGACCGGCACGCACGATGGCCCGCACGCGCACGGGGGGGACATGCAGGATGCGGGCGACCTCGGCGGTCCGGAAGGTGCGTTGCGACCCCGAGCGCTCCGCTGCGGCCTGACTCCTCGCCCCTTCCATCCCGCCTCAGCGATCCCTGCCGACGGCTGCTACTTCACCTTGGCGGCGGTTTTGTGCGCTCCCGTCGCGCGCCCCTTGGCACGCGGCGGCCGGCGCGCCCCGACTTGAGCGGCGGGCTTCTGCTCGTGGCGTTTCGCCTCAAGGCTGGCCTTGAGAGCGTCCATCAAATCGATGATTTGGGCTCGCGGCGCGGGGGCCGCAGCCGCCACCACCTCTTGTCCCGCCACCTTACGCTCGATCAGATCGAGCGCTCGCTTGCGATAGTCGTCCTCGTACTTCTCGGGCTCGAACGACGGCGCGGCCAGCTGCTCGATCAGCTGTACCGCCAGATCGATCTCGCCAGGCTTGAGCGTTACGCTGTCGCCACGGTCGATCTCGGCGAAGCTGGACACCTCGTCGGCATAGTAGAGGGCGTGCAGGATCAGGCCGCCTTGCGCCTGGCGCAACAGAACGAGTTGCTGCTTGCCCCGCGTCGAGAACTTTCCGAGCGCACCCTGCCCGGCCTTCTCCATCGCTTCGCACAGCAGGCGGTACGCCTTCTGGCCACCCTTGTCGGGGCCGAGCAGATAGGCCTTGTCGAAGTATATGGGGTCGACTTCATTGATCGGCACGAACTCTTCGATCTCGATAGATTGATCGCTCTGCTGTTCGAGCGCCTTCAGCTCGTCTTCGGTGAGGACGGCATACTGACCCTTGGCGTACTCGTACCCTTTCACCAAAGCGTTGCGTTCGACCACTTCGCCGCAGGTAGCGCACACGTACTGCTGGCGCAGCCGCGACTTGTCCTTCTCGTGTAGAAGGTTGAACGACAGGCTCTTCGACCGCGTGGCGGTATAGAGCTTGACCGGCACCGAAACCAGCCCGAAGCTGATCGTGCCCGAGGCAATCGCGCGCGCACCCATGCCAGCCTCCTGTATCCAAAATTGCCGGGGCGTGACCATACCACCGATCGGGTCCAAGTGCGAGGTGTTTCATGGCGGTGGAGTCGGCCGCCCTCGCTCCCCGGTGCAGCAGCGAGATGACCGGGCTTGCCCCGGGCGACCACCATCGCTTAAACAGGAACGGGGTTGATGTTCACCTCAAGGAGAGACGAGATGCAGAGCTACGCCATCTCCCACTGGCCCGACACCGACGAGCTGATCGCCAAGGCGCGGCGGCTGGTCGGCGAGCCGTGCCGGCCGATACGCCGCGACAAGATGGAGCAGTACCTCGCCTACTTCGAGAATCGCTGCGCAGGCTCGAAGTCCTCGACGGCGCAAGCGGCGCAGTACATTCCCGGCGGCGTCCAGCACAACCTCGCGTTCAACTACCCCTTCCCGCTCGACATCGCCCGCGCCGACGGCGCCTATCTGTGGGACGTCGACGGCAACCGCTACATCGATTTCCTGCAGGCCGGCGGGCCGACGGTGCTGGGCAGCAACTACGCCCCGGTGCGCGAGCGTGTGATCGAGGTGCTGAAGGCCTGCGGGCCGGTCACCGGCTTGTTTCACGAGTACGAGTACAAGCTCGCCGAGCTCATCCACCGGCACATGCCCCATGTCGAAATGTTCCGCATGCTCGGCAGCGGCACCGAGGCCTGCATGGCTGCCATCCGCGCGGCGCGCAACTTCACCGGGCGGGCCAAGATCCTCAAGGTGGGCGGCGCTTACCACGGCTGGAGCGATCAGCTCGTGTTCGGCACCCGCATCCCCGGCAGCGGCATGTTCGAGTCGGCCGGGATTCCCGAGACCACGCTGCAGCACACGCAGGAGTTCTATCCGAATGACATCGACGGCCAGAACGGGCTGCACGCTCTGCTCGAGCGCAACAAGTCCGATGGCGGCACGGCGGCGGTGATCGTCGAGCCGCTCGGGCCCGAGAGCGGATCGCGTCCGGTGCATCGCGACTTCAACGCCCGCGTGCGCGCCCTCTGCGACGAGTACGGCGCGCTGCTCATCTTCGACGAGGTCGTCACCGGTTTCCGCGTTGGACTCGGCGGCGCGCAGGGATTCTTCGGAATCAAGCCGGACCTCACCGTGTTCGGCAAGTGCGTGGCCGGCGGCTTTCCCGCCGCCGGAGGTGTCGGCGGCCGCGCCGACATCATGCGCACCTTCGCCGCCGGCATCGGCGGCGGTCAGCAGAAGACCCTGGTGGGCGGCACACTCTCCGCCAACCCAATGAGCGCGGCCGCAGGCTACTTCGCCATCCTGGAGATGGAGCGGACCAACGCGCCGATCCTCGCCGGTCAGGCCGGCGACAAGCTGTGCGCCGGCCTACAGACCGTCATCGACGATCTCGGGCTACCCTTCTTCGTTTACAACCACGGCTCCATTCTCCATCTCGAGACCCACGGCGTGCTGCTGCTCGACGTCAGCGATCCCGACTTCTTTCCAAAACTGTACGAGCGCCGCCAGATCGCCGAGGAGATGGGGGCGGCTTACACCGCCGAGGGCATCATCACCCTGGCCGGCAGCCGCCTCTACACCAGCATGGCCGATACCGACGAAGTCGTCGAACACGCGGTGGCCGGGTTCCGGCGTGTGTTGGAGAACGTCGGGTGAAGCTTGACTCGCCAACAACGACTTCCCATCGTCAACGATCCTAGCTACGTCCTCGCCGTCGACCTCGGCACCTCGGGCTGCAAGGCCGCGCTGGTGTCGATCGCCGGCCAGGTCGTGGGGTGGGAATTCGAGGCGGTCGAGACGCAACTGCTGCCGGGCGGGGGCGCCGAGCAGGACGCGAATGCTTGGTGGCAGGCCTTCCTGCGCGTCGCCAAGAAGCTCATCGGCGAAGGCCTGGTCGACGCGCGACAGATCGTCGCGGTCTGCTGCAGCACGCAGGGAGAGTGCACGGTACCGGTCGATAGCGAGGGGCAGCCCCTGATGAACGCGGTTCTGTGGATGGATGCGCGCGGGGCAACGCACCTGGCGCGCATCAACCGCGGCCCGATCCAAATCGCCGGCTACAACGCGCTGCGGCTGTGGCGGTGGTTGCGGCTCACCGGCGGCGCGCCGTCGCTGGCCGGCAAAGACCCGGCCGCCCACATGCTCTACATCAAGCACGAGCGTTCAGAGATCTACGAGCGCACCTACAAGTTTCTCAACGCGCTCGACTTCATGAATCTGCGACTCACCGGGCGCTTCGTCGCCACCTACGACTCGATCTTGACGTCGTGGGTGACGGACAATCGCGACCCGTCGAACGTCGTCTACAGCGACGCGCTGCTGCGCCGCTGTGGGATCGCGCCCGACAAGTTCCCGGACATCGTCAAGTGCACCGACGTGATCGGCACGTTGCGTGCCGAGGTGGCGG
>Ga0316628_100002570_pt1 | contig 13543 bp, 11 predicted proteins | sample OWC_Aug_M2_C1_D5_FD_207648 | JGI IMG/M metagenome (GOLD analysis project Ga0316628, IMG submission 207648) | Wetland soil microbial communities from Old Woman Creek delta, Ohio, United States - OWC_Aug_M2_C1_D5_C | ecosystem: Environmental > Terrestrial > Soil > Wetlands | place: USA: Ohio... | reverse complement strand
GCGGGCAGCGGGTTAACAGTCAAGCTCTGCAGCAGCCCGCGGTCAGTGGAGACCCTCAGCTCCTTGACGTTCAGCTCCTCGCGTACCAGGGGCTTCACCTTATCCAGGCGGGTAAGCTGAGCCACGGGCACGACCACCACCGCCTCCGAGAGCGGCTGCCTCAGCTTGATGTTGGCCTGGCTTCTCGCGGCCCGGCCCATGCTGCTCAGGTTCACGGCCAGGTCCATCTCGGCCATGAGCTCCTCGTCCAGCAGCTCAGGGTCAGCCTCGATCCACCGGCAGTGGTGCACGCTCCCAAGTGCGCCGGGCTCGACGGGTCTCACCATCCTCTGGTAAAGAGCCTCCGAAATGTGAGGCGTGAAAGGCGCCATCATGTAGATCACGGTCTTGAGGCACCTGTAAAGGGTGCTGTAGGCGGCCCTCTTCTCGTCGTCTGCCTCGGTCTTCCAGAACCTGCGGCGGCTGCGCCGTACGTACCACCTGCTGAGGGTGTCCACGAACCTGTCTATCTCGTTGCACGCGGTCATTGCGTCGTAGCCGTCCAGCGCCTCGGTGGCCCTCATGAGCGTCTGCTGCAGCTTGGAGAGTATCCACCTGTCGAGAGGCGACAGTTTGTCCGGCTGCTGGTCGGGGGTCCACCGGTCCAGGGTCGCGTACTGGTAGAAGAAGTTGTACACGTTGAGCAGCGTCATGAAGAAGAGGCGCCTCACCTCTTTGGCCTTCGTGTACCCGAAGAGGACGTTGTTCTCCGGCTTGCTGCCCATGTATATCCAGCGGACCACGTCGGTCCCCATGTTCTCCGCGGCCTCCTCAAACCAGATAGCGTTCCCCCAGCTCTTATGCATCTCCCGGCCGTCCTCGGCCAGCACCTGGCCGTGGCCCAGGCACGTAAGGTACGGGGTCCTCCGCTCCAGTATGGTGCTCTCGGCCAGCATAGCGTAGAACCAGTTCCTGAACTGGCCGGGGAAAGACTCCACTATGAAGTCGGCTGGGAACCACTTCTCCCAGTAGTCCCTGTCCTGGCGGTACTGGATGGTGCTGTAGCCGACGATACCGGCGTCCAGCCACGGGTTGCCCACGTCCGGTATCCTGGAGGCCAAGCCACCGCACCTCTCGCACCTGATCTTAACGGCGTCTATGAAGGGCCTGTGGGGGCTGTGGCCCTCGAACACGTCCCAGCCCTCAACGGTGCGATTCTTCAGCTCCTCCCTGCTGCCTATGACGTCGAACCAGCCGCACGCGCACTTCCAGATGGGCAAGGCCAGCCCGTAGTACCGCTTCTTACTGATCATCCAGTCGTCCATGTTGCGGAGCCAGTCCAGCTCCCGCTTCAGCCCGAACTCGGGTATCCACCGCACCTGCCTCGCCGAGTCAATTATCTGGTACCTGAGGCTCCGGTCCTTCTCTTCGGGGGTGACCTCCTCCTCGGGCTTGTCTAGCTTCTCGCCCATGTTGATGAACCACTCGCTGACGTGCCTGAAGACGAGCTCCGAGTCGCACCTCCAGCACACCGGGTACCTGTGGGTGACCTTCTGGGTCCTGTAGAGTAGGTTCTTCCTGCGGAGGTCCTCGAATATGGGCTCGGCGGACTCGTAGACGTGGGTGCCCGTGAGCCAGCCGAAGCCGTCTATGATGACGCCGAACTGGTCCAGAGGCGCGGGTGTCGGCAGCCCGTACTTCTTGCCCAGTTCCAGGTCCTCCTTGCCTGCGCCCGGTGCTATGTGGACTATGCCAGTGCCCTCCTCCTCGCCCACGGCGTCCCACATGATGACCCTGTGGGCCTTGGGGACGCCCATCTTCTTGATGATCGGGAGATCGTCGTAGGGGCCGCTGTACCTCCAGCCCTCCATCTCTGAGCCCTTGAGCTCCTCCAGCACCTTCACATTCTTCTGGTCCTGTATGGCCGACTTGAGGGTGCCCTTGCTGAGATACAGTACCTCATCCCGGTATCTGATCTTCACGTAGGTGAGCTCCGGGTGGACGGCGGCGGCGACGTTGCTGGTCAGCGTCCACGGCGTGGTCGTCCATATCAGCAGGGAACCTTCCCTGTCCCTGAGCCTGAAGAGGACGTAGACGCTCGTGTGGGTGAGCTCCCTGTATCCCTCGGTGACTATCTCGTGCTGGCTGATTCCCGTGCTGCAGCGGGGGCACCACGGCATGGCGTCCGCCCCCAGGTATATCCATCCGCGCTCGTGGCAGCTCTTCAGCATCCGCCATATCATGTAGTTGTTCTCGTCGCTGAGGGTGTAGTAGCTGCCCCCCATCTCGGGCATGCCCAGCTGCCCCACAAGCCACTCGGCCGTCCCCTTAACCGGGCCCCTTGAGCCCACGTAGGTCGTCTCCTCCATGGGTTTCTCCAGGGCCTCCGAGAGCTTCCGCAGCTCCTCGGGGCTGTTCCAGTCGGTCCACATCCCCAGCCTCATGGACTGCTCCGTCTGGATGGCCGAGTACTTCAGAACCCTCTGCTTGCACTTCTTAACGAACTCGGCCAGACCGTACGCCTCGATGTCCAGCTTGGACTTGAAGCCCAGCTCCTTCTCGACCTCGACCTCCACCCACAGGCCCTGGCAGTCGAAGCCGTTCTGGTTCCGCACCTCGTAGCCCCTCATGAAGCGGTACCTGGCGAAGAGGTCCTTGAAGGTACGGCCCCACGCGTGGTGGACGCCCATGGGGTTGTTGGCCGTGATGGGTCCGTCGATGAAGCTCCAGCTCGGCCTATCCTCCCGCTCCTGTATCTCCACGCGCTTCCAGTAGGCGTTGGTCTCTCTCCAGAAGTCCTGGACCTCGTGCTCTAGCTTGGGTATGTCCACCTTGCTGTCTAGGGGCCTGTAACTCATAGTAGATCACCGATGAAGCATGGATAATTAGCCTTAACTGTGTCCACTGCGGTTCTAGACCAGAATTTTACGGTCACCGGACACCTAAGGCACCAGAGGAATGACCTTATTTAGTGAATAAAAACGTATGGGTGTTCCGAGGATACTTGTTAAATGATGATAAACGATCAAGTCATTAGGTGGCTAACGGGTGATGGATAAGGTCGCTCTTCTCGACTGGCTTCTGGAGGCCGACGACAACATGGTCAGGTACAACACACTGGTTAACATCCTCGACGAACCCGGAGATTCAACGGAGGTGTTGGAGGCCCGCCGAGCCATGATGTCGTCGCGGCCCGTCTCAGCAATTCTCAAAGGGATTGAGGCAGGCATCGTAGATGAGAAGGCTGTTGCTCATTGGGGAGAATCCGCGGCGATGGCCGGCTACGTACCCAAGTACAGGGGTGCGGTGTGGAGACTCCTCTTCCTGGCCCAGGCTGGAGTCGACCCCGATAATCTTCAGGTGAGAAGCCTGTGCGAGCACATCCTCGAGCACGCCTACTCGGAGAAGCACAGGACGTTCGCGGTGAGCTTCAGAACTAGGAACGGGTACAATGATGCAATGATGCCCTGCTTCATGGGCAACATGGTGTGGAGCCTCTGCTCCATGGGCTACGCTGAAAGGCCCGAGGTGAAGAGCAGCTTCCGGTTCCTCGTGGAGCACCAGAGGTTCGACGACGGGGACTGGAAGACGCCCAACACCTACCCATACAGGGGGCGGCGGGACAGGTGCTGGGGAGCCCACACATGTTACTGGGGCGTCACCAAGCTCCTCAAGGCAATGACAGCCGTACCTGACGCCTACTGGACTGCGGAGGCGCTGGACGCGAAGAGGAGGGCCATTGAATTCGTCCTCCTCCACAGGCTCATCTGGAGTAGCCACTCACCGGACAGGCTCATTTCCACAAAGGCAACCAACCCGACTAGACTGATGGCCCCATTTACGTCCGACGACGCCGTGGAGATCGCGTCGAGCCTTCTATACCTCGGTGTCCGGTACGAAGCGATAGACGCTACTATAGAGTACATTAAAGAGAAGGCGAACGTGAACGGGAGGTGGCAGGCGGATAAAACTCCCAGCCCAATCGACGCGCCCTTCGCCAAGAAGGGGCAAGAGAGCAAGTGGGTGACGTACAGGGTCATGAGTATGCTCAAATTGGAAGGCATGCTGCAGTGAGAAAACCTGCAACCACTCTACAGGTAACATTAATTATCCCAGTATAGCCTCTTATCTCGGTGCATTAGTTGAACACTGAACGGGAACTACTCATGATCCCGGGGCCCACCATAGTGTCCCCCAGGGTGCTCAGAGCGCTATCCAAGCCCGTCCTCAGCCACGTCAGCGGCGAGTTCGTGGAGGGGTACGTGGAAGCCCTGGCCCTTCAGAAGAAGCTCTTCATGACGGAGGGCACACCCTTCATGCTGAGCGGGAGCGGAACCCTCGGCATGGAGGCCACCATAGCCAACCTAATGGAGAAGGGCGACAAGGTCCTCTGCGTAGAGAACGGCTTCTTCGGCGAGAAGTGGGAGGAGGTCGTGGAGACCCATGGCGGGGTCGTGGACCGCCTCAGGTTCGAGTGGGGCGACCCCGTGGACTTGAAGGTGCTGGAGGAGAAGCTTGGCAGCAACGAGCACAAGCTCTTCACCCTGGAGCACGTTGACACGAGCACGGGGATCGCCAACCCCGTCGACAAGATCGGCAAGATGGCGAAGAACACTGACGCCCTCTACGTGGTGGACAGCGTCTGCGGCCTCGGCGGGATGCCCCTAAAGATGGACCAGTGGAACATCGACCTCTGCCTAACGGGCAGCCAGAAGGCCCTCGGAGCGCCACCGGGCATCAGCCTATTCTGCCTCAACCAGAAAGCGTGGGACGCCGTTGAGAAGCGCAAGACCACGCCCACCGACTACTACGTGAACCTTAGGAAGTGGAAGCCCGTCATGGACAACCCCCGCGGATACTTCGCCACGCCAGCCGTCGGCAACGTCCTGGGTATGCTGGAGGCCCTGAAGATCATCTTCGAGGAGGGCCTGGAGGCCAGGTGGGCTCGCCACAAGAAGTTCAGCGAAGCCTTCCAGGCAGGCGTCAAGGGCCTGGGGTGGAGCAGCTTCCCAGCCAAGGGCTATGAGGCTCACACGCTGTCCGTTCCCAAGGTCCCAGAGGGCGTTGACGACGCGAAGATGAGGAACATCATGTTCCAGAAGTACGGGGTCGTCATCGCAGGCGGCCTAGGGAAGCTGGGCGGCAAGACGGTGCGCATAGGCCACATGGGCGCAGACGTGATAAACGATCTTGTAGCCACCTTGGCTTCTATGGAGATGTCCCTGACAGAGATGGGACATGTCTCCGATCCCGGAAAGGCAGTTGGCGCCATGATGAAGGTTTTCGCGAAATAAACCTCTATTCCCATCTTATTTTAGTTTCCTTTGAATATAATCAAGTTATCCGATATTGGATTTGCGAAAATCGAAGACAGGGACCGGGTTACACTTAGCTCGGTGAACGGCTTGAAGTACAACCAGGAAAGGCCGAGAGCAAAGGGTGTAACCAGAAAGAAGGAGAAACCGGATACAGTATCAAGAAATGCTCTTCCATTAACGAGAGACCGGGAAAGACCTGACTTGTCCAGCGGCCCTCAAAGACGCACAAGGCTCGGCGAAAACCCAGACTACAAAGACCTCCTCCAGATATGGCCCAAGATAGTCGAGTACATAGGCCTCAGCGAGTACGAGTCCAAAGTCTACCTAAGCCTCATAAACCTGGGAACCGCGGGAGCCCGCAAACTGAGCCTAAACTGCGACGTACCCAGGACAAAGGTCTACGGGACACTGAAGAAGCTCATCGACTACGGCCTCGTCGTAGAGATACCCGGCCACCCCAAACAATTCGCCCCATCAAACCCAGGAGAGTCATTCAACACCATCCTCAACATTACCAAGGAGAAAGCCTCGGACTTCGACACCATCATCAAGAAACTAGACGAGGTCAACGAGAAACGCAAAGAGACGATAGGCCCCCAGAAGAAGCTCATCTGGTTCATGGACAAGAACCACAACATCAAAGGCAAGTGCAACGAGATCATCCGCCAGTCAGAGGAAGACGTCAACATACTGACAACTGAGGACGGCCTAGAGGTTCTCTTCAACTCCGCTCACCGCCTCCTGGACGAGATGCAGGAAAGCGGCGTCGAGATAAAACTCTACAGCCCCCTAGACCCGAAGACCAACCCCCTGGCGCGTGAGCTCAGCTACATATACCAGGTAAAACAGGTCGAGGTGGAGACCCCCATCATGTTCGTCAACAGCGACAACAAACGCTTCATGTTGGCCAAGCTGGCCCCCAGGGGCTCCGAGCAGCCCTTCGAGTCAGCAATGTTCACCGAGGACCAGGAGCTACTGGACCTGGTCCACCTGCTCCTCGTGGACGGCCAGAAGCAGCTACTACAGAAAGCCCTGCAGCCATAGGGGACCAGCCTTGGGTCTGAACCAGCACCCGGACGCTGAGATAGCTCAGCTACTAAAACAACTCGATCAAGGCTCCAAGATAATGCTCATCCAAGTAAACGGCCCAGAGACCAACGAGAAACTTCAAACAAGCCTACACATATGCGCGCACACCCTGGAGAGCCTCCTCAGCCTCAGTGAGACGGGGTTCACAGAGAAACTGGTGGACAAGGACGTGATCCTCTTCACACGGGTCCAGAAGGGAACCAAACTCATGAACCGGGTAACCCACGAGGTCCTCGAGAGGTACCTGGGAAGGACAGGCGCCAGCATGCTGGACCAGTTGCACAGCAGGGAGCAGAGTCCCCTCAACTACCGCGACCTCATGAACAGGCTGAACGAGACGATGGGCTCAGGCGCGCAGATGATCCGCCGCGCGATAGCGAAGGCCCTGTACCGCGAGCTCAGGTCAAACCCAGGAGCACTGCAGAATTGTACAACCAAAGAGTAGAAACAGGGGTAACACACCTGGACCAGGCCCTACAGGGGGGACTGCCCCTGGGAAGCCTGACGCTTGTGGCCGGCAACCCGGGCACAGGCAAGACCATCCTGTGCGGAGAGTTCCTCTACAGGGGGGCGGCCGACGGCGAGAACTGCCTCTACGTGAGCCTGGCCGAGGGGAGGGAGGGCTTCCTGGAGTACATGAGGCGGCTTGGAAGAGACTTCGACGAGCCCGATACGAGGGGCCACCTGGACATCATGGACCTTGTCTCCGTCAAGGAGGAGGGCCTTGACGTACTCATAGAGATGATCACGGCCCGCATCGACGCCCAGAGCATCAGCCGACTCGTGATAGACAGCTTCACGGCCCTCACAAACGCGTTCACGGTGACCATAGACGCCCGCGTCACCCTCCACATACTGAGCAAGATACTTGCACAGACGGGCTGCACGACCCTGCTCGTAACGGAGGTGCCGACGGGGACGGCGAGGATGGGCCTCGGCGTAGAGGAGTTCGTGGCGGACGGCGTACTCCACCTGAGACGCGGAGTCGCAGGCGGCTGCACCGTGAGGACCCTGGAGGTGACCAAGATGAGGGGCACCCTAATAGACAGGCCGCTGCACCTCGTCAGCATCCACGAGGGCTTCAAGGTGATACCGCTGTTCCAGCAGACCGAGATCAGGAAGCCCGAGCCCTACACTCCTATCCCCGACATGGGCGAATCCTACAGCACAGGCAACCGGCAGCTGGACAGCCTGACAGGCGGCCTGCGCAGAGGCGACACCGTCTACGTCGAGCTGGGGGACGACATTTCGCCGGTTGTGCCCGCCCTCCTCGTGGGGCCCCTCCGGGCAAGCTTCCTGTCACAGGGAAGAGGAGTCATGTTCATGCCGCCGGGGGGAGAGAGCCTGGAAAGGATACACAGGTTCGATCAGCAGTTCGGCCTGAAGCCTGAGACCCGCAGAAACCTCAGGGTGGCCACCACGGCAACGAACCGCGTAGACGACCCGTCCGCACTCACCCTGGACCCCGACAGCCTGGAGGCGAGCCAGAGGACCTGGGCCCAGGCCGAGGTCAGGCTCACGGAGGAGACCGGAGCCCCCGCCCTCAAGATAATCTACGTGGACACCATCCAGAACAGCTGGAGGCAGGGAAACCACAAGAGGTTCCTGGACGCGGAGTCCACAGCCACAAGGAGCACCGGCGGCCTCATGATCCTGCTGTCGAGGCCCGGCGGCGAGGCCCTGGGCCAGCACGCGTCGAACCTCGCCCACACACACATCAAGGCCTCGAACCACGAGGGCGTCATACTGTTGCAGGGAGTGAAGCCCAGGACGCCCCTCTACGCCGCTGCCCAGGACGATGCCATGGGCTACCCGTCGCTGAGCCTGACGCCCATACGCTGACGGAGGCTACCCTAGGACCCGGGCCACCTCTTCGTCGGAGGCGCCCCTCTGGATGCCCACCACCTCGTCCGTGGGCGCAAGGTGGCTCATGTTCACCCGACGCCTCTTCACGTCAGGGCCCCCCACGAGAACATAGTTGCGGTCGATGACGTCCACGATGACGCACCTCCTACCGGCCTCGCGGCCCCTCAGCTTCACGCAGACCCTACCAACGTCGTAAGCCGACAAACCATTCACCTGCTGCACAGGTATTCGCTGACCACGTTTTTAAGGATTCTCGCGGTGGCCTCCGCGTCATAGAGGCCCGTGTTGAGCACAAGATCATATATGCTGAGGTCCCCCACGTCGACGCCGTAGTATTCCCTGAAGCGCCTGGACTCGCTCGCCTCCCTGAGCCTGGTCTCCTCGTCAACCTCGGAGACGCTGCGGCCCTCCCTCTCAGCTATGCGGCGCACCCGCTCCGCCAGAGGGCAGGTGAGGAAGATCCTCAGGTGTGCCTCCTCAGACATCCAGCCGCTCAGGGTCGCGTCTATGACGACGCCGCCCCGCGCAGACTCCTCCCTGGTACGCCTGTCGAGGTAGTTGTCGAAGTCGCAGTCCCCGGAGGCCACCCTGGACATCTCCCCCAGGCTCAGCCCCAGCTCCCTGGCGCGCTCCCTGAACAGGGTCCCGGCGGACATGTACCTTAAGCCGAACGCCTCGGCGATCATCTTGGCCTGGGTTGTGCGCCCAGAGCCGTGGGGCCCCGCCACAGTCACCACGAGCTTACTCGGATCCAATGTCAGTCCTCTGGGTCTATCTCGAAGCTGAGGCCGAACACCCTGTTGAGGATTATGTTGAAGGCGAGGCTGCAGAGCAGGTACCAGCTGATGAAGCTGAACTCCCTGGGAACGTAGGGGAAGTCGAAGGGAAAGTAGGCTATGATGGTGCCCCCGAAGAAGCTGCCCAGCGTCGGCCAGATGAGCAGGAGGGGTATGGTGAAGAAGAGACTCGACTTCATCCTGTCCATGCTCATCTTGCTCTGCTGAGCCATCAGATCCTGCTGCCTCTTCTGAGCCTTGTCCATGCGCCTCTGGTTGCCGCTCTTGGTGGCGTCCATGAGCTCCTGCCTGATCCTGTAGCTCTCAATGGTGAGCTTCCTGTAGGCGTCAAGGTCCATGCTTCGGACGCCTATGACGCTGGTAGCGATGCCCAGGGCCAGAGATATCACGATGATGGCGAATGTGGCGTAAGGAGGAACCTGAAACATGCTCAGCTCAAGCGCGACAACGCTGAAGGGTGACATCGTGCCGAATCCTTGTCACAGGTTAGAGGGGTGAGGGTATAAAAGGGTGGTCCTACTCCCCCTCCTGGAGGAGCTGGCAGAACCGTCTCCAGCTGAGGCAGATGGTCTTCGGGTGAGCAGCCTTCGCCTCGTCCAGCTTGGTGACGGCCGTGTTGTGGGGCGCGCTCAGCACCTCTTCCGGGTTCGTGTAGGCTAGGTCATTGATCTCCTTCATGGCGTCTATGAACGCATCCAAGGACTCAACAGGCTCCGACTCTGTGGGCTCGATCATGAGGGCCTCTGGAACAATCATCGGGAAGTACGTGGTAGGTGCATGCAGACCGTAGTCAAGCAGCTTCTTGCTGACGTAGAGTGCGCTAACCCCCGTGTCGTTCAGCATAGGGCCGGCGCTCAGAACGACCTCATGCTTCCTGGGCTTCAAGGGGTCATAGGTGAGCTCATAACCCTTGACGCCCTTGAGCTTCCTTGAGATGTAGTTAGCGTTCAGGACGGCCAGCTCGCTGCTCTCCTTGAGGCCCTCACCCCCCATGGTTACCATGTAGGTGTACGCCTTCAAGGCCACGTTCACGTTGCCGTGGAACCCGTGGACCTTGCCTATGCTCTTAGGCTTGCCCCAGTTGAGCCTGTACTTACCGCCCTTCTCCACGATGTCTGGGACGGGCAGGTACTCGGCGAGGATCTTCTTGACGCCGACTGGTCCGCTGCCTGGACCTCCGCCGCCGTGTGGAGTGCTGAATGTCTTGTGGAGATTGCTGTGAATGATGTCGAAGCCCATGTCGCCGGGGCGGCACCACCCCATGATGGCGTTCAGGTTGGCGCCATCGTAGTACATGAGGCCGCCCGCGTCGTGGATGACCTTGCTGATCTCGGTGATCTGGTTCTCGAAGACCCCGATGGTGTTAGGGTTAGTCAGCATGAGCCCAGCCGTCTGCGGGCCTACAGCCGCGTTCAATGCGTCCAGATCCACACAGCCGTCGGGCCCACTTGGTATCTCCACGGTCTTGAAGCCGGCCATGTGGGCGGAGGCCGGGTTGGTGCCGTGGGCGCTGTCCGGGATGACGACCTCGGTGCGTTTACCGAGTTCTCCACGGTCCTTGTGGTACGCCCTCATCAGCATGATGCCTGTCCACTCGCCGTGGGCGCCGGCGGCGGGCTGAAGCGTGGCGTCGTCCATCCCGGTTATGTCCAGGAAGTACTGCTTCAGATTGTAGAGTATCTTCAGGATTCCCTGGGCGGAGTCATCGCTCTGCATCGGGTGGACGTCAAGTATCTTGGGGTGAGCCGCCAGAACCTCATTGATGACGGGGTTGTACTTCATTGTGCAGCTGCCAAGGGGGTATATCTTGCCGCTGTTCACACCGTAGTTCATCTGGCTGAGGTGCATGTAGTGGCGGAGCACCTGGATCTCGCTAACCTCGGGCAAACCGGGGGCCTTAATACGCAGAAGGGCCTCCGGGACCAGGTCAAGCGGGTCCTCTGAGCCGTTGATCTCTGGCTCAAGTGGGGGCAGCTGGTAACCCACGCGGCCCTCGTTACTCAGCTCGAAGATGAGGGGCTCAACCCAGTCAGCCTGCCTGAACTTCACGGCCATCACTCCAGTGCCTCCTTGAGTGTGGATACCAGTGCGTCGATGTTCTTCTTACTGTGAACCTCTGTGACGCAGAACAGGCTTGTCTCACCGAACTCGGGGAACTGGCTTTTGAGGGGTATGCCGGCCTGTATGTGCTTGGCGTCGAGCGCCTTGTTGATCTCCTTCAGTGTATTATGCTGGAAGTTCACAGTGAACTCCTTGAAGTGGTAACTGCTGAAAATCGGCGCCTTGACCCCTGACAGTTCACCTATCTTGCGCTGAGCGTACCTGGCTCTGCTTAGGATGGTTTCACCGAGCTCCTTCATGCCCTTGGGGCCCAGGAGGCTCAGGTAGACTCCGGCGGCGACCGCGCACAGAGCCTCGTTACTGCATATGTTGCTGGTGGCTTTCTCGCGCCTGATGTGCTGCTCACGGGTCTGAAGGGTCATTACGAAGGCCCGACGCTGGTCCTTAAGGGTCTCTGTGATGCCTATGATCCTTCCAGGCATCTGGCGAATGTACTTGTTGTCGTGCTTGCACGCGAATATGCCGAGGAGGGGGCCGCCGTAGCTCATGTGGTTACCGAGAGGCTGGCCCTCCCCGCACACGATGTCTGCGCCGTAGTCTCCCGGTGCCTTGATTATCCCCAGGCTCGTCGGGTCTACGCCCACAACGAAGGACGCGTCCTTCTCGTGGGCGATCTCACCGACGGCCTCTGCGTTCTCCTCAACGAAGCCCAGGTAGGAAGGGTTCTCGATGTACACCGCGGTCGTGTCGCCGTCCACCTTCTCCTTCAGGTCCTCCAGATCCATGAGGCCCGTCTCCTCGTCGTGGTCAACCTTCTCGATCGCTAGCCCTGCCGGCTCCGTGTAGGTCTTCAACACAGAGAGCCTGTAGGGGCTCATGAGGTCGGGGACGAGTACCTTCGTCTTCTTGTTGGCCCTGCTGGACATGAGGGCCGCCTCACCTACGGCTGAGCTCCAGTCGTAGAGGCTGCTGTTGGCGACATCCATGCCGACGAGTTCACAGATGTGGCTCTGGTACTCGAAGACGCTCTGAAGGATGCCCTGGCTGATCTCGGGCTGGTACGGGGTGTAGCTGGTCAGGAACTCGGCCCTGTGGACGACTTCGTCCACTACGCTGGGCACGTAGTGGGGCCAGACGCCGCCCCCCATGAATGGCATGCACATGAGTGTAGCGTTGGTTTCGAGGAGCCCTGCGACGTGCTCCTTCACCTCGGCCTCGGCCAGAGGCCCCGGGATGTTCAGCTTTCCCTTGTAGACTAGGTCGTCAGGGATGTCCGAGTAGAGCTCAGCGATGGACGAGATGCCCATCTCCTCCATCATCCTGTCCTTGATCTCGGGTACGCTGTTCGGTAGATATGGATGGATCTTGCTCAAACCTGCTCCTCCAATCACGATACTATTCCATATGGTTCACTCATAGATATTTCTACCCGATCAGGTTGAGGCTCATACTTAAATCAGGGGACCTGTCCATGACAAGGTGAAACCAGGATGCCTGAAGTAGAGATCGACTACGGTAAGTGCGTTAACTGTAAGACGTGCATATCCACGTGCCCCATGGGAGTCTACGAGGAGGAGGAAAGGGTGGTCGTGGCCGAGCCTCAGCTCTGCATCGCCTGCATGGGCTGCGTGGGCGCGTGCCCTGTTGAAGCCATAACGGTTACTGAGTAGAACCATTTTTATCACGTCGGGCGCCTATCTTTTCACCGTGTTCGTTGTAGGTGGGTCGCAGAATGGATCTTGACGCGCTTCGCGGCCGTGTCTCCGACTGGGTGGACGAGAACAGAGATCAGTGTGTAGAGCTTCTTCGGGAGATCATATCCACACCGAGCCCAAGCGGCGAGGAGAAGAATGTCGCCGAGCTCCTGGCCGCAAAGATGAGGGAGTACGGCTACACCTCGGCCACGGTTGACGGCCTCAGCAACGCCCTAGGGACCATCAAGGGGTCTGGAGGCGGCAGAAGCCTTCTTCTGAACGGCCACATAGACCACGTGCCCGCGGGGCAGATGCCTGACCCCTACTCCGGGAGGGTGATGGACGGCTCCGTGTTCGGAGAGGACGGGGACGTGGTCTACGGCAGGGCAGCCTCCGATATGAAGGGGGCCGTCGCCGCCATGGTCCTGGCCGGACGGCTCCTCAGAGACCTGGGCGTAGACCTGAAGGGCGACTTCAAGGTGGCGGCCGTGGCCCAGGAGGAGGTTGGAGGAGCCGGCACCATGTCGAGCATCGTGGACAGCCAGTTCCTCGCGGACGTGGTCCTCATCGGCGAAGCGACGAACATGCAGTTGGCCCTCGGCCACAGGGGGAGCATGAAGTTCGGCGTCGTCGTGAGGGGCAGGAGTTGCCACGCAAGCGCGCCTGAGAGAGGCGTCAACGCCCTCTACAAGGCCGTGGACCTGATCCAGAGGATTAGAGACGATCTGGTTCCACGGCT
>Ga0316628_100002569_pt1 | contig 13545 bp, 12 predicted proteins | sample OWC_Aug_M2_C1_D5_FD_207648 | JGI IMG/M metagenome (GOLD analysis project Ga0316628, IMG submission 207648) | Wetland soil microbial communities from Old Woman Creek delta, Ohio, United States - OWC_Aug_M2_C1_D5_C | ecosystem: Environmental > Terrestrial > Soil > Wetlands | place: USA: Ohio... | reverse complement strand
TGTGGAGAAGATACCCTTCTATGGAGTGCATGAGCCTGAAGAGTTGGTGATCGTTCTTTTGGATAACGGAAGAAAGAAGATTTTGGAAGAGAAGAAGGAATTCTCTGATCTTCTCTATTGTATCGGATGCGGCAATTGTCTCCTCGATTGCCCGACTTATAATTCCATCGGCCCCTCCTTTGGAACGGATGGAATGTTGGGGGGAAGAGGGGTGGCCCTCTCCTGCCTACAAAAAGGGTTGAGAGAAGGGGTTGAAAACGGGCTCTTTCTCTGCACCACCTGTGGTCTCTGTGGGGAGGTTTGTCCTGTTGGGATCGATGCATCCAAAAGGCTCAAAGACCTGAGGCGATTGAGTTTGAAGGACTCAGAGATCGCTTCTGAGCTCGATGAGGTGACCCAACTCCAGGCCGCAATCGACCGGTTTGGAATGCCCTATGGGGAAATGGAAAAAGCCTCGTTTTCTTCTCCCCAAAAGAAATCCCCTGTGGTGGTCTACATCGGCTGTGTGGGAATGACGACGGAGAGTGAGACGACAGGGAAGGCTCTTGCGCTTCTTCAACGGTTGGGCATCGACTTCAAATTGATTGATGAAGTCTGTTGTGAGGCGGTGAAAGGGGATACCGGATCCAGCCCAAATCCGGACCGGATTGGTCAGAACATCGAAACGATAAAGAAGGCTGGAGGCCGAGAAGTTGTCTTCCTCTGCCCCACTTGCCTTAGGACTTTCATGGAGTATGATGAGAATTATCGAACGGGGCTCGTCTTTGAGACGATTTTGTCTTATTTGGAAAAGCGTTTTTCATTTACTTCCTTGTCGACCAATCCGGAAATAGTGACCTATCACGACCCGTGCCATCTTGGACGAGGGCTTGAATGTTATGACGGACCAAGAGAATTGCTAAGAAATCTCGGAAGCGTATTCTCAGAGATGGAACACCACCATCAGAAGTCTCTCTGTTGCGGAGCAGGGGGTGGGGTAAGGGCTTTCTATCCGAAGTTCTCGAGAGACATCGCACGGAGAAGAGTGAAAGAAGCAGAGGAGGTAAAGGCAGATATCCTGCTCACCGACTGTGTTTCCTGCAAACACAATTTGAAACAAGGAGTCCCATTTGAGGGGAAGTTAAGAGTGATGACCACGCCAGAATATCTCCTGAAAATGATCGAAACGGGGAAGATTCAATTCACTAAAAAGGCAGGATGAGTCATACCCGTCAAATTCCTCAATGGTTGGTTTGAATGTTGTGCTGCAAAAAGTCATTCCCGCGGGGCGGGGGGCCGGGGATAGAGTGAGGGACATATCAACGTTTGCCTAGCCTGTATAGGACTCACAAAATCTCCCTCCTCCAATTTTTTGCCTCCATTTTACGCGGGACACAACAAGCCTTCGGCTAACCCCTCCTCGAGACTTCATAAAGCCCATTTTTTAGAGAGTATTTTGCGACCTGACCGAGGAAGATAGGGGGGTTGCTCATAACGTTGAGAGCCATGTGCCCAAGCGCAAACCGGTGCAGCCTGCGAAACCTCTTTGGAGGGACTCGACCGGGTGGCTTGTTTGTAAAAAGAAGCTTAGGATTACTAAGAAACCGGGGGAGGGGAAGCCTCTTTTTAGTATTGACAAATTCGGGTTTCATGGTAATTTCTATAGGATGATTGTAGGATAACGGCCATGAATTGGGACTACGATGTGATTGTGGTGGGTGGAGGGCCGGGAGGATCGACGGCGGCGAGGTTTTGCGCTAAGGCAGGATTAAAGACCCTCCTCATTGAGAAGGAACGTTTGCCCCGGTACAAAGCCTGCGGGGGTTGTCTTTCTATTAAAACGGTTCATCTGCTCGGCTTTGATCTCAGTCCAGTCATTGAGAACACCATCTATGGAGCCAAATTTACTTATTGTTCCGAAGATCCTTTTTTCATCGAATCCAGAGATCCCATTGCACTTTTAGTCATGAGAGATCGCTTTGATCAGCTTTTGGTCAACAAAGCGTCAGAGGATGGAGCGGCCATCCTGGAAGGGAAGAAAGCCACGAGAGTAGAGGAGAAGGATGATGGAGTGGAAGTGGAATTGGGAGACGGGGAGAGGTTTCATTGCCGATATCTCATCGGCGCGGATGGAGCAGGGAGCATCGTCGCTAGGTCTTTACCTTTACCGCCCCAAAGGAACGACGGAAACGGCATTGCGATAGAGAGCGAGATTCCTTTTGATTCATCCATTCATTTCCCCCAAAAGGAACTCCCGTTCATTAATTTAGATTTCGGGGGTGTTCCCAACGGATATGGTTGGGTCTTTCCAAAAAAAGAATACCTCTCCATCGGAATCGGCGGAATGTTTAAAGCAACGAAGAGAATAAATCCCCGCCAATACTACAAATCCTTCCTCAGAGGACTGGACTATATCCCGGAAGGAAAGACAGGAAAGGTCACGGGTCATCCTCTCCCTTCTTTTTATGATGAAAAACAGAAGGTTTCGCACGGAAGGATTCTTCTTGTCGGCGATGCGGCCCATCTGATGGATCCCTTACAGGGGGAGGGGATTTATTATGCCATTCGAAGCGGGATGTTGGCGGGTGAGGCCATCGCGGAATGGAGAAAAGAGGGGAGTGCCCCCTCTGATTCTTATCAAAGAACCGTTCATGAGGAGATCTGCGGAAACCTGAAATGGGCGTTCATTCTATCTCGGTTCGCTTTTCGTTTTGCGAAATTAGCCTATCGAACGCTGAAACGCTATCCTGAGATGGGGGAGTTCTATCTTCAGACATTGGAGGGGAGAGAAACGTATCAGGGGTTTGTCACGAGTGTGAAGACAAGGATCAAGGACTTTCTCAAAGGAAAACTGAGTGAGAAGATCAAAGAAGCGATGGCAAGGATGTGAGGATCTCAAAGCAAAGGTAAGAAAAGTCACCCTCCTTCTGGAAAGGCAATACGGCGTCCCCCGGAGAAAAGGTCCGGGGAATCCTCTCGACAATCTCATCGAAACCATTCTTTCCCAGAATACCAATGAACAAAATCGAGACAAGGCGTATCAGAGATTGAGAGCCCGTTTTCCCCGTTGGGAGGATACCCTCGAAGCGAAAACAGTGAGTATCGTTTCAGCCATTCAACCGGGTGGGTTGGCTGAACAAAAGGCAAGGCGCATCCGTGAAATCCTTCATTGGATCAAAAAGCGTGAAGGGAGACTGAGCCTTTCCTTCTTAAAAAAAATGGATTCCGATGAAATTGGTAAAACGATGGGGGCCCTGAAGGGGATCGGACCCAAAACCCTTCACTGCCTGCTTCTCTTCGGTCTTGGAAGGGAGGCCTTTCCGGTGGACACTCATATCCTTCGTATCGGGAAGCGTCTTGGTTTCATTCCAGAACAGATGAGTGCAGAAAAGGCTCATTTGTGGATGAGGGATCTCATCCCGAAGCAGAAATCCTTGTCGCTCCACCTCAACCTCATCCGACTGGGAAGAACTATTTGTAAGGCAAGAAACCCTGAGTGTAACAAGTGTCTTCTGAGTATTGAATGTCTCTGGTTTTCCACGCACCGAGATTGAAATAGAGCGGAAGTGTCATTCCCGTGAAAACGGGAATCCAGGACGAAAAAGGATATGGATTCCTGCTTTCGCAGGAAAGACAATAGTCTTAATGGATCATCGGATGACTGGTCTAGATGACCTGATCAAGAAACTTCTCCATATCGGGGACACCCCTGAGCGGACAGCTCTGGCCTATTCCATCGGCGTGTTCTTGGGTTTTTCGCCATTTTTAGGTTTTCACACGCTTGGTGGTTTAGCGATTGCTTTTCTATTCGGGTTGAACCGGGTGGCCATTCTTTTAGGAGTCTGGACAAATACTCCCTGGTGGATCGTCCCCTTTTACATGGTGGCCACATGGGTCGGGATGTGGGTGACGGGATTTTGGGTTGACTGGGCGACACTCAAAGAAATTTTTCATTTAGGATTGAATAAGGGATTTATGGGTTCGGATTTCTGGAGAAGCATCGCTTCTCAATCGGGTTTTCTTCTCTCTTTTGGGATCGGTTCACTCATTCTCTGCACCCTCTTGGGTTTCCTTGCCTACCCGTTCTCTTTACGGTTGATTCGGTTCTATCGATCACGCAGAGAAACGTGACGGGGGTAATCCTCCCTGGCCCCTTTTTTGGAATCCCAATTTCCAATTCACAAATTCCAAGCAAATTCTAAACTTCCACTGTCCAAATAACGCATCCCACTCCATCCCTCTCCCCTGAGGGGAGAGGGATGGGGCGAGGGGATTTAGATTTCGATCATTGGCATGATTTGATATTTGGCCTGCCTGCCCTGCACCTACGGTTCAGGGCCTGTCGGCAGGCAGGGACACGGACACGAGTTGAGCCTTGACACCTATCCTCTTTTAATTGAAGAATTAATTGACATGACAGAACGGATAGGGGAAAAATCTCTTTCTATTGATTCGTGGTTCGGCTCTGAACCATGGAAGAAGTGGAAACGTATTGGATTGACCCGTCTTGCAGGCTCTTCCAAAGCTTATCTTTTATCGCTCTGGAGAGAAAAGATAAGGGGGCCCCTGCTGGTGATCGTTCCTCACCTGAGGAATGCGGAGGTCCTCCTCGAAGATCTCCGATTCTTTGTGAAAGATTCGGAAGCTCCGTCTTTTCTCTTTTCTCCATGGGAAACCCTCCCTTACGATGACATCCCTACTCATCCCGAAATCACCCGGGAACGGGTCAGGGTCCTTTTTTCCCTGTTAAGAGGGGAGGAAGCCGTAATCGTCTCTTCCATCAAGGCTTTGATGCAGAAGGTTCTGGCTCCGGTCGATTTAGAAGAATCTGTATTTTCTCTCTCGGTAGGAGAAGAGATGGATCGCAACCGAATCATCCATTTTCTTCGTGAAGGAGGATATGTCGCGGAAAAGATTGTGGAAGAGAGGGGAGATTTTAGCGTCCGGGGGGCTCTCATCGACCTTTATACTCCGTTTTACGAAGAACCCCTTCGATTGGAATTTGACGGAGACCGATTGGAGTCCATCCGCCGGTTCGAGACAGGGACTCAGCGTTCTCTTCCACAGGGGATGATGGATCATGCCATCCTTCTCCCGACAAGGGACATTTCAAGAGATGCTGCCGCTCAACCTTTGAAGACTCTGTTCGATTACCTGAAAGGGAATGAAATCGTTTTTGTCGAAGAAGGAGATGAGGTGGAGAAAGAAGTCGAGGCCTTTTCTCGCCTGATTGATCAGCATTATGAAAAGGCGTTGTTCAAAAAGAAGGCGGTGTCCCCGCCTGAAACCATCTATCTCCGTGACGAGGAGGTCTCGGTTTGTTTAGAAAGATTTCGAAGGGTCTATCTCCAAGGAGGGCCGTTAGCTCCTTCCCCGTGCCAGCAAGTTTTCTCTATTGAGATGGAGACCCATGAGAATCTCCAGAGGGAGATGAAGACCGTCCTCGCTGCCCAAACCGGTTTTCCGGAGGCCTCTCCTTTTTCAATCCTTCTGAAGAACCTTCATGATTGGCAGGAGAAGGGAATGGGGGTCTTTGTCGTTTCACATACCCCGGGCCAGGCGGATCGACTCAGAGAACTTTTCTCCGAGTATGGCGTGGAACCACGCCTGGAAAAAGCGATGCGGTTCAGGGAGGCCCTTGATTCATCCGGAAAAGGTCTTGTCCTTCTTGTCGGTTCCCTTTCCTCGGGGTTTCGAAACCTTTGGGAGGGGTGGGCGATTCTGACCGAAGAGGAAATCTTCGGTGAGAGAAGGAGGCTTCCTGAGAGGAAGATTCGGGGTCCCATGGTCTCTGCTTCATGGCAGAGGGGGAGCCCGACCCTCTCTGCCTATCGTGAACTTCGAGAAGATGATTTCATCGTCCATATTGACTACGGGATCGGTCATTACAGAGGGCTGAGGCATTTGAAGATCGGAGGGGTCTCAAACGACTACCTCCTCTTAGAATACCAGGATGGGGATAAACTCTATCTTCCCGTGGATCGGCTCAATTTGATTCAGCGCTATATCGGAGGCGACGGAAAATCTCCCAGACTGGATAAGTTGGGAAGTCATTCATGGCAGAGGGCGAAGGGAAGGGCGAAGGCCGCCGTTTCTGAGATGGTTAAAGAACTCCTGGATCTCTATGCAGCCAGACAGGTTTTCGAGGGGTTCAAGTTTCCTCCTGTAGACCAGTTTTATAAAGAGTTTGAAGCCACGTTTGAATATGAGGAAACCCCGGACCAGATGGAAGCGATTGATGCGGTGACGAAAGATATGAGCAATCCCAAACCGATGGATCGCTTGATCTGCGGAGATGTGGGATACGGTAAGACAGAGGTGGCACTCCGGGCGGCCTATCGTGCCGTGATGAGCGGAAAACAGGTTGCCATTCTAGTTCCCACCACCATCCTGGCCCAACAGCATCACCAGACCTTTCATGAACGATTCAAGACTTATCCGGTGGTGATCGAGGTCTTGAGCCGATTTAAAAGTCCCCGCGAGCAGAGGGAGGTCCTTCAGCGGTTGAAGGAGGGAAAGGTGGATATTGTAATCGGGACCCACCGGCTCTTGCAGAAGGATGTGTCTTTCCGGGACCTGGGGCTGGTGGTGATTGACGAGGAGCATCGCTTCGGCGTCTCCCATAAGGAAAAATTGAAGCAGATGAGAAAATTAGTGGATGTGATCACGCTCACGGCGACCCCCATTCCGAGAACGCTCCAGATGGCTGTTTCCGGAATTCGGGATCTCAGCCTCATCCAGACCCCCCCTGAAAATCGCCTATCGATTCGGACATTCGTGATCCGTTATGATGAGGAAGTCATCCGAGACGCCATTCGGCGGGAGTTCGATCGAGGAGGCCAAGTTTTCTTCGTCCATCATCGTGTCCAAAACATCCAGACGGTCGCTCACCGTTTGAAAGAACTTGTTCCAGAGGCGTCCCTGGCCATTGCTCATGGTCGGATGAGAGAAAAAGAGTTGGAGAAGGTGATGCTCCAATTCGTCAGGAAGGACGTGAATCTTCTCGTCTGTACCAGTATCATCGAGTCCGGTTTGGATATCCCGGCTGCCAACACGATCCTGGTTAATCACGCGGAGCGTTTTGGTCTGGCAGACCTCTATCAAATCCGGGGCCGGGTAGGACGGGGGAGCCACCAGGCCTATGCTTATCTTGTCATTCCCGGAGATTTCATTCTTTCCACAGATGCCATGAGAAGGCTCCGGGCGATTCAAGAACTGAGTGAGTTGGGATCCGGATTCAAACTGGCCATCCAGGATTTGGAGATTCGGGGAGCGGGAAACCTGCTTGGTCCATCGCAATCCGGACACATCGCTGCGGTGGGGTTTGAACTCTACTCCCAGTTAATGGAGAAAGCGGTCAGAGAATTGAAAGGCGAAGAGGTCGTCGAGGAGATCACTCCGGAAATTCATTTCCACCTTCCTGCTTTTATTCCAGAGGCCTATGTGGACGATCCGGGAGAACGGCTGAGTCTCTATCGAAAACTTTCTCTTTCCCGTTCTGATGAGGAGGTGGAGAGGACTCGAGACGAATTGATCGACCGGTTTGGGAAGATTCCAGAAGAGGTCGATCATCTCCTGGAAGTGATCAAGGTGAAAATTCTTCTGACGAGAATGGCGATCAAAAAGTTTGAAGAGACCCCTTCTCGATTTGTCCTCAGCTTTGATGAGAACACCCGAGTTTCTCCCCAAAGGATAGTGGATTTTGTGCATCGAGGGGAGGGTCAGTATCGATTCACCCCGGACTCTAAATTGGTCATTGAAGGATGGCCGGATGCAAGGCGAGACCCCTTCGGGGCGGCTAAAAAGCTATTGCAAGCGTTGGCTTGATGTGGTAAATATCATCGTGCCCCTTGTTGGCAAAAGGGGGAATACAGCTACAGGTTGATTCATAAGGTGAGAGTATGGCGAAGAGGTTGATTTTTTTAGGGATTTTGCTCTCTCTATCTTTTTTCTTTTCGGGCTGTCAGAAATCCGAAGAAAAGGGGTTCGGGGAGAGGGAACTGGTCAGAATCAACGATGTTTCTATATCTTTGGAGGAATTTCAGCAGATGCTGGAAAAGCAGCCCTTGGAAGGAAAGATGAGGTTGGTGAGCGAAAAGGGGACAAGAGATTTTCTTGAAAGTTATGTGATCCCCCGAGAGGTGCTCTACCAGGAGGCGAAGAAGAGAGGCCTAGATAAGAACAGAGAAATCCAGGCTAAAATCGAGGATGCAACAAGAGCGATCCTGATCGAAGCCCTTCTCGATGAGGGATTGAAAGGAAGAGGGGAGGTTTCAGAGGAGGAGGTTCAACGATACTATAAAGAGAATCAAAGTCTCTTTATAGAGCCACAGGAGATAAAGATTCGTCAAATTGTTGTCAATACGGAGCCTGCTCTGAAAGAAGTGGTAAAGAGACTTTCGCAGAGTGAAAGCTTTGAGAAGTTAGCCTCCACTTACAATATCGGTAGTTTCAAGGAAGATGGGGGAAATCTTGGCTATATTCGCCGGGGGCAATTGGCATCTCCCTTCGCACAGTTTGAAGAGGCGGCTTTTTCTCTCAGGAAGAGGGGGGAGATCAGCGAGGTTGTCAACACGCCCTACGGATACCATATCATCCGATTGGAAGATATGCGGGGGAGCGCCTTGAAACCCCTGAATCAAGTCAAAGAGAGGATCCGCTTTTTTCTCCAGCCGAAGAAGAAGCAGGAGGCCTATCTTGAATATGTGAAGGAAGCCAAATCGAAAGCTAAAGTCCTTGTCAATGAGAAGCTATGGAGTGAAGAAGAGAAAAAGGAGGCGAAGCCCAAAGAAGCGAAGAAATGAAGAAACCTTTTGCCCGGCTTATCTTGATTGTCCTATTTTTTCTCCCGTGGGGATGCGACCTGTGGGAAGCGGGGCTCCCTGAGCATATTATCGCTCAGGTCAACGAGGAGCAGATCCCAGTTGAAGAATTTGACCGGGAGTTTAAGGAGTTGATGTTAGAACCAGGGAGGGAGGCAAAAGGAACCGATCTGGAAAACCTGAGACGGGCTTATCTCGATCAGGTGATCGAACGGAAGATTCTCGTCCAAGAGGGCCGACGGTTGGGGATCAAGGTTTCTCCGGAAGAGTTGAACCAGGCCATTTCTGAAATAAAAATGGATTATTCAGGAGAGGGGTTCGGGGAGACATTGGGTCTCAAGGGGATGACTCTGGAGGAATGGAAAGTTCGGCTGGAAGAAAAATTGTTAGCCGAGAAGGTCATCCGGGGTGCCTCCCATTTCCAGGATAGAATCGATAAAAAGGAGGCCCTTCGATATTATGAAGACCATCGGCCGGTATTTCAGATTGGCCAGAAAGTGAGGGTCCGTCAGATCGTTGTGGCGGACGGGGAAGAGGCGATCCAGATCCTGAAACGGCTAAAAAAGGGAGAGAGTTTTGAGAAGGTGGCCATAAGGAAGTCTCTCGGGCCTGAAAAGGTTCAGGGCGGGGATCTGGGTTATTTCAGCCAGGGGGAGAAGCCAAGCGAATTCGACTGTGTTTTTAATATGGAGGTTGGAGCGATCAGCGAGGTGGTCAAGAGCCCGTATGGGTATCATATTTTTAAATTGGAAGAAAAAACCGAACCCCGACAGATTCCTTTCGAAGAGGCCCAGTCAGGGATCCTCCAAGAGCTTGGGCGAAAGAGAGGGGAAGAGAAGTATGAGAAATGGATGAAGGACCTCAGGGGGAAAACGAAAGTGAAGATCAATAAGAAATGGCTCAAATCATAAAAGGGAGATATAAGAAGATGAAAAAATTCTTTTCACTATTTGCGTTTTTTCTCTTTTTATACGGACCGGTGTCTTTCAGTGAGGCGGTCGTTGATCGTGTGGTGGCGGTGGTCAACAAAGAAATTATCACCCTCTCCGAGGTTGAAAAATGGACCAACCCTCTAAAACAGGAGATCGTGATCGGGGATCGTCTGGAAAAGCACGAACGCATGGAGACGCTCTGCCGACAGGTGCTGGATAAGCTGATCGAGGAAAAATTGATTGACCAGGAAGTGAAGAAATCTGGAATCAAAGTTACCAGTAAAGAGATCGAAGCGACGCTGGAGGAAGTCAAAAGGCGAAATGCCGCCACCCAAGAGGATCTAGAAAAAGCGTTAAGGACCGAGGGTCTGACCTTAGAGACCTATAAGAAACAGATTGAAAAGGGAATACAGCGGCAGAAGTTGATCCAATGGTCGGTGAAGGTTGAGGCCAAAGCTGGAGAAGAGGAGTTAAAGGATTTTTATAATAGAAATATCGATCGCTATGCAGCGAATGAAACCTATCGGACCAGCCACATCCTGTTCGTCATTCCAAAAGAGGCGACCCCGGAAGCGATGGCTGAAATAAGGAAAAAGGCTAAGAAAGTCCTTGAGAAAATTAAGGGGGGAGAGGATTTTGAGGAGATGGCTCTCCTTCATTCGGAAGATGCGTCGAGTAAGAATGGGGGAGATTTAGGATATTTTAAGCGGGGGGAACTCGTCCCTGCCTTTGAAAGAGCGGCGCTGCGTCTCAGGGTGGGAGAGGTGAGCGAGCTCGTTCGAACGGAATTTGGTTTCCATATTATTAAACTCGTTGACCGAAAAGGCACGGAGCCTCTCCCGTTTGAGGAAGTCAAGGAGAAAGTTCGGGCGGATTACCAGGAAAGTGAAATGGAGAAGGCCTTTAGACAATATATCACCACTTTGAAAGAAAAGTCCATCATCGAAATCAAACTGTAATCCTTCCGTTCTATAAGTGAATTCTCTGCCATCCTGACCCAACCCTCACTTTGGTACAGGGTGCGTCTGAAAAAACCATCCTGCAGCTTCTATCAAAGCCGTACTTCCTGCAACTATGTCCCGGGAGATCCTCTGCCTTCGGTAAGCCCAATAGGATTGAGTAGATTTGTTGAAGGGGCTTAACCCATTCGGTGGCGCCAAGTCCCGCCTTTTAAGGCGGGGCAAAGAAGCACCGCTCAGGGGCAACCCTGAGCAAGCCCAGGCCTTCAAGCCGGGAAGTCGAAGGTTTGACTTTTATTTACCTAAGGGTAGCGTCTCGTTAGACGAGGAGTATTTGCGTTTTCTCTAATGATGTTCAATTCTCTCCAGAATTCCCGCCAAGTTGGCAGTCGCAAGATGATTTATTGCATGGGCACATACAAAGATCTTTTGCCGAATGGATGAAGCTCAAGCGCGTGAACCGAGGACAGGAGCCGCCTCACTCGCCGTAGGCAGGCTGGGACGGCGACTGCGGAGGGGCCAGTCGCTTGCAGCCGATTGGTTATGCCTCAAGATCTTTCCACCTCGTATAAGTGTAAACAAGCTCAGTGACACCCCATACCAATAGAATTGGAAAAACCACATTATGATTAAGATTAAAGGGCATCCAATGATTAGGGATGAGCAGAATAAGCGGGTATATGTTCAAAATCAAGAGGTTTCGATAGAATTTCCTCCGGTACGATAACTTCCAATAAGAAAAACATATCCCATCGTCCAGACCTCTCGGTACATGGAGTCGTTGACCACATTCAATACAATTGCGTTTGGTTTTGCGATTTTCAGATTGACAACTGGGGCATTTGACCTTACCCATTTACTACCTCCATATTCAGGCATAACGATAATTGGATTGCAGGTTGTGTTTTCAAAAAATCCTATACTTGTTGATGGGTCTTGTCAAACAAATTTTACGGGACTTAAGAAGTTTTACCGGAATCCAACTTGCTGATTATCCACTTTATTTTGGAGGGTTGGCGGCTCAAATGTGATTATAGAGATTGTCGTAACCTGAAATAATTTGTTTGAATATATTTATGTTATAATTTACGAAATTACGCGTTCAAATCTATTATCACGGGACAATGGCCGACAGACAAGTTGTATGCTTAGAGATTTTGAGATGTTTGATTCGCGGTTTATGCAAAAACGTGCGGGCACTTGGTAGAAGGGTTTTTAGTTTGAGAGGCTATTCGGATTGAAAGCCATGAGAGTCCTGCTCATTTCTGCCAACACGGAAAAGATAAATATGCCCACCTTGCCCCTGGGGCTGGCATGTGTGGCCGCTGCCACCCAAAAGGCGGGCCACGAAGTGGCCATGGTGGATTTGATGACCGAAAAGGATGCCCAATCGGTTCTCAAAGAGACTATCAATGAATTTCGTCCTGATCTCATCGGTATATCCGTCAGAAACATTGACGACCAGAATATGGCGCATCCCAGATTCTTATTAGACCCGGTCAAAGAAATCGTGGCGGTTTGTCGTAGTCTCTCAGGAGCTAAGATTGTTTTAGGTGGAGCAGGTTACAGCATTTTCCCGGAAGACACCCTGTCCTTTTTAGGTGCCGATATGGGAATTCAAGGCGAGGGAGAAGTGGTCTTTCCGGACCTGGTAGAAAGAATAGAGCGGGGTGCCAGCCTTCAGGGATTGCCCGGTCTTTATCTGCCCGATCAGGGTCTTCGATGCGAAAGAATGTTTGAAAAAAACCTGGATCGATTACCTCTTCCTAGCGCCGACCTCTTATCAACGCCACTTCAAAGAGAAGAACTCTGGATGCCGGTTCAGACAAGACGTGGATGTGCTATGAGCTGTAGTTATTGCAGCACGGGAATGATTGAAGGGCAGATGTTACGAAAACATTCCCCTGAGACGATGGTCGACTGGATCGCCAAGTGGCGGAAAGCCGGGGTTCATCAGTTCTACTTCGTTGACAATACCTTCAACCTTCCGGCCTCTTATGCGAAGGAGATCTGTCGTAAGCTCATCGATCAAGATCTGAATGTAAAATGGTGGAGCATCCTTTACCCCAAGCACGTGGATGGAAAACTGGCATCCCACATGGCCAGGGCTGGCTGCGAGCAAGTAAGTATAGGATTTGAGAGTGGCTCTCAGACAATTCTGAAGAAAATGAACAAGAAATTTACCCTTGAAGAGGTGCGACGCATTTCAAAGATATTGTCCGAGCAGGGTATCAAACGAATGGGATTTTTATTATTTGGAGGTCCGGGTGAAACCAGGGAGTCAGTTGAAGAAAGCATCGCCTTTGCAGACTCTCTTAAATTGGACCACTTAAAGATCACTGCAGGCGTTCGGATTTATCCGCATACTATTCTGGCAAAGCAAGCTATGGACGAGGGCATGATTGCCTCTCACCATGAACTACTTTTTCCCCGATTTTACCTTGCAAGAAACCTTGAAGATTGGCTGCCTGATACTCTCAAGAATTGGGCAATGACAAGACCCCATTGGATGATTCCAGATTATAGTTGACGTATCAAATTCTGATGAGAGCGTTATTGAGAAGAAGAGGGAGCCATTCTAAACAGGAGACATGGGGGAAACAGTCTTACCACAGAAACCTGGCCATTTTTTCAGGCTTGCCAACCTCGCGTCTGTGTTATATCCTAAAGAAACTGAAGCAAGGCGATTGTGTCGTGACCAGGGACTGACAAAGGACATATCCCTTTATCGGACGACGGATAATAGACAAGAACGTTCTTATCAAATCAAACGGAGGGATTCCAATGCAAGCAGCCGAGGATTTAAGAAAGAAAGTCATCAGCAGAGCCGTCCGCAATATAAAGCGGGGATAC
>Ga0316628_100002565_pt1 | contig 13551 bp, 2 predicted proteins | sample OWC_Aug_M2_C1_D5_FD_207648 | JGI IMG/M metagenome (GOLD analysis project Ga0316628, IMG submission 207648) | Wetland soil microbial communities from Old Woman Creek delta, Ohio, United States - OWC_Aug_M2_C1_D5_C | ecosystem: Environmental > Terrestrial > Soil > Wetlands | place: USA: Ohio... | reverse complement strand
TGCTTCATGGAGCGGTTCTTTTTGTAGGAGAAAAGGATTTGATTTTTAATCGCTGGCATTTCAAAGAATACGTGGAAAAGAACCAGGTTTGTTTGGTTGATTTTGTCCCCAGGGTATTGAATGAGCTGCTTTGTTACCAGGAAAAGTTGACTCCCTTGCGTACCATCGTGGTGGGCGGAGAAGAACTTGATCATTCAATTAAAAATCAAATCATTAAAAAGGGGTATACCCTTTTCAATCATTATGGGCCTACAGAAATCACGGTTGACGCCCTGACCGCAAAGTGTTCGGAAAAGAAAGTGACACTGGGCAAACCCATTGCCAATTGCCGCTGTTATATTCTCAGGGAAAAGAGCCTTGTGCCCATGGGTGTGCTGGGCGAAATATGCATATCCGGGGTCGGATTAGCCAGGGGTTACCTGAACCAGCCTGAACGAACCGCCGAAAAATTTACGAAAAATCCTTTTTTACCGGGTCAACGGATGTATCGAACCGGGGACCTGGGTAGATGGCTGCCGGGGGGGGATGTAGAATTTGCCGGCCGGGTGGACCACCAGGTAAAAATCAGGGGAATCAGGGTAGAATTGGCGGAGATCGAGAGTCACATTCGAAAACATCCCGGTGTCAAAGACGCTGCGGTGATAATCGATAAAACCGGATCAACCGCTGAAAATCTATATGCATTTGTGCAGCGTGAAATGTCGGGAGAAAATCCGGGGATGGAAAAGGACCTCTCGGGTATTGGGTTAAGAGAGTACCTGGAAAAAGAATTACCGGATTATATGATACCCGCGGATTTTATCCCGGTTGACAAAATGCCCCTAACAGCCAATGGAAAATTAGACCGAAGGGCATTATCCCTGGCCAAAGCCAGGGCGGCGCACCCGGCTGCCAGTAGAAGGTATGCCGGCCCTGGAAATGAAACGGAACGCATCGTGGCTGAAATATGGCAAGAGCTCCTGGGAATAGATAAAGTAGGGATCAATGATGATTTTTTTAAATTGGGAGGTAATTCTCTCCTTTTGATACGCCTTTTTTCGCAGCTTAATCAACGCTTTCCTCAACGGGTTGAGGTGCAGGATTTGTTTGACAATCGAACCATAAAGAAACTTTCGCAAGTGATTATGGTAAAAAGGGAAGCCACTATCAATACCGGGAAGCAAAAAATAAGAAAAATTAATTTTTAGGAAAAAATTATGATTATTTGTGGATTAAAAGCAGGCCCCTTTAAAGTGGAAGACCAGGAGGTAAAACTATGAAAATGAAGCATGATATGCAGCTTAAAAAGTATTTCTTTTATATTTTGTCCTTTATGGGAGGATTTTACATTATGCAATTGGAAATGGCCGGGTTCCGTGTGATGACCACCAATTTCGGGTCTTCTATTTACACCACTGGCACTTTCCTTACCTTTGTCATGATATTCCTATCCTCCGGGTACTTCAGCGGGGGAAGATTGTCGGAAAAATATAAAACTCTCTCCCCCATGGTTATTTTCTTGTCAGTGGTGAGCCTGTATACTTTTGCCAGTCAAATCATCCTGGGTACTGTCCTGGTGGATTGGGCGTTCGGATTTCGGCAGGCGGTTACCTCTCCGCTCCTCCAGGCCACTATGCCGGTGGCCCTGGTCTCTATTCTTTTTTATGGCCCACCAATGGTGGTATTAAGCCAGGTTTCGCCCTACCTGATCAAGTTATACTGCCAGAACAAAGATTACCGGGGGCACGATATGGTAGGGAATGTTTCCGGGACTTTTATGGCCGTCTCTACTATTGGCAGTATCATCGGCTCCGTTGTAACCTCCTATTTTTTCATCCCCTTTTTGGGGGTTCGTATTACTAATTTCATATTTATCTTTTCACTGCTGGGTCTTGTGACAGCGGCGCTCTTTCTTTTCCCCTGGGGAAAAAGGGCTGCCAACATTACCGTGATCGCTGTCCTGGGAGTTGTGGCCCTGCTCCTGGGGTATGTGACGTTACCGCTGGTCCCAGGAACACCGGAATTCGGTCTTATTCATCAAGAAGAAACCCTTTACGGGAAGATAAAAATCTTTAAATTTGAAAATGAGGGAGAGGTTTGCTTGATATACCGTCCCAGCCGGATTTATGAGCATTCGGTGCTCTACCCGGCAAACCCGCTGAAAGACCAGTTCGGTCTTTCCTATATATCCCCGGCCGTCGCCCGTCATTGGAAGGATTACCTGGTATTAGGTTCTGCAGCCGGAGGCAACATCATTCAATTGTTGGCCAGTGAGCCCGGCGTGCGAATAACTGCGGTGGAGATTGATCCCAGGGTATTGGAGATATCGAAAAAATTCTTCAATGTTGTGCCCTCTGAAAAAGTCAAATTGGTGACCCGGGACGCCCGGTTATTCCTGGCTGACTGCCGAGAAACTTTCAACTATATTATCATAGACCTGTTCAAGGGCGAATGTATCCCGGTACACTGTATCACCAGCGAATTTTTCCAATTGGTTTTGAACCATTTAAAACCCGGTGGAGCGATGGTTATCAATACCAATATGAATGTCTTTGATCTACCCTATGACGATCGAATCCCTTTGTTAGATCCCCTGCAGCATCTGTACGGCACCCTCTATGCCGCCGGGTTTCAATCTATATTCCAGTGTGATTACAATTGGTTTACAGGAATGGTTTATGCCTTTAAACAACCGGTGTCGGCGGGGCAGTTTTTCGATACCCTTTACCGGGCTTATAAAGACCCGGGAATCGATGTCCGGGTGAGAGCCAATATCGGTGCCGTTATGTTGAAAACATGCAAAATTTTTCCAACCCCGGCAAACAAAAGGAGGCAGAGACCCTTTACCGACGACTGGGTCCCGGAGCAGCGCATCCATTTGAACACCTATGCCAGGGATATCCCCTATCCCCGTGATATCCCCACCGCCTACTGCCGGCTGGCCAAAAGTACCGGCTGGAAACGGATGACCTCCCAGACCACCTCCTCTACCCTGGCCCAATTAAAGTTGAATTGGTATTTATCCTATTGGCAGAAGGGTATTATGTATCCCTTTAGAAAGGATTACCAGGATTATTATAACCAGGTGGCGGCCTGGGCATCCCGGCAAAAGGATTTGAACCCGGAAGAACTTGCCAGGTACCTGTCTATCCATTACCAATTCTATCCTCAATCACTCCGGGAATATGACTCACCCAAAGTACGGATCATTGCCGACTATACTTATGGGCTTGTCCAGGTGCTCACGGATAACGGCGAAGCTGCCATCCCTTACCTGGATCGTGCCATTGAGGCACTTTACAAAAAATCGCCTGGCTCGAATAGAAGAGGCAGCGAGAAATATTGATTTATAAGGAAAAAATATGATTATTTGTGGATTAAAACTAACTCATGATGGAACCATTACCCTTATAGAAAACGGTCAATTGGTTTTTAGCCTGGAGATGGAGAAGTTGGATAACAACAGGAGATATACCGGTATAGAAGAGATGTCCGTTATCCCGGGAATTTTAAAATTATATGGTTACGACGTATCCGCGGTGGATGTATTTGCGGTTGACGGTTGGGGGGGAACGGATAAGAATGCGCTGGCCATACAGCCCCGGTTGGAAATCGGTAATGGTTTTAACAGGTTGGCTGCCTACAATAACAATGAACCCTTTAAATTTAATATTGCGCCCTACCACGAGGAAACCCTGAAACACGATGTTACGGAGGAGTGGCGGTTTCACGGGTTAAAAGCAGGGACTTACAACCTGGAATATGTTAGTTATTTACACGCGGCAGGGCACATTATGGGCACTTACTGCACCAGCCCCTTTACCCGGGGGAAAGAAAGTTCTTATATCCTGGTATGGGATGGAGGAATGTACCCAAGGCTGTATTTTTTTGATGTAAAAACCGGGAAAGTGGAAAACCTGGGACCCATTTTTTTACTAATCGGCAATATCTATACTATTTTTTCCCAGCATTTCGGTCCCTTTAAAGTGGAGGGAAATTTCGCAAAAGATGACCTGTCGGTGGCCGGTAAGGTTATGGCCTATGTTGCTTTAGGAAAGGTGAGGAAAGAGTTGTTCCACTATTTCGATCAAATATACACGCACAACTACGACAAACCCATGGGATTTGCCAATTTTTTTGCCAATGAGTTTAAAAAGAGAATCGCCGGAAACGGTTACCTGCATGAAGATATCCTGCGGTCCTTTCATGCCTACCTGGAAGAATTATTGATAAAAAAGCTGGAGAAAAAAATAAAACGATATAACAGGAACTGCAGGAATTTATGCATGACAGGCGGTTGTGCCCTTAACATTAAATGGAATTCCGCCATCAGGAACACCGGGATGTTTGAAAACATCCACATCCCCCCCTTTCCCAATGATTCCGGGAGTGGTATTGGTGCAGCCTGCTGCGCCATGGTAAAAAAAGATCAAATCACAACATTGGACTGGAATGTTTACCAGGGGCCCCGGGTCATCAAAAACAACCCGGCCAGGGGGTGGATTTCCAGGGCGTGTTCGCTAAAAAAATTGGCACAACATCTTTATGAAACCAATGAACCCGTGGTTTTTTTGAATGGAAACGCGGAACTGGGTCCCAGGGCATTGGGTAATCGAAGCATCCTGGCCCCCCCGGTTTCAGCCAAAATGAAGGATATTTTAAATCACGTTAAAAAAAGAGAAGATTACCGACCCATATCCCCCATATGCCTGGAACAAGGAGCTGAAAAAATATTTGACCCCGGTACACGGGACCCTTATATGTTATTCGATCATAAAGTGAGAAAAGAATGGGTAGACAAAATTCCCGCTGTTTTACACCTGGATGGTACGGCCCGGCTGCAAACCCTGGACCCCGGGGAAAATCCCGTGGTTGGTGAACTTTTGCTGGAATATGAAAAATTAACCGGTATTCCGCTGTTGTGTAACACCAGTGCTAACGTTAAGGGAAGTGGCTTCTTCCCGGATATCTACTCAGCCACCAACTGGGGGAGGGTCAATTATGTGTGGTGTGATTTTACCCTCTATGAAAAAGAGAATAAGATAAAATTTTAATTTTTTATTGAAATATCGGAGGATTTATGAATAAAGATATCGCGATAATTGGCATGGCCGGTCGATTCCCGGGGGCGCGGCACCTCGATGAGCTCCATATGAATCTAAAAAACGGCAAAGACAGCGTCAGTGAGATCACCCCCGAGCGAATCAGGCGCACCACCCTGCCCCCGGGAAAAAAATACCGGTGGGCCGGTTATTTGCAAGACATTGATATGTTCGATTATAAATTTTTTAATATATCCTTAGGCGAGGCCCAGGCCATGGACCCCATCCAGCGTTTGTTATTGGAGGTGGTTTATGAAACCATTGAAAATGCCGGTTATAATGTAGATCATTTCAACGGTTCCAGGACCGCTGTCTTTGTGGGGGATGCCAGTACGGATTATTACAAGCATGCCGATGAATTTATGGATACGCTCATCACCGGGAATTCACCCTCATTTGTAGCCACCCGGATTACCCGGCATTTTAATATGACCGGCAATGCCGTCATGATCAATACCGCCTGTTCTTCCACTGGAACCGCCATCCATTTCGCCTGCAATGAACTGCTGCTGGGAGAGGCGGACTATGCATTGGTATGCGGGATTAACCTCTATCTCTTTCCTTATTACGATAATACCAATGAGATGGATATCTGGTCGCCGGACGGTAAATCCAGGGCCTTTTCCGCCCAGGCCAACGGTATGTCCAATGGTGAAATTGCGGCGGCCATTTTATTGAAACCCATGGACAAAGCACTGCAAGATGACGATATTATCCATGCGGTTATAAAAGCCTCAGCCATCAACAATAATGCCAATCGCTCCGACAGCCCCTATGCCCCTGACAGCATTACCCAGGCCGAAGTCATTAAAATGGCATGGCAAAAGGCAGGAATAAATCCACTGGATATCGGCTTTATCGAAACCCACGGCTCAGGGACGCAATTGGGAGATACCCTGGAAATCGAAGGATTGAAACGGGCTTTCAAAGAATATACCGATAAAAAAAAAATCTGCCCCATTTCCACCATTAAATCCAATACCGGTCACGGTATGTCCGGCGCAGGTCTTGCCGGACTGATAAAAACAGTACTGTCCCTGAAACACCGTGTGATTTATCCCACCATCCACTTTAAAATCCCCAATCCCATGATTGATTTTGAAAATTCCCCGGTTTATGTTAATACCATGTTAAAAGAGTGGAAGACCCGGGAGGGAAAAACCCGCTGTGCCGGCGTCACCACTTTGGGTGCCAGCGGCACCAATAACCATATCATCCTGGAGGAAGCACCGCCCCGCATGCCCATTGAGAAAAGAAAGAACAACGGGAATAATAAGAACAATTACCTGGTCACTGTCTCTTCCAAAACAACAGAAGGATTGAAAAGAAACCTGGAGGCTCTCCTTAACGCATTATCAAATGGAAATCATGGGCATTTAACTATAGAGGATTTAAGTTATACCCTTAACCGGGGAAGAAAGCATTACGATAACCGTTTTGCCCTCATTGCCCGGGACCTGGATACGGTCACCAGGGGAATCGACAATACTCTCCGTTTAGCGGACCCCGTAATGCCAAATCACCAGGGAAGGAAAAAAATGATTTTCATATTTTCTCCCCATGAAAAAATCCCGGGGAATTTGTTGAATTCTCTAAGCAGGGATTATACTGTTTTCAAAGAATCCATCGAGAGATGCAAAGGGTTGTGCAGCAATTATAATCATTATTTTTACGATTTTGCCTTTCAATATGCTTTTTACAAATTATTGGAAGCCAACGGTATTGTGACGGAAGATGTATTGGGCATTGGTTTGGGTGAGATCGTCACTGATGTTATTGCCGGTGAAACGACACTACAAGAGGGAATTGAGAAAGCCCTTTCCCATAAGCCGCTGGGAATCCGGGATCTAGATAAGCGGGTCACCTCCCTGCTGGACAGGGAAGCTGCAGAAGAGTCTGTTTTATTTATCCAGTTGGGCCCGGGGAATATTATCTCCAGGGAACTCAGGAAAAGAAAAGAACAGGGAGATAACCGCCTGGAGGTCTTTAGCCTGGAACACCCCGGGGAAGGACCCCGTCAACTGCTGGAACTGGTAAAATTACTATATCTTTCCAACTGCACCCTTGACTGGGAAAGGTTTTATACGCAGCACGACAAGGGGCATAAAATCGAACTTCCCACCTATCAATTTGAAAAAAACCGGTGCTGGCTCCGGGAAGAACCGAGAAGGAAAGAAATAGAACCAGGCAGAGAACTATTTAACGATAATGAAAAGTACCTGGATGTTAAAGAAAAGGTCCTTTCATTCCTGGAAGAAAAAGCCACAGACGTGGAGCAAAAGATCGCCGGGTACTGGGCAGAAACACTGGATATCCAACGGTTCTCCCGCGACGATAACTTTTTTGAACTGGGAGGAGACTCTTTAAAAGCAACCCGGGTCATCAACCGGATAAATGAAGCCTTTGACATTAACCTGGATTTTGAAGACCTGTTTGATTACCCCACCATCGGTTCACTGGCGGGATATATGAATACTCTACTGGGAGTTGGAAGGAGGGTCGGCTTTATCTGGAAACAGGTGTTAAAATTGGACAGGCTAGAGGCGGGAGACAATTTTTTTGACCTGGGCGGGCACTCATTATTGGCCAACCAGGTCCTGATCAGGGTAAAGAAGGAGTTCCAACTGGAATTAAATTTCGAGGATTTTTTCTACAATCCCACGCTGACCGCGTTTGCCCAATGCATCGAGAGGCAATTGGCGGCAGGCGGGAAGCAGGCAGTGTATCAACCCCTGGAAAAAGTGGAAAAACAAGAGTACTATGAGGTGTCTTCGTCTCAGAAACGGTTATGGTTGTTAAACCAGTTTGAAGATGGCACTGCGGCCTACAATACCCCTTTCTCTTTTTTGTTGGAAGGAAAATTGAACAAAGAGGTATTAGCCGCGGTCCTGGATACCCTGATCCGGCGTCATGAGAGTCTGCGTACCGTATTTATAACCACAACCGAAGACAGCACACCGAAACAAAGAATTGTCCCGGCTGAAGACGCGGTAATCCCAATGGAAGAAATCGATTTAAGGGGTGAAGAACAACCGGAATCAAAGGCCCATGAAATAATCGCCCGGGATTCTCTTACGCCCTTTAATATTTCCCGTGGCCCCATGTTGAGAGTAAAGCTGCTCCGGTTGGCGGAAGAAGTGCACGTATTTTTGATTTCAACCCACCATATCATCAATGACGGTTGGTCCATGGATGTGTTGTTTTATGAGGTAGTGACATTGTACAATGCTTTTATTGAAGACAAGGAGAATCCCCTTGCCCTTTTAGGCATTCAATATAAGGATTATTCGGCCTGGCAAAATAAGCTGTTAGCCGGGGACAGGTTTAAAAAGCACAGGGATTACTGGTTGGAGCAGTTAAGCGGAGAGCTCCCGGTATTGGAATTAATGACAGACAGACCCCGTCCCCCGATTCAAACCTTTTTCGGTGACCGGGTTAAATTCCAGTTTACCAGGGAAATCACCGGGGGATTGGCGGGAATCTGTAAACGGGATGATGCCACATTATTTATGGTCCTGGCGGCGCTTGCTTATGGATTGTTTTACCGGTATACCGGCCAGGACGACATTATCTTCGGAACCCCTGCCGCCGGGAGAAAACACCCGGACCTGGAAAACCAGGTGGGTTTTTATGTGAATACCCTGGCACTGCGCACCCGGATCAAACCTAAAAGTACATTTAAACAACTGCTGAACCAGGTAAAGCACGTTTGCCTGGAGGCTTATGAGTACGAGGAATATCCTTTTGACCGGTTGGTGGGTGAAGTGAAGGTGAAGCGGGACCTGGGCAGGAATCCCTTGTTTGATGTGATGGTGGTGCTGCAAAAAACGGAAATATTTATGAAAGACACCCCGGAATTAAAAGGTCTGCGCATCAGCCACTTCGAGAACCAAAAGGTTGATAGCCAATTTGATTTGGTCCTGGAGTTTTACGAGACCGGCGATACCATATCCGGGCATATCACCTATAACACGGACTTGTTTAACCGGGAGCGAATCCAGCGGTTGGCCGGTCACCTGGCAGCGATGGCAGATGGCGTTATCGCTGCTCCCGGTTTAGCCATCGATGAACTCGAATATCTCCCCGCAGCGGAACGCCGTCGCCTGCTGATGGAATGGAATCAACCCCCCGGCCAATTCTTGATAGACCCCGGGCAGCCATTGACCGATACCATCCCCCGGTTAATCCGGCAGCAGGCCGAACGGTTCCCCGGGCGTATCGCTGTTGTCGGGAACAGCCTAAAGGCAGCCGGTAATTTCCTGTTGTCAATCACCTATAGAGAATTGGATGAACAATCCAATCAAATGGCACACCTGTTACAAAAAAATGGAGTCAAAACAGATAACATTGTTGCCACGGTGGTGGAACGGTCCGTGGAGATGCTGGTAGGAGTGTTAGGGATATTAAAAGCCGGGGGGGCTTATCTACCCATCGACCCGGGTTTCCCCTTCGAGCGTATCAAATACGTACTGGACAACGCAAATGTTGAACTCCTGCTGTATGAGAAAAAATATTTACAGGAAGCCAATCAACTGCAGTGGGAGTGCCAAAGCCTCCAGCGTATAGTTTGCCTGGACAGCGAGAATTTCTATGAGGAAATTGAACCGTCAAGGAGTTCCATGGCTCCAACTCTCTGGAATTATGTGGTTGAAAAAGCCGTTGATGATATCGAAGCCGGCATGTGGATCGACAGCTATACCGGGAAACCCTTTACTCGAGAAGAAGTGAATGAATACGTGGAAAACACCCTGAAAAAATTGAAACCCTATTTAAACCGGGAAGCTAAACTATTGGAGATCGGATGTGCATCCGGTATTTCCATGTTCCGGATGGCACCGCTGGTAAAAAAATATACCGGGATTGATCTTTGTGAGCCTATTATTCAATTGAATAAGAAAAAAATCCGGGAACAAGGAATCGAAAATATCGAACTAAAAACGTTATATGCCCATGAACTGGAGAAAATCGGCGAATCGGGTTTTGATGTTGTGATCATTAACAGTGTAGTCCAGTTTTTTTGCGGCCATAACTACCTGCGCGGTGTGATAAAAAAAGTGATTGGTTTATTGAAGAACCAGGGCATTATTTTCTTAGGGGATATCATCGACCAGGAGAAAAAGTCGGAGATGATCGAGTCCATGGAAAAATTTTGGAAAGAACACCCGGGGAATGGAGAAGAAACCAGGCCGGATTGGAGTGAATATTTATTCGTTTCCAGGCGGTTTTTCGATGACCTGGCCTATGATTTTCCCGTGATTTCATCCTTGCAGCACTCCGGCAAATATTATACCATCGAAAATGAACTAACCCGTTTTCGTTATGATACCATCATAAAAATAGACAAAAGTAAAACCAACCACAGTCGATTGTACCCCGGCAGCAGGAATAAATTTCAATTGGACCGCGGCCACCAGGATGCTTTGTCAAAAAAGATCGACATCAACCGGGCAGCGCCCGGGGATCTGGCGTATGTAATTTATTCATCGGGGTCCACGGGAAAGCCCAAGGGAGTAATGATCCGGCATGCGGGCATGCTGAATCATATAACCGCCAAGATAAAGGACCTCAATCTGGACGGAAAAAGCATCGTTGCCCAGAATGCGTCTCAAGTATTTGATATATCGGTATGGCAATTTTTTGCCGCTTTAGTGACAGGAGGAAAAATAGTCATCTATCCGACCCCGTTAATCCTGGAAACCAGGCAATTCATATCACGCCTGGTCAGGGATCAAGTGACCGTACTTGAAGTGGTACCCTCACACCTATCCGTAATATTGGATTATCTAAGCTTGAAGTCCGGGGCCCTCGAATCGCTGCGGTATTTATTAATAACCGGGGAAACGTTAAAACCCGCCCTGGTAAAGAAATGGTTCGACATTTATCCCCATATTAAAGTGGTAAATGCTTATGGGCCCACAGAGACATCGGACGATATCACTCATTTTATAATGGAACGCTGCCCGGTTTCGGGATCGATCCCCATTGGTAAACCGCTGCAAAATATCAGTATTTACGTACTGGATGCCAATATGAAATTATGTCCCGCCGGCATTAAAGGTGAAATATGTGCTGCCGGTATCGGTGTCGGTAGGGGATATTTAAATAACCCGGAATTAACCGCAGAGAAATTTAAAAGAGCTGTCATTAGTCATTCTTCATTAGTCGTTGGTTCCTCTGAAAAACTCTCTAAATCTACCAATGACCGTTCTTATAAGCTCTACCTCACCGGTGACCTGGGAGCCTGGCTCGAGGATGGAAATATTGAATTTTACGGTAGAATCGATGACCAGGTAAAAATCAGGGGATTTCGTATCGAAACCGGGGAGATTGAAAGGCATTTGTTGGCCCACGGCAGCATAAAAGAGGCAGTGGTCCTGGTTAATGAAGATAATAAAAAAGATAAATATTTATGTGCATATTTAAGAGGAGATAGTGGATTGCAGGTAACAAAAGTGAGAGAATTTTTATCCACCAGGCTGCCGGGGTATATGATTCCCTCTCATTTTATCCCGTTGGAGCGATTCCCCTTAACAACCAGCGGTAAAATAGACAGGAAGGCACTGCCGGGGGCTGAAATAAAAGCGAGCATTGAAACCACTGGCCCACGGGATGAGAGAGAGAGGAGCCTGGTTAATATTTGGTCCGAAGTATTGAGCATGGACAAAGAGCGAATCGGGATAGACGATAATTTTTTTGAATTGGGAGGGCATTCGCTAAAAGCAACCCGGTTGGCAGCCCTCATGCATAAAGAATTTCATATCGAAATACCGCTGGCGGAAATATTCAGGATGCCCACCATAATTGGTTTATCAGGTTATATCCGCGGCAGGGAAGAAACCCTTTATGCATCGATTGAGCCCACAGAAAAAAAAGATTATTACTTGCTGTCTTCGGCCCAGGAGCGATTGTATATTCTCTGGCAGATGGATGAAGATAATACCGCTTACAATATGCCTGTAATAATGGCATTAGAGGGCAAAACCGGGATAAAGGAATTCGAAGCGCTAATGGGAAACCTGGTACGCAGGCACGAGAGTTTAAGGACATCCTTCATGATGCACCGGGAGGAACCGGTACAGCGGATACATGATAAAGTGAATTTCCAGGCCATTTATTATGATCTAACCACAGGAGGCCTAGGGGCAAATTCCCTACGGACGGTGCCTGCCCAATTCGTCCGTCCCTTTGATCTAGCCCATGCGCCGCTGCTCCGGGTGGGATTGGCGAAATTGGAAGACAGCAGGCATCTTTTAATGGTGGATATGCATCATATCATATCCGATGGTTTTTCCTGCCGTCTATTGGTGGAAGAGTTTATGACGTTGGCAGCCGGTGAAGAACCGGGGGTCTTAAGACTCCAATACAGGGACTTTTCTCAATGGCAAACCAGTGAAATCCAGAGAAAAGTCCTATTAAAGCAGCAAGCTTATTGGAGAAAACAATTGGAAGGAGAAATCCCGGTGCTTGACCTGCCTACAGACTATACCAGGCCGGAGATACAGGACTTTGCCGGGGCTCATGCCGCATTTCAAGTCGATCAAGAAGAAGTGAAAACCCTGGGATCATTGGCTTTAGCAGAAGGCACCACCCTGTACATGGTTTTACTGGGGATATACTATATTCTCTTATCTAAACTCACCAATCAAGAGGACATCCTGGTAGGTACTCCCACCGCCGGCCGCCGGCATGCGGACCTGCAGCAGATCATCGGCATGTTTGTCAATACATTGGTCCTGAGAAATTATCCCGGGGACAGGAAGACCTTCGGGGAATTTTTAAGTGAAATAAAAGAGAGAACATTGGATGCCTTCGACAACCAGGATTATCCCTATGAAGAGATGCTGGAAGGCGGATTAGTGGTCAGGGATGCCAGTCGTAATCCTTTGTTCGACACCATGTTTGTGATGCAAAATATGGGTATACCCGATGTAGCCGAGATAAAGATACCCGGTTTGAAATTGGCCCCCTATGAACTCCCTGGCACCACGTCCAAATTTGATCTCACCTTGTTTGTCGATCAGTTGGAAGAGGGGCAGATCCCGTCGTTTACTTTTGAATACAGTACGAACCTGTTCAAAAAGGAGACAATCGATAGATTTATCATGTATTTTAAAAAGGTTGTTTCCACTATTGCAGCGAATCCGGGTATAAAGATAGGGGAGGTGGAGATAATAACGGCGGGAGAAAAGCATCGAATATTATACGATTTTAATGATACCGGGGCCGTGTATCCCGAAAACAAGACCGTCTGTGAATTATTTGCCCAACAGGCAGCAAGTGTCCCCGATCATATCGCCGTTGTCGGGAACAGCGTAAAGGCAGCCGGTAATTTCCTTTTGTCAATCACCTATAGAGAATTGGATGAACAATCCAATCAAATGGCGCACCTGTTACAAAAAAATGGAGTCAAAACAGATAACATTGTTGCCACGGTGGTGGAACGGTCCGTGGAGATGCTGGTAGGAGTGTT
>Ga0316628_100002564_pt1 | contig 13558 bp, 9 predicted proteins | sample OWC_Aug_M2_C1_D5_FD_207648 | JGI IMG/M metagenome (GOLD analysis project Ga0316628, IMG submission 207648) | Wetland soil microbial communities from Old Woman Creek delta, Ohio, United States - OWC_Aug_M2_C1_D5_C | ecosystem: Environmental > Terrestrial > Soil > Wetlands | place: USA: Ohio... | reverse complement strand
ACAGCGAGAATCCGCCGGCCTTCAACGACCACCGCCCCATTGGTGATCGGCGGCCTTCCGGTCCCGTCGATGACAGATCCGTTCCGCACGACCAGTGCGGAACTCGGAACCCGAACGCCGCCGGGCCTGCACCCGATGCCCGTGAGCAGCGCCAGCCCCAGAACAATGACTCGTCTTGTCGTCATCTTCGACTCCATACGTCAGACCGTTGGAATCCGTTCCGCGTCGGCGCGGCGGAGAGATATGCCGGCCCGACCTCTTATAGAATTTTATCTCCCAGATTGTCCCTACGAAAGAACTGCTCAAATGGTTGCCCCCCCCGGCCCTTGCCGGGCGTCAACCTTGAAATCCGGTGCTTGGCCTAATGCCTTGTCAGTTTTTCGAGTGCCTTCCTCATGAAGACGCTTTGCCTTCCCTGTGAGTACCTTTTGCCTGAAGGAAGCGAAACGAAGAAATGGGAGCTCTCGGGTTTCGCCCTAATCGAACCGGCTGAAGCTCCCGGAGGGAAAAAATCACATAATGTCAGATCTGTTCCTTTCTTCTTTGGCCTAGTTTGGTCTGGGCGTGGGAAGTGCCACGTTTCAAAGGCATTGCGCAATAAAAAAGTGCCGGGGACGGGAATCGAACCCGTACAGCCCTTACGGGCCGAGGGATTTTAAGTCCCTTGCGTCTGCCAGTTCCGCCACCCCGGCGGGCCGTTACAGAATATAGCCGAGTCCGGGGATTTTCTCAATCGATTTACTGAGCTATTATATCTTCCATTTGGCGGAGGGACTCCTCCTTCCGTTTGCTCGTATCTATTAAATAGCTTTGCCCGTAACGAACTAGCGCGTTCCGCAACGTCTAGCGCCGGAACAATTATTCATATCTAATGGAATCGATTGGATGAGCCGTGGCGGCTCTGACCGACTGGAAGCTGACGGTCAGGAGGACAATGAATAACACCAGAGCGCTAGATAGAACATATATCAATATACCTATGTTGATTCTGTAAGCGAATTTTTGTAACCATCTACCCACAATATAGAAACCGAGCGGACACGCAATTAAATTTGCCGCAATAACCCATCGAACGTATTCTTTGTAAAACATCATTGTTATGCTTCGGACAGAGGCTCCCAGAACTTTTCGGATACCGATCTCCTTCGTTTTCTCCTTGGCCATAAATGCAGCCAGTCCCAACACGCCTAAACAGGATAAAAAAATAGCCAGAAATGAGATGGACAGAGCGATGTTCTCCATCCGTCTTTCAGCTCGATACAACCAGTCTAACTTCTCATCGAGAAATTCAAACTCAAATGAGTAACTGGGTACAATTTTTTTTATCTCTGTTTCAATGAACTTTAGAGTTGCGGCCACGTCCTCAGCTTTTATTCGGATGGCAATCCTCTGCAGGTTGATGCCAATTTTCATGACCATCGGCTCTATATTTTTATGGAGCGACCGGAAATGAAAATCCTTGATCACTCCGATTATAGTCCCGTTATAACCCCAGAAATGGAATTTTTTCCCGATGGGCGAATCCATTTTCATCGCTTTGACCGCAGCTTCATTGACGATCATGCTGTCGTTACGATCAGAAGGATATTTTTCAGAAAAAAACCGCCCTTCGGCCATTTCAATGCCAAAGGTATTCTGAAAATCAAAATCCACTCCTCTGACGATAAGCCACGGAAGACTCTCACCTGCCTTTTGACCTTCCCAACTGATAACATCACTTGTGGCTGAAGAATTGGGCTCGTCTAGGAAGCAGTCCACAACGGTCATCCCCGCAATATGAGGATTATTCATCAACTTATTTTTAACCGCTGAATAATTTCCTGCGATTCCATCCATTGTGTCCAAGCAGATGATATTCTTCTTGTCATATCCCAAATATTTATTCCGGAGAAGGTGAACCTGCTTGCTGATCACTAATGTCCCGAAAATAAAAAATATTGAGAGCGCGAGCTGAACGATAACGAGAATTTTCCTAAATAAAACTCCTTCTCCGCCGCTGCGTAATATTCCTTTAAATATTTTAACGGGTTTTACACGTGACAACACAAATGCGGGATAACTGCCGGAGAGTATCCCCGTGAGAGCCGCAATGCCAACCGCCAAAGCAATTGTTCCTAAGGAATAGCTCACCATAAATTTATTTCCGGCTAGCCGTTGAAATGCAGGCAGAAATACTTGAGCTAAAACGATTGCGATTATGGTCGCAATCAACGAATGGATAAACGATTCACCAAGAAACTGGCTAATGAGCTGTTTCCGCCTGGCCCCCACAACCTGACGAATTCCCGCCTCCTTAGCTCGAGCTGAGGCCTTGGCGCTGGACAGGCTCATATAATTGACACAGGCGATAAGGAGTATCAATAAAGCCATGGCTGAAAAAATATAAATATATGTGATCATTCCTCCGCCTTCCAACGCAAACAAATGGATGTTTGTCAATGGTTGAAGCTGAATGGTCGTTTGTGTTTTCGGCGTATATTTTTCGAGAAGATTTTTAATTTTTTGTTGAACATCCTTTCCGGAGCTTCCTTTTTGAAGTTGGATATAGGTCCTATAGTTAAATCCGCCCCATTCAGTCAGGTTCTGTCCTGCTGTTCTGATCTCCAGAGGAATAATAGCATTGATATCGAGGTGGGATTTTTGCGGAATATCTTTGATGACGCCAGATACGATTAAGGAAGTATTCCGGCCGCCGATAACAGTTTTTCCTATAGGATTGTCATTTCGGAAATGCTTTTTGGCCAAAGTCTCGGTCAGTATTACTGAGTTTGGATCGGAGAGGGCTGTTGCGGGATCACCTTGGACAAAAGTGAATGTAAATATATCTAGAAAAGCGGGATCAACAAACCAAACAGATTCCCTAAAACGAGCCCCCTCCCTCCCTATCTTCCAATCCGCGCTAAGTGTTCTCGCCGAGTTGATGATCTCCGGATAGTTCTGTTTAAGTGCGGCGGCCAAAGGGGCCTGAGATTCCAATGTGTAGTTAATCTCGCCTCCCGGGCTGTGGAATTCTGAGATGACACGATAGATCTCCGTTGCGTTTTTATGAAAACGTTCATAACTGAGCTCGAAGCGGACCCAAGAGAGGATCAATAAACAGCAGGCGATCCCGACGGCCAAACCGGCGACGTTGATTAAGGAATAGCCCTTTTCACGGCGGATCTTGCGGAAGGCAATCTTGATATAGTTTCCGACGAGCGCGGGCATGAACCGGGAGAGTCTGAAGGGCGACCGGCGGTTGAGGACGGCGATTTGGTTCTTGCGGTATGCGGAGGCGATGGAAGGGGCGGGTCCGACTTGGGCGGCGGCCGCCCGGAACGCGTCCTCCTCGTCCAAACCGGCGCGACGGTGATCCTTATAAGCATCCCGGAGCAGAAGCTCCATGTCGGCCAAAACGCCGTCTTCAAGGGAGTCCTGCTTTCGGAAGTCTTTATTCCATTCCCGAATGGATTTCTCAAGGTCGAACATGGCGGAACGCTCCTCGTCTTTCACGACTCGGCCGGATGGCGCCGGCTAAACAAAGTCATCGCTTTCAGGATCTGTTTCCAGTTCGCCATTTCCGAGGCCAATACGCGGCGACCCTCGGCGGTGATCTCGAAATAACGCCGAGGGCGGCTCTCCCCATCGATCTTCCATTGCGAAGTGACAAGTCCATCCATCTCCATTCTTTGGAGCACCGAGTAAAGCATCCCGTCCGTCCATTCCAGGTTTCCGCCGGAAATATTTTTCACTTTCTGGATGATGTTGTAGCCGTAATCTTCCCGGCCGGAGAGGATGGCCAAAATAATGGGCCTGGTCGAAGCCGCCATGAGCGTTTTTGTGATCATTGTTGACCTCTTTTACCTCTTATGCGATGATACTCTCGCATATTGAGTATGCAAATCACATGCCAACCTCTTATCGTCTAGTAAAGGAATAATGCGCGAGTCGGGTGTCCGCTAGAGAACGCCTTCTGTCCGATAATGGACTTAGTCACGGCACCTCGCCCGCCTTCCCCGCCGATTCTCTTCGTCATGAGCAGAATCGGGACGTCTCTGCTTCGCTATCAAAAAGAAAGCGCTATAGCGGAAGAAAGAATTTCCGGTGTGATCATTTTGTGAATATTCACGCGATAAGCAAAGGATTATTGACGTCTTTGAAGGGAAAAGCCCAGGTTTATTGCAGACTACCCGGGACGGTTTCTCGGGGAAAATGGATTTTACAGGGGAGCGAATTCGGTTTTTAAGTCCCTTGCGTCTGCCAGTTCCGCCACCCCGGCGGGCCGTTACAGAATATAGCCGAGTCCGTCTTTTTTCTCAATGACCGCGGCTTCACTTCCGCTATTTTAAAAAACCGATGTAATATCCTGAAACCTTTTCATAACTATTTTCGTCTATAATAACGGAATCCGTTATTACGATTTCCGATGACCCTGATTTCGGAGGAAGACAATGAACCTCATCTCGCGCGCCGAGGAATTAATCCTACTGGCCATCATCGGTCTCGGGGACGAGGCCTATGGGATTTCTATCCTGGAGTTTCTTGAGGATAAAACCGGAAAGGCGTGGTCCTTCGCCCAGATCTATGACCCTCTCGACAGGCTGACCCGGAAGGGGTACGTCCGGAAACGCCCAGGCGGTTCGACGCCGGAACGCGGCGGGCGTCCGAGAAGCTTTTATACGCTGACCGCGGACGGACGAGAAGCCCTCCTGGAGATCCGCCGGGTCGTCGACTCCGTATGGGGCTGCGTGCCGAAAAACGCCCTGATCTGACGCCTCGGATCATGGCCTTCCCCCATTTCTCTCCCCCGCGACCGGCCGAACGCCTGGCCGGCCGGGCTCTGGATGAATCGGAACGGTCCGTCCGGTTGGGCGACCTCGAGGAGCGATTCCAATTTTGCGTCCAAACGCGTGGTGAGATGCGCGCGCGGATCTGGTATCGGTGGCAGGTCGCGCAGCTTTTATTCTTGTCTCTTGCCAATCACATCCGATGGAGTTTCATCATGTTCAAAAACAATCTCATTATCGCCTGGCGGAACGTCAAGAAAAGCAAAGCCTATTCCGCCCTCAACATCTTCGGCTTGGCCGCCGGGATGGCCGTCTTCATCCTCATCATGCTCTATGTCCGCTATGAACTTAGCTATGACCGCTACCACGCCAACGCCCCAAATATCTATCGGGTCATCATGGATCCCGGCTATACTCAGATGGAGTCCAATTTTTGGGCGAACACGCCCGCCCCGCTGGCTCCAACCCTGGTTCGGGACTTACCGGAAGTCCAAGCGGCGATGCGGATCCACTTTTCATCGAACGTCCTGATCAGTTTCGGCGATAAACAATTTCTGGAGAAGCAATTTTGCGGAGCCGACTCCCGAATTTTTGAAATTTTCTCCTTTCCATTCGTTCTCGGCGATCGAACGACGGCCCTCAAGGATCCGTTTTCGGTCGCGCTTTCCGAACGGGAAGCGCGCCGGTTCTTCGGCGACGAGGACCCGATCGGACGGACGATTCTTTACTCAATCCGAACTCAGAACTATGAATTTAAAGTCACGGGCGTTTTTCGGGATATCCCCGCCAATTCCCATTTTGTCCTGGACATCGTCGTGCCGTTTGAAACGCTGGCGAAAATCCAGGGCCGGGACCTCGCTCAATGGGATGATAGTTATCTTTACACGTATGTCCTCCTAAAAAACGGCACGGACACGCGCGCGATGGAACGTAAACTTTCTACGGACATGAAAAAACACGGGTCCGAATACACATACGCCCTTCAATCTTTAACCGGGATCCATCTCCACTCCCGGATTAACGGCGAGATTTCCCCTTCCGGCGACGCCCGCTTCGTCCTTCTTTTCGCCTCGATCGCATTCCTCGTCCTCGTCATCGCCTGCATCAACTACATGAACTTGGCTACGGCCCGATCCCTCAAACGCGTCAAGGAAGTCGGTCTGCGAAAAGTCGTAGGAGCATCCAAGGGCCAGATCGTCCATCAATTCCTGGGAGAGTCCATGGGCCTGACTTTCATCGCCCTCATTCTCGCCGTAGGCCTCGTCCTGGCCGCCCTGCCGCCGTTCCGGACCTTCGTCGAGCGGGAAATCGCCTTCAATCCCTTCCGCGATGTCGGGCTGATGTCCGGACTTATCCTTCTTGCCGCGACCGTTGGCGCGGTCGCTGGAAGCTATCCGGCCTTCTTTGTCTCGGGCTTCCGGCCGGTCTCCACGCTCAAGGGCACGGGCGCTTCCCGCGATAAGAGACGGGGTCTTCGCAATATTCTCATTGTCATCCAATTCACGGCGTCGATCGCCTTGATTTTATGCGCGGTCGGGATTCAGAGCCAGCTCCGCTATATTCGGAATGCCGATATGGGCTACGAACGCGAGCAGATCTTGGTTCTTTCAACCCCGAAAAGCATACGGACCTCAATCGAAGCCTTCAAGACGGAACTCAAGCAGCATTCCGCCGTCCTTTGCGTCGCGTCTTCGTCCAACCTTCCTAACAACGTCAATTCGACGACAACCGCCGGTTGGCTGGGAAAACCAAATATCCGCATTAACGTTCTTGAAGCCGACTTCGATTTTGTTGGGCTATATGGACTCAAGCTGGCCGGGGGGCGGAGCTTTTCTTACGATTTTCCGTCCGACTCCGGAGGGGCGTTCCTGATCAATGAAGCCGCCCAGAAGGCTCTCGACTGGGATGATCCCATCGGTCGCGATTTCTTCCACAGGGGGAATAGAGAGACGGCCGGAAAGATCGTCGGGGTGGTTAAAGACTTCCATCTGCAATCCCTCCGCTTTCCCATTACACCCCTCTATATCTTCCTCAACCCGAAAATCCGCCAATACGTCTCCATTAAAATCCGGAACGAAAATTTCCCCGCGACAATTGCGTTTGTCAAAAAGACTTGGGAACGTTTTGCTCCGGAATATCCCTTCGCATACTCATTCTTCGATGACGTCTTCGACCGGGCTTACCGTACCGAGCAGCGTTTTGGGACGATTTTCAACGCCTTCGCCGGGCTGGCCGTCCTCATCGCCTGCCTGGGACTCCTCGGGCTGGCCTCGTTCGCGGCCGAACAGAAGACCAGGGAAATCGGCATCCGCAAGGTTCTGGGGGCATCGTCAACGGAGATCGTAGCCATGTTCTCCCGGGAATTCATCAAATGGGTGGTAGCCGCCAACCTTATCGCCTGGCCCATCGGCTTTTTCGCCATGCGGGCCTGGTTACGGAATTTCGCCTACCGGACGAGCCTGACTGTTCCGATGTTCCTGGGTTCGGCCATGGCCACCTTAATCATCGCGGTCGCCGTCATCAGCCTCCGAACGTACCGGGCCGCGGCCGCCAACCCCGCCGATTCTCTGCGTCATGATTAGAAATCGGAACATCACCGCTTCGCCATTAAAAAGAGAGCATTAAAACAGAAGCTAAAATCTCCGGTGTGTTCAATTTGTATTTATTCATGCGGTAAACAACGGCATACAGCGGCAAACAAACGAATACAAAAACAAGAGAAACTTTGTGATCTATATAGGTTATCTGGGGAAATAAGAAAAACGCCTCAATCATCCTGATCGGATTTTAAATCCCTTGCATCTACGAGCTCCGCCACCCCGGCATGATCAGGAAAGAGAGGATTATAGCACATCGGTTTCGATCTCTTTATGAGCCCGATGGAATATCGACGAGTTTCTAACTTTTTCCCAAGCGCAATGATTGTTCATAAATCGACAATAAATCCATGTCTCCAAATAAATCGTTTTTCTTTTGCATATGTTTCAGCCATTGCCGATCGCCGGATTCCGGATGAAGCAAATGACGATAAACGGAGGACATGTTATCGATGCTCGTTTTAATCCGGTTCATCGCGAAATCAGAGGCGGTTTCTCTATGGAGAATGAATGCCCAGTCGCTGCACTGCGCTTGAAGAAATTCCCGCAAATATTGGTTCAGCGCTTCGCGAACCGTTCCGGACGGGCCGGGAAACCGACGAAGCAGCTCTTGAAACGATTCCTGGGCTTGATACAGCTCGGGGTAGATCCAATGGTTGCGGCCCATCAACCAGGTTTCGCTGTATCCTTGATAACCCCAACTCGATAAGGAAGGCATGGACACTTCATTGCAGGGGTGGTTGGCTAAATACTCTTCAGCCGAAATCAGCCGGATTTTCTTTTGATCAAAAACGAGCTTTTTCAGCATCAATTCCAGCCAAATCGGGCCTTCCATCCACCAGTGCCCGAATAATTCTGTATCGAACAGCGCCACGATGACCGGTTTTTTCCCCAAACGGGCACGAAGATACTCGATATGAGATTGGCATGCGGCGATAAAATGATTCGCCTGCTCGTTGCAGCGATCAAAGGCCGCCGCGGGATCGAAAATCCCGTTTCCCGGACCGGAGGCGTTTTTCCCATACTTGATGCCCGTCTTGATATTCCCCGCGGGGCGGGAAAAAAAGCCGAGATATTTTTCATTCCGATCATTGCTCAGGTCTGAATTAAAGTCCGAATAAAGCGGATCTCCCGAGTACCCTTTGTCTTTTACCCAAACCAGGTCATGAACGAGCCCGTTGCGCCCGAAGGCGGCCACGCCCGCAGGGCAATGCACCGGCGCATATTCCCCGTAACCGGGACGCGGATGGGCGTTCAGAATGCCGTGTTTATCCAGGAAAAAATAGCGGATGCCGTTTTCGTACAAAATCGTGTCCACGTTGGTGAAATATCCGCATTCCGGCAACCAGAATCCGGCGGGTCCTCCCCTGTTGATATGCTTTTTGTAGTGATGGACGCCGAGCCTAACCTGGAAATCGACCAGATGGGGAAATATCTCCCATAAGGGGAAATAGGCATGCGTGGCTCCGGATGCAAGAATCGACACCGTACCCGTATCGCGCAATCTTATAAAAGCCGAGAGGATATCCCTTGAACATCGCTCTTCATACCACCGGCGGCAAAACGCAAACTTCCGCGAATACCATTGCGCCGTTTCCAGCAAGGCCGGAAAACGGCATTGGGTGCGAATCTCCTTATGTGCCAACTCCACCCGCTCATCCATGTATCGAAGACAGCGTTCCTGTAAAACATGGTCATTGAACATCTCCGCCAGACAGGGGGTCAGGGAAAACGCTATCCGAAAATCCGCCTTGAGGTCCGCGAGATTCGAAAGCATACTCAACAAGGGAATATAACAGTCCGCGACCGCTTCGTAGAGCCAACTCTCTTCCCGTGTAAAGGCATGCTCGGCATCCTTGACGAAGGGTAAATGGGTATGCAAAACGAGCAGCAGATAGCCTTCTTCTTCCATACGATCCTCAGCGAAGGACGATCCGGCTCCGGCTTTGAGCGGGGGAATCGGAGGGACAATCCCTGGGGACATAGATCGGATTGGATCTGGCGAGCGGCAGAAAACCACCCTGGCCCGTCTTGATGCCGATTTCCGCGCAGTAATTGCGGTTGCATACCGGGATGTTCAGGTACCAGTGGTCGGTCTTGCCGGTGATTTCGACGTCGAAATAGCTATGGGAATTATTCCCCTGAAAAATAATATGTGTAATATCGTGAATGCGAAGCATCAATCCTCCGGCGACACATTCTGGATCGATTTTCCACCAGAGGAAAGTCCAGTGAGGATCTTTGACCAGGAAATAGATGCGGCTCTTATCGGACACCCGTCTGTTTTCCTTTCCCCCCCACCGATCCTTGCCGCCACCTCAAGAGTCTAGCGTTTCGATTCCCTCTTTCAACATGTCGAATCCCCGATAAAAAAGATCCCGGCGGGTCTGCTTGTCCCTGCTGACGACATTGTCCATCGGCTCGGTCAGAAAATCCCGAATCAGACGCACGCTCTCCAGGAACTGAGTATGCAAACGCGTACGGAACCGCCGTTTTTTTTGCCGGAGCCCCTCCATGAATACATCCGGGGCCAAGTGCTTCTCCAATTGCTGAATCTGGTTTTCGATTTCCTTCACGATACTCGGATAGAGTCCGACGATTTCCCCCTGCGTCCGGGTGGAAAGACAGGTTTCCAATTGATCCTTCTCCGACTGGATGCCCCCGGCAAATTGACTCAGCGTGTAAATATATTTTTCCTGGTCCTTCCTGGCCTTGAAGCGTTCTTCGATCACTTTCAGTCCCAGGCCGAGAAAGAGGCCGATCAACGTCGTAATGACATAATCATATTTCTGCACGATATAAATGACGGCCTCGGAGATCCATCCCCGATCCTTTTCCCCCAAGTCGATCTCGAAAAAATAGGATTCGCCCGGATCGAAAGCCAATTCCCGTTTCCGCGAAATCATATCCCTTGTCGCAACGATGCGGTAGACGCCTTTTTCTTCCGGAGCTTTCAACCAAAAATATCCGTCGTCTTGCGTGAACGTGTAATCGATCCGGCGATGAGTCAAGCCGTCATACATCACCACCAGGGCGCCCGGAAGCGGCCTGCCATGGCTTTTTTGAAAGACCACCCCCTGGATATTCCTGGAATTCCCCTCCTCCGCGGCGGCGTACGTCGCGGTGAGCACCATGAAAGCCAGGAGAAACCTTCCGGCCGACGCCATTTAACTTCTCTCCTTGAAAAGGACGCTTTTTTGGATCGTCTGATAAAAGTGAATCAACGAAAGGGCGATCCGGGCGGTATGCCCGCTCCTCCAATTGCCGTCTTCAACGTTTCCTGTTTCCTTGTATTGGTTCCTGATCAGCCATCGGGCATTGGAGGTCAGCAGCGGCAGGGGCGCCTCGGGCATCCTGACCAGCGTTTCCAGCGTCAAGCAGGTGTTGTCGAACTTGAAGGGACTAAAATCCCAACCCCATCCCATGATCCCTCGATCTTCAAACAGAGGCTTTTCCTGATTCCGCAGCCATTCCACGGCTGAATCGATCCTCTCCCGAGCTTCTTCCTTCGCGGTTGGAAATAACAAATTTCCAATCATCAATCCCTGGATCGCATCGCAGGTTTTATTGATGCTGGGACTCCCGGAAAGCTTGAATTCCTCCCCATGGGGCTGACAACTTCCGTCATTCCAGCTTCCGTTTTCAAATTCCGTGTTCTGGGTGTGGATCAGCCAATTCAACGCTCTTTTTATATGGGGGGCGAAGCTTCCCTGATCGTATTGATTCAAAGCCTGGACGGCAAAGCTTGTCGCGCCCGCTTCGCTGTATACGCGCCTCGAAGCCTGTAGCTCTTCTCCCCAAATATGGGCGTCCCATCCCCCGTCGCGGTTTTGAGCTTGAAGAATGCTCTGAATCTCCCCATCGAGCCGAACGGAATCCGAATCGGCCAGTTGGGAAAAACAGAAAATCGCCAGGGCCACATGGTAAACGGGAATTCCCGAATCGGGATGAATGGTTTTCGCGGACCAGGTCTCGGGATTTTTTTTAACCCAAAGCATCCCCTTTTCCATCATCCGCTCCCTGTCGACATGGAACTCCAGGCGCGTCCTATTCCCAGCCGCGTTCAAACAAAGAAGCGCATAGGCCGTCGCCCAGAAATCGCTGATTTCGGGCTTGAATCCCCACCCACCGTCTCGATGCTGGCTGCAATTCAATCGCCGGACGGCCCGGATGATGGCATCTTCCGTTTCCGAGACAATGGTTTCCGGAGACCAAATCCCCAGAATCCGGCACGTTTCGGAAATGAGACGTTGGGCTTCGTTGCCGTTTCGAATGGTGACCGGCTGGCAATCGATTTTTTCCCTGATTTGATCGCGCAGCTGGAAAAATTTGATGAATTGATCGTATTTTCCCGCCGGGCTTTGATCGCCGGACAGCACCCCCAAGAAATATCGATGGACCTCGGGATCGGATAAAACGGCGGCGACGTCATCATGGATCCGGTTCATAGCTTGACCGCTCCTTCCCGCAATACCCCCACGATCATGGCATTGGTTGTCCGGTCGATGACTTCCATCTGCGGGGGGGGGAAGATGACGTGAAACCAGTCGAGGATTTCGGACACCTGGTCATTGCCGACGCAAACGGGGAAATTGATATCATTTTTCAGGGCGGCCTTCTTTGTCCGGCCCGCCTCTCCATTTTCGCCTGTGGTGATCAGAACGACCGGCTTGCACCGCGTCTTGAACGTGTAACAATATCTCAGATTATTATCCAGATCGGGGATCGGATGGTCGATATCGACAAGGATGAAATCCGCATCCTGCCATTTCGAAACCCGTTCGACTTTCTGAGCCATCGATCGGAAATACCGATTCAAATGGGTATTTATGTCATCGACGGCCATGTTGGTTTCGACGTAGACCTTACGTTTGTTCATCGCTCGCATCCTTTACATTCCCAAAATGAATAAAGGCATCGCACCACTGGGACCAGAATTGGACCGGATTCTTGACGGGAACGGGATTAGAAGCCGTCTTCTCCTGCCTCCCAAGGTTGATGCCTTCCGGCCGGGAAAACAATTCCTGGTTGTAGAAAATCGCTCCCTCGCTCACCTGATGATCCAGCGTGTTGAGAAGGATTTCATCGGACGTATTCGTGTCCGACAACTCCCGCAGCAACCGGATCAGGTAGGGCGTGGAACGAAGCCATATGACGTCGCTGTGATATTGATGGTCATCGTAAAAAATCCCCCGCCCCTCGTTTTTCGTCTTCAGCCCGAAAGGCAAGTCCCTGTCTCCGAAGAAGACAAGCCGCCGCGGAACGAGAAGAGTCTGCTTGGTTCGTTGCCAAATGGCTTGTAGTTCGGCCTCCGAAAAAACCTCCCGTCCCAACATCGCTGCGGCGGTGATCGCGGTTTCGCTTTCGACCGCGTCTTTTACGGACAAGCCGTCCCGTTCGTACACCAGATTGTAAAGGAATCCCTTTTCCGGATTCCAAAATCTGGATTTATAGCTGCGGACGGCGTTTTGCAGGATCGATTCGACTTCGATCCGCCGCGCCGATAGGGATTCGCCGGAACGGCCCTTCTCCTTATTTTCTTCGTCGAGCAGATCGATCACCTGCCTCAGTCCCCTGAGCATTGTGATCCATTGCGCGTTCACGTCGGGCATGAAAAAGAGCGGGCAATGGACAAGATCCGAAACCGCCGTTTTGTCGGGAAGGGCATTATAAAGCAGGCGGATGAACTCCTGCGAGGCTCGATTGGGGATTTTTTCGATCCGCCGCCCGTCCACCTCCACGGACATGTTTTGGGTGTCGATCCAACAATGGGAAAGAGCGCTTCGCAACAGGCCGGATTCTTCCTGAAGGTTCGGCGGACCATCACGGACGAAGCCGCTTTCGGCAGAGGCGGCTTCCCGGCTAAAGCAGGAGAGAACCATCCATTCATGGGGAAATACTTCGGCGGCAAAACCCGGATCATGGACGGCTTGGATATATCGATTCGCCGCGATAAAGGCCAGCAGCGTCCCATCCGTATTGTTGTATGCCCGGGCCAGGTTCTTGAATTCGGGAATCCTGTTGCTGATGAGCCCGCTCGATTGATCCTGTTCGCGAAGGGCCAGGTGGATGATCCTTTTAATGTCCTTCCGTTCCTGGGGCAATTTCATGAGCGTGTCGAAGCTGTTCAGGATTCCTTCAAACACATCCCGGAACCACGGCGTGCGGAACCACATGGCCCCGGCATGGGGAATT
>Ga0316628_100002563_pt1 | contig 13558 bp, 10 predicted proteins | sample OWC_Aug_M2_C1_D5_FD_207648 | JGI IMG/M metagenome (GOLD analysis project Ga0316628, IMG submission 207648) | Wetland soil microbial communities from Old Woman Creek delta, Ohio, United States - OWC_Aug_M2_C1_D5_C | ecosystem: Environmental > Terrestrial > Soil > Wetlands | place: USA: Ohio... | reverse complement strand
AGAGCCCGAGAGAGCCCGATGCCAGCCAGCCGTACAGGACTGACCCGGCCAGAAAAATCACAATGAGAAGGATCGATACCGGTTTTCGTACTCCGAAGAACGCAAGTTGAAGCAGGGCGCGCCAGAACCAGAATCCGGAAATGAATGCCAGCATCACGCCGCCCGCGGTCTGATTCATCAGGACTTCACGCCCGAAAAAGGACAGCGCTGAGATCGCCATGAAAAGAAAAACAAGGCAGAGATTCATCACCTGCATGACCGACCGGTTGACTTGGGTCGTGAGGCGGAGGGAGGATTTCCAATTGAATATCCTCCAGAAAAAAACATGAAAAACGGCAAAAGCGAGGTGGTAGAGACCGCCGATGAAGAGGCAGATGACAGCCATCGGACCTCCTGGTTGAGGATGCCCACGGACAGGGCTCGGGGCAGGCAGTCCCGTCCTCTTCTCTATTTTAATGAACCAATCCATAAAACGCAAGTCATTCATGCAAATGGACATGTAAAAATTTGTAAATTTTGTGACATTTCTTTGGTTTTCAAGCGTTTGGACTTGATTCTTTCGTATAAATATGATAATTTCATGCGTGAATGGGGGCATGAACGGGCGGTCCGGATATCCAAAAACATTCCGCTCGGATTGTCCGGACAATGGCAACGGCATCGACATGGAGCTGAACATGACCGATTTGAAGCAGGGCACGGGGCGGCAATCCAAAACGATCTCAAGGCGTGAATTTCTCGGCGGCGCCCTGGCCGCAGCGGCCACGATTTCCATTGTCCCCAGAAACGTGCTCGGCGGGCCCGGCTTCACCGCGCCTTCAGACAGGCTGAACATCGCCTGCATCGGCGTGACCGGCAAGGGATTTTCGGACATCCTCAGCGTCGCCTCCGAGAACGTGGTGGCGCTGTGCGATGTGGATGACCTCAAGATGATCGAATTCTGCTCGCGCGCCGAACGGCGCAGCGAAGACGCAAAAGCCTGGCTGGACCGGGCCAAAAAGTACCGCGATTTCAGGCGGATGTTCGACGAGATGGGGGAGACCATCGACGCCGTGACCGTCAGCACGCCCGACCACACCCACGCGGTCGCGGCCCTGGCCGCCATACGCAGGAAGAAGCACGTGTTCGTCCAGAAGCCGCTCACCCACACCGTGGCCGAGGCGAGGCTTCTGGCCGAAGAGGCGGAGAAATACGGTGTCACCACCCAGATGGGCAACCAGGGCCACGCCTCCGAGGAGGCCCGGCTGATCAACGAGTGGATTTGGGACGGCGCCATCGGCGCGGTCCGCGAAGTCCTTTGCTGGACCAACCGGCCCGTCTGGCCGCAGAACATCGAGAGGCCGAAGGAGACGCCCGAGGTTCCCTCCTCGCTCGACTGGAACCTCTGGCTCGGGCCGTCGCCGGAACGGCCCTACCATCCCTGCTACCATCCCTTCTCATGGCGCGGCTGGTGGGATTTCGGCAGCGGCGTGGTCGGAGACATGGGCGCCCACATCATGGACCATCCCTACTGGGCGTTGAAACTGGGAGCCCCGAAAACCGTGACCGCAACGGCCACGCCGTTCAACACCGAGACCTATCCGGTCGCCTCCATCCTCACCTACCAGTTCCCCGAGCGGGAGGGCATGCCCCCGGTCAAACTCAGTTGGTACGACGGCGGGCTGACTCCGGCCAGACCCGAGGAGCTCGAACCCGGCCGGCGCATGGGCGACGACAACGGCGGGGTGATCTTCATCGGAGACAGGGGAAAACTGATGTGCAGCTGTTACGGCGCGAATCCGCGGCTCATCCCTGAAACCGCCATGCAGGCATACGCCCGGCCGGCCAGGACCATCCCGCGTTCGAACGGCATCTCCGCAGAATGGATCGAGGCATGCAAGGCCGGCACGAAGTCCACCACGGACTTCGGCTATTCCGGACCCCTGACCGAGGCCATGCTGCTCGGCAACATCGCGATCCGGATGAAGCAGGCCAACACCGTGCTCGAATGGGATCCGGCGGGCATGAAATTCCCCAACTGTCCGGAGGCGGACGAATTCGTGCGGATGCCGTACCGTTCCGGCTGGGAAATCTGACCCGGCCTAGGGCCTCGCACCAGGACGCCGAGGCGCAGGGGAGAAACCATATCGGGATTTTCACACGGAGGCACGGAGACACAGGTGGCAAAAGGATTTGATCATCACATCATTTTTTCGATGAATTTTCCAATGACAGGGGGGATGGGGTAATCCTCTCCAGGGGTATTCAAATTTTCTTTGTGCCTCTGTGTCTCTGTGTGATCCGCCACAGGACAATGGCGTGGGTTCCAAATATAAGGAAAATAGCATGAGCGAGGAAAAAAAGGAAGTCAAGAAGGAAACGTCCGGAAAAGATGACGGCAGGAAGCTCGACAGGCGCGATTTCCTGCAGGGTCTGGCGACCGTGCCGGTTGTCGGGCTGTTCGGCGCGGCTCTGCTCAAGGAGGCGAGTTACAAAAAGTCCAGGAAGGCGGCCAAGGCCGCGGCGGTCCCGGGCAGGCTTTCGGAAATCAACGTGGCGCTTCTGGGCCAGGGCGCCCAGGGCGAAGTGCTGCTCAACGCCATGCTGAAGATACCGGGCCTGCGGTTCCGCGCGGTGTGCGACGTCTGGACCGAATACAACCAGCGGCGGGCCGTGAACCTCCTGAAGAAATACAAATTCCAGGTCAACGCGTACGAGAATTACCAGGAGATGCTCGAGAAGGAGAAGGGCCTGGACGCGGTGGTGATCGCCACCCCGGATTTCTGGCACGCCCAGCACACGGTGGACTGCCTGAAGGCCGGATTGCACGTGTACTGCGAAAAGGAAATGTCCAACACGCTCGAAGGCGCCAGGCGGATGTTGCTGGCGGCCCGCGAGACCGGAAAGCTTCTCCAGATCGGGCACCAGCGCAGGAGCAATCCCCGCTACCTGCACTGCAACAACGTCATCCTCGGCGAGGCCAGGATGATCGGGCGCATCGTGACCATCAACGGCCAGTGGAACCGCTCCGCCCAGCCCGACCTCGGCTGGCCCCAGAAATACGCGATCCCCGACGCCCGGCTCCGGAAATACGGCTTCAAATCCATGGCCCAGTTCCGCAACTGGCGCTGGTTCAAGGGGCTCGGCGGGGGGCCCATCGTGGACCTCGGTTCGCACCAGATCGACATCTTCAACTGGTTCCTGAAGGCCACCCCCATAGCGGTCACGGCCAGCGGCGGCACCGACTACTACCCCAAGGCATCGCACGAGTGGTACGACACCGTCATGGCCATATACGAATACGAGACGAAGGAAGGCCGCGTGCGCGCCTACTACCAGACCCAGACGACCAACAGCAGCCAGGGGTATTTCGAGAACTTCATGGGCGACCAGGGAACGCTCGTCATCTCCGAAACCGGCAAGCGCGGGTCGGTGTACCGCGAGGTCTCGGCGCCCCCGTGGGACGAATGGGTGCGGAAGGGCTACGTCACCGCGCCCATGCTGGTCGAACAGAAACCGGAGGAGGAGACGGAGGCGGTCCTGGACGTCCGGGAGACCATTTCGCCGGATGAGCACAAACTGCCCATCGAGTTCAACGACCCGTACCACAAGCCCCACCTGGAGAATTTCTTCAGCGCGGTCCGGGGAGAGGCAAAACTCAACTGCCCCGCGGAGATCGGCTATGAGTCGGCGGTTTCGGTGCTGAAGGTGAACCAGGCCATCGAGACGGGCCGGCGGCTCGAATTCGATCCGAGGGAATTCGCCGTCTGACCGCGGGAGCCGGGTTCCCGGACCAATCGAAAACGAAAGGATCATGGATTCTATGGAAGAACGCAAATTCAACAACCTGCAGATGATCGCGCTCGTCGTCCTGCGCGTCATGGCCGGGTGGCATTTCCTCTACGAGGGAGTGGCCAAGCTCATGCTCCCCAACTGGTCGGCCGCGGGCTTTCTTTTGCAGTCGAAGTGGATTTTTGCCGACATCTTCAAGTGGATAGCGGATACGCCGGAAGTCCTCAAAGCGGTCAACCTGATGAACATCTGGGGCCTGATCGCCATCGGACTGGGACTGATCCTCGGCTGTTTCACGACCATCGCAAGCCTCGCGGGCATCGCCCTCATCCTTTTGTACTACGTCTGCAATCCGCCTTTCGTGGGGCTGTTTTATTCGATCCCGATGGAAGGCCATTACATGATCGTCAACAAGAACGTCGTTGAAATGGCGGCCCTGTTCGTGACCGCGGTCACCGGGACGGGGAAATTCGCGGGACTCGACCGGATTTTATCCAAGCTTTTCAGGAAAAAGAAATAGGAATGGAACGCGGATCCGGCGGATGGAACGGACCTTCGGCGGATTAATTATAACAGGATAATTTTATCCTTTCAAATCCGTTTTTCCCGCGCCGAAGATCCGCGTTCCGCATTTTCCGGGCATATCCATGAAACCGATTTCGCGCAGGGAGTTCATGCAGAAGACGCTCACGGCCGGGGCGGCGGCGTCCCTTTCGTCCGCCCTTTCCGGATGCGGAACTTCCTCGAGAATCCTCGGAGCCAACGATTCGGTCCGCGTGGCGGTCGCTGGAATCCGCAGCAAGGGAAGCGACCACATCGAGCAGTTCCGCAAACTGCCCGGCGTGCGCGTGGCCGCCCTGTGCGATCCCGACCGCGACATCCTCGGCCGGGAAACCGCAAAATTCGCATCGCGGAACGAGAAGGTCGACGCCTTTGCCGATATCCGAAGGCTTCTCGAGCGCAAGGATATCGACGCGCTGGTCATCGCCGCGCCCAACCACTGGCATTCTCTCATGACCGTGTGGGCCTGCCAGGCTGGAAAGGACGTCTACGTCGAGAAGCCGGTCTCCCACAACCTCCATGAGGGACGCCAGGCGGTCAAAGCGGCCCGCCTGTACGGCCGCATCGTGCAGGCCGGCACGCAGTCCCGCTCCGACGAGGCCCTTCAGGAGGCGTTCGCCGACATCCGGAATGGAGCCCTGGGAAGGATCCGGATCGTGCGCGGCTTCTGCTTCAAGCGCAGGGAGAGCATCGGCAGAATGGACGGCCCGCAGCCGATACCCGCGTCAGTGGATTATGACCTCTGGACAGGCCCCGCGCCCCTCGAACCGCTCATGCGAAGGGAACTCCACTACGACTGGCACTGGTTCTGGGAAACTGGGAACGGCGACATCGGCAACCAGGGTTGCCATGAACTGGACATGTGCCGGTGGGCCGCCGGGCAGGACGGACTGCCGAAGCGCGTGTCCAGTCTCGGGGGAAGGTTCGGATACGAGGACGACGGCCAGACTCCGAATACCCAGGTCGCCTTCTTCGGTTACGAACCCACGCCCGTCATTTTCGAGGTGCGGGGCCTTCCCAGGAAGGCGGGCGACACGGCCATGGACCAATTCAAGGGAGTCCGCATCGGCATTGTGATCGAATGCGAGAACGGGTATTTCGCCGGCGGCGCGGGCGGTGGGTGGACCTATGACGGGGATGGAAACAGGATCAGGCAGTATGCGGGCACCGGCGGGGACCGGCATGCGGCCAATTTTATCGAAGCCGTTCGTTCGCGGAAACCGGACCACCTGAACGCGGACGTTCTCGGGGGGCACGTTTCCGCGGCGCTCCATCACCTCGCCAACATCTCGCACCGCCTGGGGCGGAGGATGCCTCTGGACGAAATCGAGAGGTTGCCGGAAACGGAGACGGTCGGACCCGAGGCGGTCCGCCGTTTCACGGACCATCTCGCAGAAAACGGAATCGATCGCGGCCGGGTGCAGGCCGTCTGCGGGGCGGCTCTTGAAGTCGATGCCGGCGCCGAATGCTTCGTCAGCCGGTCGGCGTATGATACGGGATTCTGGGCAAACCGGCTGCTCACGCGGAACTATCGGACGCCTTTCGTCGTTCCAGAAATCAGTTGAGACCCGTATCGAATTTCAACAGTCAATCCAACAGGAGGAAGCCGTTCACATGATGAGTCGGATGAATCGGATGGCGGGAATCGCCGTGATCGCCGCCATGCTCTTTTTCGCTGCGGGACCGCTCGCGCTCTCCGGCCAGGATCTGCGACCGCTGGACATCAAACTGCCGAAGCCCATGTTCGTGGGCACCCCGCAGAATCTGAAGGTTGCCAATCTCGAAAAACCGACCGGCAAGCCGCGTCCGCCGTTTCTGGCGCCGGCGGGGACAAAAAACACCGCCCTGAACAAATCCGTGAGCAGCTCGGACGAGGCGCCGATCATCGGCGAGATCGCCATGATCACGGACGGAGACAAGGAGGCCTCGGACGGCAGCTACGTGGAGCTGGGTCCCATGAAGCAGTACGTCACCTTGGACCTCGGCGCGAGGCACACCCTCTACGCGGTCGTCGTCTGGCACTACCACAAGCAGCCGCGCGTTTACTTCGATGTGGTCGCTCAGGTCTCGGACGACCCCAACTTTGTGAAGGACGTCAAGACCGTGTTCAACAACGACCACGACAACACCTCGGGATTCGGAGTCGGGAAGGACCTGAACTACATCGAAACCGCCGAGGGAAAGCTCATCGACGCCAAGGGCATCCAGGGGCGGTACGTGCGGTTGAACAGCAACGGCAACAGCAACAACGACCTGAACCATTACATCGAAGTGGAAGTGTACGGGAAACCGGTGAAATAGGCTGAAGGCCCGCCCCCGCCTGACACCCTCCCCCTGGCCCCCTCCCTCGAGGGAGGGGGGACCGGTGTAGAGAAACCTGACTGCCCTTCATCGCGGTGAAGGGCAGTCGCATTTCGCGGATCCATGAAAAACCAGCGGCTCAGAATCATCGCCTTCATCCTCATCGGCCTGACCGCAACGCTCCTTCGATTCCGGGACCTGGGCCGGAGGCCGATGCACACGGACGAGGCCGTGCACGCGGTCAAGTTCGGGGACCTCCTTGAAAGGGGGGAATACCGTTTTGACCCGCTTGAGTACCACGGGCCGACGCTGAATTATTTCACGCTGATCCCCGCCTTCCTGGCCGGGGAGCGGACCCTGGCCGCGGTGGACGAGACCACGCTGAGAATCGTGCCCGCGGTTTTCGGAACCGGCCTGCTGCTCCTGCTCCTCCTGGTGGCGCGGGGGCTGGGATGGAACGCCGTCCTGTGGTCTGCTCTTTTCACCGCGGCTTCCCCTGCGTTGGTGTTTTACAGCCGGTACTACATCCAGGAGACGCTCTTCGTCTTTTTCACGTTCGGCATGATCGCCGCGGGATTCCGCTGGCTCCGAAGGCCGTCGGTCCCATGGGCCGTTCTATGCGGAGCCTTCGCGGGGCTCATGCACGCGACCAAGGAGACATGCATCATTCCCTGGGCCGCGATGGCGGCGTCGCTGGCCTTTGTCGCGGTGACGGAGGAGAAGTCTCCGGGAATCAAACCGGCTTTCCCTCTGCGGCATCTGCCCGCCGGATTCCTCTCAGCGGCGCTGGTCTCGATTCTCTTCATGTCGTCCTTCTTCGCGAATCCCCGGGGCATTGCGGACTCCATCCTGACCTACGGGAATTATTTCAACAGGGCCTCGGCGAATCCCGTCCATGTCCAACCCTGGCCTTATTATTTCCATCTGCTGGGTTTCTGGAAGGCGGAGGGAGGACCGGTCTGGTCCGAAACCCTGATTCTGGCGCTGGCCCTGGCCGGCGTGGCGGCGGCTTTTGAAAGGAAGCGGGATCCGGACCGGGACACGGCCTTGCCCAGGTTTCTCGCGGTTTACACGCTGCTCATGACCGCGGTTTATTCCCTGATTCCGTACAAGACCCCATGGAATCTGCTCGGTTTCCACCACGGGCTCATCCTGCTCGCCGGGATCGGCGCTGCCTTCCTGATCCGCCGGATCCGCGGCCCCTTGCTGAAGCCGGCGCTGATTTTCCTCCTCTTCGCCGGGTCCCTCCATCTGTCAGGGCAATCCATGCTCGCGATCGGACGGTACGACTGCGATCCGAGGAATCCCTACGTTTATTCCCATCCTGGCCGCGACGTCCTGGAAATCCAGAAGGCGGTCCACAGGGCTGCGGTCGCATCCGCAGAAGGCCGGAACCTTCCAGTCGCGGTCATCTTTCCGGGACATGGGTACTGGCCTTTGCCCTGGTATCTGCGCGACCTTCCGAACACGGGGTGGTACGACCATGTCGATGCGGAAGGGCCTGCCGCGTCCGTGTACCTGTCCTCGCCGCTGAATGAAGACGAACTGGCCCGCAGGCTGTACGAATCGCCGCCTCCGGGGCAGAGGCCGCTTTACGTCCCGCTGTTCAAACGGAGCCTGGAACTGCGGCCCGGCGCAGCGATCGACGGCTACATCCTCAAGGATATATGGGACAGGATGGAAGAATGACCGTTACCGGCCGGATTTCACCCCTCCATCACCCCGATCTCCACCGGTTTTCCCATCAGGCCATGGCCACGCTGTTCGAGATCGTCATTTTTCACGAAGACAGAGCCTATTCGCAGCAGGCGGCCGCGGAAGCCTTCCGGATCGCGGATGGCCTGGAGACCGACCTCAGCCGTTTCATCCCGAACGGCGACATCGGCAGGATCAACGCGCTTCAGGCAGGGGAGTCAACCCGCGTCGGCATCCACGCCTTCGCATGCCTGGAACGCAGTCTCGAGCTTGGGCTGGAAACCGGCGGTTGTTTCGATATTTTCATCGGGTCCATGAAGGATGCACGGAACGTTGGCGGTCTGCGGAGCGGGCGGGCCGGAGCCGAAGCCGTATTCCAGAAACGGACCGGCCAGGCGCCGCTTGAATTGAGCGGGGAATCGTTCGAAGTCAGGGCCTGCGGCCGCGTTGCGGTTGACCTGGGCGCGTTCGGCAAGGGGTATGCCGTTGACAGGCTGGCCGAATCGCTGCGCGAATGGGACATCGGTTCCGCCCTGGTGCACGGCGGCCGGAGCTCGGTTTTCGCGTTCGGCAGCCTAGCCGACGGATCCGGATGGCCGGTCACGGTCAGCGACCCGCGGGACAGGAGAAAGATCCTCAGGCGGTTCGAATTGAACGACCGGGCCATGGGCGCCTCAGGCCTGGAAAAAGGATCGCACATTTTCGATCCCAGGACCGGCGAACCCGTGCGCGGACGGATCGCGGCCTGGGTCCTGGGCCCGGACGCAGCGACCGCGGACGCGCTGTCCACCGCGTTCATGGTGATGGAGCCTGAGGCGATCCGCGCATTCTGTTCCGGGCATCCCGAGCTGCAGGCGATGGTGATGACGAAACCGGAAACCGGAAGCGAAGTCGAATCTGGCTGGATATCGGTCGGCATCGATGATCTTCGATTATAATATCTCGGAAAAAACAACTGAAAAATGAACTTGAAAAATGGAGAGGAATTGCTTATACTGTGCCTCTCAGTGATAAAGACCCTTGGGCGAGGGAATCCGGTGAACCGAGAACCAGCCTCGAAAAAAGACCTTGAACTGACCCGAGTTGAACTCAAGGGAGCCATTGATGACGTCAAGGGGGATGTCACGGTCCTCAAGGACGATGTCAAGGTCCTCAAAGAGGATGTCACGGTCCTCAAGGACGAAGTCAAGGTCCTCAAGGAGGATGTCAAGGTCCTCAAAGAGGATGTCAAGGTCCTTAAAGAAGATGTCAAGGTCCTCAAAGAAGATGTCAAGATCCTCAAAGAGGATGTCAAGATCCTCAAGGAGGATGTCAAGGTCCTCAAAGAAGATGTCGAGGTCCTCAAGAAAGATGTCAGTGTTCTCAAGGAAGATGTCGATGCTCTCAAGAAAGATGTCAGCGTCCTTAAGGAAGACGTCAAGGGTTTAAAGATAGACGTTTCCGAGCTGAGACAGGATGTCGACGGGCTCAAGCAGGATATGAAGGGTGTCAAGAAAGACATTGCCATTCTGACCGTCCAGTCTACCCAATACGCTGCGGACTTTCTCGAATTCAAGGAAGAAAGCAGGCGCCAGATGAATGCGATCATCACCGCCATCGACGGACTGGCCAAATTGATCACCAACGGCCAGGTTGAAAAGGCGGCCACGGAATCCGCGCTCCACAGGCACGAGAACCGGATCGCAGACCATGAATGCCGGATCGAAGCATTGGAAAAGAAAACATCCTGAAACAAACGAAGAGTCTGAAAAAAAGGCCCTGCCTTCCAAAAGAAGGCGGGGCCTTTTCATTGGCGTTCATCGGACCGTCCGGCAAGGCATGCCGGAATTCCGGAGCCGAACTTAAAAAAAGCGTTTTTTTAAAATCACCAAATCCAGCAGCAGCCTTGCCGGGATTCGGGAAATGGACAGGCGGGTGTCCGGGTCCGAAGTCCAGCAGATCGGGAATTCCCGTATCCGGTACCCCGCCTTCATCGCGAGAAGAATGATCTCCACATCGAAGGCGAAACCATCCAGCTGGCAGAAGGCGTAGAGCTCATAGGCGACCTCGCGGCGGTAGAGCTTGCACCCGACCTGCGTGTCGGTCAGGTATTGCGGCAGGCGGAAAAGCATCATCACCGTCCTGCGGAAGACCCACGAGGCGATCCGCCGCCTGAGGTTCTGCGGCCGCCGGATGTCGCTGGCCGCGAGCCTGCGCGAGCCGTGCGCGATGTCGCATTCCCCCTTCCGGATCCACCCGATCCCCACCATCAGATCGTCGTACGGCACGCAGAGACCGCTGTCCAGAAAACCGATCACCTTTCCCCAGGCCGCTGCGACGCCGGTCCTGACCGCGTGGCCCTTGCCCCTGTGCGGCGTCCTGAGAACACGGACGGCCGCGCCCGGTTCCTTCCCCACCCGTTCGGCTTCCCGGTGCGTGTCGTCCCAGCTGCCGTCGTCCACGACGACGATTTCCCCCTCCATCCCGTGGCGGCCGATGAACTCCCGGGCGGCGGCGATGTCCCCCGCGATCTTGGCCCGCTCGTTGTAAACGGGGATGACGATGGACAGGTCCATTTTACAGGGACCATCCGTCGCGGTACGAATAATGGAGGTGCCGGTTCGCCTCCTCGTCGTTCAGGAACCGCATGGCCTCCGCGTCCCATTTCAATTTTCTGCCGCCGAGACGGACCGAGATGATCCCCACCAGCAAGGTTTCGGTGAGCGGTCCGGCGAATCCGAAATGCGATTCTGTGGGGGATCCCGTCTTGCACGCGTCGATCCACTCCCTGTAGTGCCCCACGGAGCGGGGCAGGCTTTTCGCCGGGAGCACGTATTCCTTCATCCGGATTTCCGGAATCAGGCGGGGGCTCGCACCGCCCCAGCCTTCGACGAGCATTTTGCCCTTGTCCCCGACGAACAGAATGCCGTCCTCCCTGTTCAACTCACGGCCGTCCTCCAATTCACCGGGCCTCGGGGGCAGAATGCCGCCGTCGTACCAGTGCAGGGTCAGGGCCGGCAGGCCGGGCCCGCGGGCCGGAAATTCGTAATGCACGACGCAGGCCGAGGGGAGCGTCTCCTCGAACACGGGCGTGGAACTCCCGCAGACGCTCACCGGGGCGGTCAGCTTCAGGGCCGAGAAGACGGGCGCGATGTTGTGCACGCCCATGTCCCCGAGTCCGCCCTCGCCGAAGTCCCACCACCCGCGCCAGGCGAACGGAACATAGGCGGGATGGTACGGACGGAAGGCCGCGGGACCGAGCCAGAGGTCCCAGTCCAGCGTGGCCGGAACCGGCGGCGTATCCGCGGGCCGGCTGATCCCCTGCGGCCAGTACAGGTCCTTCGTTCCGACGTGGGTGGGCCGGTCCGACCAGACATGCACTTCGCGCACGTCCCCGATCGCGCCGTCCGCCAGCCATTCCTTGATCAGCCGGTTGCCCTCGAAGGCCATGCCCTGGTTGCCCATCTGGGTGGCGACTTTCGATGCGGCGGCGGCTTTGGCGATTTCACGCGCCTCAAAAACCGTGTGCGTCAGCGGCTTTTCGCAGAACACGTGCTTGCCGTGACGGATTGCGGCCATGCAAGCCACGGCGTGGGTGTGGTCCGGGGTGGCGATCGCGACCGCGTCGATCCCCTTCTCTTTCTCGAGCATCACACGGAAATCCTTGAAGCGTTTCGCCCCGGGGTATTTTTCGAAGACCTTCGCGGCGTAATCCCAGTCCACGTCGCAGAGCGCGACGATGTTCTCGCTCTCCATCTCCTGCAGGTCCCACTGGCCCTGGCCGCCGAAACCGATTCCTGCGATGTTCAGCCTGTCGCTGGGGGGGGTGAAGCCCGGGCCCCCGAGGATGTGCCTGGGAACGATCATGAAGGCCGGCACCGCGGCCGCGGTGTTGCGGATGAAGGTGCGACGGTTCATGGATTCTCCTTCCATTTTACTCACCAGTCGGTCTGGAGCAGGTCGAGCATCCTGCGGTCCAGCTGATGTCCGTAAAAATCCTCGTACGCCACGTCGCTCCTCCCGCTGTCGAGTATCCCGAACGAGCCGCGGAAGTTCCACAGGGCCCACCCGATCCCCGCGTCGTCGAAGGCCCTCAGCCGGTCCCTCATGAAGGCCAGAGTCACGCGGTGCGGCGTCTTGTTGTACACTCCCCATTCGCCCGCGTGAGCCGCCACGCCCCGCGCCATGACGGTTTTCCACTCGTCCAGAAAGGCGTCCTCCTCGTACGCGGACTCGAAACCCTTGGGGACCGAGACCACGGTCAACGCGCCGGCATCGGACAGGGCGAACACGGTCTGGGGCACGCCCCAGTCTCCGATGCCGGGCTGGAGCACGGCCTCGTCCCTTCCGGACGATGCGGGCGGCCTGATCCGTAGCTCATTGAACGTCATCCAGTCCCCGGCCGTGGCCTGAAAGGACAGTTCAGAGGCGTCCGCGGCCAGCCGGAATGTGTACGTCCGATCGTAGATGTTCTGGTAGATGCTCCATTCGGACGCGTAGACCACCTGGCTCCATTCGCCAGTTCCAGGCCCTGGACGGAACTGGTGATCCCAGACCTTCGCGCCGTCCGCTTTTGCCGCCAGGTCGATCTGGAAAGACACCTGATGAACGAGGATGGAGACCTCCGTGTCCTTTGGAAAATTTCCCTGGATCTTCATCGGCGTATTCCATGGGCTCTTGCTCGGGCCATAGAAATAATTGGACATTCGGAGTATGGGCCAGACCGGGACCGGCCACGTGTCGGAACCCGACACCCAGTCTGCCTTGTAGTGGGTGATGGTCATGGGATTGTAGAAGTGCGGGGACTGCACCAGGCGATAGGGGATGAGCGCCTCAGACGGTCTATAGGACCATCCCAAGGCGTCCGAGATGATGAGCCGGTTCGGGGACACGGCTCGAATGGCGGCTATTGCGTTTTTCACAGCATCGATGTAGCCGTTTGCGGGTATCTCTCCGGGTTCATTCACAAGGTTGAAACTCAGTGCGCTGTCGGGCACGTCCTTGTACCTGAGGGCGAACATGGCCCAGTGGCGCGTGAACGCATCGCGCGCTTTGGTATGGCCCCACAGGTTGAGATCCTCGGTCACAGGCAGCGGATCGGATGGCGGGTTCACGCAGTAACCGGGCGCGCGGTGCAGGTTGAGGCAGACATGGATTCCGTATTCCCTTCCCCATCGGATCGCCGCGTCAATATCCTCCAGCTCGCTTTCGATGAATTTGTTCCAATTGCCCTTGACCGAGTAAGTCCGGT
>Ga0316628_100002562_pt1 | contig 13559 bp, 11 predicted proteins | sample OWC_Aug_M2_C1_D5_FD_207648 | JGI IMG/M metagenome (GOLD analysis project Ga0316628, IMG submission 207648) | Wetland soil microbial communities from Old Woman Creek delta, Ohio, United States - OWC_Aug_M2_C1_D5_C | ecosystem: Environmental > Terrestrial > Soil > Wetlands | place: USA: Ohio... | reverse complement strand
CACGAAAGAAGGATTTTCAGAAGGAGTTGAAGATCTCAGAAAGAGTAGAGTGATGGGAAGGATCTACTTTAAAATGTAATTTAAACAGGAAAAAAAATGAGGTATGCAGAGACAGGTTTTAATTTAGAAATCGATCTCACCCGGGGAAATATCGAAAGAGTCGCAACCGACCCCAAAGACACCGAGCTTTACCTGGGGGGACTGGGTACCAACGCCAAAATATTATGGGACCGGGTTCCCCCTGAAGTCGAACCTTTTTCTCCCGATAATCTACTTATATTTGCCGCCGGGCTTTTATGCGGTACACCGGCAACCGGTTGTAATCGTACCATTGTTTCTACCATTTCTCCCCAGACCCGGTTAATGGCATTTTCAATGATGGGGGGATTTTGGGCACCGGAATTGAAGTATGCCGGTTATGATAAAGTGATTTTTCGCGGCAAGTCCCCCAACCTGGTCTATTTGTGGATAAACAATGACAAAGTAGAAATACGCGACGCCACTCATTTGCAGGGTAAGGGCGCCATCGAAACCGCGGAACTGATTCGCCAGGAGTTGAAAGAACCCAAAGCCCAGGTGGCTGCCATCGGCCTGGCCGGTGAAAACCGGGTTTATTTTGCTTCTATCGAGCAAGGCAAGTCCAGTGCCAGCCGGGGCGGGATCGGGGCCGTCATGGGAGACAAAAAGTTAAAGGCAGTTGCGGTACGTGGAACCGGGGACATCAATATTGCCCGTCCGGCTGAATTTTTCGAGCTGTGCACTGAAGTGCTGGAATATATTAAAAAACGGGAAGAAAAGCCAATCCCGGGCGTAATGCCTATTTTAGCCAGGCTGGGGTCACCGCAAGAAATGAAACTCCATGATGAGAAGTGGCACACCGAGAGTTTCATGTGGGGTAATGCCCGCCATCGCCGGAAAGATTTCTGGACCGCGGAAATCGAAAAGGAATGGCTAGAGACCATGGAAAATGCGCAAAAGCGGCTCATCAGTTGTTATAACTGTCCGATAAAATGCTCGGCCACGCTATCCATACCAGGAGTTCCCACTTACATAATGAAATGCTTCTCGAAACTGACGTATTTAATGGCAGCCATGTCGAACCTGGATTTTGGCTTAAGAATCGCGCAGCGGGCAACCGAGTATGGAGTAGACGCATTTTCAACCCCGCAGGTGATGGCTTTCGCCCTGGAACTATATGAAAATGGTATTTTAACTGCCGACGATATGCCGGGACTGCCAACCGCTAACGAGGAGAAATTTTTCTGGTTACTGGACCGGATTGTCCGGCGGGAAGGGATAGGAAATGTCCTGGCCGATGGCACTTATTGGGCGGCCCAAAAGATCGGTAAGGGCGCGGAAGAATATGCCCATAATAATATTAAGAAACACGAGCAGCTCCCCCTCAAACTCTCTATGCTGAATCCCATTTATTTCCTTATGTATAGTACCGGCGAAAAGATAAACATTACCCAGATCGAAGGCCAGTTCCCCCAGATGCCTTTTCCAACCATGGAGGAGAAAGAAGATTTTGTAAAGGATTGGTTCCAGGTACCCGATGAAAAGTTTAAACGATATTTCCTGGACTGGGAGCTGCGCGGAGAAAAGGCATTCCCCTTTTACCCGACGGTAGAAATGTGCTGCGATATCGTCGATTGGCAAGAGAGGATGCACTACATCGATGACGCACTGGGGATGTGTTCCGGTTTATCGGCTTTCCCCCTGAAACCCCCGTATCATATCCACAATTACCCGAAATTTATCTCGGCAGGGGCCGGTATCGATATGGATGAAGCCAAATTAACACAAGCAGCCAAACGGTATCGGACGTTGGTGAGAGCCGTCAATGTAAGAAGAGGCATGAGAAGAAAAGATGAGAAGCCCCCGGAAGACCATTGGAAAAAAAGATTCCCCGAACTTGAAGCGAAACTTTTAGATGAGTATTACAAACTCAAAGGGTGGAATAAAGAGGGTATCCCGACAAAAGAATCTTTACATGAATTAGAACTGGATTACGTGAGCGAAGAGTTTACCCGGAGGGGAATATTGGAGACTTCGGCGGAAACCGGGGAGAAATAATGCACAGAGATAACAGGTAAGAGGTAGTAACCGTCATGGCTGAGAAAAAAAAGAAAATAGTTAAAATAATAAAAGTCGATCTTGATAAATGCAATGGCTGCCGGGCATGTGAGGTAATCTGTTCCGCTTTTCACGCTGTGCCGAAATACAGCAGCAATAACCCGGCCCGGGCCCGCATCCGGGTGGTTCATGAACCGCTCAGGGATGTTTATGTACCGATACGAGCCGGCGATTATACTCCAGCCGAATGTACCGGCAGGCATATTTATATCATAAACGAAAAGGAATATGACGAGTGCAGCTTCTGCGGGGTTTCCTGCCCGACCCGGGAGATTTTTAAAGAACCCGATTCCGGTCTCCCCCTGAAATGCGATATGTGTGAAAGCGATCCGCCCTTAGAGGAGCCGATGTGCGTCCAGTGGTGCCTGGCCGATGCCCTGACTTACGAAGAAAGGGAAGAGGAAGTCGAAGAAGAAGAGAAACGGGAGGAGATGGAGATCGGGTTGGAATCGCTGGCAAACAAATACGGATTACAGGAGATAATGGATGCCGTTGCCCGGATGTCCATGTCGAAGAAGGGCCTAAAACCTAAGGCGAAAGAAGAGGCGAAAGTAGAGGTTTAAAATGACCATGGAAACCGCGGCCCCTTTCAAAGAGATCATCGATGTCATCAAAGAGCGCGGTGGGGAAGCCTTTAAATTATGCTATCAATGCGGATTATGCGATACGGTTTGCCCATGGAACCGGGTGAGAAATTTTAGTATGCGCAAGCTGGTTCGCCAGGCTGCATTCGGTTTGACCGAGATCGAAGGCGAAGATATGTGGCTGTGTACCACTTGCGGAAAATGCCCCCAGCAGTGCCCCAGGGACGTGAAACAGATCGAATCCGGCACAGCCTTACGCAGGATAGCCACGGAATACGGGGTCTTTGCCGCTTCAGCCAAACCGGTTCCCGGCATAAGCGCCAGCCTGACTGGCGAAGGTAACCCCCTGAACGAAGAGCGAAAAAACCGGGCCAAGTGGGCGGAAGGTCTCCCGGTAAAAACCTTCACCGAAGACATGGAATTTTTATATTTTCCCGACTGCTATCTCTGCTATGACCCAAGATTGAAGAAGGCAGCCCGGGCCACCGCCGAAATACTCGACCGGGCCGGGACAGGTTTCGGGATACTGGGGCCCAAAGAGAATTGCTGCGGCGAAAGTATCCGCAAGACCGGCGACGAAGAATTATTCAAACGCCTGGCCAGGGAAAACATCAAAACCTTTATCGAAAGTGGGGTAAAGAAAATCCTGGTTTCATCCCCACACTGCTATCACACGTTCAAAAATGAGTATCCCGAATTCAGGGTGAACTTCGAGGTGGTCCATATATCCCAATATTTATTCCAGCTTATAAGCCAGGGAAAGCTTGAGCTTACCAGGGAGTATAAGAAAAAAGTAACCTATCATGACCCCTGTTACCTGGGGCGGCACAATGGCATATTCGATGAACCCCGGGAGGTCTTAAAGAAGATACCCGGTCTGGAACTGGTCGAAATGGCTGATACCCGGGAAGACAGTCTCTGCTGCGGAGGAGGAGGAGGCAGGATCTGGATGGAAACACCAAAAGATGAAAGATTCTCCAACCTCAGGGTAGAACAAGCGGTGGCTGCCGGGGCCGAGGTGCTGGTAACCTGCTGCCCCTACTGCATCACCAATTTCGAAGACAGCCGGTTGAGCCTGGAGAACAGCGAAGCCATCGAAATTAAGGACATCACGGAAATCATCCGGGAAGTGATTTAGAGTAACTAAAAAAACATGATGAGGACATAGACAATTGAATAAAGAAGCAGTTGAAACCCAGTTAACCGATCGTCTCGCGGGTAGTCATTTCGGGGATGTCATGGTGGTGGGCGGCGGGATCAGCGGTATACAGGCTGCTCTTGATCTTGCCACCGCGGGTTTTAAGGTTTACCTGGTGGAGAAATCACCCACCATCGGCGGCAAGATGGCTCAACTGGATAAGACCTTTCCCACCAATGACTGCTCCATGTGCATCGAATCCCCCAAGTTTATCGAATGTGCCAGGCATCCCAACATCGAGATACTGACCTATACCGAAGTCGACACCGTAAAAGGAGAAGCCGGGGACTTCACCGTAACCCTGGTTAAAAAGCCCAGGTACGTTATAGAGAGCAGATGCACCGGTTGTACCGTCTGTGTCGAGTACTGCCCGGTCAGGGTTCCTGATCCGTTTAACCAAAACTTATCCACCAATAAAGCCATCCATATATATTTTTCGCAAGCCGTTCCCCTGGTCACATATATAGATGAAAACTGCCTTTACCTTAAAGACAGGAAATGTACCATCTGCCGGGGAGTCTGTAAGCATGACTCCATCGATCTTCATCAAAAGGCGGAAAAGGTAGAAGTGAAAGTGGGGGCGATTGTCCTGTCCCCGGGCTATGAGGCATTTAACCCCAGGCTCCGGGGCGATTATGGTTATGGACAGATGGAGAACGTGGTAACCAGTCTTGACTTTGAACGGCTTTTATGCGCCACCGGACCGCACGAAGGCGAGATCCTGCGCCCTTCGGATAAAAAGCACCCGCAAAAAATAGCCTGGCTTCACTGCGTCGGGTCCCGGCAGGTAATCGAGGGCGGGAACAGCTATTGTTCCTCGGTATGCTGCACCTATATCCAGAAGCAGGTGATACTGGCCAAAGACCATAACCCCGACATGCAGGCATTTATATTTCATAACGATATCCGGTCCTTTGGCAAGGATTTCGAACGATTCTACCAGAGAGCAGAGAAACTACCCGGGATCACGTTTATAAGAAGTTACGTATCCATAGGAAGAGAGATCCCGGGAACTAAGAATGTAACCATACGATACGCCACTTTCGCGGAAGGGGTAAAGGAAGAAGAATTCGACCTGGTGGTATTGGGCGTTGGCCTGAACCCTCCTGCCGGGGCGCAAGACCTGGCGAATAAATTCGGCATCCGGCTCGATTCTCATGGATTCTGCAAAACCAATCCTTTCAATCCCATGGAAACCACCCGCCCGGGAATTTATGTAAGCGGAGCCTTCCAGGGCCCGATGGATATCCCCGAGTCGGTGGTAACCGCCAGCGGGGCAGGAGCCATTTGTGGTCAACTCCTGGATTACCGGCGCGGGAAGCTGGCCAGGGAAAGGATATACCCGCCGGAAAGAGATGTCTCGGAAGAGGAAGCCCGGGTGGGCGTCTTTGTGTGTCACTGCGGCGCCAATATCGGGAGAGTGGTAGATGTTCCATCGGTGGTTGAATACGCCTCCACCTTAGACAATGTTGTTCATGCTGAAGAGAGCCTCTTTGTCTGTTCCACCGATGCTGCCGAGCAAATATCAAAAACGATCCAGGAAAAAAAGCTCAATCGCGTGGTAGTGGCCGCCTGCACCCCCAGGACCCATGAACCGCTGTTCAGGGACACCCTGCGGGAAGGAGGGATCAATCAATATTTCTTCGAAATGGCCAATATAAGGGAACATTGCTCCTGGGTCCACTCCAAACAAAAGGAAGAAGCCACGGCAAAGGCAAAGGATATCGTCCGCATGTCGGTAGCCCGCACTCTCAACCTGGAACCCCTGCAAGAATTTGATCTCCCCGTCAACAAGACGGGATTAGTAGTGGGAGGGGGCCTGGCCGGGATGACCAGTGCCCTGGCCTTAGCCAACCAGGGATTCGAGGTTCACCTGGTGGAAAAGGATACCGACCTGGGCGGGATGGCGCGAAGAATTCATTACACCCTGGAAGGGCTGGATGTCCAGGCCTATTTAAATGATCTTATCCGCAAGGTTTATCGACACCCCTTAATACAAGTGTATCATGAGGCGACAATCACGGAAGTTACCGGTTATGTGGGCAATTTCATCACCACGGTGAAATCCGAAGGAAGAATCAAAAAGATATACCATGGCGCAGCCATCCTGGCAACGGGCGCTGACGAATATAAGCCCACCGAATACTTTTACGGGGAAGATAACCGGGTGTTGACCCAACTGGAATTGGAGGAGCAAATCACCAGGAAAGATGAACGGCTGGTTAACTCCCGGAGCCTGGTGATGATCCAATGTGTCGGCTGCCGGCAGGAAGGCAGGAATTACTGCGCCCGCATCTGCTGCAGCCAGGCCATAAAGAACGCCTTGAAACTAAAAGAGCTAAACCCGAAAATGGATATCTACATTCTCTTCCGGGATATGAGAACCTATGGATACACAGAGGATTATTACCGCGAGGCAGCGGAAAAAGATGTGATGTTCATTCGCTGGGAACCGGAAGACAGGCCCCGGGTGGAACCTGTCACCGAGGAGGGCAGGCCGGTTTTACGGGTAACCGTGCCGGACCCGGTTTTAGGACAGGGGCTGGCATTGGACGCCGATTTACTCGTCTTATCCGCCGCTGTGGTACCCTCGAAAGGGAGCCAGGAAATCGCCCGGTTGTTCAAGTCGCCATTAAGCCCGGATGGTTTCTTCCAGGAAGCCCATGTGAAATTAAGGCCAGTCGACTTTGCCGCGGACGGCGTTTTCCTGTGTGGAACAGCGCATTACCCCAAGCATATATCGGAAACCATCAGCCAGGCATATGGAGCTGCTGGCCGGGCGGTCACCCTACTCTCGAGGGATACAGTTACCGCATCCGGCTCTGTATGCGAGGTAAAAGAGAACGATTGTATATCCTGTGGGGCCTGTATCGCCGCCTGTACCTATGGAGCCATCGAGTTTCGCGATACACCGAAAGGCAAAAAAGCCCATGTTATTTCGGTTCTCTGTAAAGGAGATGGTCTCTGCAATGCAAAGTGTCCAACCAATGCCATTGTTTTGAAGCACTATACCGATGAAGAAGTCTTTTGCCAGATCGATGCGGCGGTTTCACTCCAGGCAGAGGATGCGGCAGGCGAAGGAGTTCACAAATGAATATTACTCCTATGAAATTAAGTCCGCAGATTACGCAGATTAACACAGATTATAAAAAATATAAAAAAAATCAGTGTAATCTGCGTAATCTGTGGACTTCTTTTTTTTATCGTCACCGGGAGAGGTTACGGAATCATGAGGAAGTGTTAGAGGAGTGAATTGAGAATGGCAGCGGGACATAGATTTGAACCAAGGATATTAGGATTTCTCTGCAACTGGTGCTGCTACGCAGGGGCAGACCTGGCGGGAGTTTCCCGGTATCAATATCCCCCGAATATGCGGATAATAAGACTGATGTGTTCCGGCAGAGTCGACCTGGCCCACGTATTCCGGGCTTTCGCAACCGGGCAGGACGCGGTGTTTATCGGCGGTTGTCATATTAACGACTGCCATTATGTTACCGAAGGAAATTACGATGCCTTAGGCATGGTGCATATATGTAAAAAATTGCTGGGGCACATCGGGGTGAACCCTGGAAGGTTGAGACTTGAATGGGTATCTGCCGGTGAGGGAATCCGATTTGCCGGTATTATGAATGAATTTGTCCCCATTATAGAGAAGTTGGGCCCCCTGGGCAAAGGCGAAGGCCTGGACGAACATGAATTAAAGTTCAAACTGGAAGCGGCAGCGAAACTCATCCCCTATATTAAACTGGTGCAAACCGAGAGGCTGAGAGTACCGGTAAGAACGGAAGAAGCCTATAATAAATTTTTCGCCGGTGAAGAGTTTAACCGGTTATTTAATGAGTTAATCGCGGATCGATTGATACACAGCCAGATTATGCTGCTGCTCCGGGACAGACCTTTAACCACCGGGGATATCTCTGAGGCTTTGGGCCTGGGACCATCCGAAGTGGCCAGGCACATGAATGATTCGTCCCGGCAAGGATTGGTCAGGTACGATTCCAATCGCCGGTGCTATGTCCCGGCCATACAGGAAAGATAAGGAAAACAGCCATGGACAGTGACAGGATCGATCGGATTATCGACCGACATCAGGGTGAGCCCAGTTCGCTCATTCAAATATTATTGGATATCCAGGGTGAAAATCACTGGCTCCCCAGGGAAGCATTGGAGAGGGTTGGCGAAAGATTACAGGTCCCTATTTCCAGGATACAGCATATCGCTACCTTTTATAAAGCCTTTAGTTTAGTACCCAAAGGACGCCATGAAGTTCACATTTGTATGGGAACAGCCTGTCATGTACGCGGCGCCAGGCGAATCCTCGACACGGCGCAGGACCTGACCGGCATTAAACCTGGCGAAACCGACCTGGAAATGAAGTTCAGCCTGGAAACAGTTAACTGTCTCGGCTGCTGTGCGCTGGGACCGGTAATGGAAATCGATGGGAAGACCCACGGAAAACTTTCTCCAGCCGGGACCCTGGACGTATTAAAAAGCTATGAATAGAGAATAGAGGAAAATAATGGGCCGGTTAAAATCGCCAGGAGAAGTGACAAAGTTCAGACAGGAAATATTATCGAAAAGAGACTCTAACACTCCATGCATTTCAGTATGTGTGGGCACCGGGTGTCTTGCTTCCGGCGCCAGTGAAGTCTTAGCCGCCTTTAAAACTGAAATTGCAAAACAGGGTTTAAACGCTGAAGTGGACACCAAAGGAACCGGGTGTCCCGGGTTTTGTGAAAGAGGGCCTGTGGTGGTTATATATCCCGAGGAGATATGCTATCTCCAGGTAACACCGGGAGACGTCCCCGAGATTATCACCCGGACTATAAAGGAGAAAAAGGTTGTCGATCGTTTACTTTATGTCGACCCGAACTCAGGCGAAAAAGTAACCCATGAATCCGAAATCCCCTTTTATAAGCATCAAAAACGAAACGTCATCGGTAATAACATTAAGATCGATTCCCAGAGCATCGATGATTACCTGGCAGTCGGTGGATATTCGGCGTTAGTCAAAGCTCTTACCCAGATGACCGACGAACAGGTATTAGCGGAAGTAAAAAAATCCAATTTGAGAGGAAGGGGCGGCGGCGGTTTTCCAGCCGGAAGAAAGTGGGAAGGGTCCCGCAAAGCCCCAGAAAAAATAAAATATGTGCTGGTCAACGCCGATGAGGGAGATCCCGGTGCATTTATGGATAGAGCTCTCCTGGAAGGAAATCCTCATTCGGTCCTGGAGGGATTGGTCATCGGGGCCTATGCCGTCGGCTCTCACCAGGGTTATGTTTATGTCCGACAGGAATACCCCCTGGCAGTAAAGAATATCAACCTTGCCATTCAGCAGGCAGAGGAGTATGGGTTTTTAGGGGAAAATATCCTTGGAACAGGTTTTGATTTCACGGTCAAAGTGCACAAAGGGGCAGGCGCATTTGTCTGCGGCGAATCGACTGCTTTAATGACCGCATTGGAAGGCAGGGTTGGAGAGCCCAGGCCAAAGTATATCCGCTCCAACATCAGGGGCCTGTGGAATAGACCCACCGTGTTGAATAATGTCGAGACCTGGGCGAATGTACCGCTCATCATCGATAAAGGCGCCGACTGGTTTACTCGATTGGGAACGGAAGGAAGCAAAGGCACGAAGATATTCTCCCTGGTCGGTAAGATAACCAATACCGGCCTGGTGGAAGTTCCCATGGGCATTACCCTGAAAGATATCATCTACAAGATAGGTGGAGGAATTCCCGGCGGCAAGAAGTTCAAAGCAGTGCAGACCGGCGGACCGTCCGGGGGGTGTATTCCTGGGGAACTGCTGGATTTGCCAGTCGATTTTGATGAACTCACCAAAGCAGGATCCATGATGGGGTCCGGAGGCATGATCGTCATGGATGAAGATACCTGTATGGTCGATGTGGCCAGGTACTTTATTCACTTCCTCACCGATGAATCGTGCGGGAAATGTCTCCCCTGCCGTGAAGGTTTGAGGCAGATGGACAGGATTCTCACCCATATCACCGAAGGAAAAGGAAAAGAGGGTGACATCGCTATTCTTGAAGAACTTTCCGAAACAGCCGTCGAAGCCTCGCTGTGCGCCCTGGGTAAGACTGCCCCGAATCCGTTTCTAAGTACCATACGTTACTTCAGGGATGAGTATGAGGCCCATATCAAAGAAAAACGGTGCCCGGCATTGTCCTGCAAGGCGCTGATTTCGTATTATATCGACCCGGATAAATGCCAGGCCTGTATGATATGTCTTAAAAAGTGCCCGGTAGAGGCCATTGACGGCGGTAAGAAAAAGATCCATATCATCAACCAGGAGAAATGCACCAGGTGTGGAACCTGCATTGAAGTGTGCCCCACCCGTTTTGGCGCCGTGAAGAAGATTTCCGGCGAGCCTGTTCCCTCTCCTATCCCCGAAGAAGAAAGAATGATAGATAGAAAGGTTAAAAAAAATGAGTAAAATCCGTATGCACATCGATGGGAAAGAGGTAACAGCCGGGGAAGGGATGACCGTCTTGGAAGCAGCCCAAAGTGCGGGGATATTTATACCCACGCTGTGTTACCATGAAAAACTGGAACCCTTTGGGGGCTGCCGGATTTGTATCGTCGAAGTCGAATCTCGCGGATCGACAAGGCTTGTTGTTTCCTGCGTTTACCCGGCAGAAGAAAATTTAGTGGTCAGGACCAGGTCTGAGAAGGTAAATAAAATTCGCAAGACCTTGTTGGAACTGCTGCTGGCACATGCCCCGGATTCGCCCCAATTACGGGAATTGGCCCTGGAATATGGAGCAAACAAAGACCGTTTTGAAAAAGAGGCCTCATTTTGCATTCATTGTGGGCTGTGTGTCAGGTACTGTGCCGAGGTGAAAAAGAAGAACGCGGTTGGATTTGTGGACAGGGGAATAAGGAAGGAGATCAGTTTCATCCCGGAAGTAGCCTCAAAGGAGTGCAACAACTGCAAGGAATGTTTCCCGCTTTGTCCGACATCGTATCTCCAGGCAGCATTCGTTTTAACCGAAGCCCTTGCCTCCGGTGGCCCCTGCGGATGTTTCACGGGCCAAACTTTTGAAAAAGTTTGATCAAAACTTTTAATAAAAAGTTTTTTGGGGGTCCAGGGGGCGATTTTTCAAAAAAGCCCCCTGGTCGCCGAAGGCATTGATAAGGAACGGTGACAATTGAGTGTACAAAAGAAAACTAAATCTTATCAAACACTTCGGAGTAAGAGAGGGGTTTGGAAGACCGCTTCACTCGAATTTATCGGGGAGGAGCCTCTTTTGATACGCATCGAAGATAAGGAATATTCAGTGGTGATGAGAACGCCCGGGGAGGAGTTATTTCACGCGGCCGGGTTCTGTCTTGGGGAGGGGATCGTGGACTCTCCGGATGATTTCGAGACCATCGGATATGATGAAAACCTGGACCCGAATATTATCGATATCCGGCTCAAACCTGGAAGGCGTAAAAAGATTCACGATCTCCTGGAGAGGAGGAGTTTTATCAGTCAGACCAGTTGCGGTATATGCGGAAAAAAGATGATCAGGGATCTTCACCAGATAGTAACGCCGGTAGAAAGCGACTTCGAGGTAGAAATCGACCGTATTTCCGACTGTCTCCACAAACTTTCCGAAAACCAGACGCACTATCAGACCACCAGGGGATCGCATGCTGCGCTCATTTTTTCCGATCGACTGGAAGTGATTTCTTTTGCTGAGGATGTAGGGAGGCATAATGCGTTGGATAAGGCAATCGGCAAAGCGTTTATGGAGGGGAAGTTGTTAAAAGCCAGGCTATTGGTTTTATCTTCACGGATCAGTTATGAAATGGTACAAAAAGCGGCCCGGGCGCGTTTGCAGGTGGTGGTTAGTGAATCGAGGCCGACTGCACTTGCCGTGGAAATGGGGAATGCGCTTAATATGACGCTGGCCTTTTCTTATGATGAGTCTGAATTGGTAATCGTATGCGGTGAAAAGCGCATCAAATTTTAGCCGCGAAGAGCCGCGAAGGAACGCGAAGTTACACGAAGAAAGAGAGAGAGGCGCTTTTCAATCGCCTATATAGTACGAATTGGACAATACATACAAGAACAAAAGGAGAAAAAAAATGAAAAGAACAAATGTTTTCGTTGTGATGTTGGGTTTATTTTTATTAATTTTGGGTTTCGAATGTATCCCTCAGCAGGCCCAAATCGAAGCCTGTCAAACAAAATACCAGGTCCTGGCAGCCGATAAAAAAGTAACGGGAAATCCTTCGGGTGGGGTCATCCTATTCGAAGTAGTGGATTTGAATACCAAATGTTATAAAGATTTGCGTATTTTTGTCCATGTAATGAATAATTCTTACAAGACAAAACCTTTCACAGCAGGTTCTACCATGACCATCGGAGCATTCCACGGTATTGGCAGCGGCTCCTGGAACTACTTCACTGAGCAATTCTCCATGAAATATACAAGTGAGTTCCAGGGGTTCAGCCAGATCCCGGTTATCGGGGAGAAAACACGGATTGTAGTAGTTGGTTATAATATGCCGGACGTTAAATTGGTAGTGGATGTTGCCGCATACCTTGTGAAATAGCAATCAGAGAGTAACGAGCGCCTCTGCCAATGATGATAAGTGCATCAAGACCGACTGCACTTGCCGTAGAAATGGGAAATGCTCTTAATATGACGCTTGCCTTTTCTTATGATGAGTCTGAATTGGTAATCGTATGCGGTGAAAACCGTATCAAGAGATAATAATAAAAAATTTTGGGAGGGACCAGGGGACCCTTTTATAAAAGGGTCCCCTGGTCGCCGAAGGCAAAATTTGATGAGAAATTTTGGAGCAAAAGCAGTTGATTTTTTTTCCCATTTGTGATATGGTATCGTTTCATACGGTTAAACCGACAATGGTTAAAACGGTAGTATTTGAGTCGGCAGTGCTTAAGGGGTTAAATTTTAAATGATCAAACCCCCAAAGGCGGAAGCTTATCCGATAAGGTCGGGAATAGTAAAGAGGTACTTTCCGCGTCCTATTTCTTTGGAATAGGATGGATATCTTGCTATTATTATTTTATGATCCAATCATTCAAAAACCAGGCAACGGAAGACATTTTTAACGGAAAGAACACAAAAGCGGCGAGAAAAATATGTCCACGATCTTTGTGGCATATTGCCTCGAGGAAATTGGATCAACTGGATTCCATAAATTTTCTTAATGAACTGCGTATTCCTCCCGGTAACCGATTTGAAGGTCTTAATGGAGATCGGAAAGACCAATATAGTATCAGGATAAATGATCAGTACCGGATATGTTTTGAATGGAGTGAATTGGGACCGGAACAAGTGGAAATTGTTGACTATCATTAATGTGAAGTTAAAAATATTTTAGGAGATAAAAATGATTCGTATACCAACGCATCGAGAACCAACCCATCCTGGGGAGATGCTTCTCGAAGAATTTTTAGTCCCCATGGGAATATCTCAAGAGGAATTATCAAAAGGAATTCATGTCCCATCTCATCAAATTAATGAAATCATTAATAAACGGAGTGAAATAACCCCTGGTATAGCGCTGCGGCTGGCAAAATTTTTTGGAGTTTCAGAAGATTTTTGGATGAATCTTCAACTTCGTTGGGATTTGTATAAAGCGAAACGTACTGAGCTCAAAGAATT
>Ga0316628_100002561_pt1 | contig 13560 bp, 12 predicted proteins | sample OWC_Aug_M2_C1_D5_FD_207648 | JGI IMG/M metagenome (GOLD analysis project Ga0316628, IMG submission 207648) | Wetland soil microbial communities from Old Woman Creek delta, Ohio, United States - OWC_Aug_M2_C1_D5_C | ecosystem: Environmental > Terrestrial > Soil > Wetlands | place: USA: Ohio... | reverse complement strand
GGAGACTCCTTCCGCCTTCACTCGCGAAGGCAGGCCACCGCCACCGCGGCGCGCAGGCCATGTCAAGGCTGCGAGCGCAGCGAGCACGGCCGAAGGCCGCTCGGCCTTGATATGGCCGAGCACCGCGGCACCATCGCCGACGCCGAGCGAGCCGCCCCCTCCCCCGTCTCCGTCTCCGTCTCCGTCTCCGTCTCCGTCTCCGCCTCCGTCTCCGTCTCCGTCTCCGCCTCCGTCTCCGCCTCCGTCTCCGTCTCCGTCTCCGTCTCCGTCTCCGTCTCCGTCTCCGTCTCCGTCTCCGCCCTCCTCACGCCGCCGGCTGCGATCAGCACCTGCCCGAGCCAGTAGGTCGACAGGATGAGCAGGGACGATCTCGCGAAGGGAGCGTGGAACCGGCTCACGGCGATCATGGTGTCGCTCGCCGCGAAGACGACGGCGCCCACCGCGATCGGCGTCGCCCAGGGCCGATCGCGCGACACCGCGGCGGCCGCGCGCCACATCATCAGGCAGATGGCCGTCGTGTAGAGCGCCACTGGAAGCGCCATCGCGCCGAGGCCGTGCCGGAGGAGCGCCAGCACCGCCACTCCGAAGAGGGCGAACGGCAGCGCGCGCAGCGGGCGCAGCGCTGGGGTGACGACGAGGAAGGCGGCCGCGTAGCCGAGGTGCCCGACCAGGAAGGCGACGAGCCCGGGGACGAAGTAGCCGAGCTCGAGGACGAGATCGCCGACCGCGCAGAGCGCGAGGCCGAAGACGAGGCGCGACCGAAACGGCCCGGGGAGCGCGGCGCGAGCCACCCAGACCGCGAGGATGGCCACGGGCAAGGCCTTCGTCGCCAGCCGCAGAGCGTCGACGTGGAGCTGGGCACCGAGCGAAAAGAGTGCGATCGCGAACGCGTAGGCGGCGAGGAACGGGATCGACCGAGTCACGGGCGCGCTATCGTACCGATCCGCCCATGCCCGACAACCTCCTCGTCCTCGGCGACAACGCGCGCGTGCTGCGGGCGAATGCGAAGGCGTGGGCGGAGCGTTTCCGCTGCGTGTACCTCGATCCGCCGTTCAACACGGGCCGGCGCTTCGCCGAGTACCACGACGCGAAGGACCCGGCCGCGTGGGCCGCCACCATGAAGAAGACGGCGGAGCTCGTCCTGCCCCTGGTCGCGGGCGACGGGGCCATCGTCGCCGAGATCGACGACACCGAGCTCGGCTCGCTCGTCACCGTCCTCGACGGCGTGATCGGCCGCGAGAACCGCGTCGCGATCGTGACGGTCGTGCGCAGCGCGGCGACGGGGCACAAGGCGATCAACCGCGGGCCCGTGAACGTGACGGACTATCTCTTGCTCTACGCGAAGCGGAAATCCGACGTGCGACTTCGCCCGATGTCGCGGGTGCGCACGAGCTACGACACGGCCTATCGGACGTACCTCGACAACCCCGACGACGATCCCTCCCGCTGGACGTTCCGGCCGCTCGCGCGCGTGGTCGCCGAGCGGCTCGGCCACCCGGGGATGCCCGCCGCCAAGCGCGCGATCGGCGCCGAGGCGTTCGAGCGCGAGGTCGAGCGCTTCGCGCTGGCGCACGCGAGGCACGTGGTGCGCTTCGCCCAGCCGCGTTACGAGGCCATCGGGAAGGCGGCGCGCGAGCTCGTCGACGCGTCGCGGGCGGACCCGGGCCGCGTCTTTCGGCTCGAGCGCGGCGCGCACAAGGACTTCCTCGTTCGCGGCGGAAATCGCATCCTGTGGCTCGCCGACAAGGCCAGGGAGGTCGATGGCCAGGTGCGCTTGATGGAACCGCTGACCAACGTGTGGGACGACCTCGGCTTTCAGGGCATCGCCCGCGAGGGCGGTGTGCTCTTCTCGCGCAACAAGAAGCCCGAGCGCCTCATGCACCGCATCCTCTCGATGACCACCGACCCGGGCGACTGGGTGCTCGATCCGTTCGCGGGCACGGGCACGACCGCCGCGACGGCGCACAAGATGGGGCGGCGGTGGATCGCGATCGAGCGCGAGCGCGAGCTGTTCGCGCGGGCGCGGGCGCGGCTCGGTCGCGTCGTGGCTGGCGAGGACGGGACGGGGGTCACGCGCGCTTGCGGCTGGAGCGGCGGCGGCGCCTTCGATGTGGTGCGGCCGTCGTGAGAAGCGTCCGGCACCGGACGGTCGTCCTGCTGCTCCTTTCCGTGCTCGCGCCGGCGTGCGGGCACGGCAACCCGGCGCGTGCCGACGCCGCTCCGGCGGGCGAGGGCGCGGAGCCGGCCGACGCGGGCAGCGACGCCGACGACGAGAGCGAGCCGGCGCTTTCGCCGAGCTCGAGCTGGGCGGAGCTCCTGCGAGGCGAGAAGTGGGCCGACGGCGCGCGCGCCATCGACGCGCTCCCGGCCGATCAGAAGCAGAAGCCCGAGGTCCGCTTCGCGCGCGCGGCGGCCGCCATCGCGGTCGGCGACGGCAAGACGGCCGTCGCGCAGCTCGCCGATCTCGAGGCCGCGCTCCCCGCGCTGGCCGGCGAGGTGTCACGGGCGCGCGCGAACGCGCAGTCGATCGCGGGTCCGTTCCTCGACGCGGGCGAGTGGTTCGAGAAGCACGCGGCCACCAGCGAGGACGAGCTCGCGGCCGCGCGCGCCTTCGAGAAGGCCGGCCAGCGCGCGCGGGCTCGCGCGGCGTGCGGGCGCGTCCTCGGCGCCGAGCACCACTCGCGCGCGCAGGAGGCCGAGGCCCGCGCGATCCGCATGCGCGCCGACATGGCGCCTCGCGGCGACGGCCCCGTCGTCGGCGGGGCGGACGAGGCCGCGGGCGACGCGCGATGGCTCCTCGTGCACGCCGCGGACGCGTTCGCGAAGGACGCCGAATCGATGCTCTCGCGCGCCGATCCCAAGCACCCGCTCAGGGCTCGTGAATGGCTCGCGCGCGGGGAGGCGTTCGCCGACGCGGGCGAGCTCGACGAGGCGCTCCGGGCGTTCGATCGGATCCTCGCCGCGCCGAGCCAGGGCGTGGGTCCGTGCGACGTGAAGCGCGCGAAGGCCGAGGCGATGATGCGCACGCGGCAGCGCTACCTCGACGCCTCCGCTCTGTTCCGGCAGTGCGCGAGCGCTTCGCCCAACCCCCACGCCGCTTCGGATCTGCTCGGGTCGGCGCGGGCCCTCTCGCGCGCCGATCAGGACGACGAGGCCATCGCCCGGTATGGCGAGGTGGAGAAGCGCTTCCCGAAGGCGACCGAGGCCGCATCGGCGGCGTTCTACGCGGCGCGGCTCGAGGTCTTGCACGGGCGGTGGGAGAAGGCCGCGAGCGCATTCGACGACTACGCCAAGCGCTACCCGTCCGGCGCGGATCGCGACGAGGCGGCGCACCTGCGCGCGATCGCCCACTTCGAGGTGGGGGACACGAAGCTCGCGCGCACGCTGCTCGAGCAGCGCGCGGGCTCGGAGCGCGACGACGACGCGCGCGCGCGCATGACCAACCTCGCCGCGCTCGCGGCCCTGCGCGACGGAGACCGCACGCACGCGATCGCGCGCTTCACCGCCGTCGCGAGCACCGAGCCGCTCTCGTGGGCGGCCCTCGTCGCGCGCGCACGCCTCGCCCAGCTCGGCGCGCCGCTCCCGCCGACCATCCCGCCTCCGGCCGGCGCGTCGAGCGAGCCCCTCGCGGTCGCGTTGCCCGAGGCCGTCGAGATCCTGCACCGCATCGGCCTCGACGACGCCGCCGAGGCCGCGCTCCGCGCGAGGGAGAGCGCGATCACCGCCCAGAGCCCGGCCCGCAACGTCGAGGCGCTCTGCACGGCCTACGGCAAGATCGGGCGCGCCAAGCGCCGCGTGCAGATCTCGACGCAGGTCAGCCGCTCCGAGCTCGCGAACGCGCCGGGCGCGTCGACGCGGTGGGCGTGGCAGTGCGCGTACCCGGAGCCGTTCGGCGCCGCGGTCCGTGACGTCGAGGTCCGCGAGACGCTCCCGGAGGACCTGCTCTACGCGGTCATGCACCAGGAGAGCGCGTTCGACGCGGACGTCGTCTCGCCCGCGCGCGCCGTGGGCCTGATGCAGCTCATGCCGCAGACGGCCTCGTCCGTGGCGAAGGAGATCGGCCTGCGCTTCGACGAGGCCGACCTCCACAGCGCGGGCCGCAGCCTCGTGCTCGGAGGGCGCCACGTGCACGATCTGCTGGTCGCCTCGCGCGGCTCGCTCCCGATCGCCGTGGCGTCGTACAACGCGGGCGCGGAGTCGGTGCTACGGTGGGTGCAGCGCATGAAGGGCATGGAGATCGACGCGTTCGTGGAGGCGATTCCCTTCGCCGAGACCCGCGCCTACGTGGTGCGCGTGATGGGCAACTACGCCCGTTACGGCTTCCTCGACCGCGGCGAGGCGGGCGTGCCCAAGCTCGACCTCGCGCTCCCCGTGCCATGAAACTCCGCGCCCTGGTGGCCGTTCTGTTCGGCCTGCTCCTGTTCTGCTTCGCGCCGGCGGCGCTCGCCGCCTACGAGCCGCCCGAGATGACGGGGCACGTCACCGATCCCGCGGGCAGGCTCTCCGACGAGATGGTGACGAAGCTCAACGCCAAGCTCGAGTCGTACAGGCTGCGCACGGGCAACGAGATCGCCGTCTTCCTCCCTGCGACGCTGGGGGACTACTCGGTCGACGACGTCGGCTTCCAGACGGCGCGCAAGTGGAAGCTCGGCGCGGGCAAGAACGACAACGGCGTGCTGCTCGTCATCGCTCCGGTCGAGCGCAAGGTCCGTATCGAGGTGGGCAAGGGCGTCGAGGGCGCGCTCACCGATCTGCAGTCGAACGACATCATCCAGAAGATGAAGCCGCGCCTGAAGAGCGGCGAGTGGGGGCTGGCCGCCGACGAGGGCACCGACGAGATCATGGCCACGCTCGACTCCGGAGGCGCCGCCTCCGCGCCTGCGTCGGGCCACGGACGGTCCTCGCGCCCCGCCACCACGGGCGACGTCATCGCGGGGCTCGTCCTCCTCGCGGTCATCTTCGGGATCCCCATCCTGTTCATCATCGCCATCGCCTCGGCGATCGGCCGAGCGTTCACGAGCAACGGCCGCTCGGCCTACCGCGGCTGGTCGACGGGCAGCAGCGGGTCGAGCGACTCGAGCTGGTCTTCGTCCGACTCGGGCGGCTCCTCGTTCGGCAGCGACTTCTCGGGCGGCGGCGGCGACTTCGGCGGCGGCGGCTCGAGCGACTCGTTCTGATCGGGTCGGTCAGTCGAGGAAGAAATCCGGCATGAGCTCGGCGCCGGGGGTCACCGCGTACTTGCCGAGGTCGGTCACGCCCGCCGCCCGCAGGACGTCCTCGTCGACGTCGAAGTGACCCGTGTAGCTTACATCCTTGTTGAGGATGACGTACGCCGCGTCCGCCATGACCTCGGGCTTGCGGCCCTTGCCCGCGACGTCGCCGCCGCCGAGCAGGTTGCGCACCGCGGCCGTGTCGATGACCGTCTTCGGCCAGAGCGCGTTGAACGCGACCCTGCCCTTGAACTCCTCGGCCATGCCGAGCACGCAGAGGCTCATGCCGAACTTGGCCATCGTGTAGGCGACGTGCGGCCCGAACCACTTGGCCTTCATGGCGGTGAGCGGCGGCGAGATGTTCAGGACCTGCGGGTTCTTCGCCTTGAGCAGGTACGGGAGGCACGCTTGCGAGGACAAGAACGTGCCGCGCGTGTTGATGCCGTGCATCAGGTCGTAGCGCTTCATCGGCGTCTCGAGCGTGCCCGTCAGCGAGATCGCGCTCGCGTTGTTGACCAGGATGTCGATGCCGCCGAACTTGTCGACCGCCTGCTTCACCGCCGCGGTGACCTGGTCCTCGAAGCGGATGTCGACGACGCACGCGAGCGCCTTGCCGCCGGCCTTCTCCATGTCCTCGGCGGCGCTGTAGATGGTGCCGGGCAGCTTCGGGTTGGGGTCGGCCGTCTTGGCGGCGATGACGACGTTGGCGCCGTCCCGGGCGGCGCGCAGGCCGATGGCGTGACCGATGCCGCGGCTCGCGCCGGTGATGAAGAGGGTCTTTCCTTTGAGCGACATGGCCGGCAGATTGGCCTGGGCCAGGCCCGGGGTCAATACGAGCAGTAGTTGCTGCTGGTGCCGTTGCCGAGCACGCAGTGCGTGTTCGGCGGGCAGTAGGTGCTCGAGCAGTTGCCGTTGCAGTCGCTCGCGGCGCAGCTCGGCGGCGAGAAGGAGAGCGAGCAGCAGTGCGACCAGCAGTCGGCGCTCGCGATGCACCCGCGGCAGAAGTAGTGGCCTCCGAGGATGGAGCAGCTCTCGCCGTTGTTGAGGTTGCACTTGATGCCGCACGCGCCGCAGTTGGCGTTGCTCGTCGTGTAGACGGGCACGCCGCCGCAGCAGCGCGCGTTGGTGTCGCTGGCGTTCCAGTTGTAGCCGTCGACGCGCACGGCCGGCGCCATGCACACGCCGCCCTTGCACACGCCGTCGGTGTGGCACAAGTCGGGCGCCGCCTTGCACGGCGTGCCGTCGGGCTCCACCGCGCAGCCCGTGGCCCCGTCGCCGCCGTCGGCCGCGCTCACGTCGAGCAGGTCCGCCTCCACCACCGCGTCGACCGGGATGGTGGCGTCGAGCGGCAGCACCGTCGCGTCGTTCTGCGGAGGCAGCCCGGCGTCGAACGGCTCCCCCGCGTCGGGGAGCGTGTCGAAGCTGCTGCACCCGACGAGTGCCAGCGCCCCCACCGCCGTCCAGAGCCTCACTGCCATCGCCCGCATTGTGACACGGCCGAGCCGCCCGTTCCCATTCCCATTCCAATTCCCGCTTCCTCGCTCGCCTTTCCACGCCCTTTTCAGCGCCCCCCCGGCGCGCTAAACCCCAGCCCATGCAATTCGACTTCATCGAAGCCCAGTTCGTCGAGCTGCTCCGCCGCGCCGCGACGAACCTGCCGAGCGACGTCGAGACCGCGCTCGCCCGCGCGCGCGACTCCGAACGCCAGATGAGCGCGGCGCGCAACGCGCTCGACATGCTCCTCATCAACATCGGCAAGGCCCGCGCCGAGAGCGCGCCCATGTGCCAGGACACGGGCATGAACATCTGGTACGTGCACTACCCCGCCGGGCCGCACGAGGGGGCGCTGGAGAAGGCGGTGCGCAACGCCACCGTGGCCGCGACGAAGAAGAGCTACCTGCGTCCGAACACCGTCGACTCGATCACGGGCAAGAACGACGGGACGAACCTGGGCGAGGGCGTGCCGCAGATTCACTTTCACCAGTGGGACAAGCCGTTCATCAAGGCGGACCTGCTGCTCAAAGGCGGCGGCTGCGAGAACGTCTCGAACCAGATGTCGCTCCCCAACACCGAGATCAAGGCGGGGCGCGATCTGGAGGGCGTGAAGCGGGCGGTCATCAAGATGGTGCTCGACGCGCAGGGGCAAGGCTGCGCGCCCGGCATCTGCGGCATCTGCATCGGCGGCGACCGCGCCGGCAGCGCGCTCGCCGCGAAGGAGCAGATCTTCCGCGTCCTCGACGACGAGAACCCGGACGAGCGCCTCGCGAAGCTCGAGCGCGAGCTGATGGAGGCGTGCAACGGCCTCGACATCGGGCCGATGGGCTTCGGCGGCAAGACGACGGTGCTCGGCATGAAGGCCACCGTGCGGCACCGCCTGCCGGCGAGCTTCTTCGTCAGCCTCGCGTACGAGTGCTGGTCGTGCCGGCGCTGGAGCGTGGAGATCGCCGCCGACGAAGACGAAGCCACCTTCACCGAGCTGACCGAGATGGCGTCGCGCTACAAGCTGCCGGCGCGCCTGAAGAAGGAGAACGCAGCATGAGCATCGTTCGACTCGACCTGCCCATCTCCGCGGAGAAGATCCGCGCGCTCGAGGTCGGCGACGAGGTCGCCCTGTACGGCACCATCGCCACCGGCCGCGACGGCGCGCACAAGCTCATGCACGACGCCATCGACGCGAAGAAGGCCGGCGACACGAGCAAGCTCGCCGCGCTCGAGTGGCTGCGGCCGCTCTTGCGCGACTCGTTCATCTACCACTGCGGCCCCGTCATGAAGAAGCTCGCCGAAGGGCCGACCGCGGCGCAGTCGAAGTGGAAGGTCGTGGCCGCCGGGCCGACGACGTCGATCCGCGAGGAGCCGTACCAGGCCGAGGTGATCGAGGAGTTCGGGCTGCGCGGCGTCATCGGCAAGGGCGGCATGGGGCCGAAGACGGCCGCCGCCTGCCAGAAATTCGGTGCAATCTACATGCACGCCGTCGGCGGGGCCGCGGTGGCGCTGGCGGAGTCGATCAAGGAGGTCGTCACCGTGCACCTCTTCGACGAGCTCGGCCCGCCCGAGGCGTTCTGGGTGCTCCGGGTCGAGGATTTCCGCGGCGTCGTGACGATCGACTCGCACGGCGGCTCGCTGCACAAGGACGTGCTCGAGAAGAGCAAGGCAGCCGCGCAGAAGTACTTCGGATGACGCTCGGGCTCGAGGCGATCGACCACGTGCAGATCACGGTCGCGCCCGAGGACGTTCTTGCGACGCTCGCGTTCTACGAAAACGTCGTCGGCCTGCGCCGCGTCCCGAAGAGCAACTCGCGCACCGGCGGCTGGTTCGAGCTGGGCGACCAGCAGCTCCACGTCGGCGCCGAGGCGAGCACGAGCCGAGAGGCGAGCCTCGCGAGCAAGCGGCACGTGTGCTTGCGCGTGACCGACCTCGCCGCCGCCGAGCGCTCCCTGCGCGACGCGGGCGTGGAGATCCACCCCGACCCCGACCCCGCGCCGGGCTGGAGCCGGTTCTACGTGCGCGACCCCGGAGGCAACCGCGTGGAAATCGCCCAGCGCGTCTGAAGTGCGAGCTCTTCCGCGCGCGCAGCGCTGGCTCCGGAGTGGGACGTCGTGCCTCGGAGCATGTGCTACCCTCGACGCGTGCTTTGCGGTCGGTGCCACAACGTCGTCCCGGATGGCGCCGCGGTGTGCGTGGCGTGCGGCGCGCCCGTGTCGGGCCGGATCGACTCCTACGCGGCGACGGCGTTCGCGCCCGTGATGACGCCGGCGGGTCCGGCCCGGGTCGCCGGGCGCGACGTCGCCACGGCGCCGACCAGCGACGCCATCGGAGCCGTCCGCGGCGACATCGCCGGCGCCCCGACGATGATGAGCGCGCAGGCGCCGCCCGACGTCACCATGCCCGTGCAACGGCCGCCCGCGACGTCCCCTCATCCCCCGACGATGCGCTCCAGCCAGACGCCGCCCGCGGCGCAGCCCGGCCCGCAGTACATGGTCGCGCCCACGCCGCCGCCGCAGCTCAGTCCCTACTACCCGGCGTCGCAGTCGTCGGGACAGATGCCCCCCTCCCCCTACGCCCCGCCGCCGATCCCCGGCTCCTACGGCTTCGCGCAGGCGCCCATGCTCGCGCCGATGGCGCCGCGCACCAGCGCGTCCGGCCTGGCCATCGCGTCGCTCATCTGCGGCCTTCTGGGGCTCGTGCCCTTCTGGATCGGCTTTCTGCTCTGTCTGCTCGCGATCACGTTCGGCGCCATCGTGCTGACGCAGTCGCGCCCGGGCGACGCGGGGCGCGGCATGGCCATCGCGGGGCTCGTGCTCGGGCTCGTCTTCGTGCTGCCGGCCGCGTGCGGCCTGTGACCCGCTTTCATAGTCCCGGATGACGCGGTAGGACGATAGCGCTTGATCGGTCTAGCCTTCGCCGCGCTCTTCATCGCGCTCAACGGGTTCTTCGTCGCCGCCGAGTTCGCCATCGTGAAGGTGCGCGCGACGCAGCTCGTCCCCCGCGCGCGCCGCGGCGAGCGCCCGGCCATCGTCGCGCAGGCCATCATCCAGCGGATCGATCGCTACCTCTCGGTCACGCAGCTCGGCATCACGCTCGCGAGCCTCGGCCTCGGCTGGGTGGGCGAGCCGGCGCTCGCCTCCAAGCTCCACGCGCCGCTCGAGCGGCTCTTTCCGTCGCCCGGGGCGCAGGCGGGCGTCGAGGTCGCCACGGTCGCCATCGCCTTCGGCCTGCTCACCTTCGCGCACGTGATCCTCGGCGAGCTCGTGCCCAAGCTCGTCGCCATCCAGCGCAGCGAGGAGACTGCGCTCATCGCGGCGCTCCCGCTGCGCGTCCTGTACCTGACGTTCAAGCCGGCCCTGTGGGTGCTCGAGCGTTCGACGGGCCTCGTGCTGCGCGTGATGGGCCTCAAGCCGTCCGCCGCCAGCGAGGGGACCCTCTCCGAAGAGGAGATCCTCGGCGTCATCGCCGCGAGCACGGCGCGCTCGCCGCAAGGCAAGGACAAGAGCGAGCTGTTCGAGCGCGTCCTGCGCTTCGCCCAGCGCACCGCGCGCCACGCGATGGTGCCGCGGGTCGACGTGGCGTTCCTCCCGCTCGACACGAGCGTCCCGGACGCCGTGGAGGCGTTCCGACAGCACGGTTACTCGCGCCTGCTGCTCACGCGCGCGCACGCGCTCGACGACGTCGCGGGCTACATGTACGTCAAGGACCTGCTCGAGCGCGACGCGGCGGACGCCAAGGATCTGCGCAAGCTGTGCCGCGAGGTGCTCTTCGTGCCCGAGGCGCGCAGCCTGCTCGACGCGCTCCGCGACATGCAGCGCAAGAGCACGCCCATCGCGGTCGTCGTCGACGAGTACGGCGGCACGAGCGGCATCATCACGATGGAGGACCTGCTCGAGGAGATCGTCGGCGAGATCCGCGACGAGACCGACGAGGAGGCGCCGCGGGTGGTCAAGCTCCCGCCCGACGCGCAGATGCCGGAGGCCTGGGACGTGGACGGCCGCGCGACGATGGAGGAGCTCGGGAAGGCCACCGGCACGTCGCTGGAAGACGGCCCCGAGCAGGTGGGCTCGGTCGTCTTGCGCAGGCTGGCCCACCTGCCTCGTGTGGCCGACCGCGTGGATCTCGGCTCCGGCGTCATCGCGGAGGTGACCGGCGTGAGCCGGCGGCGGATCGTCAAGCTGCGCGTGCACCGCGTGGCGCAGGCCCCCGAGTCGGAAGCATGACCGGGCGAGGTGTCGCGCGGGCCCTTTTGCTCCGGCTGCTGTGGATCATGGTTCCCACGCTGCTCAGCGTCTTGCTCTCGGCGACGCGCCTGCACATCTCGAGCGATCTGAGCACGCTCTTCCCCTCCAAGGGCGAGGCGGCAGCGCTGGGCCGCTACACGCGCGCGTTCGGCGGCGGCGACGTGGGCCTCGTGCTGCTGCGCGGCCAGGATCCGGGCGAGGTCGCCGCGGCGTCCCACGATCTGGCCGACGAGATGCGCCGCGAGCCGAGCGTCACCGACGTCCTCGAGAAGGCGCCGCGGCCGTCGACCGATCCCACGCTCGCGTGGCTCTACGCGGGACCGACCGCGCGCTCGTCGCTCGAGGCCGCGCTCACCCCGTCGGGGATGCGCGAGCGGCTCGCGGGATCGCGCGAGCTGCTCCTGGGGCCCTCGGCGCAGCAAGCCGAAGACCTGCTCAGCAAGGATCCGCTTCGGCTCGCGCTCGTCCCGTGGGAGCAGCGCAAGGCCGAGCTCGCCGCGGGCCTCACCGTCAGCGACACGGGCGAGTTCTACGCCGACGGTGGTCGCGCGCGGCTGCTCGTCGCTCAACCGAAGGGCCGCGCCTTCGATCCGAAGGCCGCGCACGCGTTCGTGGACGACTTCGACGCGGCCCGCGCGAGCGTCGCGAAGCGGCACCCGAGCGTCTCGATGGAGCTCACCGGCGGCCACGCGATGAACGTCGCGCTGCAGGCGCTCTTCGTGCGCGACCTCGCGATCTCCGGGACGCTCAGCGCCATCCTCGCGTCGCTGACGTTCCTCGTCACGTTCCGGCGGCCTCGCGCGCTCGTCGCGGTCCTGCCGCCGCTCGCGGTCGGCACGGCGTGGACGATGGGCATCGCCGCGCTCCTGCCGAACGGCCTCTCCGCCATCAGCGTGGCGTTCGCGGCGGTCGTCGTCGGCGTGGGCGTCGACACGGGCGTGCACGTCTACGCGGCGCTGCTCGACGGGCGGCGCGCCGGGCTCGATCCGGTGGCGGCGGCGGCCTTCGCCCGCAAGAAGACAGGGCGGCCGACGATGCTCGCCGCGATCGCGGCGGGGGCGACGTTCGCGGCGCTCGGCCTGAGCGAGCTGCGAGCGCTGCGCGAGCTCGGCCTCTTGTGCGGGCTCGGCGAGGTGCTGACCTCCGTCGCCATCCTGCAGCTCACGCCCGAGATCGGGGCGCTCCTCGAACGCCGCGCCGCCGCGCCTCCGCCTCGCAAGACCGCGCGCTGGATGCGGGCGCTGCTCGGGGCGACGCGCACCCGCGGCCGCGCCCTCGCGCTGCTCCTGGTCGCGCTGCTCCCGGTGGTCGCCATCACGGCGCTCGGCTGGCCGACGGGCGGCAACGCGATCGTCGTCCTCCGACCCGCGGGCGTGCAGCCGCTGCAGACGCAGCGTGCCATCTTCGATCTGTTCGGCGGCAAGCCCGGGCAGTGGGTGGTGCTGAGCATCGACCGCGACGAGACCGCGGCGCGCGACCGCGCGGACTCGATCGCCGAGGCGCTCGACCCGCTGCTCGCCTCGGGCGACATCGACGGCTACGACGCGCTCGCGAGCTTCGCGCCCGGACCGGCGCTCTCGACGCGACGCCTCGCCGAGAGGGATCGCCTCGGGCTGCCGCTCCTGCGCGGCCGGCTCGAGGACGCCCTGCGCGAGGCGGGCTGGGACGAGACCGCGTGCGCAGCGGCGCTCGACGCGTTCTCGCACCCGTCGCCTGCGCCCGACACCAAACCCCCGGCGTGGCTCGCGAGCCGCCACATCGCGCACGACGGCGACGACACGCTCGCCGTCGTCTACGTCCGGCCGACGGGAGACGCGGCGAAGGACGCGCGCGCGATCGAGGCCATCCGGCGCGCCGATCCGCGCGCGATCGTGACGGGCTACGCGCGGCTCGAGGTGGGCCTGAAGGAGACCCTCGCGCGCGATCTCCCCAAGATCGGGCTCGCCGCGCTGGCGCTCGTGGCGATCGCCCTCGGCGCCTCGCTCCGCCGCGTGAGCGACGTGGCCATCGCAGCCACCACCCTCGCGGTCGCTGTAGCCATCGTCGCGGTCGCCATGCGCGCGCTGCACATCCCGTGGCACGCCTACGACGCGCTGGTGGTACCGGTGCTCCTGGGCATCACGATGGACGAGGCGATGTTCCTGCTCTACGCGGCCCGCGGCGGGACGAACGCCGAGCTCGGCGACGGGGCGGTGGAGGGCGCGCTGCGCGAGCAGGGGCCGCTGGTCTTCGCCACCGCGCTGACGACGTCGGCGGGCTTCGCCGCGCTGCTCGCGTGCCGCTTCGAGGGCCTCTTCGACGTGGGCGCGGTGGGCGCGATCGGCTCGGTCGCGGGCCTCGTCGGCGCGCTGCTCGTCGTCCCGGCGGGGCTGCGACTGGTCAGGCGAGACTGAGCCTCGGCGGCGTCAGGCGGAGAGTTGCGGCGGGCGCCGGCCGCTGGGCGCCGTGGACAGCCCTCGTCAGCACGCCCTCTACGAAGTCAACCGCGCAGCGCGAACTCGCGGTATGTTGGGAGCCAAATGAAGACGAAAGCAACGCGACGCACCCTGGCCCTGTTCGCGCTCGGCGCCTTCGCCCTGGGCGGGTGCGAGCTCATCGCGGAGTTCGATCGCAGCAAGATC
>Ga0316628_100002560_pt1 | contig 13562 bp, 12 predicted proteins | sample OWC_Aug_M2_C1_D5_FD_207648 | JGI IMG/M metagenome (GOLD analysis project Ga0316628, IMG submission 207648) | Wetland soil microbial communities from Old Woman Creek delta, Ohio, United States - OWC_Aug_M2_C1_D5_C | ecosystem: Environmental > Terrestrial > Soil > Wetlands | place: USA: Ohio... | reverse complement strand
AGCGCCGCGGAGGCCTCCACCGGGACCTCGGCGGAGAAGGTGCCGAACTCGGTGAGCGGGATGCTCCGGGACCAGATCTCCTTGCCGCGCGAATCGGTCACCGTGACGTCGGCCAGCGTCCCCTTCGCGGGCGTGGTCACCACGCCCAGGCGGCGGTAGCGGAGCATCCCCTTGAGGTACACGGTGTCACCCGGGCGGTAGATGCCGCGCTCGGCGGTGGCGAAGCCCATGGACTCCGGGCGCTTCCCGTCCCAGGCGCCCTCGACCCCGAAGGCCCAGGGCCCGAAGCCGCCGGACCAGTCGGCCAGGGTGACGCCGGTGTCGCCGTCGAGGGACGCGGCGACCAGCGCGAACGGCGGCCCTCCGTCCAGGTCCCGCCCGCGGCGCCCCGCGCTCCTGCCCGGCCCGACGATCGAGGCCAGCCCGGGCACGCGCGCCAGGCCGTCGGCGTCCGTCTTCCCCTGCCACTTCACTGCGCCATCGGCGTCGTAGAGCGAGAGCGCCGCGCCGGGGACGACGGTCCCGTCCGAGACCCGGGTGACCCAGACGATGCCCGAGGTCGCCCCGAGCTTGGTGTGCACTGCGAGGTCGGTGATCTGCCCCGTCACGCGCTGGGTCCGCTGCCAGCGGTACTTGGCCTCCATCTCCGGGGCGGTGGTGACCAGGTGGAAGAGCCCGGTGCCCTTGCCGGCGAGCAGCTCGCGCACCTTCACCGGACGGGTGCCCGGGAGGTTGTGCGTCCCGTCCAGCGCGAGCGCGGTCGTGACCGGCTGTCCCGCGGGAACGGTCTGCGCCGTGCGCCTGCTGGCGAGGAAGCGCGCCATCTCGGCCGGCCCGAGCGGCCAGAGCTGGACGTCCAGCTGGCCGACGTTGGTGAAGCGCACCGGGAGCGCGCCGTCCCCCTTCGACTCGAGGAGCGCCACGTCGGGCCCGAGCTCGTACTCGGGCCTCAGGTCGTCGGTGCGGAGCTGGCCCTTCGCCGGCGGCGCGGTCTGCCCGAAGACGTCGGTCACCCCGGAGGCGATGGAGACGGCGTAGGTCGTCCCGGGCCGGAAGCTCCCGGGCACCGCGGTGTAGGGGTTGCGCCGATCGCCGTAGGGCTCGTGGCTCTCGGCGTGGTCCCAGTCGATCTTCACCGCGGGCTCGACCCGGAGCCGGGCCTTGAGCGAGGCGACGTCGAGGGGGTTGCTGCTCTCGAGGATCAGCGGCCCGTACGGGCAGTCGTAGCCGCCGAGGCACGCCGAGACCCCCTCGATCCGCAGGGGTCCGTAGGTCCGGTACGCGAGGCGGATCTCCTGGTCGAGGGTGAGCGGGCCCTCCTTGGCGCGGAGGGTGGTGGCGACGACCAGCTCGAGCTCGGTGGCCAGAGGGAGCGGCTTCCCGAGCTTCACCGTGACCTCGGTCCGCCGGCTCGGGACGAGGGCCTTGCCCGGGCGCTCCACCTCCTCGGGGGCGGCGGGCGCCGGCCGGGTGGCCACGGTGACGGGCCAGGAGGTGCCCTCGGGGCCGACCCGCAGCGAGAGCGACTTCTCCGGGTCGACCACCGGCTGGTTGAAGACCAGGACGATGTCCTGGCTGGGCTTGAGCCAGCGCCAGCGTCCAGCCGGGGTGGCGGACTCGAGCCGCGGCCCCGGGGTGTCGAAGGACCAGCTGTAGGCTTCCTCGAGTCGGGAGCCGTCCACGCCCTTCAGCCCGGCGGGGACGGTCACCGTGAAGCGGGTGGCGAAGGGCAGCGACGTCCTCGGGACGAACTCCACGCTCGCCGAGCCGATCCACCGCCACTCGCCCTCCACCGCCGGGCTGAGCGACGCGGGCGGGGCGAGCGCCTTCTGCTCCTCCACCGACATCAGGGCGACCACCGGCCGGGAGAAGGTGATGGTGGGGCGTGCGTCCGCTCCCACCACCGCGTGCGGGCGGGCGGCCACGACGGTGAGTCCGGCGCCCGGCAGCGCCTCGGGGGCGATGGCCAGTGCGGGCGGCGCGGGGAGGGGCTCCAGGGGCGCCTGGCCCGGGCCGGGCGGCTTCCCCTTGCAGGCGGTGAGCGCGGCCGCGGCGAGCACGGCGGCGCAGACGAGACGGGTCGATGCGGCCCTCACGACGTGGAGTCCTCCCCCGGAGCCACGCGGCGTGGCGCGTGCCCCGGGCCTATTGTGCTCTCCGGCGAGGTGCCCGGGTCGACGAAGATCGCCCGGGGTTCCCCGGGCTCGAGGACCGTGCAGCCGCCGGGCCAGCGGCTTTCAGCGTGCGTGGTGGAGTCCGGACTCGATGCGCCGGTCCGGCACGATCCAGGTGAGCGCCACGCCGGCGTAGACCAGGTCCGCGAGCCAGGGGCGGATGAAGGCGAGCGCGATGCCGACCCCGTAGGCCACCGGCGAGAGCTTCTCCTTGAGCGTGCGTCCGCCGACGGCACGGGCGAGGTCGGAGCGCGGTCCCTCGTGGGCGATGATCGCGCGCTCGAGCACCAGGTACGCCATCGCGGCCATCAGCAGCACCACGCCGTAGAGGGCCGCGGGCCACGAGGCGCGCGGGTGCTCCCCCACCCAGGCGGTCACCACCGGGACGAGGGAGAGGCAGAAGAGCAGCCCCAGGTTCGCCCACATCACGCCGCCGCCGATCTCCCGCGTGGCGTGGAGCAGATGGTGGTGGTTGTTCCAGTAGATGCCGATGTAGACGAAGCTCAGGACGTAGCCGAGGAAGACCGGCACCATCGGCCGGAGCGCCTCGAGGTCGCCGCCGTGCGGCACCTTGAGCTCCAGGACCATGATGGTGATGACGATGGCGAGCACGCCGTCGCTGAAGGCCTCGAGCCGCCCCGTCTTCATCCGTCCCTCCCCGGGTGACGCGCCACGGCGGCGCGTTCGGGCCGAGTCACTCCCGGGCGGGGCGAGCGTGTCAATCGAGGAGACCCCGAGGCGCGCCTTCAGCCGACGAGGACGACGGTGGTCGACCGGGCCCCGTGCGCGCCGATGACCAGGGCCTGCTCGATGTCCGCGGTCTTCGACGGGCCGGAGATGAAGAGCCCGAATCCGGGCGCGCCGAGGAGGAGCCGGCCGTAGGCCTCGTGGAGCGTGTGCACCAGCTCCCTCGCGGGCACCACCAGCACCAGGTGCTGGGTGACGAAGAGCACCGCCCGCCGCTGCTTCAGCACGGCGTCGGTGAGCCACACCGCCCCGTTCTCCGCCACCCCGAACTCGCCCGGGACCACCGCGAGGTCCACCCCGGCGAGCCCGTGCGGATCGTCGACCGAGTCGAGCGCGAGCGTGCCGGGGAGGACGTCGGGAAGCAGGGAGACGATCTGCCGGGCCGACTGCGCCACGGGGAGCGCGCGGACTGCGGCCGCCGCCTCGGCCAGCCCCTGGACCCGGACGCACGCGCCGCCAACGTCCGTCACGCTCTGGGCGAAGCGGGCCGGCAGGTCCTCGAATCGCACCGGCGACGCCGGCACCTCGGGCAACGGCGCCGGAGGCGGCCGCGCCTGGCGGAGACGCTCGAGCACCTTCTCGCGGCTAGACCCCACGGCGGCCCCACTCCTGGCGGAAGCTGCGGGCCGGAAGCGCGGGGAGGTCGCGCTCGCGCCCCCAGCCGCCGGAGAGCGCCCGGAGCAACCCCGCCGGCAGGAGCCGCCCGAAGAAGCGCACCATCCCCCCGGCCAGCCGGTACCTCCAGGGTCGCCGGAGGACCCAGCTGGCGAGGTGGACGCCGCGGCGTTTCATGGCCGGGGTGAGCCCGCGCGCGTTCAGCTCCCGCCGCCAGGCGAGCAGCTGGCTGTGGAGGTCGATCTTCACCGGGCAGACGTCGCTGCAGGAGCCACAGAGGCTGGAGGCGAAGGGCAGCGACATGTTCCGCACCGCGTCGGCTGCCGGCGAGAGCACCGAGCCGATGGGACCGGGGACCGTCGTCCCGTAGCTGTGCCCGCCGCTGCGCCGGTAGACCGGGCAGGTGTTCATGCAGGCGCCGCAGCGGATGCAGCAGAGGGCCCGCCGGTGGGTCTCGCTGGCCAGGAGCGCGCTCCGGCCGTTGTCGACCAGGACGATGTGCAGCTCGCCGCCGGGCCGCGGGCCGTGGAAATGCGAGGTGTAGGTGGTGATGGGCTGGCCCGTGCCGCTCCGGGCGAGGAGCCGGAGAAAGACGGCGAGGTCCGTCGCCCGGGGGACGAGCTTCTCCAGCCCCATGCAGGCGATGTGGATGGGCGGGAGCGACACGCCGAGGTCGGCGTTGCCCTCGTTGGTGCAGACCACGAAGCCGCCGGTCTCGGCGACGGCGAAGTTCACCCCGGTGAGCCCGGCCTGACCGGCGAGGAACTTCTCGCGCAGGTGCTGGCGGGCGGCCTCGGTGAGCTGCTTGGGGTCGGAGAGGCCCTCGGGCGTGTGCAGGGTGCGGTGGAAGAGCTCGCCGATCTCCTCGCGCTTCTTGTGGATGGCGGGCATCACGATGTGGCTCGGCGGCTCGTGGCCCAGCTGGACGATGCGCTCGCCGAGATCGGTGTCGACGACCTCGATCCCGGCGGCCTCGAGCGCCGGATTGAGGTGGCACTCCTCGGTGAGCATGGACTTGCTCTTCACCAGGCGGGTGACGCCGCGGTCCCGGAGCAGCCCCAGGACGATGGCGTTGTGCTCGGAGGCGTCCGCCGCCCAGTGCACCTGGGCGCCGAGCGCGAGCGCCTTCCGCTCGAACTCCTCGAGGTACTCGGGGAGCCGGGACAGGGTGTGGAGCTTGATGCGCGAGGCAGCGTCCCGGAGGGCCTCCCAGTCGGGCACCGTGCTGGCAGCACGGTCGCGCTTGCTGCGCATGTTCCACACCGCGGCGTCGTGCCAGTGGAGGCGGGCGTCGTCCCGGACCAGCGTCAGTGCGGCTCGGGCGTGGGCGTTCATGGCGGCGGGGACTTCATCCGAGTGCGGCACGGTGTGCAACTGGCCTGCTCCTGGGACGCCGACCGGGGGGTGGCATGACTATCCTCGCTCGCCCGCCCCATGAGCCGGAACGCCCGCATCGCCGTGGTGGCCAGCGTGCTGATCCTCGGCGTCCTCGTCGCCGCGACGCTGATGGCCGAGCCGCTGGTGCATCCATGCCCGGGCGAGATCGAGCAGTGCGGTCGGCTGTGCGCCGGGCAAACCGTGGGACCCCTCCCCTGGCGATGCCCGCGCGCGACCTGCAGCTGCCCGAAGCCCCTGTACTGGCCGCACCGGCGGTAACGAGATGCTTGGCACCTCGATCGATGTTTCTCGATGATTGACGCGTTCGTTTCGCTCTATTCGATGCGAGTCAGCCGCCGGCAGGAGCGGCGGTGCCGGACATCGCCGCATCGAGGACCTGCGCCACGTGGAGGAACTCCAGCGCCGAGCGGCCGCGGCGGGCGATGCCCTCCAGGTGCATGAGGCAGGACATGTCCACGGCGGTCACCACCTCGGCCCCCGCCTTCGCGTGGTCGGCGACCCGGTCGCGTCCCATGGCGCCGGAGACCGCCGACTCGTCGACCGAGAAGAGCCCGCCGAAGCCGCAGCACTCGTCGACCCGGGTGAGCTCGACCAGCTCGATTCCCTCCAGGGAGCCGAGCAGCGAACGCACCTTGTTCCACGGCTCCACCATCCGCTCGCTGCCCGTCCCCAGCCGCAGCTCCCGGAGCCCGTGGCAGCTCTGGTGGAGCCCCACCCGCCGCCGGTAGCTCCCCTCGATGCGGCGGACGCCGAGCACGTCGGTGATGAACTCGCAGAGCTCGTAGGTTCGCCCGCCCACCGTCTCGACCCGCGGGTCGTCGGGGAGCACGTCGTGGTAGTGGTGGCGGACCATCGCCGTGCAGCTCCCCGAGGGGCACACCACCCGCTGGTAGCGCTCGAAGACGTCGAGGTGGTGGCGCGCCAGGGGCGCCGCGTCCGAGGTCGCGCCGGCATTCGCCATCGGCTGCCCGCAGCAGGTCTGGGCCTCGGGGAACTCGACCTTCACCCCCAGCCGCTCCAGCACCCGCGCGGTCGCCAGGCCCACCGAGGGGTAGACCTGGTCCACGTAGCAGGGGATGAACAGCGCCACGGGGTCCATGGGGAGGCACTTTCCCCTGAGCTGGCGATCGGTACAACGTTCAGATTGCCGACAGTCCGCCGGAGGGGCAGGCTCCGCTGCCATGCGAATGAACGCCCCGGTTGCACTCGGCGGGTTCCTCCTCCTCCTCCTGTCGTCGGTCGCCGTCGCGCAGACCGGGCCGGCGCCCGCACCGCAGTACGCGCCTCCGGCCCCGGCGCCCCCACCGCAGTACGCGCCTCCAGCCCCCGCGCCCCCACCGCAGTACGCGCCTCCAGCCCCGGCGCCCGCACCGCAGTACGCGCCTCCGGTCCCGGCGCCCGCACCGCAATACGCGCCCCCGGAGGAGATCAGCCTCATCCGGCGCTACTCCGTCGGCCCCCGCGTCATCTTCGCCCCGGGCGTGTTCATCCCCTCCAACGGGAGCGCCGGCTTCTCGCTCGGCGTGGAAGGGGGCTACGGGTTCGACCTCGGCCCCGTGATCCTGACCCCCATCGTCTCGTTCCAGGGGAACTGGAGCTCGGACTGGACGGTGTACACCGGCCTGGGCGGGGTCCGGGTGACGCTACCGCTCGGCAACTTCGGCCCGTTCGTCGAGGGAGGCGTTGGCTACGGCCACGTCGGCGGGCCCCTCGGGTACTCCTCGGGAGGGCTCGCGGTCCGGGGCGGCGCCGGGTTCATCATCTTCTTCGGCGACAGGGTCGCCCTGGGCATCAGCGGGCGGTACGACGCCATCATCGACACCCCCTTCAAGGGCTGGACGATCGCCCCGATGCTCCTGCTGACCTTCTAGTCCCCGGGTCCAGGACCCTGGCCAAACTTTCGACACCGTCGGGAGAGGAACACTGGTAATCTGCCCGGCTTCTTCGGCGGTCCGGGATGCTTGGACCGTCTTTTTTTCCACCCTCTTCGACTCAGGATCCTCCATGCAGACAGCCCTGCAGCCCACTGGGGCCGCATCGACCATCGACCTCGCCACGCCCTCGGGGAAGAAGCTCCCGATGTCCACCTTCGTGGAGAAGTACGTCACCGGCGAGCTCAAGGTCAGTGGTGATCTGCAGGCGTTCTTCCGCCGCAAGGAGGACGTTCTCAACTACCGGCTGACCTGGGAGCAACTGAAGTTCCTGGTCGGCGGCTTCATCCCCTCGGTGCTGATCCACACCCCGGCCGCGGACCGGAAGACGGTCACCGGCCACTACGACCGGGGGAACGACTTCTTCAACGCCTTCCTCGGCGACATCATGATCTACACGTCGGCGTTCTTCGAGAGCCCGGCGGACACGCTCGAGGATGCCCAGCGCCGGAAGCTCGAGGTGGTGGCGCAGAAGATCCAGCTCAAGCCCGGCGAGCGGCTGCTCGACATCGGCTGCGGCTGGGGCACCCTCGTCGCTCACATGGCCGAGCACCACGGCGCGGACGCCACCGGCGTCACCCTCGCCGCGCGCCAGGCCGAGTTCGGCACCGAGCGCATCGCGCAGAAGGGCCTCCAGCAGCGGGCCCGGATCCTGACGATGGACTACCGGAGCATCCCCACCGAGAAGTGGAACAAGATCACCGTGCTGGAGATGGCCGAGCACGTGGGCATCCGGAAGTTCCAGAAGTTCATGCGTCAGCTGAACTCGATGCTGGAGGAGGACGGCATCCTCTTCCTCCAGATCGCCGGGCTCCGCCGGAACTGGACGCCCGAGGACTTCACCTGGGGCATGTTCATGTCGAAGTACGTGTTTCCCGGCGCGGACGCCTCGATGCCACTGAGCTTCGTCTGCAACAACCTCGAGAGGGCGGGCTTCGAGATCCACAGCGTGGAGAACATCGGCATCCACTACTCGATGACCATCGACCGCTGGTACCGGAACTGGCTCAAGAACCGGGACGCGGTGGTGAAGGGCTACGGCGAGCGCTGGTTCCGGCTGTGGGAGATCTTCCTCGCCTGGTCGGTGATCATCGCCGAGCGCGGTGGCTCCACCGCCTTCCAGCTGGTGTGCAACAAGAACAAGTCGTCCTTCGAGCGCAAGCGGTGGATCGGCGAGCGCGGACGGCTGGTCGACTTCCCGACGAGCTGAGAACGGTTCGGCCGCGGCCGAAGCATCCACCCGGCTCCGGGGCTACGCTCCGGGGCCATGGATGACCTCCGGCCAGTGAGTCGCCTGGACATCGCCGCGGCTGCGGCGCTCCTCTCCGAGCCTGCGCGGGTCTCGATCGTCTCCGCGCTGATGGACGGGCAGGCGCGGCCGGCGACCGAGCTGGCCCGCATCGCCGGCGTATCGCCCTCGACGGGGAGCGGACACCTCTCGCTCCTGACCCGGGGCGGGCTGCTCCGCGTCGAGCAGCACGGACGCCACCGGTACCACCGGCTGGCGAGCGACGCGGTCGCCCGGGCGTTCGAGAGCCTCTCCCTCCTCACCCGGCGGCCGGTCCGCCCCGCGAGCGAGGACCCGGAGGACGCGGCGTTCCGGCGCGCCCGGACCTGCTACCGGCATCTGGCCGGAGAGCTCGGGGTGGGCCTCGTCGAGGCCTTCATGAAGCGAAGGCTCCTGCGCCGCGAGGGAACGCAGCTCCTGCTCACTCCCGCGGGACGGCGCACCGGCGTCTCGCTCGGTCTGCTCGAGGCCGCCGACGGACCGCTGGAAGGCCGAGCCTGCCTGGACTGGACCGAGCGGCGCGACCACGTGGCCGGTCCGCTCGGCGTGGGCCTCGCCAAGGGGCTGCTCGAGCTCGGCTGGGTTCGCCGCAAGCCAGGCACGCGTGCGCTCCGCATCAGCGTGGAGGGCGCCCGCGGCTTTCGTGAAGCGTTCGGGCTCTCCGTCGAACACGGGTGACCCCGGGGCGGGGCCGCGCTGGCCGAAGCTCGTAGGTCCCGCGTCTCTCCAAATGGCCTGATCGTCGGCCATTACGAGCGAGAGGGTGAGATCAAGATCGGCGGCACCGCGCTCGATTCGCCCAGCGAGCTTGAGATCGCCCGACGGACGCGGATGAAGCGCGAAGGCTAGAGGGTTCGCCGACGCCGTCGATCCGGTGAGCACCGGAAGCGCGTCGAAGCCGCATGCTGCGAACCGGCGCCGCTTCCATCATCCGCTCGCCGGAAGCGAATGCTTGATCGGATCTCACATGCGGTGCTCTAGCGCTTCGACGGGTACGGGGTGACTTCCGTCTCCCGGAAGAAGTAGGCGATCTCGACCTTCGCGTTCTCCGGGCTGTCGGAGCCATGCACCGTGTTCTTCTCCACGTCGGTGGCGAAGTCCTTCCGGATGGTGCCCGGCGCCGCGTTGGCCGGGTTCGTGGCACCCATCACCTCGCGATTGCGGGCGATGGCGTTCTCGCCCTCGAGCACCATCAGCACCACCGGACCCGAGGTCATGAAGGTGACGAGGTCCTTGAAGAAGGGCCGGGCCTTGTGGACCGCGTAGAACCCCTCCGCCTCCCTCTGGGAGAGGTGCTGCATCCGCACCGCGACGGGCTTGAGCCCCTTGTCCTCGAAGCGGGTGATGATCTTCCCGATGATTCCCTTCTCCAGTCCGTCGGGCTTGATGATGGAGAGGGTGCGCTCAGTGGCCATGTCCGTTCCGTTCCTTCTCGGTCAGCGAGTGCGTCCGCGCTTCAGCGCGGCCTGCAGGGTGGTGCCAAGCTCTGCGGGCGACGGCGCCATCAGCACGCCGGCCGCCTCCATCGCCTTGATCTTCTCCGCCGCGGTTCCCTTGCCCCCGGCGATGATCGCCCCGGCGTGTCCCATCCGCTTGCCGGGCGGGGCCGAGACCCCGGCGATGAACCCGGCGATCGGCTTCTTGAACTCCCGGGCGATGTACTGGGCCGCGGCCTCCTCGGCGCTCCCGCCGATCTCGCCGATCATGATGACCGCGTCGGTCTCCGGGTCGGCGTTGAACAGCCGCAGGCAGTCCACGAAGTCGGTGCCGTTCACCGGGTCGCCGCCGATGCCCACCGCGGTCGACTGCCCGAGCCCGAGCTGGGTGAGCTGGAACACCGCCTCGTAGGTCAGCGTCCCCGAGCGGGAGACCACGCCGATGCGGCCGGGCCTGTGGATGTGGCCGGGCATGATGCCGATCTTGCACTTCGCGCCGGGGGTGATGACGCCCGGACAGTTGGGGCCCACCAGCCGCACCGGCCGGCCCTGCAGCGCCCGCTTCACCTTCACCATGTCCATCACCGGGATGCCCTCGGTGATGACGATGATCAGCGGCACCCCGGCGTCGGCCGCCTCGAGGATGGCGTCCCCGGCGAACGGCGGCGGCACGAAGATGACGCTGACGTTTGCCCCGGTGTGCTTCACCGCGTCGACCACGGTGTTGAAGATCGGGACCCGGTCCTGGAACTCGGTCCCGCCCTTGCCCGGGGTGACCCCGGCGACGAGCTGGGTGCCGTAGTCCAGCATCTGGCCGGCGTGGAACGAGCCGGCGGAGCCGGTGATGCCCTGCATCAGTACCCGGGTGTTCTGGTCGATGAGGATGCTCATGACACCTTCCCGCCCCGGGCCGCGGCGACGGCCTTCTCGGCCGCCTGGCGAAGATTGTCCGCGGGGATGATCGCCAGACCGGAGTGGCGGAGGATCTCCTTGCCCTGCTCCACGTTGGTGCCCTCGAGCCGGACGACCAGCGGGATCTTCAGCTGGACCTCCCGGGCGGCGGCGACCACCCCCTCGGCGATGACGTCGCACTTCATGATCCCGCCGAAGATGTTGATCAGCACGGCCTTCACCGCCGGGGAGCTGAGGATCAGCTTGAAGGCCTCGGTGACCTTCTCCTTGCTCGCCCCGCCGCCGACGTCGAGGAAGTTCGCAGGCTGGCCGCCCACCAGCTTGATGGTGTCCATGGTGGCCATCGCCAGGCCGGCGCCGTTCACCATGCAGCCGATGTTGCCGTCGAGCGAGATGTAGGCCAGGTCGAACTCCTTGGCCTGGGCCTCGATCGGATCCTCCTCGGCCACGTCGCGGTACCCCACCAGGTCCTTGTGCCGGTAGAGCGCGTTGTCGTCGAAGTTCAGCTTGGCGTCGAGCGCCACCACCGAGCCGTCCTTCAGCAGCACCAGTGGATTGACCTCGGCCAGCGAGGCGTCGGTCTCGAGGTAGCAGCGGTAGAGCGCGCGGGCGAAGACCACGAACTTGCCGATGCTCTCGCCCTTCAGCCCCAGCCCGAAGGCCAGCTTCCGGGCCTGGAAGTCGGCCAGGCCCACCACCGGGTCGATCGACTCGAGGAGGATCTTTTCCGGGTGCTTGGCGGCGACCTCCTCGATCTCCACCCCGCCCTCGCTGGAGGCCATGAGCGACAGGCGCGAGGTGGCCCGGTCGAGCGTCATGCCCAGGTAGAACTCCCGCTCGATGGGGAGGCCCTCCTCCACGTAGACCTTGTGGACCTTCTGCCCCTCGGGGCCAGTCTGGTGGGTCTTGAGCATCATCCCCAGCATCTGGGAGGCGAGCGCCTTCGCCTCGGCGGGGCTCTTGGCGAGCTTCACGCCCCCGCCCTTGCCCCGTCCGCCGGCGTGGATCTGCGCCTTGACCACCACCACCGGCGTGCCGAGCGACGTCGCCGCCTTCTCGGCCTCCTCCGGAGTCGTGGCCAGGACGCCACGCGGGGTGGGCACCCCGTACTTCCGGAACAGCTCCTTGCCCTGATACTCGTGGATCTTCATGGGATGTGCCCCGGGGGGGCGGGCATGTCTCACGCAGAAACCGGGGCGAGGCAAGAGGGAAACGCATCGCGGCACCCGGCGGCGACCTCCGGCCGGACGTTTTCGGCGCCGGCGGGCGCTGGCCTCGCGGGTGTCCTGAACCCCACGGAGTATCTCCACTTGCCAGCCCGGGACTAGCCTCGGTCGATGCTCGCCCCGTCCGACGATGCCTCCGGCTCCTGGAACATCGGACGGGCGGTACCCATCCTCCTCGGCCTGGGCGCCCTCCTGAGGCTCTGGCAGTACGCGGGCAATCCGAGCCTGTGGATGGACGAGCTGGCCCTGGCGAACAATCTCGTCACCAGGCCACTCGCGCTGCTCCTCGGGACACCCCTCGCGGACGGCCAGGTCGCTCCGCCGGGCTTTCTCATCGTCTCGCGAGCCCTAGTCGTCGCCTTCGGCTCGAGCGAGTACGCGCTGCGTCTGTTTCCGCTGCTCTGCTCGCTGGCGTCACTGCCGCTCTTCGCCAGGGTGGCGACCCGCGTCTTGCGGCCACCAGCCGCGGTCCTGGCCGTCGCCCTCTTTGCGCTCAGTCCGGGGATCGCCATCTATGCGGCGGAGGGCAAGCAGTACGCGAGCGATGTGCTGGTGACGCTCGCGCTGACCGAGCTCACGCTGTGGTGGCTGGCGGCGCCGAGCGCTCGGCGTGGGCTTGCGCTTGCAGCCGGCGGAGGGATCGCCGTCCTCTTCTCACAGCCCGCGGTGTTCGTCCTGGGAGGACTCGGGGTGGCCCTGGCATTGGGCGTCGCTCGAGAGGAACGACGCAAGCTCCTCGGCCCGATGGCGTTCTGGGCAACTGCCTCGGTGCTGACCGTGGTCCTTGCCCGGGCGCGGATGTCGAGTGGGCTCACCGAGTACATGCACTGGTTCTGGCGAGAGGGCTTCCTCCCGTGGCCGGTGAAGAGCCTCGAGGATGCCCTCTGGCCGCCCCGGGCTCTCGCAGCGGTGTTCGGCCTCGGGCTCGGCTACCCGTGGCCCTGGGCCTACCTCGCGCTGGCGACCTGCGGGCTGGTGTGGCTGCTTCGCCGGGCGCGGAGGGTGGCCCTGCTGCTGGCGGCCCCCATCGCCCTCACCTTGATCGCAGCGGTGGCACAGGCCTACCCGTTCCAGCTGCGGCTGGTGCTGTTCCTGGTCCCGGGGTTCCTCCTCCTCGTCGCCGAGGGAGCGGGGCTCTTCGCCGAGCGCGCGGGTCGCCTCGCCGGCGGTGTTCCGGGCCGCGCCCTGGTCGGTCTGGTCCTGCTCGTCGTGGCGGCGCCGATCGGGCTGTCCCTCCTGTGGAGGCCTCCGGTCTGGCACCTCGACGAGGTGCGTCCGGTGTTCGCGGAGCTCCAGCAGCGCCGTGAGCCGGGGGACGCGGTCTACGCGTACTACCCCTCGTGGCAAGCAGTCCGTTACTACGGCCCCCGCTACGGGCTCGGCCTCGACGCCGTGGACCTCGGCGCCTGTCACCCGAAGGATCTCCACGACTACCTTCACGAGCTCGACCGGTACCGCGGCCGCCGGGTCTGGTTCCTGGCCACCTTCACCGCGGCGCGCCTCGGCGAGAGACAGGCGATGCTCGCCTACCTCGAGGCGATCGGCGTGCGAAGGGCCACCATCGAGGGGCCACCCACCAACCGTCCCGGCGCCATCTCCTCCCGGGAACCGGTGGAGTCACGGCTCCGCACGGCGGCCTATCTCTACGACCTCACTGACCCTTCGCGCCTCGGATCGACGGCGGCAGACCGCCAGGTGCTTCCGCCCGCCGTTCAGTCGAGGGGCATCCCGCGGTGCGTGTACGGACCGGTCATCCCCCAGGTCCCAACGGTCGCGACCTTGGGAGCGGCGCTCTGAGCGTCCCGGAGCCTCCGCCCTACGCCGGGCCGCCGGTG
>Ga0316628_100002559_pt1 | contig 13563 bp, 10 predicted proteins | sample OWC_Aug_M2_C1_D5_FD_207648 | JGI IMG/M metagenome (GOLD analysis project Ga0316628, IMG submission 207648) | Wetland soil microbial communities from Old Woman Creek delta, Ohio, United States - OWC_Aug_M2_C1_D5_C | ecosystem: Environmental > Terrestrial > Soil > Wetlands | place: USA: Ohio... | reverse complement strand
CGTCGAGACGCCCGCGCCGACGCAGGGGTTCACGGTGCTCGAGATGCTGAACATGATCGAGCCCTTCGAGATCGCAAAGATGGATCCGCTCGGCCCCGACCTCGTACACCTGCTCGTGCAGGCGAAGCAGATCGCCTTCTGCGATCGCGACGCCCTGCTTGCGGACCCGGACTTCACGTCGGTGCCGATAGAGAGGCTCATTTCCAAGAGCTACGCGGCGAAACGGCGCCGGTTGATTTCGCCAGACCGCGCGCTAGCCTGGGACAGGGTGCCGTCGTACGGATCCTTGAACGGCGACACGGTGTACGTCTGCGTGGTGGACGCGGAAGGCAACGCGGTTTCGCTGATCCACAGCCTTTACTCCCTATTCGGATCGGGGATCGTCGCGGGAGACACCGGCGTCGTCCTGCAGAACCGCTCGGCGTACTTCTCGCTCGACGCCGCGCATCCGAACCGGCTCGAAGCCGGCAAGCGGCCGCTGCACACGCTTATCGCATCGATGGCCTTCACGGACGACAGGCTGCGGCACGTCTTCGGCTGCATGGGCGCCGACGGCCAGCCGCAGATCCATCTGCAGGGCTACGTGGGCATGCTCGATTTCGGCCGCAACGTGCAGGAGGCGATCGACGCGCCGCGTTGGCTTTCCGGGCGCTTCGCGCTCGGCGAGCCGCGCGATCTACTCAACCTGGAGGGTCGTTTCCCGGCTTCCACGGTTGCCGAACTCGCGCGCCGCGGCCACCAGATTAACCTCTGGCCTGACTGGATGGAAAAGGCCGGCCATGCGCACGGCATTTCCATCGATCCGCAAAACGGAATGCTCATCGGCGGCGCCGATCCGCGCAGCGACGGCGCCGCGATCGGCTACTGATAGCATGTTGAAATGGGCTGCCCGGAAGGCCGAATGACCGATAGAGTACCTGTAGAATTGCGCGCATACGGCCCTCGCGGGCCGTTTCAGTTTTCAGGAAATCATGGATAACGCGCCTGCAGTTCAGTTTGACCCGCAAGCGGCCCATTTCGGCGCTTCGCGCACGCAAAAGCGCCTCGAGGACGACCGGCTGCTCCTCGGCAAGGGGCAATTCAGCGACGACCGGGCATTTCCCAATCTGGCCTGGCTGGTGCTGGTGCGCTCGCCCCACGCCCACGCGAGGATCGTGTCGGTCGATCTGTCCGCGGTGCGTCAGGCGCCGGGCGTGCTGGCCGCCTGGTCGATGCAGGATCTGCGCAAGGACGGCGTCGGCCACATCCCTTTTCCGCCGCTGTTCAAGCAGGCCGACGGCTCGCCGATGGCCGCTCCCCTGCGCACGCCGCTCGCCGAAGGCAAGGTGTTCTATGCGGGCCAGCCGGTGGCGGCGATCGTCGCCGGCACGCGTGACCAGGCGGAGGACGCCGCGGAGCTGGCGGCGGTGGAGTACGAGGAGCTGCCCAGCGTGGTCGACCCGGCGCGCGCGGTGCAGCCGGGTGCACCGCTCATCTGGCCCGAGGCGCCGGGCAACGTTTCCGCCGAATCGCGCTACGGCGACGCCAAGGCCGTCGACGCGGCATTCGCCAAGGCGGCGCACGTCACCGAGCTCGAGCTGCACAACCAAAGGCTGATCGCGAACGCGCTCGAGCCGCGCTGCTCGATCGGGGTGTTCGACGGCGCGCGCACGACCCTGCATACGCAGAATCAGACGCCCACGGGCGCGCGCGAGCTTCTCGGCGCCGTGTTCAATGCGAAGCAGGAGGACTTCCGCGTTCTCGTCGGTGACATCGGCGGCGGCTTTGGCATGAAGACCGGGCTCACGCCGGAGGACGCGCTGGTCTGCTACGCGTCGAAGAAACTCGGCCGGCCGGTGAAGTGGCGCGCGGAGCGAAGCGAAGAGTTCCTGGGCGCGCACATGGGACGCGACCAGCAGTTCAAGGCGAGCGTCGCACTCGACCGGGAGGGGCGCATTCTCGCGCTGCGCATGCAGATGCTCGCCAACATCGGCTCGGTGCCGGTTGGCTCGTCCGCCATCATTCCCCTGGTTCTCGGACCCAAGGTGCAGACCACGGTGTACCGGGTGCCGGTGGTCGATTATCACGTGTGCGCAGTGCTCACCAACACCATGGCGACCGGCGCTTACCGCGGCGCCGGGCGCCCGGAGGCGAACTTCCTGATGGAGCGCCTGATCGAGAAGGCGGGGCGGGAGATGAAGCTCGATCCGGCCGAGATCCGCAGGCGCAATCTGCTGCAGCCGAAGGACTTCCCCTACAGGACTCACCTCGGGGACGTGTACGACGTGGGCAACTTCCCGCGCGTGCTGGAGGGCGTGCTGGCGCGTGCCGACTGGAACGGCTTCGCCGGGCGGCGCGAGGAGTCGAAGCGCCGCGGCAAGCTGCGCGGGCGCGGCCTGTCGATGTACCTGGAGTGGACCGGCGCGTTGCCCACCGAGACGGTGGACATCCAGGTCGACGCCGATGGCGCGGTGACCGTGTTCTCCGGAACGCAAGCGATGGGGCAAGGCCTCGAGACGACCTACACGCAACTCATCACCGAGGTACTGCAGGTTCCGGCGGCGAGCATCCGCATCGTGCAAGGCGACACCGATCGCGCGAACGGCGTGGGCAGCGTCGGTTCGCGCTCGGCGTTCGTCGGCGGCTCGGCGGTGGTGGCCGCGGGCCACAAGACGATCCTGCGCGGCAAGGAGCTTGCTGCCGACGCGCTGGAGACGGCCGTGACCGATATCGAGTACCGCGACGGCAGGTTCCGCATCGCCGGAACTGACCGCGCGATCCGCCTCGACGAGCTGGCGGCTCGCCAGGCCGATCGCTTCATCCGGGTTTCGGCGACTCAGACGCCGTCGACGCCATCGTGGCCGAACGGCGCCCAGGTGTGCGAGGTCGAGGTCGATCCCGAGACGGGAGAGGTGCAGGTCGCGCGTATCGCCAGCGTCGATGACATCGGGCGCGTCATCAACCACATGATCGTCGAAGGGCAGATCCAGGGCGGCATCGCGCAGGGCGTCGGGCAGGCGCTCTACGAGCAGGCGGTGTACGACCCGGAGAGCGGACAGCTCCTTACGGGATCGCTGATGGATTACGGCGTGCCGCGCGCCGACCAGTTTCCGCCGATGACCAACGCCTTCGAGGAGAGCGTGCCGTGCACCACCAACTTGCTGGGGGTGAAGGGCTGCGGGGAGCTCGGCACCATCGGCGCGGTCCCGGCCGTAGTCCATGCGGTGCTCGACGCGCTCGCCGAGCGCGGCGTGCTGCACCTTGATATGCCGCTGACGTCCGAGAAAGTCTGGCGCGCCTTGCAACGCGGCAGCTGAGGAGAAGGTGGCGCGCGTCGCCGGTGTATAGTGGCGCGCTCGTCGAGGTGAGCACGCATGGCGGCGCTGGTGGGCAGGGCGACAGACGCGCACGGCGCAACCGGACGCACGCTCGAGTACGCGCTCGCCGCGTCGATCGTCCTTCACGCGGCGTTGCTGCTTGGACTGCGCGAACTGCGGCTCATGCCGCCTCCCGAGGCGCCGACCCTGGCGCCGCTGGTGGCCCGGCTGGCGGAAACGAAAGCCGAGCCGAAGGTGCCCCCAAGTACGCCTGCGCCTGCGCCCGTAGCGAGGCCCGAGCCCAAGCCTGCGCCGCGGACGACGCCGAAGCCGCGGCCGAAGGCCGTTCCCAAGCCGATCGCGCGGCCGCAAGCTTCACCCGATCAAGTGACGACGGTGCCGCCTGCGGCGCCCGCGGCATCGCCGTTGCCCGAACCGGCGGCCCCGGTCGAGGCTGCGCCCGCCACGGCAGCTTCGCCCGCGAGCGTGGCGCCGCAGCGCGCTGCCTCCGAGCCGGCGGCCGGTCCGACGACCGACGCCATGCTGGCGCAGTATCGGCTCGCGATCATCGAAGCCGCCAGGCGCTATAAGCGTTACCCGCGCGTCGCCCTGGACAACAACTGGCAGGGCAAGGCGCAGGTGCAGATGGCGATCGGGGCGAATGGCACGATCGCCTCGATGACCCTCAAGACCAGTTCCGGCCACGACATCCTCGACCGGCAGGCGCTCGAGATGATCAGGAACGCCATGCCGCTCACGCCCATTCCCGCGGGCCTGCTCGGCAAGCCCTTCGCCATCGAGATTCCGGTGGTTTTCAGCCTCGAGGACCCGGACTCCTAGGAAGCGGGCGGCGGCTGGATGCGGCGCGCGCCGTCGAACCGGCGAGCCCAGTAGCGATCGCGCAGATTCTCGAAGCGCACCCGTGCGCCGGTTTTGGGCGCATGCACGAAGCGCCCGTTGCCGACGTAGATGCCGACGTGCGAATACGGCCGGTGTTGCGTGTTGTAGAAGACGAGGTCCCCGGGCTGCAGTTCCGTTAGACTCACCGGTATGCCAGCCTCGCTCTGCGCTTCGGCGCTGTGGGGCAGGCGAACGCCCCAGGCCTCTTCGAAAACATGGGCTACGAGCCCGCTGCAGTCAAAGCCCGTGCGCTGTGAATCCCCACCGTAGCGGTAGTCACTGCCAAGCGCGAGTACGACCTGGAGCAGCGCTTCCGAGCGCTGAGCGTCGGACACCTGCACGCGATCGGCCGCGCCGACGGCGCCGGGCTCCGGGCCGGACGTGGCGCAACCTGCGATCGTTCCAAAAAAAACGATCCAATACAGAATATTGCGTGCCATCACTGAGGCAATGTAGTCGATGGAATGGTCGAAGTAAAGCGACCCTGTCAGCGCCTGCACCAGCGATGCGTTGCTCCGAGCATATGTATTGACTGCAATGACCCCGATGCGCCCGTTGCGATCCCTGGTGGCCGCGTTCATCGCGCTTGCCTGTGCTTCCGCGCAGGCTCAAGACACGCTCGAGGTCATCCCGTTGCGCCACCGCTCGGTTGACCAGGTGCTGCCCGCCTTACGCCCGCTCCTCGAGCCGGGAGGCGTACTCACCGGTCGATCCAATCAGATCATCGTTCGCAGCAGCGCGCGAAATCTTGCGGAGATCAGATCGGCGCTCGATGCCATCGATACCCCGGCACGACGGCTGGTGATCTCGGTGCGATTCGACGACAGGCAAGGCGCGGGGCGACAGGCGATCGAGGCGACGGGGACGGTCCGCTCCGACAACGTCACGATCAGCAACGAACCCGTCCCCCACGCTCGATCCCGAGTTCGCGTGCTTGCCGGGAGCGCGGGCTCGTCGATCGAGGAGCGGGTGGATCAGCGCGTTCAGGTGCTCGAGGGCGGTCACGCCTACATCTCGATGGAATCGTCGGGGCCCGTGGTCGATGACCTGGGCACGGGATTCGAGCTGGTCCCTCACGTTTCCGGCGGCAACGTGGTTCTCGACATCGATCTGCGGCGCGATACGCCGGGCGCCCGTCCCGGCGAACTGAGCCGCGCACGGATGGCGAGCAGCGTGGGCGGCCGGCTCGGTGAGTGGTTCGAAATCGGCGGCGCCGTCCAGAGCGCGTCACGCGACGAGCGCGGCATCCTCTACTCGGGCAACGCGCGAGCGGGCGGGGCGCGAGCGATCTGGGTGAAGGTCGAGGAGATACGGCCCTGAGCGGACCCCCGACCGGCCCCGCGGCTGCGCTCGAACGGGTGTTCGCCGAAGGCGGCGCGCTCGCGCAGCGCATCGCCGGCTTCCGGCGGCGCCCGCAGCAGCTCGAGCTGGCACGAGCGATCCTCGATGCGATCGAGCGCAGCGGTGCGCTGGTTGCGGAGGCGGGCACGGGCACGGGCAAGACCTTTGCCTACCTCGTGCCGGCCCTGCTCGCCGGCGGCAAGGTAATCGTGTCCACCGGCACCAAGACGCTCCAGGACCAGCTCTTCGACCGCGACCTGCCGGCGGTGCGCGAGGCGCTCGCTTCCGGGGCGAGCGCCGCGCTGCTCAAGGGCCGCTCCAACTACGTCTGTCTGTACCGGCTGGAGCGGGCCTCGAGTGAAGCGCGGCTCGCATCGCGCGACGAGGCGGGTCAGTTGAGGCGGATCGAGCGCTTCGCGCGTGTCAGCACGACCGGCGATCGCGCCGATTTCGCCGAGGTGCCGGAGGATGCGCCGGTCTGGGCGCACGCGACGTCGACGCGCGAAAACTGCCTTGGCCAGGAGTGCGCGCGCTACAAGGACTGCTTCGTGATGCAGGCCCGCAGGAACGCGCTGGCGGCGGACGTGGTGGTCGTCAACCACCACCTGTTCTTCGCCGACGTGGTGCTGCGCGACGAGGGTGTCGCGGAGCTGCTGCCGTCGTGCAATACGGTGGTGTTCGACGAGGCGCACCAGCTGCCGGACACGGCGCGTCTCTTCTTCGGGGTGACGTTGTCCACGGGGCAGCTGCTCGAGCTGGCGCGCGACGCGCGACTCGAGTTGCGCGCTGCCGGCGGCGCCGCTCCGGAGCTCGACCGGATCGCCACGCGCCTCGACAAGGCGACGCGCGACCTGCGCCTTGCGCTGGGCAGCCACGCGGCGCGCATCGGGTGGTCGCAGGCGCAGCACCTGAGCGATTTCCCGTCGGCGCTCGACGCGCTGGCGCAGGCGCTCGAGGCGCTCGCCGAACCGCTCGCGGCGCAGGCCGAGCGATCCGAGGGGCTGGCGTCGTGCAGCCGGCGTGCGGGAACGGCGCGGGCGACGCTCGCCCGGCTGCTGGAGACGGACGGTGCCCAGGAAGTGCGCTGGATCGAAGTTTTCAACCAGGCGGCGCAACTGCACGTCACTCCGCTGTCCTGCGCCGAGCTCTTCCGCAGGCAGATGGCCGATCACCCGCGCGCCTGGATCTTCACCTCGGCGACGCTCGCGGTGGGCGAGGACTTCGGCCATTTCACGCGCGAACTGGGCGTCGGCGACGCGCCCGCGCGCCGCTGGGAGAGCCCGTTCGATTTCGGCAGCCAGGCCCTGCTCTACGTGCCGCGCAACCTGCCGTCGGACCCGAACGACCCGGGCTTCACCGCGGCAGTGGTCGATGCGGCCTATCCCGTCCTGCGCGCAAGCGACGGACGTGCATTCCTGCTGTTCACGACTCTGCGCGCGCTGCGGCGCGCGCACGAGCTGCTCGCCGCGCGCTTCGAACGGGACGCGATCGATTTCCCGCTCCTGGTGCAGGGCACCGGCTCGCGCAGCGAGTTGCTCGAGCGATTCCGGACGCTGGGCAATGCGGTGCTTCTCGGCAGCCAGTCTTTCTGGGAGGGCGTCGACGTGCGGGGCGAAGCCTTGTCGCTGGTCGTGATCGACAAGCTGCCGTTCGCTCCGCCCGACGACCCGGTGCTCTCGGCGCGCATCGAGGCACTGCGCGCGCGAGGCGGCAATCCATTCACCGCGCTTCAGCTGCCGCAGGCGATCCTGCAGCTAAAGCAGGGGGCCGGCCGCCTCATTCGCGACGAGAATGACCGCGGCGTGCTCATGCTGTGCGATCCGCGCCTCTATTCGCGGCCTTACGGCGGATTGATTCGCGCGAGCCTGCCGCCGATGCGGCCGACGCGCGAGCTGCGAGAAGTCGAGGCGTTCTTTTCGAAGGAGCCCTCGGATACAATCGCGCGCTCCAGACGCGAGACGCAGAGGCGGACATGAAGGTCGTGATCACCGGGGGAGGTGGGTTCCTGGGCCTTCGGCTGGCGCGGGCGCTGCTCGCCCGCGGCAAGCTGACCTCGCCCGACGGCGTGGAGCGCGCAGTTTCCTCGATCGCGCTGCTCGACGCGGCTTTTCCGCCGCTGCCGCAGGACGGGCGCCTCGAGGCGACCGTCGGCGACGTTTCGGATCGCGCAACGCTCGAGCGCGTGGTCACGCCGGAAACCGGCGCGGTGTTCCATCTCGCCGCGGTGGTGAGCGGGGCCGCCGAGGCCGACTTCGACCTCGGCATGAGGGTCAACTTCGAGGGCACGCGCCTGCTGCTCGAGCGCCTGCGCCAGTGCGCCCGGCCGCCGCGCGTCGTGTTCACGAGCTCGGTCGCGGCGTTCGGGGGTGAGCTTCCCACCGTGCTCGACGATTCCACCACGCCGTTTCCGCAAACATCCTACGGCACGCAGAAGGTCGTCGGCGAGTACCTGATCGCCGATTACTCGCGCAAGGGATTCGTCGACGGCCGTTCGCTGCGCCTGCCGACCATCGTGGTCAGGCCCGGCAAGCCGAACGCCGCCGCTTCCTCGTTCGCGAGCGGGATTTTGCGCGAGCCCCTGAACGGCGTGATCGCGGAGTGCCCGGTCGCGGCCGATACCGGCGTCTGGCTGCTCTCGCCGAAGCGCGTGGTGGAAGCGTTCATCCACGCGCACGAACTGCCCGCGGCCGCCTGGGGAAGCAAGCGCGTGGTCAATCTGCCGGGAATCACCGCCAGCGTCGCGCAGATGCTCGAGGGCCTCGAGCGCGTCGCCGGCAAGGCGGTTTCGAAGCGGGTGGTCTTCAAGCCGGAGGCTCGCATCCAGGCGATCGTCAGGACCTGGCCGGTGCGCTTTGAGACGCCGCGCGCGCTTTCGATGGGGTTCCGCGCCGACTCCGACATCGACACCGTCATCCGCGATTACATCGCGGACGAGGGCATCAAGATCTCCTAGGACCGCCGCCGGCCGGGCGCCGGGTCCTTCGTCACCAGTTCGCGTCCCAGATCTTCCACCACGGCGCGCCCTTGCTGTAGCCGCCGGGTTGCAGGTACTTGCTGTTCGGAAAGTTCGTCCGCATGACACGGTCCGCGTCAGCGCTCAGGTCGGTCATGCCGAGGGCGTGGTAGGCCTTTACCATGATGAATATGGCTTCCTCGGTGGCGGGCGCGCGCGGGTATTCCTTGACCGCGTACTGGGCGCGGTTCGCCGCGGCCACGTAGGCGCCGCGCCGCATGTAGTAATCCGCGACGTGAACCTCGTGCCAGGCGAGAGCATTGACCAGGTAGCGCATGCGTGCCGCCGAGTCCGAGGCGTATTTCGAATCCGGAAAACGCGTCACCACTTCCTTGAACGCGAGAAAGGCGTCGCGCGACGCTTTCGGATCGCGTTCGGTCATGTCCGGCTGCGCCAGAAAACTGAACAGGTCATCGTTGTCGTTGAAATTGACCAGGCCTTTTAGGTAGAAGGCGTAGTCGACGTTGGGGTGGTTGGGGTACAGCTTGATGAACCGGTCGGCGGCCGAGATCGCGGAAGCGCGCTCGCCGTCCTTCCAGTAGGCGTAGGCCATCTCGAGCTGCGCCTGCTGCGCGTAGCGCCCGTAAGGAAAGCGCGCTTCCAGCTTTTCGAAATACTTGATGGCATTGCTCCAGTTCTTGGAGGCCATCTCGTCCTTCGCTTCCCCGTAGAGCTTGTCCGCCGGCCAATTGGCCGTTTCGTCGGCCGCGTTCTTCATCAGGCCGCAGCCGCCGAGGCCGAGCGTGGCGACGAGCAATAGGAGAGCAAGTAAACTGGTGCGCATGAGGAGGCGTCCTGCGGGTAAGGCCGAAAATTATAGCGCCACGATGCCTGCGGACCCGGAACGCGCTTTCGCGGCGGCCATGAGCGCAACGGTGCCGACATCGATGGGGGGCTTGAGATTGGATCAGGCCCTGGCTCGATTGTTCCCGCAATATTCGCGCAACCGCCTGCAAGCCTGGCTGAAATCCGGGCACGTGCGCGTCGAAGGCGCGACGGCGGTGGCGAAGCGCGCGGTTGCGGGCGGCGAGCGCATCGACCTCGCTCCGCCGGTGGCACCCGAGACGGCGTCGCCGCGGGCTCAGCGCATGCCGCTCGACATCGTGTTCGAGGACCGGGACCTGATCGTGATCGACAAGCCGGCCGGTCTCGTCGTGCACCCCGGTGCAGGCGTTCCCGACCGCACGCTGCTCAATGCCCTGCTCGCGCATGCGCCCTCGCTCGCGGCCGTGCCGCGCGCCGGGATCGTGCATCGCCTGGACAAAGACACGAGCGGCTTGCTCGTGGTGGCGAAGAATGTCGAATCACAGGCGGCGCTTGCGGCCCAGCTCGCAGCGCGCACGATGCGCCGCACGTATCTCGCCGTCGTGCAGGGCGACCCGCCTCAAAGCGGATCGATCGACGCCCCGGTGGGACGGGATACGCGGGTCCGAACGCGCATGGCGGTTTCGCGGCGCGGAAAGGAGGCGCGCACCGCCTATCGCGTGCTCGAGCGTTTTGGACCGGCCGCGCTGGTCGAGTGCCGACTCGAAACCGGCCGCACGCATCAGATCCGGGTGCATTTCCAGCACATTCGCCATCCGCTGGTGGGCGACCCCGTATACCGGCGCGGCGCGCGTCACGTTCTCGCTTTCCCGCGCCAGGCGCTGCACGCCTGCGAGCTGTCGCTGGCGCACCCGCGCACCGGCAAGGAAATGACCTGGCGCTCGGAGCTGCCAGGCGACATGCAGCGGCTCCTCGCGGCGCTGCGCGCGCAATGATGGAACCCATCGCTCCCGAATGGCCGGCGCCCGCCGGGGTGGCCGCGCTGATGACGACGCGTGGCGGCGGCTGCAGCACGGGCCCGTACTCCAGCCTCAACCTGGGCGCGCGTTGCGGCGACGATCCCGAAGCGGTGCGCGAAAACAGGCGCCGTCTCGAGACGCTGCTGCCCGCGCCGCCCGTGTGGCTGAGGCAGGTGCACGGAACCATCGTGGCGGACGCCGACGACGCGCGGCGCAGCGCGAGCGAGCCGGAGGCGGACGCCTCGGTCGCCCGAGAGCGCGGCACGGTGTGCGCGGTGCTCGTCGCCGATTGCATGCCGGTACTGCTCGTCGACGACGCCGCGAGCGTGGTTGGCGCGGCGCACGCGGGATGGCGCGGACTGTGCGCGGGCGTCATCGAGGCGACGGTCGGCGCCATGCGGGTCGAGCCCGGCCGGCTGCTCGCATGGCTCGGTCCGGCAATCGGACCCGGCGCCTACGAGGTGGGCGGCGAGGTACGCGATGCGTTTGTCGAGCGAGATGCTTCGCTGGAGAGCGCATTTCGCGTTGCGCGCCCGGGTCACTGGCTGCTCGACCTGTACGCCGCGGCGCGCCAGCGCCTCGCCGCGTGCGGCGTGCGGCGCGTCTACGGCGGTACCTACTGCGCGTATTCGGATGCCACGCGGTTCTATTCGTTCCGCCGCGAGCGGAACACGGGGCGCATGGCGGCGCTCATCTGGCGCGCGTGACGCCCAGAAAAGGCGTTTCAATACAGTTTGTTACTCGGTATCGGGCGGACTCTGCGCACAGCGATTGACGCACTGCCATTGTGCGTCGCAAAATCCGCCTCTAACTCCGCTTCGAGCGGTCGCTTTCGGCAGCGCATCAGCGCCGGATTGGGGCCGCGATGCCCGCCTCAATCGAACTTGCATGGCCGCCCATCCCGGTCCGACCAATCCCCTCGTTGCCGCAATCACCCAGGCGGGCAACGACATGACGCTCGGCTGGATGCGGCTGCTTACCACGCCGCCCCCCGCGGGCTCTCCTCCCGAGTGGTTGCGGAGTGTGACCGACCCGTCGCTTCTGGCCGCGGCGCAGTCTGCGTACGTCGAAAAGCAGACCAAGCTATGGGCGTCGCTAAGCGCCGGCCCCGGCGCCAAGCCCGTCGCTGAAGTAGAGCCGGGCGACCGGCGCTTCGTGGCGAGGGAGTGGCGCGAGAACCCTTTCTACGATTACGTCAGGCAGTCATATCTCCTTGCCTCGCGCCACCTCAACGATCTCGTCGAGAAGGCGGATCTCGACGCGGGTGCCAAGGACCGCGTGCGTTTCACGATGAAGCAATGGATCGACGCGATGTCGCCCGCCAATTTCATCGCCACCAATCCGGAGGCCTTGCGCAAGGCGCTCGAGACCAAGGGCGAAAGCCTCGCAAGGGGTCTGGCGAACCTGCTCGGGGATGCGCAAAAGGGCCGCCTGAGCCAGACCGACGAGTCGGCCTTCGAGCTTGGCCGAAACCTCGCGACGACTCCGGGCCAGGTGATCTACGAGAACGAGCTCATCCAGCTCATCCAGTACGCGGCCTCGACCCCGAAGGTCGCGAAGCGCCCGCTGGTGATGGTGCCGCCGTGCATCAACAAGTACTACATCCTCGACCTGCAGCCGGAGAACTCGTTCGCGCGCTATGCGGTCGAGCAGGGTCACACCGTATTCATGGTGTCGTGGCGCAATGCGGGCCCGGAACTTGGCCACCTGGGCTGGGACGACTACATCGAGAAGGGGGTGCTGCTGCCGATGCGCATCGCGCGCGAAATCGCCGCGAGCGATCGCGTCAATGCGCTCGGCTTCTGCGTGGGCGGCACGCTGCTCGGCGCCGCGCTGGCGGTGCTCGCGGCCAAGGGCGAGGATCTCGTCGAGAGCGTCACCTACCTCACGACGATGCTCGATTTCTCCGAGCCCGGACAGATCGGGCTGTTCGTCGACGAGACGAGCCATGCGGCGCGCGAGGCGCAGATCGGGCGCGGTGGCGTGCTGCCGGGATCCGATCTCGCGTTCGTGTTTTCCGCGTTGAGAGCCAACGATCTCGTCTGGCCATACGTGGTCAACAACTATCTGATGGGTGGCTCGCCGGCCGCGTTCGACCTGCTTTACTGGAACGCCGACAGCACGAACCTTCCGGGACCGATGTACTGCTACTACGTGCGCAACACCTATCTCGAGAACAGGCTGCGCGTGCCCGGGGCGCTGACCAACTGCGGAGAGCGGGTGGATCTGGGTCACGTGAAGCTGCCCTCGTTCATCCTTGCCACGCGCGAGGACCATATCGTCCCCTGGCGGTCGGCGTACCGCTCGGTGGGCTTGCTCGGCGGCGAGAAGACGTTCGTGCTCGGCGCGAGCGGCCACGTCGCGGGCGTGATCAACCCGGCGGCGAAGAACCGGCGCAGCTACTGGACCGGCTCGACGTATCCGGCGGACCCGCAGGCATGGCTGGCCGGCGCCGAGGAGCGTCCCGGCAGCTGGTGGCCCGTCTGGTCGCGCTGGATGGAGCAGTTCGGCGGCGGCATGCGCAAGGCGCCGGCGAAGGAAGGCAACCGGAAATACCGGGCGGTGGAACCGGCACCCGGCCGTTACGTGAAGCAGAAGGCGCCGGCGGTGACGGCGTTCAAACCAGTCAGCTAGGAGGCATCCTCTATGGAAGAAATCCTTATCGTCGGCGCGGCGCGCACGGCCATCGGCAAGTTCGGCGGGGCGCTTGCGCATACGCCAGCCTCGGAACTTGGCGCGCACGTCATCCGCAAGGCACTGGAGCGGGCGGGCGTCGCCATGGAGCAGGTCTCGGAAGTGATCATGGGCCAGGTGCTGGCCGCAGGCTGCGGCCAGAATCCGGCGCGCCAGGCAGCGATCGCGGCCGGACTGCCGGACATGATTCCGGCGATGACCATCAACAAAGTGTGCGGCTCGGGCCTGAAAGCGGCGATGCTCGGCGCACAGTCGATCGCCAACGGCGATTCCGACATCGTGGTGGCGGGGGGGCAGGAGTCGATGAGCCTGGCGCCTCACGTCATGCCGGGATCGCGCGACGGCTATCGCATGGGCGACGCCAAGATGATCGACTCGATGATCGTCGACGGCCTGTGGGACGTCTATAACCAGTACCACATGGGCGTCACGGCGGAGAACGTCGCCAAGGAATACGCCGTCACGCGCAAGGAGCAGGACGAGTTCGCGCTCGCCTCGCAGCACAAGACCGAGGCCGCCCAGAAAGCGGGCAGAT
>Ga0316628_100002558_pt1 | contig 13563 bp, 14 predicted proteins | sample OWC_Aug_M2_C1_D5_FD_207648 | JGI IMG/M metagenome (GOLD analysis project Ga0316628, IMG submission 207648) | Wetland soil microbial communities from Old Woman Creek delta, Ohio, United States - OWC_Aug_M2_C1_D5_C | ecosystem: Environmental > Terrestrial > Soil > Wetlands | place: USA: Ohio... | reverse complement strand
GCCCTCGCTGGTTATTCCCTTCAACAACGATCAAAAACTAAATGCATGGCTTATCAAAAAAAATAAGCTTGGGATGCCTTGTTCCCCCGGGGCATTGACGGGAAAGCATGTAAAGCTGCTGGTAGAAAAACTTATCCGGGATGCTGAAATCCGGGAAAGTCTCCTCCGTTTTAAGAATTTACTCGAAAAGACTAACGGGCCTAAATCTGCTGTGGACAAGATAATAGGGGATAAAAAATGAGATAAAAGAAGGGGTGGCTGTCTATCAACCCAAATTATTTGCATCCTGGCGGCCGTTGGATTATTTCCTGTCGGCACTGGTAATTGCCTGGTTCAGCGGTATCCAATGGGCCCTCATGTGCCTCTTGATGGAAAAAACCGGGAAATAAATACCACTAAGCTGTAAAACCATTAATCATAAGTTTTTGCGGGAGTCCAGAAGAGAAGAAATTCGCCTGTCCCCCTTCTAAAAAACCGGCAGGGATACATTACTTCGCGGCGGCGGCTGGATTTTCCTGGTGGCGGATGAAGATATATTGGCGGTGGTTGAAACAACCGCCGATAGGTTTGCCGTCAGGTATGCCGGTGACGTCCTGCCTTTTACCGGTCCCCAATGGAGCGATCACGACTACATCGCAGCCACCAATCACTTCATATGTGACTTTAGCTGCGATGAACATAATAACCTCACAGATGTACCGATGACCATCTTTAACGACGGTTATCAATATGACCCGACTACCGGGGAAAGAACCGGCCTTAATGAAAGCGGCGTGCGATTCTGGACATTGATGTGGGATATGAAACACAATTATGGCGGCATCGATCAGTACCGGGCCCAACAAATCATGTCAGGTATGTATGCTTATGATAAAGAAAGCGGTGATAAGATAGAAGTGGCAGAAGATGAAGAAGGAGACTGCCGCATCTACGGCTCCATCAGACCCTGTACCCAGGGATGGTTATCTCACAGCGGTGGAACCTGTGATGCGAAAATTGCTGTGCTGCATGGGAAAAATACCATCGTCTATTGGACCCTCGGCAATCCCTCCGATTGGCAAGGCGCCTGGGATGAGTACCGGTTTTAGTATTTTGCAGGATTTTTGCTGCATGGCAGCGTCATAAAAAAATGACGCTCAAAATTCCTGTTGGAAATATTGCGATATTGCCTTTTTCGATCCCTTTTTAATGGTTTTTTTCAACAAAGCGTCATAAAAAAATGACGCTCAAAGCTTCAATTTTCAAATGTCCCATTATTGCCTTCCCATCGTCTTCTTATAGATATCTTCCCTCCGCGGACCGTCATAAAAAAGTGACGCTGCCAATTAAAATTAATTCTTGCTAATTTTGGAAAACATTTATTATCAAGGCTTTCAATATTTGGCATCTTTCTTGCCTATCTAATAACGGCCCGATGAAAAGCCATGAATAGTTAAGAAGAATGGAAAAAGAGCCAGCTCCTTTTGATAGTTGATAGGTGATAGGATAAAGAGGCCGGGGATGTTAATGCGGAGCGTTGGATGAATCGTGAATAGAGTATAAGAAAAAGGATGTAAAATGAGAATGACCAGAGAAGAAGTGGAGAACGTGAGTTGCTATAAGAACGGCGGGGAACATCTCTATGATGAACTGACAAAACTGGATATTCTGATCCATCTCCAGGTTTTACGCTTCAGGAGTTTGTACTCTCCAAAAGGGAATAATGATGAGGCGCTGCCCGGGCTTTGTATTAAAGATGAAGAGGTGGACCAGGTAATGGAGAAAAAAACACCAGGTCCAGAAGAAACCAGGATAAGAGAAGCCATGGACCAGGTGGAAGCAATACGGGAAAAGATCTCAATGAACGTGGAAAACAGCCTGAAACAAGGGATTTATTTTCCCTTTTACCATTTGGCCCATCTTTTCCAATTGACTCTTTTTGAAATGGATATAATCCTGGTTTGCCTGGCACCAGAACTGGACATAAAATATGAAAAACTCTACGCCTATTTACAGGACGATGTAACCAGGAAATTCCCCACCATGAATCTTATTTTGGACCTCCTGTGCTTTAGCCGTGAAGAGAGGGTCAATGCACGGAAGTGTTTCTTTAACCACTCCCCTCTATTAAAATATCATTTGGTTCAATTTATCGAAAATGATGAGAACCACTACAAACCATTGATATCCCGGCGTTTGAAACTGGATGACCGCATTGTTAACCACCTGCAAGGATTTAATGTGATGGATTCCAAACTAAGTTCAGCAGCGAAAATGATTCACCCTCAAAAACCCTGGTCGGAACTCTTGATCGAGGAACGGATCAAAAAAGAGCTGCTGGGGCTGGCCGGGGAATTACTAGCTAAAAAAACAGCCGACAGCAGCAAGATTATTATTTATTTAAAAGGAAACTACGGCGTTGGGAAAAAATCTACCGCCGAAGCCTTCTGCCGGGAGTTGCGACTGCCATTGCTTATCAGCGATGCCCGGGACTTGCTGAATACCGAGCCTCATGTTGAAGAAGTTCTTTTCCACCTTTTTCGCGAGGCGCTTCTCCAACCTGCCGCCATCTATATCGAACATTTCGACGGCTTGGTGGTAGATAACCCCAGGGGAAGCTATTACCAAAACCTGGTAACCCGGGCCGTGACAGAATACGCATTTATTACGTTTTTAGCAGGAGAGGCTGAATGGAGCCCGCCGCCGGAATTGAAGAAATTTTTTTTCCTGGAGATACTCTTGGAGATACCACCATTCCCCGTGAGAAAGCAACTGTGGCAATGGGCATTGAATGGGAGCCTGGCATTGGCTCCCCAAGTCGATATCGATGGAATTGCTGCTAAATTTCGATTTAGCGGCGGGCAAATCCTGGATGCGGTAAGCGATGCCCAAAAAATTGCAGCGCTGCAAAGGGAAAATAACGAAAATCCCGCGGCCATTACCCTGGAGGCTATATCGCAAGGGTGTCGCCTCCAATGTAACCGCAAACTTTCCCAATTAGCCCGGAAAATTACCCCGCGCTGCACCTGGTCCGATATCGTACTCCCCCCCGATGAGTTCCAGCAAATCCAGGAGATGTGCAATTATGTGAAACATCGTTATGTAGTCTATAATGATTGGGGGTTTGAGAATAAAATTTCCCTGGGTAAAGGGTTGAATATTCTCTTTTCCGGCCCCTCCGGTACCGGTAAAACCATGGCGGCGGAAATTATTGCCAATGAATTGCACCTGGATTTCTATAAAATAGATCTCTCCTGCATTGTAAGTAAGTACATCGGGGAAACAGAGAAAAATTTAAGCAAAATTTTCAATGAAGCCGAAACCAGTAATTGTATCTTATTTTTCGATGAAGCCGACGCTCTTTTCGGCAAACGCAGCGAAGTAAAAGATTCCCATGACCGCTATGCCAACATAGAGATCAATTACCTGCTGCAGAAGATGGAAGAGCATGAAGGCATCGTCATCCTGGCCACCAACTTCCGTACCAATATCGATGAGGCCTTTACACGCCGGATGCATTTTTCCTTGAACTTTCCTTTCCCCGACCAGGAATACCGTTCGAGAATCTGGCAAAAAATCTTTCCAGCCAAAACCCCTAAGAGTACGGATATCGATATCGAATTCTTATCCAAACGGTTCAAAATCCCCGGGGGGTCAATCAAAAATATCGCACTCCATGCCGCGTTCCTGGCCGCTGGCAATTCCAAGACAGTTCATATGAATCATATTATCCATGCGGTTAAACGAGAGTACCAGAAAATGGGAAAACTGTGTACTCCAGCGGAATTCGGGGCATACTATCATTTAATAACGCCGGAAGAAGGGGGAAATCCATGAGTGATTATTCGGTAATCAGAGATATCGGTATGACCATGAGGCATTTATTGGAAAACAATCTTACCCCCCTGGTGGCACCTGAAAATATCGTGCTTGAATCGCCTGCGGAAATTCAAAATGACTCCCTCCATAAACTCTCTCTATTCCTTTTTAAAGTAGAGGAGAACCCATACCTGAAAAATCAAGAGACGCAGAACCCGGATCATAAAAAAATAAAACGCCCACCCCTATCGTTGGACCTTTTTTACCTGGTCACACCTTTTGCCAATGATCGCAGCCAGGAGCACTTGATTCTAGGCAGGGTAATGCAAGTTTTTCATGACTATGCCATTTTAAAAGAGCATATTCTTAAAGAAGGCCTGGAAGGGTCCAGTGAAGAGTTTCATGTCACCCTCTATTCATTGCCTTTTGAAGAGCTCTTTCAACTCTGGCAAAGTTTTTCGGAAAAATCCTTCCGGCTTTCTTTATGTTACAAGGTCACACCCGTCGAAGTCGATTCCACCCGGGAGTTCGAGGCAAAGCGGGTGGTAGAGAAACAAAACCGGTATTACCAGAAATCGGTGGAAAAGGTGAAATAATGGCTGTGATGTACGGATATGATGTCTATCCCTATCAAACCAACACGACCCGCCTCGCTGTGGCGGTTTGGCTCACCGATGATTACAGCGGGAAACCGCCCATCGGCAAGGTGAAGGTTTTTTTAAAAGGACAGGATAAACCACCCGTTGAAAACCCCAGTGGGTATTATCTTTTTCTCAATCTTCCCAACGGCTCGAACCAGGTGGGGGTGGAATCCGATTACTATTTCGCAGCGGAGGTAACCGTCCTCCCGGCAAGCCTCGATCCCCTCAACCCGGTGGTTGAAATTCGCTTGCAGCCAAAACCTTCTTACCCGTTTTTGCCCGGGACCACCTTGATCCGGGGAATGGTGCAGCGGCCCGACGGGACACCGGTTCCCGGGGCCAGGTTAGAAATCCTGGGTAAAGCAGTGGATAATCAAACCACGGAAAAAGGTGAATTTGTTCTCTATTTTAAAGGTTTGAAAGAGGACGATCTGGATGCGATTTATAAGAAATATATTAAAGGGAATGGTGGTAATACCCTATCGCTGCAAGCCACCCATGGGGCCTCGACCGGTGTGTTGGAGGTGAATGAGGTAGAAGTGGGTCAAACCAAGGTATTGGGGGTGCCCATTATTATAGTTTAAACATAAGAAAATTTTAGAATTAAGGAGGGAAAAATGACCGCGAGTCAAAAGAATTTGAATATGGATGGAACAATAGAAGGCGTGCAGAGGGCATTAGATGAAGTGGAGGATACCTCCTCCAAATTACTGGAGAAACCGATAGAGAATCTGGATAAGCTGGATCAATTATTAAATGTAATGGAAGAAGAATTACGCGAAATCCAGGGTTTGAAAGAAAGGATAAAGAACACCAAAACGCGATTGAAGAAAACCGTAAGTGATATCGATGCCGCTGCCGATGCTTATGGGGGGGCATTTCTTAAATTGTGGGAAGAAAAAAAACACATCAAAAAATACCTTAGCGATCAAAATCTCTTATTGGATACGGAGTTCACAGGTGAAAAGAAGGCGAAGCTGGATGAAGAGATAAATAATGCAGAAATAGGAGATCCCAAGAGCAGTGAAGAGGCTTATAACAAAGCAAAAGATGATTACCAAAAGGTTAAAGATGATTTTGACAAAAAACAAAAGGAATTCGATGCCCTGAAAACACTGCATAAAACACTCGAACTGAAGCTAAAAGAGATGAGTGATTTCAAGACATCGATTGCGGATGAAGCAAAGAAAGAGAATAAAGAGGATGTCTATTTTCTTATTAAGGATAAGGGAGGTGGTCTCGAAACGTTAATTGAAGAGTTGGACCAGCTTATCGAAAACAGTAAGTTAACGATTCTTTCCGCTGATACGGTTGAGGGGTACGAAAAGTGGAAGGAAGAAGGAGTAGAACCCCTGGGAAAAGCAAAGGCGCACGATCAATTTAAAAACCTTTTAAATTCCAAATGGAAAGAATTAATCGAGTCAGAGAGTAAGATGCAAGCCCCAGAGAAAGATATGAAAGAAGCTGAAAAGAAATACCAGGACTGTAAAAAAGCCTGGGAAGAATTGCAGAAAAATCGGAAGACTAAAATTCTTGAAAAATATAAAGATAAGAAAGATAGGTAAGAAAACAAAAAAGGAGGTAAACAATGCCTGAATATTTATCGCCAGGTGTATATATCGAAGAGTTTGAGATGGGTGCCAGACCCATTGAAGGGGTCAGCACCAGCACTGCAGGATTTTTGGGTAAGACAGAGAGAGGACCGGTCTATCCAAAGCTTGTAACCGGTTTCGAGGACTTTAAGAAATGGTATGGAAGCTATCTCACAGATTCCTATACGGCGTACGGTGTGGAGGGATTCTTTTTGAATGGCGGCAAGCGATGTTATGTGGGCCGGGTTTTATCGGACGCAAATTCGGAAACAGCCCAGGGAACGGTTGGCGCTGTCATGACTATCCAGGCAATAGGACCTGGAGAGTGGGGGAATCGTATCGCGGTTAAGATAGGGAAAGGTACAATGTCGGGAAGCACCGCATCCGCTCCGTGGGACAAAGCAAAGCTCACTGTGATGTACTGGAAAGTGGCCCCACCCACCGACCCGCCGGTGGACCCCACCGATCTCAGTTTGATGAGAGACCCGGACCGAAGAGTTCCCGATATACTGGAAGTGTATGATAACCTATCACCGGACAACACCTCCAGCGACTTTTATGAGAAACGAATTAACGGGCTCTCCAGGCTTATAAGGGTAAAGCAAAATACCGTGGGTGGAATTCCTGCCCAGGAATTGGCATTTCTTAATAAAGTGGGAACCGGTATAAATGGAGCTGATGGAGATCCTATCGATTTGGAGGACTACAAGGGCAGGGAGATAACAGATTCTTTTTTCACGGTGGCCGAGGTTATACGGACCGGTTTAAAGGGATTTGAGGCCGTTGATGAGATTGCCATCCTTTGTGCACCGGATGAGAATAGTGTGGCGACTCTAAGCAATGAATTGATTTATCACTGCGAGGATTTAAAGGATCGCTTTGCTGTCCTTCAAGCGGCACAAACGAATACGGACCTCGGTGCACTGGAGCGTCCTGCGGATTCAAAGTATGCGGCCTTCTACACCCCATGGATCAAAATCCTTGACCCACTGACCAATACGTTGAAATTGATCCCGCCCGGTGGACATATCGCCGGTGTTTATGCGCGCAGCGACATCGAAAGGGGAGTCCATAAGGCACCTGCCAATGAAGTACTCAAAGGGGCAGTGGATTTGCAGTTGAAGATTCCCAAAGGAGTGCAAGATATCCTCAATCCCAAAGGAATCAACTGCATCCGCTATTTTCCCGGGCGAGGGATTCTCATCTGGGGGGCCAGGACGATCTCTAGTAACTCCCTGTGGAAATATATCAACGTTCGCCGCCTCTTTAATTTTATCGAAGAATCCATCGAAGAAGGTACCCAGTGGATGGTGTTCGAGCCCAATAACGAAAACCTGTGGGCGCGGGTGGTACAAACCATTACCCAGTTCCTTACCCGGGTATGGAGAGACGGGGCCCTGATGGGAACCACAGCAGAGCAGGCTTTCTTCGTTAAATGCGACCGGACCACCATGACCCAGGACGATATCGATAACGGCAGGCTTATCTGTCTCATCGGTATCGCACCGGTAAAACCGGCAGAATTCGTTATTTTCCGTATTGCCCAGTGGCAGGGCGGCTCGGAAGTCAGCGAAGAAAAGGAAGAGAAATAAAAGGAGGTAAACGATGGCAACAGCACAACGAAAAGACCCGTATCGCAACTTCAGGTTTTTAGTCGAGATCGATGGCGTTACCCAGGCCGGGTTCAGCGAATACACCATCCCGGACATTACCCAGGACCCGATCGAATACCGGGAAGGAAACGAACTCCCCACCGTAAGAAAACTACCGGGACTGGTCAAGTATGGCAACGTCAGCTTGAAATGGGGTATAACCGACTCGCTCGATCTCTACAATTGGCGCGCCCTGGTAGTGCAAGGTAAAATGGGCGAAGCCAGGCGCAATATGGCGGTGGTATTAATGGATGAAGAAGGAAACTCCGCGGCCCGCTGGGAATTTACCAATGCCTGGCCCAGCAAATACGACGCCCCGGATCTCAATGCCAAAGGCACCGACGTCGGCATCGAAACCTTGGAAATCGTCCATGAAGGCATGGTTAGAGCCAAATAGACCGGTTTTGTATTAATAAGAAGTTTTTGCAGGGGGGCCAGGCCCCGCGGCGCGGGGAGCCTATGAAGGTGCTTCAATGCGTTGATAAGGTTAGAGCCATGGAAAACATCCTTTCGTTAATAGGGTGCCCATGCCATGGGCTTTTTTCAAAAAGCGCCCCACCTGGCCGCCGGAGGCAAAATTAAGGAGGTAACCAATGGTACTGCAAACCGAATATGATTTTACTTTACCCAAAGGATATGTAGACAGCGACGGCAACCTTCATAAAAAGGGTATTATGCGCCTGGCCACGGCTGCCGATGAAATCCTGCCCATGAAAGACCCCAGGGTGCAAAATAACCCCGCTTATTTGAGCGTTATCCTGCTCTCCAGGGTTATCACCAAACTGGGAGAATTGCCGGACGTTACCCCGGGCACCATCGAAAAACTCTTTGTCGCCGACCTGACTTTTCTCCAGGAATTCTACAAGACCGTCAACGGCGACGGGAATATAATGATAAAGGTAAAGTGCCCCAAATGCGGAGAAAAATTCGAACAGGAGATGTCTGCCCCGGGGGAATAGAAGGCCACCCACTCGACCGGATTTACGAGGAGGTGGCCTTTATCGCCTACTACTTCCATTGGCAGCATGACGAAATAATGGCCATGCCCCATAAGGACAGGGAAAAATGGTGCGAAGAGATCGGCAAAATAAACAAAAAATTAAGCCGGGAAAACCCCGGCGCCAGGTCCCTCTAAAAGGTGGTACATAATAATAACCAGGGAGGTAAAAATATCATGGCAACTGGTGAACGAATCGACCCTTATTTAAGCACCCGCTACCAGGTGGAAATTACCGGCCTCATCGTGGCCGGCTTTTCCGAAGTATCCGGCCTGCAAACCGAAACCGAAACCGAAGATTACCGCGAAGGCGGCGTTAACGATCATGTCCATAAACTTCCCAAAATATCCAAACACTCCAATATCACCCTAAAAAGAGGCATAACCGATTCCGATGTGCTCTGGAAATGGTACCGGGATGTAGTGAACGGGAAAATCGAGCGCAAACTCGTCCGTATTATCCTCCTCGACAGCGAAGGCAATGAAAAACGGTACTGGCTGTGTAAAGAAGCCTACCCGGTCAAATGGACCGGCCCTAATTTCAGCGCCGCCACCGCAGCCGTGGCCATCGAAACCCTCGACCTGGCTCATCACGGCCTGGATAAAGGTTAAGGAGAGAACCGTGTTGATAGACCCCGGTTTTTTTGACTGGATAACCGTTAAATATCATATCGTCCAATCCGGACGACGACGGTACCCGCCCCTGACCCTCCTCATCATAAAACACCCAATCGCCCTGTCGCTCGCACTCCCCCTCGAAAAAATAACGACTCTTCAACCCCACACCCATTATCATTTAAATCAAAATCTCCTTTTCAATATAAACCTTATGGCCCGGGCAGCCGGGATATGGCCAATCCTTTTAAAAGAAACTCTAAAAATGCCGGGCACCCTGCCCGGTCTTCCCTTACCAAAAAAACAGTGGCCCCTGGGCCGCGGGGAAACCGTCGACATCCGAAAAGCAGTGGAATTTCTCCTCCATCCTCTTGAAACCTTCGCAAAGCAGTTCGCTTATCCCGGATCCTCGAACCCTTTAGTGGTTTCTTTCCTAGAAAGGCTGCAAAGGCATTTGCCATCCACTTCCCGTTTGGTATTCCCCAACCGGTGGGGAGATAGGGAAACCTTTAAAGCTGCCCGCCTCGAAGGCGAACCGGCGTTAGAGACCGGACCTGCGCCGGCACCCGGGAAACCGTTGCCCCCGGCCATTTTTCACTATTCGGAACGCACCTTTACCCGCTTTTATCCTTCGGAAAAAATCCCCGCAGCACCGGCTCAAACCCGGGAAAGTTTAAAAGAGAGAACAGCGGTGCCGGGATCTATTGCGGTTTTTAAACCCTCCGGCGGCGTCGCCAAATCCCTCACAAAGTTCCAGGCCCTCACCAGGTTCCAGGCGAAATCGCAGGAATTCCCGGGATTTTTATATTTTAGGGAAGCAGGGACATTGGCACCGGTGGTCCGGGAAGCCCGGGAAGGCCGGGAATTCATCGCCATGGGGCCGGGAAGGAAGCCGGGAAGTCCCGCTGCTCCTTACCCGGCATCCCAAAAATCCGCCCCGGCCTTGAATTACACCGACCCCCTGCAAAATGCCCTGGAAGGCATCAAACAAACCGTCGCCGGCGTCGAAAAAAAGGTAAAAGAAGAAATAACCGCCATCAGGAAATCATACCCGGAGGTATCCGCTGCCGCTGTACAGCAACAGGCCGTACCCCCCGGCATCACCGCCGATATCGACCGGCTCACCGACAGGGTATACCGGGTGCTGGAAAGAAAGATAAAAACCGAGAAAGAAAGGAGGGGATGGTAAATGGTCAACGATCAATTAAAAAAAGCCCATTTAAAGAGGAAAGATAATCCCGGTGTAGTCGTGCCCTTTTTATTCAACCCGGCCGAATTTACCATAGAAAAGGGAAACCAATTTGCCGAGGTCAATGTCCCCGGGCTGCCCTCTTCGATATTGCAATTTGTCAAGGGTAATTCGCGCACCATATCCATGGAATTGTTTTTCGACACCTATGAAAATAAAGATAACCGGGACGTACGGCAGTACACCGACAAAATCACCGGTTGGGATGCCGGCAGTATATACAGCCAGCTCTCCCCGGAGAAAAAAGGCTTGATGGACATCGATTCCGAGCTGCATGCCCCGCCTATTTGTATTTTCGAATGGGGAACTTTTACTTTCCAATGTGTGATCGAGAGGGTGTCCAAGAAGTTCACCATGTTCCTGGCGGACGGTACGCCGGTAAGGGCCACCCTCAGCGTTACGTTAAAAGAGTATGAAGAGGTAGACATCCAGATCCGCAATATCGATACTCACTCAGCCGATTTAACCAAGCGGTGGGAAGTGGTCCAGGGAGACAGCCTCTGGTCCATTGCGGCAAAGGAGTACGGGGACCCCGCCGATTGGAGGTTGGTGGCGGAAGCCAATGAAATAGATAACCCCCGCCTATTGAACCCGGGCACCGCGCTGGTAATCCCGGTAAAAGAGTAAAGGAGTAAGCAGATGCCGTTAACGGATATTGTCCAGGGAGTCGCGAATTTTTATGCACCCCGGTATGAAATCGAGATTGAAAACACCCGGATCACCGCCAACATGTCGAAGAATATCATCGACCTATCCATTGAAGAAAAGATAGATGAGGGCGCCAGCTTTACCTTGAAAGTAAACGACCAATATGACCGCGGCAAGGAAGAATTCAAATGGATGGACCATGAGCTATTCCAGGTGGGCAATACCATCACCATAAAAATCGGGTATGGGAGCACGCTTTTTTCCATGATAAAGGGCAATATTACGGGGTTGGAACCCAGTTTTTTTGGCGGCGAAGCCCCAACCCTTACGGTAAAAGGCCAGGACCTTTCTTACGATTATATGAAAAGGAAGTCGCCGGAAAGGACCTTTGTGAATATGGCCTACAGTGTTATCGCCGAGACCGTCGCCGGGGAAGCCGGGTTATTGATCGTGGCCGACAGCACGGCTCAATATGGTGCCCAGGTGCGCAAGGATAACAATGAAAGTTATTACTCCTTTCTCGGCAGGTTGGCCAGGGAAGTAGACCGTCAATTCAAGATGGACGGCCAGACTATATATTTTGTCCAACCCGGGGATGATGAAAGAGAAATATTGACCCTCCAATTGGGAAGGGACATCATCAGTTTCAATCCTAATTTGAGTACTTCGGGTTTGTATTCGGAGGTAGAGGTCAGGGGTCATAATCCCAGGGACCCCAGGACACCTATTGTGGGAAAGGCAACAGCCGGGAGTGAGCGCAGCCAGGAGAAAGGGAAGAAAACCGCGAGCCAGGCCGCCGGCGCGTGCAGTAAGCTCCCCAAAAAAGTCATCACCAATGTCATTGTCAATTCCGTCACCCATGCCAATGCCATTGCCCAGGCCGAACTAAATAAAGCCAGCGACACTTTTATCGAAGGGGAAGGCGAATGTATCGGTATCCCCCGGATCAGGACAGGCGTTAATATCCGCCTGGAAAAAATGGGGAAAAAGTTCAGCGGCAAGTATTATGTGAAGGGGACGACCCATACGATTAATACCGGCGGTTATAAAACCCGCTTTTCGGTAAAGAGGAATGCAATATGAGTATACTTGATTCATTGGGAGTAGACAACGGGAGTCCCGGGAAGGAAGCCGGGGTAGCAGCCGGTATTGTCACCAACAACCGGGACCCGGAGCAGTTGGGACGGGTGAAAATAAAATTCCCCTGGTTGTCGGACGACAACGAAACCGACTGGGTGCGGATTGCTTCGTTAATGGCCGGTGCTGACCGGGGCAGCGTTTTCTTGCCGGAAGTGGATGATGAGGTGTTGGTGGCCTTCGAGCATGGGGATATTAACTATCCCTTTGTCATCGGCGCGCTCTGGAACGGAACCGATAAACCCCCGGAAGGCAATACCGATGGGAAAAACAACATACGCAAAATCACTTCCAGGAGCGGTCATGAAATTATTTTTAACGACGACGATACGGCAAAGCAGGAGAAAATCGAAATTCATACCAATGCCGGCCATAAAATTGTCCTGGATGATTCGGCTGGCCGGGAAAAAATCGAGATCATCGATAAAACCGGCGGTAATAAGATGACCATCGATTCCGTGCAGAACTCTATCGATATTGAGAGTGCCGTGCAATTGAAAATCAAGGCCGTGACAGTGGAGATCGAGGGCACCGCGGAATTGACCTTGAAATCCAATGCCATAGTAACCATCCAGGGGTTACCGGTAAAGATCAATTAGGAAAATAGGAAGATGAGAACACAAATAAAGGAAGCTTTAATAAAAAAATTTTGCGGGGGTCCAGGGCGCCGCGGCGCGGGGTGCCTATTAAAATCTGTTGGGTATCGGAGTAATTTAATAAAAGCTTTTGTGGGGGGCCAGGGGGCGGTTTTCTCGAAAAGAAACCCCTGGTCGCCGAAGGCAAAAAAGGAGAATTAACATGCCGATGGCAGCGAGAGTAGGAGATATGACCGCTCATGGTACTCCTTTGTCGCCGGGGCCGGGCAGTGTCAATGTATTAATAGGAGGGCAGCCGGTGTGGCGGGTGGGCTCTGATTTTCATGCGTGCCCGCAGGTGATACCTTCTGTGCCGCCGGTGCCACATGTAGGGGGAATGGTGGTCATGGGCAGTACTACTGTGCTGATAAACAATCTCCCGGCAGCGCGTCAGGGGGATATGATCGTCGAGAGTGGGCCGCCCAATTCGATAGTCATGGGGTGTCCTACGGTTTTGATCGGGTAGAAGATGATGAAGATGAGACTACTGCAGAAGGAAATTTTAATAAAAAGTTTTTGCGGGGAGGTCCAGGAGGGGCAGTTTTTTCAAAAAGCGCCCCTCCTGGCCGCCGGAGGCAAACAATGGCAAAGGAATTTTT
>Ga0316628_100002557_pt1 | contig 13565 bp, 12 predicted proteins | sample OWC_Aug_M2_C1_D5_FD_207648 | JGI IMG/M metagenome (GOLD analysis project Ga0316628, IMG submission 207648) | Wetland soil microbial communities from Old Woman Creek delta, Ohio, United States - OWC_Aug_M2_C1_D5_C | ecosystem: Environmental > Terrestrial > Soil > Wetlands | place: USA: Ohio... | reverse complement strand
TGGCTGATCGCCAGAGCTTCTGTACGATTTGGCAGGAAGACGTCTGTGAGGCACAGGAGCTCGTTGACGCCGGCCCATTGCTCCGATGGGTCGAAGTTCGTGTCCAGGGAGGTGCTTAGGCCCAAGCTGCGTGCGCGCTCGAATACGGACGGCAGACCGGCCTGCAGATTTGCCTGCAGGAAGTAGGATGCCACGTGCAAGTGCCGCGCCTGCCGGAGGAGCGCGTCCGGGATGTCCGAGGCCTGAAGTGCGGGGATCAGGCCCGGGTAGGTCAGGATGGCGCGATCGGAGCCCCGGTTGAGGATCACGCTGAGACCCGTTGATCCCGCGGCGCGGACGACCACGTTGGCTGTATCCACCCCGCGCTTCTGCATTTCGTCGAGCATGAAGTGACCGAAGACATCGTCGCCGCACACGCCCAGAAATGCGACCTTCAGCCCGAGCCGGGCTGCACCGCAGGCGAAGATGGCGGACGACGAGCCGATGGTGAGAGTGGCTTGCTCCACCAGCTTCTCGACCTGAGCAAACTGTGGCGTGATATCTCCCGTGAGGATCAGGTCGGGATTGATCTCGCCTGTAACGAGAACATCAAACATCGTTGGTGTTTTCCAAACCGAGGAAAGAGGGGCATGGGACTGCCATGCCCCTCGCCGCATCGATTTCTCTATCTCTCGTCTGCGCCGATGTCAACGGCTCCGCCGCTGATGCGAGGATCGCCGTCGATGTCAACGGTGCCCATCTGATTACTGGTGAGATTCTCGCCGGCATCGATGGCCGGTGAGCCGGAGTTGAGATGCAGGTCGCCCGCCGCTGCGTCGACAAGCAGCGGGTCGATGCCGATCAGACCGGTCAAGTCGTTGCCTGAGCCGCCCTGATAGGCCGCAAAGGTGCTGTAAGTGACCCCCTTCCAGATCCAGGTGCCGTCCGAGCCGCCGCCGGCTGCGAAGTACAGGTTGCGATCCACGACGTTGCCAGTCATCACCGGGCTCCAGCTCTCGATGTACCTCCTGTAGCTGTTGGCAAAGATCAGGTTGTTCTTCACGATGTTGTTGCGTGTGTCGTACTGGACGTACAGCTCCGCGCCCCAATCTCCCTGCGTGAAGTTGTTGTAGAGGGTATTGTTGACGATCACGCAGTTCTCGGTGCTGCCGCGTTTTGTGTCGTATCCGCCGAAGGCGATCCCGGCCTGGGTGTTGTTATACAGGAAGTTGTTGCGCAGCGTGATGTAGCTGGTGTTCTTTCCGCTATGCTCGCTGGCCAGCTCGATGCCCAGGTTGGTGTCGTGAACGATGTTGCGCTCGATCAGGATGTCCGTGCCGCCATCCACGTAGATTCCATCGGCGCTGCGCTCATTCCCGTAGGCGGGGTTCCCGTACGAATTGATGTTGTAGACCAGATTGCCCACCGCGATTCCATCGCGGGCGCGGTCCACCGCCGGATTCGGGTTTTCTCCCTCGAAGCCGATGAAATCGATGCCGATGTTGTCATTGTCATGGACGATGTTGTTCGAGACCGTGAACTTCTCCACGTTGCCATTCAACACCAGCGACTCGCTCCAACCGAACTTGCCGTTGTATACCTCGTTGCCGTCGATGAGCAAGTCATGGATCGAGGCGTTCGGATCGCGCCCGTAGACGGCGATGCCGTGCGCCCCGCAGCGACGGCAGCTGTTCTCGATATCGTGCACCTTGTTGTTGCGGATCTCGATGAACGCACCGTTGCCGCGCACCGAAATGCCCTGGGGGAAGGCAGATGAGACACCGCCAGCTTTGAGGTTCCGAACCTCGAAGCCGATCACTTTGACGTACTGGCGGTTCACGATGTTGATGACCCCGATCTCCCCGCTGATGGGCAAGCCGGTGGCGTCGATGATCGGGGCGTCGTCCGCATAGTTCTGCAGCGTTATGTAGCCGCTGCCTGCGGACCCGGAATTCGTAAATGTGACGAACTCGTTGTACACGCCGGCCATGACGTTGACCGTGCTACCCGGGCCGACGCGGTCCATGGCGTACTGGATATGCTGCCAGGGCGCGGCCAGCGTGCCGGGGTTGGCATCGCTGCCACCCGTTGAGACGTAGTAGCTGCCAGGTGGGAGTGGAGGCATCGCGGTTGGGGTGAAGGTAGGAGTGGCCTTGGGCTTGGGCGCGGCTTCAGCGCCCGTCAGGCTCAACATGAACATGCCGCCGAACAACGCAGCAACGATAAGGACGCCGCAAAAGACTCTTTTGCGCTGGATCATGTGGACCTCCGCTTAGGATCGATTGCCGCCTCCATGACACCGCCATACGGCGTGCCCGACAGGGACGTGGAAGCGGACGGAACGCACCCCGCCACGCGCAGACGAGAGCCTTAGTCAGTGGGCCACACCTCCTTCCGCCATCACACCTTGTGTGTCTTGAATTGGGGCAGGTAGTCCTTGTGCTGTTGGAACAGCTCGTTGGTCATCTGCCGGATCTCCGCCAGGGACAGGACCGAGGCGGTGAGCGGGTCATGGCAGATGGCGCGATAGATCGTCGTTGGGTCTCCGGCGATGGAGCCTGCAATGCTCATCTCTTCGATGCCGCTCGAAAGCTGCGTGAGCAAGGCGCACTCCGGCGGCAGCGCGCCCACATGGATCGGATGGAAGCCGGCCCGGTCGACGACCACGGGGACCTCTACGCAGGCGTCCTCCGGCAAGTTGGTGATGAGGTGCACGTTACGCACATTGCCGTTGAACTTGAACATCCCGCCGCCCCGCAGCGCATTGATGATGTAGGCCGCGTACTCCTGACCTCGCTCAAGGTCCTCCGGCTGCAGCGGCTGCGCCAGCCGCTCCTCGACCTGCTGCTTCCAGGTCGCCTCGTTGTGCTGATACTCCTTGAGGATGTACGCGTATTCGCCAGGGTTCCAGCCTGTTCCGTGCATGCAGTACTTCTCGATCAGCTCCGGGCGCTTGCGGAACCACCAGTTGTATTCGGAGTTGTGCCCGCTCGACTCCGTCACGTAGTACCCGAGTGCCAGGAACATCTCGTTGCGGACGATCTCTTCGTTGTAGACCTCGGGCCGCTCGGTGACCGCCTTGCGGATCAGCGGGTAGGCATCCTCGCCATTGCACTTGTACTCGAGATACCATGCCTGGTGGTTGATTCCCGCGCACAGGTAATCGATGGCGCTGAACGGCGCTCCGATCCATTCGGCCAGCATCATGGCTGTGCCCTGCACAGAATGGCACAGGCCGGTCACCGGCAGGAAGGTCTGCCTCTGCAGCGCGCTGCACAACATGGCCATCGGGTTAGTGTAGTTGAGCAGCACGGCGCCTGGACAAACCTTCTCCATGTCCCGCACGATGTCCAGCATGGGGTTGATCGTGCGCAGGAACCGGAAGATGCCGGAGGGGCCGCGCGTATCGCCCACACTGACATCCACGCCATATTTCTTGGGGATCTCAATATCGTGACGCCAGACCTCGGTGCTGCCGGCCAGGATGGTGGTCAGCACAACGTCGGCGCCGCGCAGAGCCTGCACCCGATCCAGGCTGGCCTCCACTCTGGCAGGATGATGCCCCGCGGCGACCAGCCGCTCCACCCCCTTCTTCGCCCACGCCAGCCGCTCGGCGTCGATGTCCATGAGCGAAATGGTCGCGTCCTGCAACAGAGGAAATGTCAGGATATCGCGGACCAGCTCATGCGTGAACCCGAGGCTTCCGGCACCGATGAAGGTGATCTTGGTCATGCATCTCTCCTGTTGTGCTGTTATCGTTTGACGCCGCTCAGTGCAATACCTTCGATAAACTGCTTCTGGGCAAGGAAGAAGACGATCAGCAGCGGCAGAATGCTGATCAGTGCGCCCGCCATCAGTACGGTGAACTTGCCGCCGTGTGTCATTTGCGTCTGGAAGAAAGCCAGCCCAACGGTCAGCATCGTGTTCGGCACCGACGGCATGTAGACAAGGGGGTGGAGCAGGTCATTCCAGGCGCCCTGGAAGGTGAAGATCGCCAGCGCAGCCAGCGCGGGCTTCGCCAGCGGCATATAGATCTTCAAAAAGATCTCCGGCAGCGAGGCGCCGTCCACACGGGCGGCATCCACGAGATCACGCGGGATGGTCAGGAAATACTGGCGGAGCAGGAAGGTGCCGAAAGCGCCTCCCCAGAACGCCGGCAGCCAGAGCGGAACGCTCGTCCCGATCAGGCGCAGATACTTGAAGATGATGAAATTGGGGATGAGCGTCACCTGCGGCGGGATGAGCATGGTCAGCAGCAGCCCCGTGAAGAGCACATCGCGCCCCTTGAACCGGACCACCGCAAAGCAGAAAGCCGCCATGGCGCAGGTGATCACCTGGCCCACGGTAATGAGGATGGAGATATAAGTGCTGTTCCAGAAGAGCAGTGGAAAGTTGATATCGACGCCGAACAGCTCCCGGAAGTTGTCGAGCGTGAATGTCGGGGGGATGAGAGTCTTGGTGAACTGGTCTCCCGGCAACTTAAAGGAGGTCGACACCATCCATAGGAAGGGGCCGACCATCAACACCATGCCAAGCAGGAGCAGGGTGTAGCAGGCGATGTCGAGCAGGAGCTTCTGTCTCGTCTTGGACATGGTCGCCCTCATTCGTACACGACATAGCGGCGTTCCAGCCAGAAATAGAACGCCATCAGCGCGGCCACGATCACGGTCAGCTCAATCGCCTGGGCGCTGGCGCCGCCGTAGTTGAAGAAATACCAGGCATTGCGATAGATGGAGAACACAACCACGGGCACGGAGCTGTCGCCCTGCCCGCGGCGTGTCAGCATGTAGATGTAGTCGTAGGCTTGGAACGCATTGATGGTCGAGATCAAGGTCTGGAAGAAGATGCTGGGCGTGACCAGTGGAATGGTGATGCGGAAGAACTGCTGCACGCCATTGGCGCCGTCCATGTCGGCCGCCTCGTAGTACTCGCGCGGGATGGCTGTCAAGCCCGCCAGGAAGATGATCATCCCTTCGCCGATCGCTCCCCAGATGTTGACGATCACGACGGCGATCATGGCCTTATCGGTGCACAGCCAGCAAACCGGCGGGAGGCCCAGTCGCTCAAGGATGAAATTCAGGATGCCCGTGTCCTTGCCATAGATCATGTTCCAGACAAGCGCCGTGGCAACCGCCGAAGTGACGGCGGGCAGGAAGTACGCCGTCCGGAATATGCCGACGCCGCGTATCTTGCGATTCATCAACACGGCCACCAGGAGAGAAATGATGACCACGCCCGGCACATACATCGCGGTGAACTTGACCGTGTTGGTCAGCGACAGCAGGACCTTCTGGTCCTTGAGCAGGTTGACGTAGTTGATCGTTCCGGCCCAGCTCGGTGGCGTCAGCAGGTCCCAATTGGTGAAGCTCAGGAGCAGCGTGGCAAGGACGGAGCCGAGCGCACCGAAGAGCAGCCCGAACACGGTCGGCGTCAGCAGGGCCCAGAGCCAGAATTTCTCCCGGCCCATCGGCCTGAGGCCAAATTCCATGAATGCTCCTGTCTTCCAGGCATCACCCCGCCCCGACGAGCGGAGCGGGGTGACGATGCATGGAAAGTTACTTGTTCTTCGCGAGGACCTCGTCGGCCGCCGGGACCACGCTGTCCAGCGTGGGACCGAGCTCGGCTTCGCCGGTCCAGACGCCAGCCATGCCGTCGCCGATCGCGCTCGCCCACTCATCATATCCCTTGAAGACGGGCTTCATATGGGCGAAGGCCAGAGAATCCAGGAAGACCTTCTGGTCGATAGCGGTAGCCTGCTTCAGGAACGCGTCACTCTCTGCAACCGACTTCAGCACCGGGCAGGCAAAGCCCAGCTGGGCAAGGCGTGTCTGCGCCGGCTCGCTCACGACGTACTTGAGGAACTCAAAGGCTGCGTCCGGGTTCTTCGAAGCCTTTCCGACCACGAAACCCGCGCTGTTGACGCTGGTCGCCTGGCCTGCGGGACCCTTCGGCATCGGGGCAATGTCCCATTTGAATTTGGCTTCAGCATATCCGGGCACGGCCCAGTGCCCGATGGTCGTCATGGCGGCCGCGCCTGCCAGGAACGGATCCCCGCCGTATTCCCCTGCGACCGTGGAGGTGGGCCACGACTGGTCGACGAACATCATGTCGTGGAACAGCTGCCAGGCCTCGCGCGCTTTGGGCTCGCCCATGAGCGTCTTCGAGTGATCGGCGCTGATCACATCGCCGCCGTATGCCCAGATGGCCTCACTCCAGATCAGCTCCATGTCCCACAGATCGGAGTAGAAGCCATATTGTGAGGTCTTGCCGTCAGCCCCGGTCTTGGTGAGTGACTTGGAGGCCGTGCGCAGGTCATCGTACGTCCAATCGGCCGTGGGATAGGCCACACCGGCGGCATCGAACATGTCCTTGTTGTAGAACAGCACGATGGTCTGGAAATCACGCGGCAGGCCGTACATGCCGTCCGCGGTCTTGTAAGCCTCCAGGGTCTGGGGGTACACGCCGCTGAGCATGTCGGGATTCTTGTCGAGGTAGGGCTGCAGGTTGAGCAGCACGCCGCGGCTCTGGTAGTCCAGGTAGAGCGGCGCGTCCATGGCGAACACATCCGGAGGCGTTCCCGCCGACAGGAGCGTCTTCAGCTTCGTCCAGTAGGAATCCCAATCGGAGACCTCCACCTTCACGGTGATATTGGGATTGGCCTTGTGAAAGTCGGCCACGATCTGGTTCCAGACATCCAACTCGGCCGGATCGCCCCACATTGCCATGCTGATCTCCACGGGTCCCGTGCTGGCGGCGGGCGCCGGGGCGCCTCCGCAGGCGGCGAGCACCAGGCTCGCGACCACAAGGACGACAAACAAGAACTTCTTCATGCTTCTCTCCTTTCTAGACATCCAGTTTGACCACTGCCGTCAGGTTGTTGGGACGGTCAGGGTTAAGACCCTTCGCCAGAGAACGATAGAAGGCTGCCAGTTGGAGAACCGGCAGGTACAAGACCCCCCGTACGCTCTCCGGCACGTTGGACATGAGGTTCACCATCGCGTCAGACTCCCCCAGACTCAACACCTGTGCACCAAGCGCTTCCATGTCTCGAAGGACTTTGGCCTCCTGCTTCCCATTTGCGTCGGACAATAGGCCGACGACAAGCGCACTTCTGTTGACCATGCTCATGGGCCCGTGGCGGAATTCCAGGAAGGCGAACGGCTCGCTGTGCGTCAGCGTCATCTCCTTCATCTTGAGGTTCAGCTCGCACGCCAGGCCATAGCGAATGCCCGAGCCGAGGAAATAGAACCGATCCAGGCTGAGCTTTTCCCCGATCTCCTGCGCAAGCGCCTCATACCTGGATATCAGGCGCTGCCCGGCATCCGGCAGTTCTTTCATGGCAGACAGCAAGTGATCCTGCCCAGCCATGCGCGCACACAGGGCGACGGCCGCCACGTACATGGAGGCGAAGGAGCGGGTCTGTGCAACGGATTCTTCCTGCCCGCTCTCGATGACCAGGCTCAGGTCTGCCAGCCGGGAGAGCGCCTCGTCGTAGTTGCCGATCGCCAATACCTCGCCCCCATAGTTCGATTTGAAGGTGGAAACCGCCTGCAGCGTTTCGGTGGTGGTGCCCGAGCGGCTCACCGCGATCAGCAAGGTCCGGCCCGCGGTGAGAACCGTGCGGGGATTCAGCCACAGTTCGCTGCCGGCAACGCCGCGCGCCGGCCGCCCGGTCAACTGCTGGTACAGGGCGGCTGCCGCCAGGGATAGGTAGTAGGTTGAGCCGCAGCCGGTGAAGATCACCTGGTCGTGGTCTTCGGGCTTGGGCAGGGACAAGCAAGACGACAACCGCAGCGCCTCAGCCCACGCCTGGGTTTGCGACTTGATCTCATCATACGTGCAGTAGGTCGGCATGGTGTTCTCTGCAATCAATGGTTCATTTCGAACTTCAGCAATCTGGCGGCGTTTTCGTGATAGATCTTCCTCAACACCTCGCCCGGCAGGTACAGGCCGTGCACGTACCAGCGCCCCTGGGCCGGTACCTCGGTGGTGTTGTAGTTGAAGTACTCGTCGTCCGTTTCGAGGAAGCGATAGTAGATGCGGTATTCCCGCGGGTCGGGCCCCATGTCGGAGCCGAACAGGACGCGGTCCTGGTATTGGATCAGGAACTTGCGCGCTGTATACGGCTGCCTGCCCAGCTCGCCTATGCGCGCCGATATATCGATAAAGTAGTTGGGGCACTCGTCGAGCATCCGGCTCACCCACGGCAGGTTTTCTGCGTAGCAGCCCACGTGGGCCCCGATGAAGGTTGTGCTCGGATGCCGCCTGACCACGTTGAAAAGGCCCCCAAGGATGTGCATGAAGGGCGGGAAAGGCGGGCTGGTGAATGCCCAATCGGGGTGGTCGCCCAATTCCTCCCAGCGCTCGTTCGTTTCGTCGATGGGCTCGAAGAAAGCCACGGGGTCTGCGATGTGGATCAGGACGGGCAGGCCAAGCTCGCCGGCAGCCAGCCAGAGGGGGCTGAGGCGCGGGTCGTCCACATCCACCAGCTGGCCCTGCTCGTCGCGCACGTGCAGTCCAAACGACTTCCAGACCTTGAGGCCTTCTGCGCCACGCTGCTTCTGCAGCTCCAGGCGTTCCGCTGCCCAGAGCGGGAAAGCGTCCCCAAGCTCGGTCCAGCGATCCCACTCCACACCCCCGAAGATACGAAATCGTTCGGGCGCCTTCGCCTTGAAGATCTCCAGGTGATGGTTCAAGACGTTTTCGCCCCAGCCGCCGTCCAGGTCCACATAGTGCTGCACCCCGCCCTCGTCCAGCAGGTCAAGCAGCTCGGCCAGGGGTTTTCGATCCCATCCGCCGCCGAATGCCTCCCCGAGGTGGTTATGTGCGTCGATCACGGGAAACATCGGTCTGTCCACCGATGTGGCCCGGGTGACGAGCTGCGACTTCGGATGGTATTTCTGCAGCAACATGCTGACGCACTGGCTCCTTCCGCTGTACGGAATCAACGCCAATCGCCGTCACGCAACGATAATGGTTATCCCTTGCCTCTTGGCTGCCTGTAAGAATTTCTTGTCTGCCTGGGAGTCGGTAATAAGTGTGTGAACGCTCTTTAGAGGGGCAAGCAGCGCAGTGGCCACCCGGTTGATCTTGGTATGGTCGGCCACGATGATGACCTCGCGCCCGATCTTCAGGATCGCCCGGTCGGTCAGAGTCTCCTGCAAGTAGTCGTTAGTGAGCCCGTGCTCAAGGCTTAGCCCCCGCGTACCCATGATGACCTTGTCGGCCCGAACCTCGGCGAGGGCCTGTTCGGTAATGTGCCCAATGAACGACAGCTCGCTGTCGCGCAGCATGCCGCCCAAAGAGATCACGGTGATACCCTTCTCTCCGGCCAGCATATTGAGCACCGGCAGGGAGTTGGTGATGACCGTCAGGGCACTGCGGCCGCGCAAGTTGCGCGCCACTTCCACTGCCGTGGTGCCGGAGCCGATAAAGACGGTGTCCTTGTCCGCAATGCGTTCTGCCGCGGCTCGCCCGATGTGCGCTTTCTCGTCTGGTTCCTCGGATGCGCGCTCGAGGATGGGCAGCTCGGGCGGCGCCTGGTCGATGGCGACCACGCCCCCGTGAACCCGCTGCACCTTGCCCAGGGAGGCCAGCGACCCGAGGTCCCGCCGGGCAGTGGCTTCACTGATGGAGAACTGCCTGACGATCTCCGCCACGCTCAGGCGTCCCTGCCTGGTCAGCATGGAAAGGATCAGTTTCTGGCGCTCGGGGGTGGGGATGAAATCGCTCATAATCGTTCGAAATTCGCTCACAAACAATCATAGCACCTTTCGGGCAAAGTTCAATAGGCAAATTGCCGAACCAATAGATCGGCCTGCGAATGCCTCAACGAGCCCGCCTTCGCGCGGCCCGGGTCCCCCATTTCCCCGTGATACACTAACTCGGCGAGCGAGGCGAACGCTTACGCTCCTGAGGCGCACAATGTCGAATACTGATTCGTACAACCTGGCCCGTTTTGTTAGCGCCCAGGAGCGCGTATACGAGACGGTGGTGTCAGAATTGCGGAGCGGCTCCAAGCGCAGTCACTGGATGTGGTTCATCTTCCCGCAGATCGAAGGGTTGGGCGAGAGCCCAACTTCCCGGTATTACGCCATCAAGGATGCCGAGGAAGCCCGGCAGTATCTCCGGCACCCCGTTCTTGGACTGCGCCTATTGGAGTGCGCCGGCATCTTGCTGGCTCTCGAAGGAAGATCGGCCTCTCAGATCTTCGGATTTCCCGACGATATGAAGCTTAAGTCATGCATGACGCTGTTTGACAGCGTGGGGGATTCGGATCCGGTGTTCCTCCGCGTGCTGGACAAGTACTTCGACGGCAAACGCGACCAGAGAACGTTGGACCTGCTGGCTGGCAAGACGCCGTGAAGATCGGCGGCGGCGCAGGGAAGTCCTGGTGCGCCGACCGCGTCCCTCCAAGTGTGGCAACGCGGGATTCGTTGAAAGGGATGTGCCCCTGATCACTCTGCGCCATTGGCGCGCGGCATAGTTTTGCAGGTGACGGACAGGAGTATGAAGCAGATTCGTGAAATCCTACAGAAGTACAGCCATGAGACCTTCTCGTCACTGTACATTCGCAATTATCGCCTCTATTATCTCGGTCAGATGATCTCCACGTCCGGCACCTTTATGCAGTCGGTGGCCCAGGCGTGGCTGGTGCTCCAACTCACGCACTCTGGCACGGCATTGGGAATCACCAGTGCGCTGCAGTATGTCCCCATACTGGTACTGGGTCCCTATGGGGGCGTGATCGCCGACCGCTTTCCGAAGCGTCAGATCCTGTATATTACTCAATCCATATCAGGGGTTCTGGCGCTGATCCTCGGTGTGCTGACGGCGACCGGTCTCGTCAGGGTTTGGATGGTCTACATCCTGGCCTTCTGCCTGGGCCTGGTCACGATCTTCGATAACCCCGCCCGCCAGACGTTCTACATTGAGTTGGTGGGCCCTGACAACCTCAGGAACGCCGTCACGCTATATTCGACCCTGGTCAACCTGGCGCGCATCATCGGCCCGGCAGTGGCGGCGGGTCTGATCGCCGGTCTCGGGTTGGCGCCCTGCTTCATCGTCAACGGATTCTCGTATGGCGCCGTAGTCATCATGCTCGCCATGATGCGCTCCGAGGAGCTGCTCGTTACCCCACCGGAGCCGCGCGGCAAAGGCCAGCTCGTGGAGGGCTTCAAGTACGTGCTGTCCTCGCCCATTCTCGGGCCCGTTTTGCTGGTGATGGCGATCATCGGCACGCTGACGTTCGAATTCCAGGTCAGCCTGCCGTTGATCGCACAGTTCACGTTCAAGGGGGATGCCAGCAGCTACGCCTTCCTGACCGGCTCCATGGGCTTCGGAGCGGCGGTCGGAGGCATCTTCTTTGCCAGCCGCAAGGGCATCACGCCCAGCAAGGTTGTCACCGCCGCGCTGCTCTTCGGTGTGATGGTGCTCGCGGCAGCCTTCATGCCGACGCTGCTGCTCTCGGGCATAGCCCTGGTCGCGGTCGGGATCGCATCCATCAACTTCTCATCGCTGGGTAACAGCATCCTGCAGCTGGAGAGTTCGCCGCGGATGCGCGGCCGCGTGATGTCGTTCTGGTCGGTCGCCTTCCTGGGGACCACCACCTTCGGCGGTCCCATTGTGGGCTGGTTCGCCCAGACAGTCGGAGCGCGCTGGGGGCTGGCACTCGGAGGTTTTGCCGGTCTGGGCGCCGCTGCTCTCGGCGCCATTACACTCCGCAATATGCAGCCCGGCCCATCATCCGCGTCCGAAGCTCACAAGTCCGGTTCAAGGCGGGTGCCGCCACCCAAGGTCTGAAGCAGCTGCGATTCCTGCTTGGATACAGGCGGAGGATCAGCGTTCTGGTTTCCTGCCGCTCACGAAGGCCAGGAAGCCGGAGCGCGTCGGGCCGGCGCTGACGTCCGCAAAACCGGCCTCTTTCAGCATCGGCGGCAGATTCCAGGCGCTGGTCTGCATCATGTTTGGACCAACCAGCGCGGACACGATATGGCTGAGGAAGTGATTGGTGGGCTGCACGAAGTCTGCGATGAGCACGCGGCCGCCCGGCTTCAGCACACGCAGCATCTCTGCGAACGCGGCGCGTTTCAGATCGTCCGGCAAATGGTGCATCGCCAGGCGACTGATGACCACATCGAACGTCGCATCGGGGAAAGCCAGCTTTTCTGCCAGGCCCACGTCGAACACCACCGCGTTGCCTGATTGCGCTGCTTTCTTGCGGGCTGCCGCGATCATCTCGGGCGAGGCGTCGATGCCGTGGACTCGTCCGCCAGGGCCCACATAGGTCTCTGCAGTCAGGGTCAGGTTTCCCGTGCCGCAGGCCACGTCGAGCACGCTTTCGCCCGGTCCGATGCTTGCCAGCTCGACGACCATTCTGCTATTCCGGGCATTTGCGCCCATACCCATCAGCCTGGTAAAGATGTCGTATTCGCCTGCCCAATGCAGAGTCCTGCCAGTTGTCTCCGGTCCCTGCCCGGTCCTGGGTTCATTTCGCATTCTATGCATGGTGTTCTACCTTTCCTGTGGAAGAGGAGTGAAGCCGGCGACCTGCCTCGGCCAGGTAAGTGAACGCGTCCCGGACGACCTGGCGCTGGTGTAGTGGCAAGGCGGTCATCAGATCAGCCAGGAAACGGTTGGAGGTCACGCCCTGGTGGATCAGCTTGAGGCCCTTGGCGGTCAGGCGCAGCTTCTTGATCCGGCGGTTCCGGGGATCCTCGGTGCGTTGCACAAGGCCCTGCCGCACGAGCCGCTCGACCAGCTGGCTGGCTGCCGCGGGGCTCGCCTCGCTGAGCGCGCCGATATCCGAGACCTGGCACTCGCCTGCGTGGAAGACGTGCAGCAGGGCATGGATCTGCGGCCCGGACAGCCCGGCCTGGTGCGCGAAGTGCATGAAGTCCTGGATGACATGCGCCAGGACGTATTCGAGACCGGCGTGTGCATGGAGGCTGTTCACGTAGTTTATGTTCCCTTTATAGTTAACTATGAATTAAGTGTACAACATGCTGCGGTCTGCGTCAAGGTGCCCGCGACCTGCCAGGCGCACGATGGAACTGTGCCGGCGTGCGGGGCCAACCGTCCTTCCGGCCTCCCCTGCTGGTATCTCTTCTGATCATGATAAACTATCTGCCTGCGCAGCACGGACGCCCGGGTCCTTATCAATATTGCCGGATGACTAGGTGACGTTCTGCGTGCGAGTTGGGGGGCAAGCTCTGTCGACTTTACCGTTAGGCGCGCTCTGGAGCAGCAAACATGTCTTCCAACCCATTTACATTCCACAAGGCCATCCGGGACTTTGAATCCGCGCGGCAGCGCGCCGCGCTGCAGGAGATCCTTGCGCGCTTGACGGGGAAATCCAGCCAGCTCTTATCGTACGATGATGTAGCTGAAAAGCTCAAATTGCGCGTTCGCAGCGACCGCGGACTGCAGCAGGTCCCGCTGGACGCCATCGTGGGAAGCGTGGGGCGGTACACCGAGTTCACCCGCACGTTCCTGCCTCGCCGGATGGGTGACCAGGAACGCTGGGCGCGTGTCAAAGCGGCCATGGAAGACGGCGCCGGCATGTCGCCGATCGAACTCTACAAGGT
>Ga0316628_100002556_pt1 | contig 13569 bp, 7 predicted proteins | sample OWC_Aug_M2_C1_D5_FD_207648 | JGI IMG/M metagenome (GOLD analysis project Ga0316628, IMG submission 207648) | Wetland soil microbial communities from Old Woman Creek delta, Ohio, United States - OWC_Aug_M2_C1_D5_C | ecosystem: Environmental > Terrestrial > Soil > Wetlands | place: USA: Ohio... | reverse complement strand
CTTCGCCAGCCTCATCGCCGCGCTCGCGCCGATCTTCCCGCTCGACGCGCGCGACCGCGTGCTCTCGGTGCTGCCCCTGCACCACACCTTCGAGTTCTCGTGCGGGCTCCTGCTCCCGTTCTCGCGAGGCGCGCGTGTGCAGTACGTCTCCGAGATGAGCGGCGATCGCTTCACCCACGCGCTCAAGGCCGGCCGCGCCACGGCGATGGTCGGCGTCCCGGCGCTCTGGCAGCTGCTCGAGCGCCGCGTGCGCGCGCAGGTCGACGAGCGCGGGCCGGTGGTCAAGGCGCTGTTCGATTTCGCCTCCGACGCGAACCGCAAGCTCGGGCGCGCCGTCGGCGTGGAGGCGGGCAAGCTGCTGTTCTCGCCGATCCACGACGCGCTCGGCGGCTCGCTGCGCCTGCTCATCTCGGGCGGCGCCGCGCTGCCCAAGGAGACGCAGGAGCTCTTCCTCGGCCTGGGCCTGCCGCTCGCCGAGGGCTACGGCCTGACCGAGGCCGCGCCGGTGCTCACCGCGTCGCGCCCGTCGCCGAAGACTCGCTCCGGCCACGTCGGCAAGCCCATTCCCGGCGTCGAGATCCGCATCGCGGACCCGGACGAAGCCGGCGTGGGCGAGGTGTGGGCGCGCGGCCCGAACGTGATGCAGGGCTACACCGACGCGGAGGCGACCGGGGCCGTGCTCACCGACGACGGCTGGCTGAAGACGGGCGACCTCGGCAAGCTCGACAAGCGCGGGCAGCTCGAGATCGTCGGCCGCATCAAGGACGTCATCGTCACGACGACGGGCGAGAACGTCTACCCGGACGACGTCGAGCGCGCTCTGGGCGACGTCCCCGGCGTGGCCGAGCTCGTCATCGTCGGCATCGCCTCCCCGAAGGGCGGCGAGCGCGTCGCGTGCCTCGCCGTCCCCCAGCGCGACTCCCTCCTGCCCCCCGCGGACGCGCAGCGCGCCGAGGCCGGGTCGCCGCTTCCCCGGACGAGCGAGAACGATCGCGCGATGAGGGCGCTGCGCGAGGCGATCGCCGCGCTGCCCTACCACCAGCAGCCGGCCGTGATTCACTTGTATGATGCACCCTTGCCGCGCACGGCCACGCGCAAGGTCAAGCGCAAGGAGGTCCAGGGCATCCTCGAGCGCCTCGTGCTCGCCACGACCACCCCGGACGACGAGTCCGCGGAGCTCGGACCGGTTCGGGTCGCCGTCGCCGCGGTGAGCGGCCAGCCCGCGCGCGAGATCACGAGCCACACGACGCTGCAAGGCGATCTCGGCTTCGACTCGCTCATGCTCACCGAGCTGCTCGACGCCCTCGAGGCGCGCGGCCGCGTCCTCGATCCGCAGCAGCTGCAGGCGTGCCGCAGCGTCGAGGACGTCCAGCGCCTCTACGACGCCGCGCACACGAAGTTCACGCGCCACGCCAAGAGCTCGCCGCGGCGGATCGAGGGCCGCGAGGAAGAGGAGCCGCTCAAGCTGCCGCCTCAGCTCCAGCAGGCCGCCAAGGGCCTCATCGGCAAGCTCCAGGACACCTTCTACGGCCAGGTGATGAAGCCCAAGGTCACGGGCCGCGCCTTCATCCCGTACAACCGCAACGTCATCGTCATCGCCAACCACACGAGCCACCTCGACATGGGCTTCGTGCGCCACGCCCTCGGCACCTACGGCGAGGACATCGTCTCGCTCGCCGCCCAGGACTACTTCTTCGATCAGGGCATCAAGCGTACGTTCTTCGAGAACTTCACCAACCTGAAGGCGATCGACCGCAAGAGCGGCGTGCGCCAGAGCCTGCGCCAGGCCAGCGAGGTCATCGGCCAGGGCAAGACCGTGCTCATCTTCCCCGAGGGGACGCGCAGCACGACGGGCGACGTGCAGGAGTTCAAGCCGATGGTCGGCCACCTCGCGCTCGCGCACGGCGTCGACATCCTCCCCCTCTATCTCGGCGGGACGTTCGAGGCGATGCCGCGCGGCGCCGCCGTACCGACGCGCCGCGAGATCTCGGCGCGCATCGGCCCGCCGCTGCGCATCGCGGATCTGCGCAGGCTCACGGCCGGCAAGACGCCGAGCGAGGCGGCGCGCGAGGTCTCCAAGCTCGCACGCGCGGCGCTCGTCGCGCTGCGCGACGGCGAGGTCCTCGATCTCGCGGCCGAGGCGACCGCTGCGGAGGCGACCGCCGCGAAGAAGCCCCACCCGCTCGTCTCGCTCTTCGCCGAGCTCGAAGGAAAGTTCGTCCCCGGCGCGGTCGACAAGCCGGTCTCCTTCTACTTCACGCTCGGCAGCGACGAGCACTCGAAGTGGACGATGCTCATCGACCCGAGCCGCTGCGAGATCAGGATCGGCAAGCCCGATGGTGGCACCGCCGACTGCGTGCTCAAGACGACGCCGGAGATTTTCATGCGCATCGTGCGCGAGGCGTACACCCCGGGCGTGGCCGAGTTCATGTCGGGCGCGGTGAAGAGCAACGACGTGGGCCTCTTGCAGACGTTCCAAAAAGCCTTCCAGCTGGGGTAGAACCGCGCCGTGAGTCGTTACCTCGTCACCGGCGCGACCGGCTTTCTCGGAACACACCTCGTCCGCGCGCTGCTCGCGCGGGGACACCAAGTCGTCGCTTTGGTCCGAACTCTCGCTTCGCTCGAGCGTGCGGACCAAGTCGTCTCCTTTTCCCGCGAGGCCGCGGACGACGACCGCGAGCGCGTCACCGTTCGGCGGGGCGACGTCCTCGACGGGGCGAGCGTGCGCGACGCGGCGGCTGGCTGCGACGGCGCGTTCCACTGCGCCGGCATGGTCTCGCGCAAGCCCGAGGACGCGGAGGCGCTCTACCGGGTCCACGTCGAAGGGACGAAGACCGCGCTCGCGGCCTGCAAACAGGCCGGCGTCAGGCGCGTGGTCGTCGCCTCGAGCAGCGGCACCGTGGCCATCGGCGACGACCCGGATCACGTCGCTTGCGAGACGGACGATACTCCCATCGGCATCATCGCGCGCTTTCCCTACTACCGGGCCAAGCTCTTCGCCGAGCGCGCCGCCCTCGCGATGAACGAGCCGGGCTTCGAGGTGCTGTCGGTCAACCCCTCGCTGCTGCTCGGCCCGGGCGACGCGCGCGGCTCGTCGACCGAGGACATTCGCCTGCTGCTCGAGCGCCGCGTGCCGGCGGTGCCGCCCGGCGGCGTATCGTTCGTCGACGTGCGAGACGTCGCCGAGGCGATGGTGCTGGTGATGGAGAAGGGCACGCCAGGCGAGCGCTACCTGCTCTCCGCGTGCAACATCACGCTGCGCGAGCTCTTCGCGCGCGTCGGCCGCATCGCAGGCGTCCCGGCGCCCACGCTGCCGATGCCCCGCGCGCCGCTCCTCGCGCGCGCCGGCGCGTCGCTGCTCGACCGCGCGCTCCGCAAGGTCGGCGCGTCGCTCCCGGTCGATCCGGTCAGCCTCGAGATGGCGCAGTACTACTGGTACGTCGATCCGTCGCGGGCCGAGCACGCGCTCGGCTGGCACCCGCGCGACCCGAACGAGACGCTCGCCGACACGGTCCGCGATCTGCGCGAGCGCGGCGTCGTCTGGCCCGAGCCGAATTCTGCGCGCGGGACCGAGACCCACCCGTGAGCTCCAAGCCGCTCTGCGTCGTCAACCCCCGGTCCGGAGGCGGCCGCACCGGCCAGGTCCTCGGCGACCTGCGCGCGACGATCGAGCGCGCCCTCGGCGAGATCGACCTCGCGGTCACCGAGCGGCCGCAGCACGGCATCGAGTTCGCCGAGCGCGGCGTGCGCGAGGGTCGCTCGCTCATCATCGCGGTCGGCGGCGACGGCACGTTCAGCGAGATCGTCGACGGCGTGATGCGCTCGGGCGGCGCCGGCGCCTGCCACGTCGCGCTCATCGGCCAGGGCACGGGCGGCGACTTCCGCAAGACGCTCGGCATCGAGCACCGCCTCGACCGCTACCTCGACGCCATCGCTTCGGGGCGCACCCGCAGCGTCGACGTCGGCAAGGCCACGTTCCGCGACACGGCGAAACAAGACGGCTCGCGGATCGAGCGCTACTTCGTCAACATCCTGTCGGCGGGGATGGGCGGCCTCGTCGACCAGTACGTCGCGACCGGCTCGCGCGCCCTCGGCCCCACCGCGGCGTATTTCGTCGCGTCCACCAAGGCGCTCCTCCGCGCGCGAGCCGGCCAGCTGCTCTGCCACGTCGACGGCCTGGCCGTCCCCGTACGGCTGCGCTCGTACATGATCGCGATCTGCAACGGCCAGTACTTCGGCTCCGGCATGCACGTCGCGCCGATGGCGAAGGTCGACGACGGCGTCTTCGAGGTGGTGTCGATGGACGCGCCGAGCAAGCTGGCCTTCGCGGCCTTCTCGCAGAAGATCTACAAGGGCGCCCACCTCCGCTCGGAGCACGTACGCCACTTCAGCTGCAAGCGCATCACGGTCGAGCTCGAGAACGAGGACGCACGCGACCGCTTCTTGCTCGACGTCGACGGCGAGCCCATCGGCGGGCTGCCGCTGGAGATCGAGGTGGTGCCCGGCGCGATCACCCTACGGGGGTGAGCGGATCGGCTACGATTGCCGCTGGTGATCGTCGCCGACCGATTCGAAGTCATTCGCGAGGCCGGATCGGGGGGGATGGGCGTCGTCTACCAGGCGCACGACCGGCACACCGGGGCGACGGTCGCGGTGAAGGTGCTCGCTGACGGCGCCCACGAGGATCGCTTCGCGCGCGAGGCCGAGGTCCTCGCGCAGCTCCGGCACCCGGCCATCGTGTCGTACGTCGCGCACGGCGGCCGCTCGAAGGACGCGCCGCCGTACCTCGCGATGGGATGGCTCGAGGGCGAGGACCTGGCGGCGCGCATCGCCCGCGGTCCGCTTCCCGTCGAGGAGGCCATCACCGTCGCGGCGCGCGTGGCCGACGCGGTCGGGACGGCGCACGCTCGCGGGATCATCCATCGCGACCTCAAGCCGACGAACGTGTTCCTCGTCGGCGGGCGCGCCGATGGCGCCACGGTCCTCGACTTCGGTCTCGCGCGCGAGGGAGCGCGACAAAGCGGACGCAGACCGCTCACCGCCGCGGGCGCGGTGATGGGAACCGTGGGGTACCTCGCGCCGGAGCAGGCGCGCGGCTCGGATTCGCTCGACGCGCGGTGCGACGTCTTCGCGCTCGGGTGCGTCTTGTTCGAGTGCCTCACCGGCGCGCCGGCCTTCACGGGAGGTCACGCGGTCGCCGTCCTCGCCAAGCTGCTGGTGGAGGACGCCCCGCGGGTACGCTCGCTGCGGCCGGAGGCACCGGGCGCGCTCGACGCGCTGGTCGCGCGCATGCTCGAGCGCAACCCCGACCGTCGTCCGAGCGACGGCTTCGCGACGCGCGACGCCTTGCTGCGAGTCTCCGATGCCTCGAGCACCGCCAGCCTCCGGCCGGGCGTGAGCCTGCGGCCCTCGGCGCTCGGCCGCGACGAGCAGCGCATGATGGCGGTCATCCTCGTCGGCGAGTCGCGCATCGTCGATGCGTCCTCCGACAGCACGGTGAGCTCGGCCGCGACCATGGTCTCCCTCGGCGCTGCCGAGACCCGCGCGGCCATCGAGCGGTCGCTCTCCCCCTTCGGTGCCGCGGCGGACGTCGCCGCAGACGGCACGGTCGTGGTCACCCTGCGCGGCGGCGGCGCGGGGACCGATCAGGCCGCCCGCGCGGCCCGCTGCGCGCTCGCGATTCGAGCGGTCTGCCCCGGGGCGCTGATCGCCCTCGCGCTCGGCCTCGGGGTGACCGGGAGCGGCCCCGCCTCCGGCGAGGTCATCGAGCGCGCGGCCAGCCTGCTCACCTCCGCGATGCGCGACCCCTCCGACGGAGTCCACGTCGAGGCGGAGGTCGTGCCGCTGCTCGAGCCCCGCTTCGTCGTCGCCCCCGGCCGCGCCGGCATGTTGCTGCACGCCGAGCGTCACGCGCTCGAGTCGGCGCGCGTCCTGCTCGGTCGCGTGACGCCCTTCGTGGGGCGCGCCCGCGAGATGGCCACACTCGAGCAGGCCGTCGCGGTCACGCTCGCGGAGCGGGAGGCGAGCGCCGTGATCGTCGTCGGCGCCGCGGGCAGCGGAAAATCCAGGTTGCGAGAGGAGCTCGTGCGGGCGGCGAAGCGCCGCGATTCCGAAGTGGTCGTCCGCATCGCCCAGGGGGACGCGCTTCGCGCGCGCTCGCCGTTCGCCGCGGCGGCCACCATCGTGCGCGCCGCCTGCGGGATCGACGACGCGCAAGCCAGCCCCGACGCGCTTCGCGCCGCCATCGCCCGGCGCGTCGCCCAGACCCTCGAGAGAGCGGAGGACCGCGAGCGCGTCACCTGCTTCCTCGCCGAGATGACCGGCTGCGCCGACGCAGCCTCGACCAGCACGTCGTTGCGCCTGGCACGCGACTCGGCGCAGCTCATGAACGACCAGATCACGCGCGCGTGGGTGGACTTCGTCGGAGCGGAGCTCGAGCGCGCGCCGCTGCTCCTCGTGCTCGACGATCTGCACTGGGTCGACGCGCCCACGACGCAGCTCGTCGACGCGGCGCTCGCCGCACACCGCGAACAGCCGCTCGTCGTCGTCGGCCTCGGCCGGCCGGAGGCCCTCCAGACGTTGCCGGGGCTCTGGGCCGCGCACTTCGCGCCGACCATCACCCTCGCGCCGCTCTCGGCGCGAGCCGCGGAGAAGCTCGTGCGCGAGGCGCTCCACGGCGCCTCCACGATCGACGATCGCGCGGTCGCTCGAGTCGTGGAGCGCGCCGAGGGGAACCCGTTCGTCCTCGAGGAGCTGGTGCGCGCCCTCGCCGTCGCCCCGGACGACGAGGTGGCCCTCCCCGCCGGCGTCCTCGCCCTCGTGCAGACTCGGCTGGAGGCGCTCGACCCTTCCCTGCGGCGCGTTCTGCGTGCGGCGAGCGTCTTCGGTCGCGCGGCCCACGAGGAGGGCATCGCCAGGCTGCTCGGGGACGACGACGCCCTCGACCTCGTGCGCTCGTCGCTGCGCGTGCTCGTTCAGCGCGAGGTCCTCGAGACTGCGGTCCACGATCCCGGCCTCGTCCGCTTCAGGCACGACCTCGTCCGCGACGCCGCGTACGCCATGCTGACCGCGGCGGACCGCGCCGTGGGCCACGGCCTCGCGGGCGCCTGGCTCGAGGCGCGCGGCGAGCACGACGCGAGCCTGCTGGCGATGCACTTCGATCTCGCCGGCGAAGCGCCGCGCGCGGCGACGTGGTTCGCGCGCGCCGCCGAGCAAGCGCTCGAAGGCAACGACTCGGACGCGGTGATCGCTCGGGCGACGCGCGCGCTCTCGCTCGGCGCCGCGGGTGAGCTGCGCGGACGCGCACTCCACGCGCGCGCCCTCGCGACGCGGTGGCGCAACGATTGCGCGTCCGGTCTCGACGACGCCCTCGCGGCGCTGAACGAGTTCGCGACCGGCAGCGCGATGTGGTTCTCGGCCATCTTTCAGGCCTGCATCCTGGGCGATGTCGTCGGGCGGCGCGACGTCGTCGACCAGCTCGTCGAGCTCGCGCTCGCCACCGAGCCCGAGGACGCTCGCGGTCGAGCGCTCCGCATTCGCATCATGGGCGAAGCGGCCTCTTCGCGACACCACACGGGAGATCACGCAGGCGGCGACGCTTTCGCCCGCCGCGTCGAGCTGGAGGGCGCTCCGCTCATGGACGATCCCGTGGTCGCGCTGACGGTGCACCGCATGCGCGCGAACTTCGCCGACCTGTCCGACGACCCCTACGGCGAGGTCCAGCACTGGCACGCGATCGGCGAGCTGTACGCGCGGGCCGGCGACCGCCGCGGCTGCGCCGTCGCCGCCATCAACATCGGCTACGGGCTCATGATGCTCGGAGCGTACGAGAGAGCGGAGTCGGCGCTGCGCGAGGGGATCCGTCTGGCCGAGGAGCTGCGGCTCGCGCGCGCCGTGGCGGCGGGCCAGCACAACCTCGGATTGGTGCTCGCTCACCGGGGCGATTTCGAAGGCGCCATCCGCGAGGAGACCGCCGCGCTCGAAGCGATGGCGGCGGCGCGCGACGACCGACTCACCGCCGTGAGCCGCGTCTACCTCGCGATGATCCTGGAGATGGCGGGCGACCTCGAGCGCGCGGAAACCGTGGTGCGGCAGGCGCTGCCCGAGGTGGCGACTCTCCCTCCCGTGGCGCCGCGCGCCTTCGCGGTCCTCGCGCGGATACTGCTAAGGCGAGGCGAGCTGCACGAGGCCGGGCAGCTGATGGCGCGAGCGGCGGAGGTGATGCGCGTCGCCCGGATCGAGGGGGGCGACGTCTACCCGCGCCTCGCGCTGGCCGAGACGCTGTTCGCCGCCGGACGGATCGAGGAAGGGAAGGCCGCGCTGCGCGGAGCCAGGCGCGCGGTGGAGAGATCCGCCGCCTGCATCGCGGACGACGCCACGCGCGCCGCCTTCCTCGCCTACGTCCCGGAGAACGCGCGGACGCTCGCGCTGGCGCACGAGCACGGCGTCGAGTGACGCCCTGCCTCGCGACGACACCCTCCATCCACGTCGGCCCTGATCTTGCCTGGCCCATGGCGAGAGCGAGGGACCATGAACGGAAAGAAAAAGATCCTCGAGCGAGCAAACAAGGACAAGGCGCGCGGCAAGGCGCCCACCAACCAGGCCGGCGAGTTCGTGCGTGAAGAGATGCACCATATTCGCAAGGGGCGGCACGGCGCGCGCTCCGCACGACAGGCCGTCGCCATCGGGCTCTCGAAGGCGCGGCGCTCCGGCGTGAAGATGCCGCTGCCGAAGCTGGCCGGCCCCGCGGTGCGCAAGAAGGCCGCGCTGGACACGTTGCGCGGACGCGTGACTCCGAAGCGCAAGCCATCGCCCGCTCGGTCCCGCGCCGTCCGCGCGGCCCTTCGACGCGAGGCCCGCGCGGCCGCTACCGCACGCGCGCTCGGTCGGCAGGCGCGTGCCGTGGCGATCCGCCGCGGACCGGTGGCCCGCGCCGTGGCCGCGAAGAAGGCCGCTCGTACGAAGCGCGCCATCGTTCGCGGCGCCGCGGCGCGCAAGATCGGACGCGCGAGGCGGACGCGGGCGCGCGCGCATTGACGTGGTGGGTGGCGCGCATCTCGTTCGCCTTCCTGCGGGTGGCGACGAGCTGCGCGCGACCCGAGCCCCCCCGCCTTCGGCGTGGACCAGCGCATCTCTTGCAGGTTCATCGAGCCGTACGCGGACCTCGTCCCCGCGCGCGGCACGACGCCCAAGTTCTTCTGCGCGCTGAGACGGACGCACGAGATCGTCAAGATCAAGTACGATCGCTCCGTGCGGCGAGGTCTACGGCGAAGCGCTCGGACCGTGGAGGACTGGGCGCGCGCCTTCGAGAGACGGCGCGCCGAGCTCCTTTCCGCCCGGTGCCCCCGGCGCAACGTCCACGCGCCTCTTGCCGTGGGCCGGCCAGGCCCTAGCTAGTCTTCTCTAGCCATTCGTACGTGGGGGCCAGCATGCGAATCGCCGCAGTCGGCAGCGCGCTGCCGAAGAACTACTACCGCCAGGACGAGCTCATCGCCGCGCTGCGGACGCACTGGGCCACGCGCTATTACAACGTCGAGCGCATCGAGGCGGTCCACAGGCACGCCATGGTGGGGGGCCGCCACCTCGCGCTCCGGCTCGAGGAGTACCCAGCGCTCGACACGTTCACCGCCACCAACGATGCGTTCATTCGCTGCGCCGTCGACCTCGGCGCCGAGGCCATCGATCGCGGTCTCGAGTGGTCCGGCCTTTCGCGCCGCGACGTCGACCACATCTTCTTCGTGTCGGTCACCGGCGTCGCCACGCCGTCCATCGACGCCCGCCTGGTGAATCGCCTCGGCCTGCGCCCCGACATCAAGCGCACGCCCATCTTCGGCCTTGGCTGCGTCGCGGGCGCCGCCGGAGTCGCGCGCGCGTCCGACTACCTGCGCGGTCATCCCGACGAGGTCGCGGTCGTGCTGTCCGTGGAGCTGTGCAGCCTGACCCTCCAGCGCGACGACCTCTCCATGCCCAACATCGTGGCGAGCGGCCTGTTCGGTGACGGCGCGGCGGCCGCGGTCCTGACCGGCACCCACCGCGATGCGCGAGGGCCCGAGGTGGTCGCGACGCGCTCGGTCTTCTACCCCGACACCGAGGAGGTCATGGGCTGGCGCATCGCCCACACGGGCTTTCAGGTCGTGCTCTCGGCGGACGTCCCCAAGGTGGTCGAGGAGCACGTCGGCAAGGACGTCGACGCCTTCCTCGGCAGCCACGGCCTGTCTCGCAGAGACCTGACGAGCTACGTGTGTCACCCCGGCGGGCCGCGCGTGCTCGAGGCGATGCAATCCGCGCTCGGGGTCGATCGCGAGGCCCTCGCGATGACGTGGCGCAGCCTCGAACGCATCGGCAACCTGTCGAGCGCCTCGGTCTTGATGGTGCTGGAGGACACGATGGCCGAGCGGCGCCCTCCCGCGGGCTCGCTCGGTCTGCTCATGGCGATGGGTCCCGGGTTCTGCTCGGAGCTCGTGCTCCTCCGGTGGTGAGCGATGTCGAGTCGCTGGCTTTACACCGGTCTGGTGCTCCTCGTCGGCGTCGAACGCCTGGTGGAGCTCGCGCTCAGCCGCAGGCACGCGCGCCGGGCGTTCGAGAAGGGCGGCATCGAGTTCGGCCGCGTCCATTTCCGGTGGATGGCGATGCTCCACGCCGGTTTGCTCGCCGCGTGCGTCGCCGAGGTCTGGCTGCTTCGCCGCCGTTTCGTCCCGGAGCTGGCGGCGCCGATGCTCGCCCTGACGCTCCTCGCCCAGGCGCTGCGCTACTGGGTCATCGCGACGCTCGGCTGGCGCTGGAACGTTCGGGTCATCGTCGTGCCCGGCGAGCCGGTGGTGACCACGGGCCCGTACCGCTTCATGCGCCACCCGAACTACCTCGCCGTCATCGTCGAGGGAATCGCCTTGCCGCTCGTCCACGGCGCTTACCTTGCGGCGACGGCGTTCACGCTGCTCGACGCGTGGGTGTTGCGGGCGCGCATCCGCATCGAGGAGCGCGCGCTCGCAGAGCACTGCGACTACGACCGACGCCTCGGCGACAAACCGCGGCTCGGCCTGGCCTCCGGGAGCCGAACATGAACCGATGGACGGCGACCAAGTCGACGCCCGAGGTCGATGACGAGCGACCGGAGGGAGCGAGATCATGAAGCCAAGCGAAGCGCACGCCCGTGTCGACGACGAGATCCTCCACGGCATCGCGACGGTGGCACGCACGCACGTCCGCGTCCACTCGGCGCTCGCGCCCGAGACTCACCTGCTCCGCGACCTGGAGCTCGACTCGCTCGCGCGCCTCACCCTGGTCTCCGAGCTCGAAAACCACTTCCGCATCGCCTTCGACGAGGGCGACGAGCACGAGCTCGAGACGGTGGCCGATCTCGTCGCCCTGATAGGGCGCCGCCTCTACGAGGGGCGGACCCTCGTGGAGGCCCTGGAGCGCGCGGCGACCTCGCAGCGAGGCTCGCGCTTCCTCGACAAGGACGAGCGGGAGACGTGGGTGCCCTATCGCGAGACGCTCGCGCGCGCGCGGCGCACCGCCGGGGGTCTGCAGGCGCTGGGCGTCGACAAGGGCGACCGCGTGGCGATCATCCTGCCGACCAGCCCCGAGTTCTACGACGCGTTCTTCGGCTCGTTGCTCGCCGGCGCCGTGCCCGTGCCCCTCTACCCGCCGGTGCGGCTCGGTCGGATGGACGAGTACCACCAGACGACGGCGCGCATGCTCCGCACTGTCGACGCGCGTCTCGTCCTCACGAGCGCGAGAGTGCAACGGGTCCTCGGCCGCACGATGGAGGCGGCGCGGCCGCGCCTCGGCTGCCACGTCGTCGACGACGTCGCGAGCGATCTGTGGACGCGCCCCACGATCGACATCGACGACGCCGCGCTGATTCAGTTCTCCTCGGGCGCCACCGTCGACCCCAAGCCCGTCGTCCTCACACACCGGCAGATCATGGCGAACGTCGCGGCCATCACCTACGCCATCCTGCGGGCCTATCCGGAGCGCGACGGGCTCACGCACAACGGGGTGACGTGGCTGCCCCTGTACCACGACATGGGGCTCGTCGGCTGCGTGCTCGTGGCGGTGGCGCGGCCGGGCGACCTGACGCTCATCCCACCCGAGGTCTTCGTCACCCGCCCGGCGATCTGGCTGCGCGCGATCGCGCGCCACCGCGGCACCGTCAGCCCGGCACCGAATTTCGCCTACAGCCTGTGCGCCGAGCGGATCCGCGACGAGGAGATCGCCGACCTCGATCTCTCGAGCTGGCGCCTCGCGTTGAACGGCGCCGAGCCCGTGACGGTGGGAGCCTTGCAGCGCTTCGTCGAGCGCTTCGCGCCTCACGGCCTGCGCCCGACCGCGCTCACGCCGGTCTACGGTCTGGCCGAGGCCGCGCTCGCCGTGACCTTCGCCGATCCGCGCGCTCCGTTTCGCGTGACCTCCTTCGATCACGCCGAGCTGGCGCGCGGCCGTGCGGTGGAGGCGACGCGGGACGGGAACGCGCGCCCGCTCGTGAGCGTGGGCAAGCCGCTGCCGGGTTACGACGTGGTGGTGCGGCGCGACGACGGCACCGTCGCCGAGCCCGGCGAGGTCGGCCGCCTCCACGCGCGCGGACCGTCCATCATGCGCGGATATCACGGCAACCCCGAGGCCACCGACGCCGTGCTGCGCGACGGCTGGCTCGACACCGGCGACACGGCGTTCTTCCACGACGGCGAGCTCTATATCTTCGGCCGCGCCAAGGACGTGATCATCGTGCGCGGGCGCAACTACTCGCCGCAGCAGTTCGAGCACCTCGTCGACGAGGTGCCGGGGGCGCGGCGCGGCTGCGCGGCGGCGGTGAGCGCTCACCTCGATCCCGACGACGAGAGCGAGTCGCTCATCCTCTTCGTCGAGCACGCGCAGGACGCCGGAGCTTCGGCGGACCTCGCCGATCGGGTCCGGGCGCACGTGACCGAGGCCAGCGGCCTCGTCCCGGGGCTGGTCGTCGTCCTCGAGCCGGGGACCTTGCCCAGGACCTCCAGCGGCAAGCTCCGTCGCGGCGAGGCGCTTCGCCGCTACCAGGCCGGCACGCTCGCGCCGCCGGATCGCGTCACCGTGTGGCGCCTCGCCGCCGAGATGGTGCGCTCCCGCGTCGCCTTCACCCGCGCGAAGCCATGAGCTGGGACCTGCTCATCGTCGGCGGCGGCCCGGCGGGCCTCGCCGCAGCCATCTACGCGCGCATGGCGGGCCTGTCCGCGTGCGTCCTCGAGCGGCGCACCGCGCCCCTCGACAAGGCGTGCGGCGAAGGCCTCATGCCCCACGGCGTCGCCGCGCTGGCCGAAATGCGGATCGAGCTCGCGGCCGACGACTACGCTCTCCTGGCCGGCGTTCGATTCGTCGACGGCTCGTGCAGCGCGGAGACTGCCTTCGCGACGGGAGCAGGTCGCGGGATCCGGCGCACGGTCCTGAGCGCCGCGCTGCGCCAGCGTGCCCGCGAGCTCGGGGCGGAGCTTCGCGACGGCTGGGAGGTGACGGCCGCGACCGACGACGGCACGAGTGTGACCGTCGAGACGAAATCGGGCGGTCCGCAGAGGGCCCGCTTCCTCGTCGCGGCTG
>Ga0316628_100002555_pt1 | contig 13571 bp, 13 predicted proteins | sample OWC_Aug_M2_C1_D5_FD_207648 | JGI IMG/M metagenome (GOLD analysis project Ga0316628, IMG submission 207648) | Wetland soil microbial communities from Old Woman Creek delta, Ohio, United States - OWC_Aug_M2_C1_D5_C | ecosystem: Environmental > Terrestrial > Soil > Wetlands | place: USA: Ohio... | reverse complement strand
TCGGAGGGAGGCGGCTCCGGCGCGATGGGCAGCTCCCCGGACTCCTCGCGGACGGGGATCGGTTCCGGCTCCTTTTCCCTTCCACCGAGCATCTTCTCGCGGAGAACGCCCGGGGAGATCCCCGCCCCCGCAAGCACCGCGGAGATGACCGGACCCGGGTCCTCGAGAACGGCGGCGAAGAGGTGGCGCACGGCGACCTCTCCCCCGTCCTTCACGATCTCCGCCGCCCTGCGGAAGTACAGCTTGCACTCCGCGCTGCGGTGGACCGCCCGCTCCACGTTGACCGCGATCCCCGGCCGCAGGCGCGACCGCACGCCGCGGCGAATCGACGCATCGGTGATCCCGAGGGGCGCGAGAACCCGTTCGATCCCCTCCGCCTCCTCCCGGAGGATGTCGACCGGAAGCGACTCGACGTGGGTGTAGTCCAGGTATTGCAGGATCTTCGGAAGGCTGCAGAGGCCGATCAGGAGGTGCTCCCGTTCGATGAACGGATTACGAAGCCGTGCCGCCTCGGCCGCCCCGATCTCCCATGCCATCCTCGCGGCTTTGGTCAACTTCGTCATGATCGCAGACCCTCCGTTCCCATCCCGTTCATACCCGGAACTCGGTGAGGGCCCGGAACGCCGCGAGGCGGGAGTCGATCTCCTCCCGGGAGAGCCCCTGCAACCGCTCGGTGCTGAACGCCTCCACGGTGAAGGAGGCGATGGCGCTGCCGTAGATCGTGGCGAGCCGGTAATCCATCTCCGTGAGCGCGGCGCCGTCCCGCGAGGCGAGGTATCCCATGAAGCCGCCGGCAAAGCTGTCCCCGGCCCCGGTGGGGTCGAAGATCTTCTCCAGCGGGTAGGCCGGGGCCGCGAAGATCTCCCCGTCGGACATGTGGAGGACGCCGTATTCCCCCCGTTTTATCACGACGCGCGCCGGGCCCATGCGCATCAGCTTCCGGGCCGCCTTGACGAGGTTGAACTCGCCCGTCAGCTCCCGGACCTCCGCCTCGTTGATGACGACGATGTCGACGCTACGGATCACTTCCCGAAGCAGCTGCGGGCTCTTTCCGATCCAGAAGTTCATCGTGTCGAGGGCGACGATCTTCGGCTCGCGCACCTGGGCAAGGATGTCCAGTTGCAGCCTCGGATCGATGTTCCCGAGGAAGACGTACCGCGATTCCCTGTACGAAGACGGCAGAACGGGGGCGAAATCCTCGAATACGTTCAGATCCGTTTTCACGGTGTGGGCGATATTCAGGTCGTACTCGTAATACCCCTTCCAGTGGAAGGTGACCCCCTCGGCGACCTTCAACCCCTGGAGATCGATCCTTCGGGCGGAGAGCATGTCGAGCGTGCCCTTCGGGAAATCCTTTCCGACGACCGAGACGAGTCGCACGGGCGACAGGTAGCTCGCCGCGAGGGAGAAGTAGGTCGCCGAGCCGCCGATCACCCTCTCCACCTCGCCGAACGGCGATTTTATGCTGTCGAACGCCATCGATCCGACGACCAGAAGGCTCATGCTCCGCTCCCCGGAATTCCATGGATAATAAAACGGTACCTCCATAATAGCGCAGGAAGGGTCACCGGAACAGGACGTCCGCGAGGAGGGCGAGGAACAGGAGCGTCAGGTAGACGATCGAGGCCGCGAACGCGCGCCCGAAGCGGCGGGTCGCCACGGTGTTCCGGTAGAAGGCGGCGAGAAAACCGGCGCCGAGCAGAAATGCCGCCACCCCGAAGTACGCGGAAAGGTACCCCAGTGCCCACAGGGACAGGGACAGGGGAAGCAGCGCCGCCGCGTACAGGAAGATCAGCACCTTGGTGTACGGCTCGCCGAACGCAACGGGGAGGACGGGGACGCCCGCCGCGCGGTACTCCGCCTGGTGGCGCAGCGCCAGGGCCCAGAAGTGGGGAGGCTGCCAGAGGAGGAGGATCAGGAACAGGAGCACGCCGTCCATGCCGAGTTGCGGATTCACGGCGGCGTACCCGATGAGGACCGGCAGGGCCCCGGGAACTGCTCCGGGGATCGTCCCGTACGGCGAGCGGCGCTTCCAGACCAGCGTGTACAGGACCGCATATCCAGCCGCGGCCGCGGCAAGGAGCATGCACGTAGCCGCGTTGAGGAAGAAGGCCGAAAGCAGCAGCGAGGCGGCGATCGCGGCGGCGGCGGCGGCCGCAACGTTTCCGCGGCCGAGGGCCCGCAGGGCGGCTGTCCGGCGGGTCAGGCGCGGCATCTTCGCGTCGATACCGGCGTCAAGGACGGTGTTCATGGCGGCGGACCCCCCAGCCGCCGCAAGGATGCAGGCCGACGTGAGCAGAGCCTTCCCGGGGGGAGGAAATCCCCGGCGGGCAAGAACCATCCCGGAGAGTCCGGCAAGGGTCACCGCCGCGACGATGCCCGGCTTCACCAGCAGGATCGTCGACGGCTTCCCGGGGGGGATCAGTTCCGTGGCAGGGATAGGCCCGCCCCTTCCGCCCGGGCCGATCTCGCCCACAGGCCGGCAAGGATCGAAAGCATCCCGAGCGCCACCGCCAGGTGCAGCCCCGTGGCCAGGTAATTGAGCCCCGACAGCACCACGAGGGCACCGACCCCGACCTGCGCCGCGACAAGGACCAGGAACGCCAGGGCAAGGGGGCGATTCCCCCGCTGCCTCGGGTCCCGGCTGACGAAAAGGTAAAGCGAAATCGCCGTCAACAGCACAAGGTACCCGAGCATCCGGTGGGAAAAATGCGTCAGCACGGCTCCGGCGAAGTGCGGCGGGACCCACTTTCCGAGGCATGTGGGGAAGTCCGGGCACGCGAGTCCCGCCTCGAGATGGCGGACATACGCCCCGAGCGCGGATTGCGAGTAGACCAGCGCGACGACGGAGAGAAAGAGGGCCGCCGGCCCGCGGAAGACGAAGGCGGGTCGTTCACGCTCTCCGTCGAACATCGTCATGTAGAAGGCGAGGAGGAACACCAGCACCCCCGTCATGAAATGGACCGTGGTCAGGTGCACGGGGGTTTCGAGGAGCACCACGGCCCCGCCCATCCCGATCTCCGCCAGGAGCAGGAGGAGGGCAAGGACCGGTATCGCACGAGCCGCGCCGTCGTACCTCTTGTAGCGCCGCGCGGCAAGGGCGACCAGGAATACGGACGCCACGGCGGCGATGACGCGATGGCCGAACTCCATGTAGATGTCCCATCGGAAGGGGGGCAGGACCTTCCCGTGGCACAACGGCCAATCCGGGCATGCCAGCCCTGCCTTGAGCCCCGCGACGAGGTTCCCCCACACCAACAGAAGGAACAGCAGTCCCACGGTCACCCTGCCCAGCATCGGCGTCCCTCCTTTGGTGGATGCGGCCATGGGGGATTATCCCCGCCGCGGGTGATCAGCGCAACAACGTGTCGACAAGCGTACCGAACATGATGAGGGCGAGAAAGGCGATCGGCGCCAGGGCGAAACCCCACACCAGGCGGTCCTCGCTCTTCAGGTGCATGAAGAAAAGGGCTACGAGGGACGCCTTCACGGAGGCGATCAGCAGCGCCACGACCACGTTCATCAGCCCGAGGTTGACGTAGGAGACCAGGACGGTGACCGCCGTCAACAGGACAAGGGCGAAGTAGACCGCAAGGTAGGTCCGGCGGGCGCCATTCGTTTCGCGGCTCATGTCTCCCTCACCCGATCAGGTACAGCAGCGGCAGCAGGTAGATCCACACGAGGTCGACGAAGTGCCAGTACAGGCCCGCCACCTCCACCGGCGTGTGGTAACCGGCGGAGAATCTCCCCCGCCTCGAGAGGACGACGACGTACGCGAGGACCCCCATGCCGAGGATCACGTGGATGCCGTGCAGCCCCGTCATCATGAAGTAGAGCGAGAAGAAGATGTTCGTGCCCGGATACAGGCCGTGGCGGAACTCCTCGGTCCACTCGATATACTTCACGCAGAGGAAAACCGCCCCCAGGAAAACCGTCGCCCCGAAATACCTCTCCAGGAGACGCGCCTTCCCCTTTCGGATCGCGTCCACGCCGAGCACGACCGCCAGGCTGCTGGTGATGAGGACCAGCGTGTTCAAGGTCCCAAGGACGCGGTTGAGCTTCAGGTGCTCCGACTGGAACATCGCCGGGTACTTCACGCGGAAGACGGTGTACGCGGTGAAGAGCGCGCCGAAGAGCAGCACCTCGGTCGCGAGAAAGGTCCACAGGCCGAGCTTGGCGGCCTCGAAGGCGACGCGCGGGTCGCCGTGTCCGGCGGGAGGGGCGTTCACGCGGCCGGTCCTTTCGCTTTCCCGAAGCTGTACGGCCAGTCGGTCACCACGGGGATCTCGTGGAAGTTGCCTGTGTCCGGCGGCGAGGGGGTCTGCCACTCCAGGGACAGCGCCCGCCACGGGTTTCCCGGCGCGGGCGGGCCCTTCCGCAAACCCCGGATGAAGTTCAGGACCATCACGGCGATCCCCACGGCGAGGATCACCGAGCCGATCGTCGAGATCACGTTCTCCACGTGGAACTTGGGGAGGTACTCCGCGTAGCGCCGCGGCATGCCTCTCACCCCCACGATGAACATGGTGAAGAAGGTGACGTTGAAGCCGACGAAGATCAGCGCCCATGCGATTCGCGCGACCTTTTCGTTCAGCATCTTCCCCGTCATCTTGGGGAACCAGTAGTGGAGCCCCGCGAAGAACCCCATCACCGTGCCGCCCATCATCGTGTAGTGGAAGTGCGCCACGACGAAGTAGGTGTCGTGGAGCTGCACGTTCGTTGCAAGCGCCCCGAGGAACGGCCCGGTGAGCCCCCCGACGGCGAACAGGAAGATGAACGTCAGGGCGTACAGCATCGGCGACTCGAACGTGATGGACCCCTTGTAGAGCGTGGCGATCCAGTTGAACACCTTCACCGCCGTCGGAACGGCGACGAAGAAGGTGAGGAAAGAGAAGAACGCGTTCGCCGCCGGGGACATGCCCGAGGTGAACATATGGTGTCCCCACACGAGGAACCCGAGGAACGCGATCGCCAGCGAGGAATAGGCGATCGCCTTGTACCCGAAGATCGGCTTTCGGGAGAAGACGGGGATCACCTCGGAGATGATCCCCATCGCCGGCAGGATCATCACGTACACCACCGGGTGGGAGTAGAACCAGAAGAAGTGCTGGAACAGGACCGGGTCTCCCCCCTTTGCCGGGTCGAAGAACCCCACCCCCAATAGCCGCTCCATGGCCAGGAGCAGGAACGTCACCCCCACCACCGGCGTGGCGACCACCTGGATGATGCTGGTGGCGTACATCCCCCAGATGAACAGGGGCAACCGGTGCCAGGTCATCCCGGGGGCGCGCAGCTTGTGGATTGTGACGATGAAGTTCAGTCCCGTGAGGATGGACGACATGCCGATCAGGAAGATCCCGAAGGAAAGGGTGGCCACCGCCGCGCCCGTTTTCGCCGAGTACGGCGTGTAGAAGGTCCAGCCGGTGTCCATGGGCGACACGAGGGAGGCGATGACGACGAGGAAACCCGCCACGAAGACCCAGTAACTGGCGAGGTTTATCCGTGGAAACGCGACGTCCCTCGCCCCGATGTGCAACGGGATGAGGAAATTCCCGAGACCCGAGGGGATGGCGGGGATGATGAAAAGGAAGATCATCATCGCCCCATGCAGGGTAAAGAAGACGTTGTAGGCGTGGTCGCTGAAGTACCTGGCCTGGGGGGAAAGCAGCTCCAGCCGGAGCAGCAGGGCGAAGACGCCTCCGATGAGGAAGAAGGCGATCGTCGTGTAGAGGTACATCACGCCGATCCGCTTGTGGTCCATCGTGTACGCCCACGAGCGCCACCCGCGCTCCGCGAGGTACCCTCTGCCGTTCCCGGACTCCTCCGCCACCCGCTCCACCCCTCTCACCGCTCCACTAAAGCGTCTTCAGGTATGCCACCACGGCGTCGATGTCCCCTTTCGACAGCGAGCTCTTGAACGTCGGCATCACGTTCGGGGACCCCTTCACGATTTTGGCGCCCGGGTCCTCGATCGACTCCCGCAGGTAATCCTCGTCGGCCGTGACGCTTTTTCCTCCCTCGAGAGGAACATTCGAGCCGTAGAGGCCGCGGAAGTTGGGGCCGATCTTCACCTTCCCCTCGATGGCGTGGCAGTTGAGGCAGCCGGCGGTTTTCACGACCCGCTCGCCGCGGGCGGCGAGTGACTCGTGCTCCCTTCCCTCCCCGGCCTCCTCTTCCCCATGGGCAGCCCACGCCGCGTAAGCGTTCGGGGGCATGACGATCAATCGGGCCAGCATGTTCGAGTGCCCGGTCCCGCAATAGACCGTACAGTAGATTTGATACTCGCCCGGCCGGTCGGGTTGCACCCAAAGCGTCGTGGTCCTCCCCGGGATCGCGTCCATCTTCACCCGGAAATCCGGGAGGTAAAACCCGTGGATGACGTCGGAGGCGGAGAGGATGAACTTGACCGGCTTTCCCGCCGGGACGCGGATCTCGTTGATCGCCGTACGCCCGTCGGGGTACTTGATCTCGTACATCCACTGCCTCGCGTTGACGTACACCTCCGATTCGCCTCCATGGGGCACGCGGAGATCGGAGTACACCCGCCAACCGTAGTAGAAGATGATCACCACCACGATCGACGGGATCAGGATCCAGATGAATTCAAGGACAGGATTCCCGGTGATCCGCGGGGTCTCGTTGTCCCGGTCCGGAACGCGGCGGCGGTACTTCACCGCGAAGTAGATCAGCAACCCCTGGGTGAGAAAAAAGAAGAATACCCCGATGACGAGGATCATCAGGAAAACGGCGTCGACCCGGGCCGCCTGGGCGGAGGCCGCGCCGAACGCAAGGATGTTGTCCATCACTCCCCTTTCCCCGGGGGTTCCGCCGTTTTCCCGTACCTCCTCCACAGGACGGCCAGAAGCCCCGCGAGCAGGATGACGGTGACCGCACCCGCCGCCTTCATGATGTTCCGGGCGTACAGCATGTACTTCTTTCCGACCGGGTCGTACCTGAAGCAGTACATTAGAAGCGCGTTTCCGGCGGAAGATGCGCCGATCTTTCCTTCCGAAGCCTCGATCAGGGCGAGTTTCAGGTCCCGTGGCTCGATTTCGACCCCGTACAGGTACCGGGAGACCTTGCCCCCGGGGGAAAGGACGATCATCACGGCCGGGTGCGCGAACTCCCGGCCGACTTTCCTGTAGCGGTAACCGACGGTCTCCGCAAGCCGGCGGATCGACCCGGCGCTTCCGTACAGGAACGGCCACCGTGCGTCCGCATCCCGCAGGCCCGTCACCAGCCCGTGCGTCTCGTTCGCCTTGGCGCGGGCGATCTCCTGGATTTCGTCCGGGTCGATGCTTACCGTGACGACGCGGTAGTCCCGGTCAAGGGTGAACCCCTTCACCTGTGCCATCGTCGAGGCAAGGCTCCGGAACGTCAGGGGGCAAAGCATCGGGCAGGTGTAGTAGTTGAGGGTCAGCAGGACCGGACCGTCGCCGAGATAATCCCCCAGCCGGACCGGTTTCCCGGACGCATCGGTGAACGGGAGGTCGCGCGGGATCACGGCGCCGAGCTTCTCGTCCACTCCGATCTCCCGCAGGATCGCATCCTGCGGGTCGGCCGCGGGGGCGGCGGCGGGAAGGAGCGCAGCGAGAACGCAGAGCAGAACGGGGAGAAGGACGGGATGCTTCATGCATCACCTCAGACGATGAGGGGCTGGCCGGCGGAGGGGACCTGAGCGGGCCACCCGAGCCTCTCTTTCAGCGTCCCTGCGAATTCGAGGGAGACGGATTCCTCGCCGTGGGCCACGAAGACGTTCCCGGGGGGGGCCTTGAACTGCCCCGCCCACGCGAGGAGGTCGTCCCGGTCGGCGTGCGCCGACAGGCCGCCGATCGTGTATACGTCCGCCGCCACGGCGATCTCCTCCCCGAGTATACGCACCCGTTTCGCGCCGTCGACGATCTTCCGGCCGAGTGTCCCCTGGGCCTGGAACCCGACGATGATGACGCTGCACTCCTTCCGCCACAGGTTGTGCTTCAGGTGGTGCTTGATCCTTCCCGCGTCGCACATGCCGCTCCCCGCCATCAGGATCGCCCCCCCGCGCAGGGAGTTCAACGCCTTGGACTCCTCCATGTCCTTGACCAGGACGACTTTCATCGCGTCGGGGTGCGCTTCCCGCCAGGCGAAGACCTTCTTCGTCTCCCCGTTGTAGCATTCGGGGTGACGCATGGTGATCCGCGTGGCCTCCGCGGCCAGCGGGGAGTCGATGTACAACGTGATCCCCGACAGGCGCCCTTTCCGCGTCAGGTCGGTGAGGAGATACAGGATGTCCTGCGCCCGTCCGACCGCGAACGAGGGGATGACGACGTTCCCCTTCTTCCGGTTGAGCGTGTCGTCGACGGCGCGGACGAACTCCTCCACCGTGTCTTCCATTCCCTTGTGGATCCGGTTCCCGTACGTCGATTCGATGACGAGGGCGTCGGCTTGCGGGACGGCCGCGGTGTCGCGCACGATCGGCAATCCCCGGTGGCCCAGGTCCCCGGAGAAGACCAGCTTCCTCTCCCTTCCCTCGTCCGCGACGGTCACGGTGACGATCGCCGAGCCGAGGATGTGCCCCGCGTCGAGGAAGGCGGCGGAGACTCCCGGTCCCGGGGCGAAGGACTCCCCGTAGGGAACGGGGCGCAGCGCGGGGAGAACGGCCTGCGCGTCGGCCTCGGTATATAGCGGAAGGACCTCCCGCTTCCCTCCCCGCTCCCGCTTCCGGGTTTCCCACTCCGCCTCCTTCTCCTGGATATGCCCTGCGTCGGGGAGCATCACCCCGAGGAGGTCGGCGGTGGCGGGAGTGCAGTGGATGAGGCCGCGGAATCCGTCCCGCACGAGTTTCGGCAGCAGGCCGGAGTGGTCGATGTGGGCATGGGAGGACAGGACGAAGTCGATCGACGCCGGAGGGACCGGCATCCGGCGGGCGTTCTTCCGGTCGCTTTCCCCCCCGCCCTGGAACATCCCGCAGTCTACGAGGAACCGGTTGCGCGCCGTCTGCACGAGGATGCAGGAGCCGGTGACCTCCCGCGCGGCGCCCAGGAACGTCAGGGTGACACTCATTGCACCACCCTCGTAAGGATCCAGGAGACGACGGAGAGGAGGATGGAGCCGACCACCGCCGCGAGGAAGCCGTTCACGTGGAACCCGGGGACGATGTAGGAGACGAGGACCAGGAGCAGCCCGTTGATCACGAGGAGGAACGCGCCCAGCGTGACCACCGTGACCGGAAGCGTCAGCAGCACGAAGAGGGGCCGGACGATCGCGTTCACGAGTCCCAGCACGAAGGCGGCGGTAAGCGCCGCCATCACCCCGTCGACGGTCACGACCTGGGGAAGAAGATACCCGATCAGCAGGATCGCGACCGCGTTCGCCGCCATGCGGATGAAAAACGGCATGGAGCTCTCCCTTCCACCCCCGTCATTGATTGGAGTATACCCCGAGTTGCTGGAGTGACGTAGCGGAGTGGAAGCCCCCCGCCCCGATACGTGCTTCGCGCCGCCGGGGTACCCCCGCGGCAGGAGTAACGGAGGGGCACGAGGAACCCTGCGACTCGGGAAATCCGCATTCCTGCACGCAACGCTGGCTCAGTGCGCCTTCTTCTTCGGCATCCGGAAGAAGGCGATCGGGAGCGTCTTCTCCTCCCCGCCCCGCCGGACGGTGACCTGTGCCGTGTCCCCGACGCGCTTCCGTCCGATCCGGAAGAAGACGTCGACGGAATCCTTCAACGGCTCCCCATCGATGGCCAGGAGCTCGTCCCCATGCGCGATCCCCGCCTTTTCCGCCGGCGATCCATCCATCACGGATTCGACGAGCAGGCGTCCGCCCGTTTCCTCCATCCGGATCCCCATGCGGACCCGCTTCTCCTCGATGCTCTCGAACGGTACGTACCAGAGGAAGTCGGCCGGGATGAGCGGAACTTCGGGGATATCCGCCTCCATCAGCCGTCCCTCTTTCTGCTCGGGCGTGCTGATCTCCTCGGGGAGCACGATCGCATACGCCATCGGCATGCGGCGCACCACCTTCTTCGGGAGCCCGAAGCCGTATTTCACGTGCCAGCCGCCGGTGATCGTCACCATCCGCTTCCCCTCCCCCCGGGGGCTTTTCAGGTAATCGACCACACTCTGCGCCATCGTCTCCTCCCAGAGCAACTGGACGCGGAGGAAGGATTCGAACGATTCCTCCCCCCCGCCGTGCCCCGCATGCCCTCCGAAGACGCCGCGCAGGACGGCCCGCTGCCACGGATCGACCCCGCCGATCTCCGGCAGCTTCCTGCGAAGGTCCTCCGGAACGTTGTCGAGCCCCGTCCGGCGGACCGCCTCCTGCAGTTCCGTCGACGGATTCAGTGCGACCACATCGACCCGGTTCTCCTTCGCGAAAAGGAGCAGGTCCCGGTAGGCGCCGAAGTCATACCCCCACGTCTCGTACCACTTCGAGGCCTTCAGGAACTCGAGCTCCGTGAGCTCCCCGTTCACCCACCGGTCGAGGACCGCCTGCTGGGGCTCCCGGAACATCTCCATCCCGACGGCGACCTTCCCCGGGAAACGACGACAAAGCTCCCGGACAACCGTCAGCTCGACCCGCTGGTCGTTCAGGTTGTCGTGCGTCTCCCCGACCGACACCAGGCGCGCGCCGGAGAGCATCTCGATCATCCCGTCGATGGAAAGCCGCAGGCCCGTGGGCAGGTGGAATACCTCCCCGACCTTCGGCGGCTCGGAAGGAGGATACGGCATCTCGGGGTTTCCTTTCGCCGCGCGGCCGGACGCGCAGCCCGCAAGAATCAGGGACAGGACGATCAGCATCAGGATGGGGAAGCGGGCGACGCCCATCGGCTCCTCCGGCAGGGATCTCGGGTACATTATAGATTCCGGCACGATGAAATCGTTCCGTGGCGGAGGGGGCGTGTTCGGGAGGGCTGGACCTGACTCACTCCGACGATGATCCCGCGGGCTCCTCGCCTGCGGGCGCCGGCCGGGGAATCCTGTCGACGATTTCAGGGGTCTTCATGTCCTCGCGATCCGACGTGACACGGAGCTCCCGCAGCCGTCGCGCCCCGGGAAGGACGCGCGACTCGTACGACCCGACGGCGTTGTTGTACGCGGAAACCGCCCTGTCCAGCCCGTCGCGGATGTGGATGAAATGCTCGGTGAACTTCCCGATCCGGTCGTACATCTCTTTTCCAAGCCGGCTGATCTCCTGGGCGTTCTCCGCGACCTGCTCCTGGCGCCAGCCGTAGGCGACGGCCTTCAAGAGCGCGATGAGCGTCGTGGGGGTCGCGAGGATCACCCGCTCGCCGGCGCCGAATTCGATGAGCCCGGGATCCTGCTCCAGCGCCGCGCTGAAGAACGTCTCGCCCGGAAGGAACAGGACGGCGAACTCGGGTGCGGGGGCGAACTGGTCCCAGTATCCCTTGGAGGCCAGGGAGGAAAGGTGGGCGCGGATCTGCCGGGCGTGATCCTTGAGACGCGCCGTCCGGACCGCCTCGTCCGGCGCCTCGAGGGCCTCGAGGTACGCGGAGAGGGGGGCCTTGGCGTCCACAACGATGTTCTTGTGGTTGGGTAGACGGACGACCATGTCGGGGCGCAGGCGCCCATCCTCGGTGGTCACGCTCTCCTGCTCGACGAAGTCGCAATGCGCGAGCATCCCCGCGATCTCAACGACGCGCTTGAGCTGGATCTCCCCCCAGCGGCCGCGGACCGTCGGCGCCCGGAGCGCCTTCACCAGGTTCGCCGTCTCCGACTGGAGTCGCCCCTGCGTGTCGATCAGCGACCTGATCTGCTCCGCAAGCGTGGCATCGGCCGCGAACCGCGCCTTCTCGAGCTCCTCGATCTTCGAGTCCACCCTCTGGAGCGAATCGCGCATCGGCAGGATCAGGGCGTCGATCGACCGCCGGCGCATCTCGAGATCGCCCCGGGCGCCCTCCTGGAACGTCTCCAGGGTGGCCTTCGCAAGCGTCAGGAAGGACTGGTTGTTGCTGCGCAACGCCTCCGAGGAGAGGGCCTGGAACGCCTCCTTGAGCTTCTCCCTCGCCTCGTTCAGGACGGCGAGCTTCTCGTCCATGAGCCGCTCCTGCCCCTGGAGCCGCTCGGCGAGCGTCGCCACCTGTCCCGCGCGGAGGAACCAGCCCGCGGCGATCCCCGCCGCGATCGCGGCGAGGACGAGGAGGAGGACGCCGGCAACCTCCATCAATCCTCCCCCTTGTGCCCGACGCAGCCGCATCCGCCCATGCCGCATTCCTCCACGGCCGCGGGAACGGCGGAGAAGTGGGCGGACACCACCCGGGGGGTGCCCTCACCGGTCTTGATCCAGAGGGTGGCCCGGATCCGCGCCTCGCCGATCCCTTCCTCCTCGTCCTCGAACACGATCCTCTGGATCGCGTGGAGGACCGCGATCCCGCCGAAGTCGTCGCAGCGCAGGAGCTCGAAGGACATCCGGCCCGTCGCGTCGAACGCCGCCTCCAGCATGGCGGAATACGCCTCGCCATCGATCAGCTCCCCGGTGAAATCCTCGAAGACCGCGAACCGTTCGTCGGCCAGGTCGAAGAAGTTCCGCATCCCCTCGGGATTCCGGTCGTTGTACGCCCCCGCGTACCGATCGAGAAATCCTTGCGCGTCGAACCCCATGAGCCACCTCATCTCGAAGAAGTTCCCGCCATCATAACAGAGAGGGGACGGCGGGTCTTCCCGTCGTCCCCCCCTTATGTCATCGCCCGCTACGAACCGGCGGGAGTCGTGTCAGTTGTCGATCGTCGGCTCGATCTGGACTTCGTTGGCGTTCATGATGCTGATCGGGGTCGCCTGGTTGCCCCGCGCCTTCACGATGTCGCCGACCGCGACGGCCGCGAAGAAGTCCGCCTGCGTCGCGAACCCGGTTTCGTCGGCCCGCAGGAAATTCGTCCCGGGCGGGGGGAGCGTGACCACCGTGATGCCGAGGATGACCAGGTTCGGCGACAAGGCAGAGTCCACCGGTCCTTGCAGGGTGTGTCGATCACTCGCGATCGCATCGATCCGTTCCACCCGCGTCGCGACGATCGACGCGGGAACCGTCGAATTGTCGAGGAATGCGGACACGTCCAGCGTGTTACCGACGAGGATGCTCGCCTGCCCGAATGTCTTCACGTTGCTGCTGCTGCTGTCCTTGTACTGGGTCAGGGCGTTCACCGTCACCGTCTTTCCGAAGATCGTGAGGGAAGAGGCCGTGACCGCGGTCACACTGCTCTCCATCCGCACATTGCTCGCCTGCCGGATCTCGATCTTCGTCGCCGCGAGGGATCCGCCGGCCTTGCGCGTCCCTTCCACCTCGATCTTGATCCCTGCGCGGATGTCCGCTCCCGTCCCCCCGGTAAACGCCGTCGTCCCCGAAGTCCATGTCACGGTCTGGATCCCGTTCGGGCCGATCATCTCGAAGCTCGAGTTCGGCGTCACCACCCGGTTGACGTACCCCTCCACTTCCGCCTTGCTGCCGGAGGGCTGCCCGCCGGTCGCGTCCTCGAGCTTCACCGAGGTCGCTACGAGGACGTTGTCCGCTACACGCAACGTCCCCTCCGCATCGACGAAGGAGCCGTTGTTGACCCCGGCGGGAATGCTTCCGAG
>Ga0316628_100002554_pt1 | contig 13575 bp, 9 predicted proteins | sample OWC_Aug_M2_C1_D5_FD_207648 | JGI IMG/M metagenome (GOLD analysis project Ga0316628, IMG submission 207648) | Wetland soil microbial communities from Old Woman Creek delta, Ohio, United States - OWC_Aug_M2_C1_D5_C | ecosystem: Environmental > Terrestrial > Soil > Wetlands | place: USA: Ohio... | reverse complement strand
GAGCATCGCCGTGCCCCCCCGGGTGCCCCGCGCCCCTCGCTACCGCAGCCCCCGGTTCGCGAGCAGCGGCTCGATGTCGGGGTCGCGCCCGCGGAACTCGCGGTAGATCGTGGCCATGTCGCCGGTCCCGCCGCGCGCGAGGACCATGTCGCGGAAGCGCTGGCCGTTGGCCCGCGTGAGCCCGCCGTGCTCCAGGAACCAGGCGTACGCGTCGGAGTCGATGACCTCGCTCCAGATGTACGCGTAGTAGCCCGCCGAGTAGCCGCCGCTGAAGATGTGCGAGAAGTAGCTCGAGTGGTACCGCGGCGGAACCCACGGCAGGTCCACGCCGAAGCGCCGCAGCGCCTGGGTCTCGAACGAGTCGGCGTCGGTGGGGTGGTCGTTCACCGTGAGCGTGTGCCAGGCGATGTCGAGGAGCGCCGCCGCCAGGTACTCGGTCGTCGTGAAGCCCTGGTTGAAGGTCGTGGTGCGCCGGATCTTGGCCTCGAGCGCCGCCGGCATCGGCGCTCCCGTCCGGTAGTGCCGCGCGAAGCGCGCGAACACCTCGGGATGCAGCGCCCAGTGCTCCATGAACTGCGAGGGCACCTCGGCGAAGTCCCGCGGCATGGCGCCCGCGCGCGGGTACGGCGCGGCGTTGAGGAAGCTGCTCAGCGCGTGGCCGAACTCGTGGAACATCGTGGTCACGTTGTCCCACGTGAGCAGCGCCGGCTGCCCCGCGGCCGGCTTGGTGAAGTTGCAGTTGTTGGTGATCACCGGCCGCGTGCCCAGCAGCGCGGAGCGGCCCACGAAGCCGCTCGACCAGGCGCCGCCGTTCTTGTTGTCGCGGCTGAAGTAGTCGGCGTAGAACAGGCCCAGCGACGTGTCGGCGTCGAAGACCTCGAAGACGCGCACGTCGGGGTGGTAGACCGGGATGTCGTGCCGCTCGCGGAAGGTGAGCCCGTAGAGCTGCTGCGCGGTGTAGAAGACGCCGTCCCGCAGCACGCGGTCCATCTCGAAGTACGGCTTGATCTGCTCCTCGTCCAGCGCGTACTGCGCCACCCGCACCTGCTCGGCGTAGTACTGCCAGTCCCACGGCTGGAGCTGGAAGCCGCCGCGCTGCCGGTCGATGAGGCGCTGCATCGCCGCGGCCTCGCCGCGGGCCTTCGCCGTCGCGGGCGTCGCGAGCCGGGTCAGGAGCCCGAGCACGTTCTCCGGGTTCCGCGCCATCTGCTCCTCGAGGCCGAAGGCGGCGAACGTCGGGTAGCCGAGGAGCTGCGCGCGCTCGGGACGGAGCTGGGCGATCCGCAGGATGATCTGGCGGGTGTCGTTGCTGTCGCCGTGCGCGGTGCGCAGGGTGGACGCCTCGAAGAGCCGCTGCCGCAGCGCGCGGTTCCGCAGCGAGGCCTGCGCCGGCTGCTGGGTGGTGTTCTGGAGCGGCAGCAGCCACTGGCCCGTGAGGCCGCGGGCCGCGGCGGCCGCGGCGGCGGCGCCGATCTCGACGCCGCTCATGCCGGCGAGTTGGGTCGAGTCGTCGACGACCACGCCGCCGGCCCGCGTCCCCGCGAGCAGGCGGCGCGAGAAGTCGTTGGTGAGCGACGCCTGCTCCCGGTTCAGCGCCCGCAGGCGCTCCTTGGCCGAGTCGCTCAGCAGCGCGCCCGAGCGCACGAAGTCGCGGTAGTAGCGCTGCACCACCAGGCGCTGCAGCGAATCCAGGCCGAGGCTCTCGCGCCGGTCGTAGATGCTCCGGATCCGCTGGAACAGGGTGTCGTTGAGGGAGATGGCGTCGCGGTGCGCGGCCAGCCGCGGCGCGAGAGCCCGCTGGATGCCCTGGAGCGTGTCGTTCGTGTACGACGAGGTGAGCGCGCCGAAGACGCGCTGCACGCGGGCGAGCAGCTGTCCCGAGCGCTCGAGCGGGAGGATGGTGTTCTCGAACGTCGGCGCGGCCGCGTCGTGGATGATCGCGGCCACCTCGGCGAGCTGCTGGCGCATCCCCTCCTCGATGGCCGGCTGGAAGTGCTCGTTCCGGATCCGGGTGAAGTCCGGCGCCCGGTAGAACAGGGGGCTCGGCGCCGCGAAGGGGTTAGTGTCGGGAAGCTGCGCGAGGGCGGCGCGGCCGAAGCCGAGGAGGACCACGCCGAGGGCGATGGCGAGACGAGGCAGACGAGTCATGGCGCGTTCTCGTGAGGTGAGAGGTCTACGACCCGGTGCAACCTAGCCGCGGCGGCCCCGACGAGCCAGAGCCCCTCGCGCGCGGCGCCGCCGCGTCGGCCCCGCCCCAAGCCGCTCCCGTCGACCGAGACCCGCGGGCCCACCCATCGCATTGTCCGGAACTTCGAGTAGAATCACTTGGCGCCATGACGGACTCGGCAGGGGGAGACACACAGAGGCGGGAAGCCGCGGTGCGCGCTGGCCTGGGCGCCGCGGCGCTGGCCCTCGCGTTCGTGCAGGGGCTCCGGGGCATGGACCCGGTGCCTACGTGGTTCTACGTCTTCGCCTGGTATCCCACGCTCGTCCTTCTGGACTCTTGCGCCACGCTGCTGGACGGCTCGCCGTCGCTCTTCGCCCGCCCCGCGCTCGCGCTGTCCCTGTTCCTCTGGTCGCCGATCGTGTGGCTGGTGTTCGAGGCCGCCAACTTCAGGCTCCAGGACTGGTACTACGTGCTCCTCCCGGCCCACGCGGCCGAGCGCTGGGCCGGCATCCTGCTCTCCTTCGCCACGGTCGTGCCCGCCATCGTGCTGGCGGAGCGGGCGCTGGCGAGCGCGGGCGTCTTCCGCGCGGGCCGCGGGCCGCGCCTCGCCGTGCGCCGCGGCGACCTGTGGGGAGCCGTGGCGCTCGGCGTCGGGATGGGTATCCTCGCGCTGCGCTGGCCCAGGCTGTTCTTCCCGCTGGTGTGGGGCGCGGCGTTCCTGCTCGCCGAGCCCGTCGCGTACGCGAGGCTCCCCGACCTGTCGCTGTTCCGGGACGTCGAGCGCGGCCAATGGGGCCGGGTCGGACGGGTGATGCTGGGCGGCCTCGGCGTCGGCGTGCTGTGGGAGACCTTCAACCACGTCGCGCAGGCGCGGTGGATCTACACCGTGCCGTGGCTGGAGGAGCTGAAGTTGTTCGAGATGCCGCCGCTCGGGTTCATCGGCTTCCCCGTCTTCGCGCTGGAGGCGTGGGCGATGTACGCGGCGCTGGCCGGGCTCGGCGTCGCCGTGCCGCCCGCCGGGACCGCGCCCAGGCGCGCTCGCCGGACGCTCGGGGCCGGCCTCCTCGCGGCGGCCTTCGCGGTGGCGGTGCTGCTGGGCATGGAGCACTACACCATCAGCTCCGTCGCGAGCCGCGCGGCCGCGGGAGGCGGGCACTCGAACGGTGCGCCGGAGCCCGGGGGCGCGGGTCATGCGCTCGCCGAGCTGGCGGCGTTGCGGGGGATGGGCTGGGGGCACGCCCGCACGCTGATGGCGCTCGGCGTCGGGACGCGGTGCGAGCTGGCGCGGGCCGCCGCCGAGCCGCTGGCGGCCAGGATGCGCGCCGCGACGGGGAGACGCCGCCCCACGGCGGCCGAGGTGCGCGTGTGGGTGCGCGCGGCGGAACGGAGCTGCCCGCGGCCCATGGGATCTGCAGCGCCCGGGAGTGGTCGTTCGCGGCCTCGGCCGGCGGTGACCTCGCCGCACGGGTTGTCCCGCAGCGGCGAGGGTCACGCCACCGTGAGGTACTCGGCGGCGACACCCAGCGCAGTCAGCAGGTCGACGAGCTCGAGGATGACCGGGTGAGACCTCAGGCCTTCCGCGCCCACAACGACCACTAGCAGGCGACCTGCGTAGCGGCGACGATCGTAGTAGAAGGCTTGTCCGAGCAGCCGGTATGCCTCGCTTGAGGAGCTCACCACGGCCTCGGCCAGCTTGACCTCGACGCCGATGCGCCCCCGCAAGATGTCGATGTCAATGCGGTGGCCGAGATTGCCGGGGACTATCACTTGGGTTTCGACGGCGTCGAAGTGGTCCGCCAGAGCGGACGCGACGAACCACTCAGCGTCTGTTTCCGATCCGATGGTGCGCCTCGAGCCGCTCAAGCTGCGGACGAAGTCACGGACGGAGCCGAGGGTTCCTGCGAGCCTCCGCTGCGGCGGCGGGAAGGGCTCAGTTAGCGACCCGACCAGGCCCGCAACGATGCTGTCCTTCCGGGTGTCTCGGATGCCCAGCCGGCAGGCCACGCGTCTGAGGGCATCGGACGAGAACAGGGCGAGAACATCGCCAGCCTGGGAGCCGCTCTTCAGGGCCGCTGCACGAAGCCGCTCGAGGCGCTCGATCTTGGTCCCCTGACCCGGAAGCCCCGCGCGAACCAAAGCCCGCGCGAGGTCGTTCGTCGGGAAGTGGTCGAGCAGGTCTCCAAGCGATAGGTGAGGCATCCGAGTGGCTCTCTCGCCGCTGGGGTGGAGCCGGCTGCCGAGCGCCGGTGCAGCGATGCATATGCCCACGTTCTGCCGAGGACGCAAGGGGCGGCCGGCGCACACTGTCGACTGGCGCACGTTGGCCGCTCCACGCGGCAGGCTCGGCCCCAGCGCACGAATTGGCGGCGCGGTGCGTGGATTCGGTGACGCTCGTCCGGCGTTGGCATTGACATTTGCGCCATGGGCGAGGCAGTCTTCGGATGAAAGTCAGGATCACCGGCCCGGCGGCCCGGAGCTTCGACCGGCTGCCGCTCGTCATCAGAGTGCGTGTGCTGCGGTGCTTCGAGCGACTAGCGTCGTGGCCCGCCGTGAGCGGCGCGAGGGCGCTGAGCGGGCCACTGGCCGGGCACTACCGCCTGCGTACCGGAGACTACCGTGTCCAGTTCCGGATCGAGAGCGAAGGCGTCATCGTCGAGCGGGTCGGCCACCGGGACGGGTTCTATGACGAGCCCTGACGCGCGCCGCGCCGACCGACCGGGTCGCCTCCGTGTCGCGGGTCGGGACTACGTGGTGCTGCCCGTGACCGTATACCGCCGGCTCGCCCGACTGGCGCGGGAGCCGCACCGCGACGCGGTCGCCTACGCCCGCGAGTCCATAGGGAGGGAGATAGCCCGCCGGCGGCGTGCGGCGCGGTTGTCACAGGCCGCGGTGGCCGGGCGGGCCGGCATTCGCGTCGAAACGCTCTCCCGTCTCGAGAACGGCCGCGGCAACCCCACGGTCAAGACGATCCGAGCCATCCTCAGGGCCCTCGGCCGGTAGCGCCCGCCGCCGCCCCGCCGCGCGATTCCGCGCCTTCCCGCAGCGATTGCGCTACTCGGCTCGCCGAGCTTACGCTTACCGTGTGGCCGGACCTTGAGGGGAGCCTCGATGCCGGTCACCGCCAAGCTGTCGCAGCGGTTCTACCAGCGCCTCGGCGACGATGTCGCCACCGAACTCGTGGAGTGGTTCAACGCTGTGGATGCCACCTACAGGTCCGACGTCCGAGCGATCGCCGATGCCCAGTCGGCGCGCATCGACGCGCAGATGGGGCAGATGCGGGCCGAGCTGCGGCAGGAGATCGGCGGGTTGGGCGCCGAGCTGCGGCAGGAGATCGCCGGGGTTCGGTCGGATCTGCGGGCCGAGATCGCCGAGCTGGGCTCGGAGCTGCGGGCCGAGATCGCGGAGCTGCGCGGCGAGTGGCGGACCGGCCTGGCCGACCTCAAGTCGGAGCTGCTGCGGTGGATGTTCCTCTTCTGGGTCGGCTCGGTCGGCGCGGCCCTGCTGCTGAAGCTGCTGTAGCCTCACGCCACAAGACGCGCGCCTCGATCATCCGGTTGCACGGCCGCCCGCCGCGCCCCTACTGCGGCAGCGGCTCGCGCGCCAGGGCGAACGGCGAGCCGTCCGCGCGGACGAAAGGTCTCAGCCTCACGCTCCACTCGTAGGTCCGCACCGGCAGCCGGTACTCCGGGTGCGTCAGCGCGCCCCAGCTGTTGTCGCCGCCCACGCCCATCTGGTGCCAGTCCAGCCGCACCTCCGCGAAATGCCGGCGCGGCACCATGTACGCGTGCCGGTTCACCTTCCACTGCCCCTCGTCCAGATCCTCCTGGAGCACGTTCATCGCGCTGGCCTCGAGCAGCGGCTGCCCCACCGCGAGCAATCCCGCCCCCGCCGCGTTGGCAACCGCCATCCAGCGCACGTCGGCGCGCGTCCCGGTCTCCTGGGGGCGCTCGTACGGGTGGTACAGGTCCGCCGCCGCCGCGCGGTAGAGCCCGACCGCCGCGCCCGTCTTGCGATCCCAGTACGTCTCCTGCGGCCCGCGCCCGAACCACGTCACGCTGTCGAACCCCGGCGGCATGGTGAACCGCAGGCCCAGCCGCGGCAGCTCGGGCACCGTCGTGTCGCCCGGCACGAGCCGCTGCCGCATCACGACGTCCCCCGATCCGTACACCGCCCAGGTGGTGAACAGCCGCGCGCCGCCGACGTGCAGCAGCTCCTCGGTCTCGACGGTGACTGGTCTCGCGGCCCCGCCGGCGCCGCCGTCTCCGCCGTCTCCGCCGTCCTGCCGCGCGGCGATGCGCACCAGGTGCCGATCTGGTCCCGCCGTCCGCCACACCCGCAGGCGCTCCGGCATCCGGTTGCCGAAGTCGTTGTCGGTGGGCGCGCGCCAGAAGTTGGGCTCGGGCGCCGTCCGCATCAGCTCGGTGCCGTCCCACACCAGCGAGACCAGCGTGCCGCGCGCCCGGTCGAACACCACCCGCCCGCGCGGCCCCGTCACCGTGATGAAGGCCGAGTCCTGGGCGAGGGACGGGCCCGGGATCCGCGGCAGCCGCGTCATCGGCCGGGACGGCACCGCGAGCGGGAACTGGTCCCAGGCGATGACTGTGCCGGCCGGGAGGAACGGCTCCTCACGCCTCAGCGCGTACTCGACCTTCAGGAACACCTCGGCGCCGGCCGCGGCGCGCAGCTCCGGCAGGCCGAGCGACAGATCGGCGGAATCGCGGGCCGCCACCGCGAGGTCCGCCCGCTCCCCGCGAGCCAGCGTGTCCGCGTCAGCGGTGACGATCCAGCGCAGGACGACGTGGCCCAAGTCGCGGAAGTCGTAGCGGTTCACGACGCGCACCGTCCCGGCGGCGCCGCTCAGCCGCGTGTTGATCGGCTGGTAGACCTTGCGGACCTCGTAGTAGTGCGGGTGCGGCGTCCGGTCGGGAGCGACCAGGCCGTTGAACAGGAAGTTGAAATCGCTGGGCGTGCCCGGCGGACCGTAGTCGCCGCCGTAGGCAAAGTACGGCCGGCCGTCGCCGCTGCGCGCGGCCAGCCCCTGGTCCACCCAGTCCCAGATCAGCGCGCCCTGGTGCTGGGGATGCGAGTAGATGAAGTCCCAGTCGTCCTGGAGGTTCCCCTCGCTGTTCCCCATGGCGTGCGCGTACTCGCAGAGGATGAGCGGGCGGTCGCGCCACGTGTTCAGGTACGCCTGCTGGCGCGAGAACGACGGGTACATCATCGAGACGACGTCCACGTGAGACGCCAGGCCCGCGCGCTCGTAGTGCACCGGCCGCGACGGGTCGCGGCGGTGGATCCACTCCGAGGCGGCCACGAAGTTCACGCCGTCGCCGGCCTCGTTACCCAGCGACCAGAGTATGACCGACGGGTGGTTCTTGTCGCGCTCGACCATCCGCACGGTCCGGTCGAGGTGCGCCTCGCGCCACGCCGGGGCGTTGCCCAGCGTGGTGTCGGGGTGATAGCCCAGCCCGTGCGACTCGACGTTCGCTTCGTCTATGACGTACAGGCCGTACTCGTCCGCGAGGTCGTACCAGCGCGGGTCGTTGGGATAGTGGCTGGTCCGCACGGCGTTCATGTTCGCCTGCTTCATCAGCTCGACGTCGCGGCGCATGGATGCCGGGGTGACGTAGCGGCCGGTCGCGGGATCGTGCTCGTGGCGGTTCACGCCGCGCAGCCGGATGGGGACGTTGTTCACCAGCAGAAGTCCGCCCCGCACCTCGACGCGCCGGAAGCCGACGCGCTGCGCGATCACCTCGGTGGTGTCGCCGCGCGCGTTCATGAGGGCCAGCACAACGGTGTAGAGCCGCGGCGTCTCGGCCGTCCAGCGCTCGGGCGAAGGGACGTCGGCGCTCAGGGTGAGCGTGGTCTCCGCCGCCATGCCGGCCGCCAGCCGCGCGCCGAGCGGCGCGCGCAGCGCGGCGGAGCCGTCGGGGCCGAGCAGCAGCGCGCCCACCCGCACGGCCTCGGCGCGTCCCGGCCCCGCGTGCGCCAGCGACACGTCCACCGTGAGCGTGCCGCGCCGCAGCGTGCTGTCGAGCCCGGGACGGATCCAGTAGTCGCGGACGTGCGTCGCCGGCACGGCGTAGAGGAAGACGTCGCGCTCGATGCCGCTGATCTTCCAGTAGTCCTGGTCCTCGAGGTAGTCGCCGTCCGAGAAGCGGAACAGCTGCACCGCGACGGTGTTCTGCCCCGGCCGCAGCAGGTCGGTGACGTCGAACTCGGCCGGCGTCTTGCTCCCCTTCGCGAATCCCGCCTCGCGGCCGTTCACCCACACCCAGCCCGCCGACTTGAGGCTCCCGAAGTGCAGGATGACGCGGCGGCCGCGCCAGGCGTCGGGCACGGTGAAGCCGCGGCGATAGGACCCCACCGGGTTGTCGCCGTGCGACACGAACGGCGGGTTGGGCGGGTAGAGATACGCGTCGTTGGTGTAGATTGGGATGCCGAAGCCCAGCGCCTCCCAGTTGCCCGGCACCGGTATGGTGTCCCACGCCGAGAGGTCGGCGTCGTCCCGCCAGAAGCCGACCGGCCGCCACGCGGGGTCCGCCACGTAGCGAAACCGCCAGGTGCCGTTGAGGGAGCGGTACCACGGCGAGCCTTCGCGCTCGCGGCCGAGGGCTCCCGCGAGCGTGGCGTAGGGGACGTAGAAGGCGTGAGGGGCCAGCCGGTTGCGCCCGAACAGCGTCACGTCCTCCAGCTCGCGCGGGAAGGGCGCGTTCTGGGCGACGCCGGAGACGGCGAAGACGGCGGCGACGGCGAAGACGGCGAAGACGGCGATGCCGGACACGAGCGGTCCGGCTACGGCGAGCGGACCAGAGGCGGCGCAGGCGCGCATCGGGATCTCCGGGGCGGGAACTCGGTCTCCAAGTAAGCGCTCCGCAGCCGGATTCGCCACCCGCCGTGCCTCGCGGTTGCGCCGGGGCGGGATCGCCTGCACTTCTATTGTGACGGAGGGGACCGTGAGCGACGACACGACGCCGAGGAAGGGCGGCAAGTCCACCGCACGCCGGAAGGCGGCCCCGGCGCGCGGCGCGGCGCGCCGCCCGCGCAGCGCGGCTCCGATCACCGACGACGATCTGTACCTGTTCAACGAGGGGACCCACTGCAACCTCTACCACAAGCTCGGCTGCCATCTCACCACCCTGGACGGGGTGGCCGGGGCGACCTTCGCCGTGTGGGCCCCCAACGCCAACTACGTGTCGGTGATCGGGGACTTCAACGGCTGGACCAAGTCCGCCAACCGGCTGGCGCAGCGCGGCTCGTCGGGCGTCTGGGAGGGGTTCATCGGCGGTGTGAAGAAGGGCGACGCCTACAAGTACCACATCGGCTCACGGCATCGCGGCCACCGGGTGGACAAGGCCGACCCCTTCGGGGTCCACCACGAGACGCCCCCCAAGACCGGCTCCAAGGTGTGGGACCTCGAGTACGAATGGGGCGACCAGGAGTGGATGGCGGGCCGCGGCGCGCGCAACTCCCTGACGAGCCCCATGTCGGTCTACGAGGTGCATCTGGGCTCGTGGATGCGAGTGCCGGAGGACGGCAACCGCTCGCTCTCCTACCGCGAGCTGGCGGACAAGCTGGTGCCCTACGTCGCGGACATGGGCTTCACGCACGTGGAGCTGCTGCCGGTCATGGAGCATCCGTTCTACGGCTCCTGGGGCTACCAGATCACCGGCTACTTCGCCCCCACGAGCCGCTACGGCACCCCGCAGGACTTCATGTACCTCGTCGACCGGCTGCACCAGGCGGGAGTCGGCGTGATTCTGGACTGGGTGCCCTCGCACTTCCCGGCCGACGAGCACGGCCTGGCGAACTTCGACGGCACGCACCTGTTCGAGCACGCCGACCCGCGCCAGGGGTTCCACCCCGACTGGAGCAGCTCGATCTTCAACTACGGCCGCCACGAGGTGCGCTCGTTCCTGCTCTCCTCGGCGTTCCTGTGGCTGGACGTGTACCACGCCGACGGACTGCGCGTGGACGCGGTGGCGTCGATGCTCTACCTCGACTACTCCCGCAAGCCCGGGGAGTGGGTTCCCAACAAGTTCGGCGGTCACGAGAACCTGGAGGCCGTCGAGTTCCTGCGGCGCTTCAACGCGGCCGTCTACGAGCGCAACCCCGACGTCCAGACGATCGCGGAGGAGTCCACCTCATGGCCCATGGTGTCCCGGCCCACCTACGTCGGCGGGTTGGGCTTCGGGCTGAAGTGGGACATGGGCTGGATGCACGACACCCTGACGTACCTGTCGAGGGACCCGGTCCACCGCCGCTTCCACCACACCGACATGACCTTCCGAGGGCTCTACGCCTTCACGGAGAACTTCTGCCTGCCTCTCTCCCACGACGAGGTCGTGCACGGCAAGGGCTCGCTCATCGCGAAGATGCCCGGGGACGACTGGCAGAAGTTCGCCAACCTCCGCGCGCTCCTGGGCTACATGTACACGCAGCCCGGCAAGAAGCTGCTGTTCATGGGCGCCGAGATCGCCCAGCGCGCGGAGTGGAGCCACGAGTCCAGCCTGGATTGGAGCCTGGCGGAGCACTGGCCGCACCGGGGCGTGCGGCAGCTCACCCGCGACCTGAACTCCCTGCTCCGGGGGGAACCCGCGCTCCACGAGCTGGACATCGACCCCGCGGGGTACGAGTGGATCGACGCCAACGACTCCGACAACTCGGTCCTGACCTACCTGCGCAAGAGCCGCGACGAGAAGAGCGTGATCGCCGTGGCGTGCAACTTCACGCCTCTGCCGCGGTACGACTACCGCGTGGGGGTGCCGCGCGCGGGCTTCTGGCGCGAGGTGCTCAACACCGACGCTAGGGAGTACGGCGGCAGCGGCCTGGGAAACCTGGGCGGCCTGAGCACGGCCCCCATCCGCTGCCACGGACGCGCGCAGTCCCTCAGCCTGGTCCTGCCGCCCCTGGCGGTGGTGGTCGTGAGGCACGAGGCGGAGGCGTCATCGGGATGAGGTAGCCCGCGGTGCGCTCGGATTGCCGGCGGGCCGCCCGCTACGGCGCCCTCCCGCCGAGGTTCGCCAGGGCGAAGGCGTACTCGTCGGCGATCTCCGCGATCACCCTGTCGGTGGGCCGGTAGCCGTGGCTCCCCGCCACCTCGATCCGGATCAGCGTGGGCCGCGCGCATCCCTGCGCCGACTGCAGCGCCGCCGTGTACTTGAACGAGTGACTCGGCACCACGCGGTCGTCGTGGTCCGCGGTGGTCACCAGCGTGGCCGGATAGCAGGTGCCGGGCCGCAGGTTGTGCAGCGGCGAGTACGCCAGCAGGTACTCCACCGCGGCCGAATCGTCGGACGAGCCGTACTCCTCCGCCCAGAACTGCCCGCCCGTGAACATGTGGTAGCGCAGCATGTCCATCACGCCCACGGCCGGCAGCGCCACCGCGAACAGGTCGGGCCGCTGGTTCATGACCGCGCCCACCAGGAGGCCGCCGTTCGAGCCGCCCTGGATCGCCAGGCGCTGCGACGTGGTGTAGCCCTCCCGGATCAGGAACTCCGCGGCCGCGATGAAGTCGTCGAACACGTTCTGCTTCAGCGCCCGCATTCCGGCGTGGTGCCACGCCTCGCCGTACTCGGCGCCGCCGCGGAGGTTGGCCACCGCGTACACGCCGCCGCGCTCCAGCCACGCGGCCACCGCCGTCGAGTAGTACGGCTGGAGGTTGACGTTGAAACCGCCGTAGCCGTAGAGCAGGGTGGGGTGGCTGCCGTCCAGCGCCGTGCCCCGGCGCGCGGTGATGAAGATCGGCACCCTGGTGCCGTCCCTCGACTGGTAGAAGGCGGCCCGCGTCTCGTACGCCGCGGCGTCGAAGGGACTGCGGGCCGGCCTGAAGGGTGACAGCCTGCGCCGCGCGAGGTCGTAGCGGTACACGGTCGCCGGGCGCAGGTACGAGGTGAAGGAGAAGAAGAAGTCGGTCCCGTCGTTGCGGCCGCTCAGTCCCGACACGGTGCCGACCTCGGGGAGCGTCACTTCGCCCAGGCTCCGGCCCGCGAGGTTGAACAGGCGCAGCCGGCTCTGCACGTCCACCAGGTACACGACGGCGAACCGGGTCCCCACCAGCAGCGCCTCGCTGATCACGTCCGGGCCCTCGGGCACGACGTTGCGCCACCGCGACCGCGTGGTGTCGCCGAGCGGCACCGCGACGATGCGGCCCTTGGGCGCCCGCCAGGTGGTGTAGAGGTAGAGAGTCCGGCCGACGACCCCGAGCGGCTGGGGGATGGCGTCCTCCTCGGGCGCGACGGGCTGCAGGCGCGCGCCGAGGTCGGGGCGCGTGGGCGAGCCGAGGTCCGCGATCCACAGCCGGTAGTTGGACGTGCCGCTGCCCGCGGAGGTGAACAGCCAGCGGCCGTCGTCGCTCAGCCAGCCGCCGACGCCGTCATTCGGGTTGTCAGGCCGCTCGAACACCAGGCGGTCCGCGCCCCCGCCCACGGCGTGGTACCACACCTGATGGTGGGTGTTGGCGTCGCGCAGGTTGGCCGAGTCCGCCGAGCCGCGGAACCGCTGGTAGAGGAAGCCGCGGCTGTCCCGGGTCCAGCTGATGCCGGAGAACTTCACCCGCGGCACCACCTCGTCCAGGTCCCGGCCCGTCGCGATGACGCGCACGTGGATGTCCTGCAGGTCGGAGCCGCCGGCGGCGGTGGTGTAGGCGAGGTAGCGCCCGTCGGGCGAAGGCGACCACTGCGCCACCGCGATCGAGCCGTCGGGCGAGAGGCGGTTGGGATCGAGCACCTCGCGCGGCGGCCCGGCGAGGGTGGCCTGGCGATACAGTACCGATTGCCTCTGGAGCCCGCTGTTCTCGCGGAAGAAGATCTGGTGCGCCTCGCGCGCCGGAACATTCACCCTGGGGTAGTTCCACAGCTCGGTGAGCCGCGCCCGCAGCGCGTCGCGCAGGGGCAGCGTGGCGAGGTAGGAGAAGGTGACGGCGTTCTGCGCCTCGACCCACGCGTGGACCCTCGGGCTGTCCAGGTCCTCCATCCACCGATACGGCTCGGCGACCTGGTGGGCGCCGTAGCGCTGTACCACCGAGTCCCGGGCGGTCGGGGGATAGGCGAGCTGCTGCGCCTGGGCGGTCGAGGGCCGGATGACGGCCGTGGCCGCCAGGACGGCGATGATGGGGAGGCCGGCGAGGGCGGTCGTGACGGCGGTGACGAGGAGCTGCGGCAGCGGGCGGTTCATCCTCGGACTCCTGATGGCTTGGAGGTGCCTGCAAATGTACTCGATCCGCGCGTGCGCCGGCCCCGCGCGCATGCCGGGATCGAGACCGCGGCGGCGCCTGCGAGGAGGGCGAGGCTCGCCGCATCGGGGCGGGGCGCCTAGGGAAGCTCTGCGCAAGTCCGGCGGGTGGCGCACCAGGGGCTTGCGGCGCGAGGCCAAGGCGCGCGGAGGAGGCGATGCCCTGCGCATCGGCG
>Ga0316628_100002553_pt1 | contig 13576 bp, 13 predicted proteins | sample OWC_Aug_M2_C1_D5_FD_207648 | JGI IMG/M metagenome (GOLD analysis project Ga0316628, IMG submission 207648) | Wetland soil microbial communities from Old Woman Creek delta, Ohio, United States - OWC_Aug_M2_C1_D5_C | ecosystem: Environmental > Terrestrial > Soil > Wetlands | place: USA: Ohio... | reverse complement strand
ATTTCCCCCTTTGCTTATTGAATCCTTCCAGGAAGAACCGCCATAGGGATATATCTACTTGAAAGCCCCCCCGGGCTTGCCCCGCCGGATCATCTCCTGACAGTAGGCAAACAGGGCATCATACACGATCCACTCAGCAGTGTTGATTTTATGGTCGTCCTTGTAGCCCAAATGGCGGAACCCTTCGGCAATGGCCTGAAGGCCGGGCCCTTCGGGCTGGTGATAAAGGGTATTGTCCGTATCCGCCCCGTTTACAACCCTGGCAAGAAGGGCCAGCGCCGGTTCATGAGTCAGGTTGTACTTCTTAAGGATGGCTTCAAAGGAACACTCTTTGCCGTGGTGACCAAGCTCAACACCCGGCGCATCAAATGGAATCGCTTCGAGACGTTTAGCTTCTTTCATTATCTGGTCAGCCGGAAAAAAGTAGAACTCGGCATCCTTATCCACAAACTTCTTGATGAGCCAGGGACAGGCAACCCGGTCTACTTTTACGTGCTCGCGGGTGATCCACTTCATCCTTTCCCCCTCCTTCTCACTTAGATTTGGGTAACAATGCCTGCCCGAATAAAGGAACGGTTAAGAGCCCCACCCCTAAAAAAGTGAGAATTATGTTCATGACCTTGGCCTCCGCCTTAGGGCCCAGCATTGCATCAAAAACATGGCCAGGGAATTTCCCCCATTCCCTATTTCAAAATTATCAAATGGCTTTATAAAAGAAATAGGGGGAATCCCGCATTTTTGATAAAAAGTAATGTATATTTAGGAGACTTTACGAAATATCTGAATGGGCTTTTACCCCCCCCTGCTTGGGAGGGAAACAAGGGCGGAATGGGTGAAGGTCTTCAGTAAGTTTAAATGATGAAGAAAGACCTGAAAAATATCTTGCTGGCCGGCCCTCCGGCCTGCGGGAAATCAACGTTGGTGGAAAAGCTCGTGGCCCGAATCAACAGGCCCGCGACCGGGTTTTTCACCCGGGAGATTCGGGAAGGAGGGCGAAGGGCCGGTTTCGCGATCACCACCCTGGACGGGAAAGAAGGCCTCCTGGCTCACCGAGAAACCCGGAGCAGAATCCGGGTAGGGAGATATGGGGTCAACTTGGAGGCCCTGGATCAGATTGCCGTTCCTTCCCTGATCCCTTCGAAACCAGATCAAATCATCATTATCGACGAGATTGGAAAAATGGAATGTTTCTCTCCCCTCTTCCGCCAAACCCTGGTAAACGCCCTCGACTCCCCCAACCCGGTGATCGGTTCCATCGCCCTTAGAGGAAATCCTTTTATCGAGACCATCAAAAAGCGGCCGGATGTTCTGCTGGTGATGGTTGACGAAAGTAACCGGGACTCCCTGGTCGAATCTCTGGCCGGGCAAGTATCCTTTCTTTAACCCGCCCCTTCCCTTCTCCCTTCGGGCATGGTAAAAATAGATTAGGATTTCCTATATCTCCGGGATAAGCACCTTTCCCCGGTGAACGAAGATAAAGAATCCTGAGCCTTCCATTTCCCCCCTTGGGGGAAAAGCTTGATTTTATTAAGGAACCGATTGGAAGACTGCGAGAAGAGGAAAAATAAAATGGCTGAATATTCTTCTTTCATCGTAATTTTCATCGTTCTGGGGGGGATTGCAGGGGCGCTTTTTATTTCCGCCCGTATGACTAAACGGGCGGTCGGCCAGGTGGTAGCCATTTTCCAGAAGCACAATGCCATCGGGATCCAGCAGGCCAAGACGGTGAACGAGCTGGGTTTGACCCCTCCCAACCTCATGGAGCGCTTCACCCGTATGCGGGATTATAAACAAAATGCCCTGAGTATCCTCTTGAAGGCGGATATCGTTCAGGCCACGGAGGAAGGCAAACTGTTCATTTCCGCTGAAAAGCTTGTGGAATTAAGAAGCAAGGGGATAGGAAAATGAAGGCGGTAAACAAGGTGTGCACTGCCTCGATGAGAACTCAAGGAGAAAGCGAATGAAAATCGGCGCTTTTGAGGTTCGCGAGCCCCTTCCGGATTTGAGGGATCCTCATGTACTGGCCATTCTGCGCCCCTGGATCGACGTAAACAATGTCGGAACCCTGACCCTGGATGGGTTGGAGGCCCAGCTGGGGGCTAAGCCTCTTGCCCAATTGGACCGGCCGGGAAATTTTTTTGACTTTACCCGCTACCGTCCCATGCTTTATCTGGAAGAAGGGGTCCGCCGGCTAAAGATTCCCAACACCACCCTGAGTTATGCGAACAGGGAAAAGGGAAACGATTTTCTCTTCCTGCGGCTTCTGGAGCCCCATTCCCGGGGGGAAGACTTCGCGGATTCCGTACTGGAGGTCTTCAAGGTTCTCAAGGTGAAACGGTACTGCCTCCTGGGAAGCATGTATGACGCGGTCCCGCACACCAAACCCCTGCTGGTCAACGGGAGAGCCTCCGGGAAGGACGCGGAGCAGGATTTGAAAAAGGTGGGGATTCAGCCGAGCAACTATCAGGGCCCAACCACCATCACCAATCTGATCGCCCAGAATTCCCCGGGCCTGGGGATCGAAACGGCCACCTTTATCGTTTCTCTCCCCCAATATGTTAACGTGGAGGAGGATTACCTGGGCAAAGTCCGCCTGCTGGAAATCCTGAACCTGCTGTACGGCATTCCCATCGATAAAAAGGATTTTGACAAGGCGGCGAGGCAGCGGAGTTTAATCAGCCAGAAAGTGGAGGGCTCCCCGGAGTTGAAGCAGGTCCTTCCTCACCTGGAGGCCATCTACGGGATGAGAGTCGCCAAAAAGGAATCCGAGGGAATGCCCGGGCTCTCCCCCGAGATGGAGGAGAAATTCTGGGAGACCGACGGGAAAGACGTCGGGAAAGCATAGCGGAAACCGGGACGGAGATGGGGGCGCAAGACGGGAAAATCGTCATCACCGGCGGGTCCGGCTTCATCATGTCTCACCTGGCCGAAAGGTTGTCCGAAACCGGAAGGGAGGTCGTCCTTTTTGACAACAACGAGCAGCATTCCTTGTACGAAGAGACGAAGGCCCTCCTCGCCCGGAAAAGAAACCTGCGGTTCGTCCAGGGGGACGTCCGCGATAGAACGGCGGTGGGGGAACTCATCCGGGGTGCAGAAATCGTTTACCATTTCGCCGCTCTCATGGGGACAAGTTCCCGCTTCAGAGAATGGGAAATTCCCACGGTGGAAGTCAACATCGTCGGCACGATAAATGTTCTGCAAGCTTCTTTGAAAGCGGGGGTAAAGTACCTGATCCACCCCCCCCGACCACCCCTGGCGGTCTGGTTGACGCCCTACATCATCAGCAAAACCGCCCAGACTCTTTTCACCCAGATGTACCATCAAGTGCACGGCCTCCCGACCATCGGCCTTAACATCCAGAACTGCTACGGGCCCCGGGAACGGCCCGTCTTGAACCCGGATCCCCTGCGTCCTCATGAGGGAAGGAAACTCGTGGCCTCCAGCATCCAGGCCGCCCTGAAGGATGAGCCCATCATCGTGTTTGGAGACGGGGAGCAATCTTCCGACTTTGTCTATATAGATGATGTGGTGCAGGCTTGCCTGAAAGCCCCCTGCGACTCGGCCATAGGGCAGGTACTGGATGTCGGGACGGGCATTTCCACTCCGGTAAAAAAAGTGGTGGAGACCATCCTGGAACTCACCCGCAGCCGGTCAAAAATTGAGCACCTTCCTTTGCGGACCGGCGAAGTCAAGCTGCAAACCAAGGCCGACCTTACCCCCGCCAGAGAGTACCTGACCTGGGAGCCGAAGACCGAGCTCGTGGAGGGTCTGAGGAAGGCCATCCCTTATTATGCCAATCTTTTAGGCGTGAAATCCCCGGTATAAATTTGGGACGTCAAGGAAGAAGGGGGCTGAAGCTTCTTGCGCCTAGGCTCCTTGCCTCGGGCCACGACCCAGGCTTCCTGAAAATGGTAACCGCGGTGAACCCTAGGCCCGGAATTCCGGAATGCGGATTGAAAAAAAATCCGCAATCCGCAATCCGAAATAACTGGGCCGGTGCTTACTCCCAGCCGATGGGTTCGTAGCCCTTCTCGCACAGGCAGCGGTCGACGAAGTTTTTGTAGGTGGGAGCCGGACGGGAGGCCTCGGAAGCGCCTTGAATGGCTCCGGCCATGGGTCCACCGGCCGCCCCGATGGCTGCGCCCGTTCCCAGGTAGCCTGTGACAGAGCCCTTGGCCCCTCGCGAGAGGGGGAGCGCCGTGGCACAGAGCCGGCACTCCGCCGAAAATAATGCGCAGGGGCGATTCATGAATCGCCCCTGCATTCTCCGCTCTTCTTCCTTTCTCTTCGTACCTCGCGCCTCGAACCTGTTTAAACCTTCGGCAGATCCTTCAGCGCCTCCTTGATCTTCTCTTCGGGATGCTCATAATCCTCCAATTTATTCGACAGGAAAGCGTCATAGGCGGCGAGATCGAAGTGGCCATGGCCGCTGAAATTGAAGACGATCACTTTCTCCTCTTTTTGTTCCCGGCACTTTATGGCTTCATCGATGGCCGCCCGGATGGCGTGAGCAGTTTCCGGGGCCGGGATCGTTCCTTCTGTCTTCGCAAAGAGCATAGCTGCTTCAAAGACGGGATTCTGGGCATAAGCCACGGCCTCAACGAAGCCCTCATCATAGACCAGGCAAAGAAGGGGAGCATCCCCATGGTAGCGCAGCCCCCCGGCATGAATTCCAGAGGGAACGAAAGTGTGCCCCAGAGTGTACATTTTCACAATGGGCGCCATCTGAGCTGTGTCCCCATAGTCATACCGGTACACCCCTTTGGTCAGCGTGGGGCAAGCGGTCGGTTCGACGGCCAGAAAGCGGATCTTCTTCCCCTGCTTCTTCTCCGGGAAGAAGGGAAAGCAGAACCCGGAAAAGTTGCTTCCCCCGCCTACGCATCCGATCAGGACATCCGGTTCCACTCCGGCCTTTTTCAGTTGTAACTTAGTCTCCAAGCCTACGATGGTCTGATGGAGAATCACATGGTTCAGCACACTCCCCAGGGAATACCGGGTATCTTCCCGTTTGACCGCGTCATTCACCGCCTCGCTGATGGCGATCCCCAGGCTTCCCGGAGAATTCGGGTCCTTGGCCAGGATCATCCGGCCGGCTTCCGTCTGGTCGCTCGGGCTGGGGGTCACCGAGGCGCCCCAGGTTTCCATCATCATCCGGCGGTAGGGCTTCTGCTGGTAGCTGACTTTGACCATGTAGACCTTGCATTCCAGGCCAAAGACATTGCAGCCAAAGGCCAGGGCGCTGCCCCACTGGCCGGCGCCGGTTTCGGTGCTCAGGCGTTTCACCCCTTCTTTCTTGTTGTAGTACGCCTGGGCTACGGCCGTGTTCGGCTTGTGGCTCCCCGCCGGGCTCACTGATTCGTTTTTATAATAGATACGAGCCGGGGTTTTCAATGCCTCTTCCAGCCTCTTGGCCCGGCACAGGGGAGTGGGTCTCCACAGTTTGTAAATCGACGATACCTCATCGGGGATATCGATCCAGCGCTGCTGGCTCACCTCCTGTTCGATCAACCCCATGGGGAAAATCGGAGCCAGATCCTGCGGCCCCAGGGGTTTCAAGGTGCCCGGATGGAGCGGGGGCGGCAAGGGCTTGGTCAGGTCGGCCTGGATGTTGTACCATTGCCGGGGCATTTCTTTTTCACTTAAATAAATCTTCGTGTCCTCCATTCAACCCTCCTCTTTTGTTTGTTTTCGACGCAGATAAACACAGATTACACAGATGAACCGAAACCGGTAAAGGGTCTTTAAGGGCCTAGAGGTTCTTGAATCTTGTCTGCGCTGATCTGCTTTCATCTGCGTCCCGTTAAAATCAATCCAATTTTTTCCACTGCCCGCCTGAAATTTGAACCATGACCATGGAATCGGTCCCCAGCCCGTTGTGGTCTTCGGCGGTAAGGTTATAGATCCCGCTGACTCCCACGTAGCCTCTAGTCGCCTCGATGGCGTTGCGCAGTTTTTCGTTGTTCGTTCCCGCCTTTTTCATGGCGTTGGCCACGATGTAGATGGCATCCCAAGCATAGCCGGAGTGGGTGTTGATCGGGAACTGGGTGTCGTACTTATAGACATCCTTGTAGAGGCGGATGAACTCCTGGATGACTTTTTTCTGGGGATCGGAATCGGGCAATTGGGCGGCCACCATCAACTTCGTTGAGGGCATGATATTCCCCTCGGAGGCGTCCCCCGCCAGCTTGATATAGATGGGATCGGGCAGCCCATGGCACTGGTAGAGGGGGGCCTTGATGGCCAGCTGCTTCACGTTCTTGGCCACGATGGACCCCGCCTTGCCGATGGTCCAGCAGATGATGGCCTCCGGGTTGGCGGCCTTGATCTTTACCAGCTGAGCGGTCATGTCGCTGTCCGTGGCCTGGAAAGATTCACTGGAAATGATTTTCAGACCGGAATCGGGGGCCAGCTTGTCGAGCCAGTTCTTTCCGTCCCGGCCAAATCCGTCCGCCGAAGTGATGATGGCGATTTTCTGGATTCCCTTTTTCTTCAGGTAGTCATAGGTCTTCTTCACCGCCACCGAGGTTCTCTGGGGAGATTTGAAAGTCCATTGGAACGGCTTAACGGTAATGGGCGGATCTCCGCCCACGCACATGAAAGTGGGGACCTTGTTTTGCTCGATGATCGGCTTGGACGCCATGCCCGTATCCGTTCGGGTGGGCCCGATGATGGCTACGACCTTGTCCGATTCGATAAACTTCTTGGCGATGATCGCCGCCTTGGTGGGGTCTCCCTCGTCATCGGCGATGACCAGTTCGAGGGGACGGCCGTTGATCCCCCCTTCCCCGTTGATCTTCTTCACCACCATTTCAGCAACCAGTTTGGTGGGGGTCCCGATGGCCGAAGAAGGCCCGGTTAAATCAAAGTAGGCCCCCAGCTTGATCGGGTCCGCTCCCCATACGGGACCCGAACCGAGCATGAGGATCAACGTAAAAACCGCGACTGGCAATGTCTTTTTCATGACTTTCCCTCCTTTTGATTGCGGATTGCGGATTGCAGATTTCGGATTGAAAACCACAACCACCTTCCTTGAAAAAAAGCTATCAGCTGTCAGCTTTCAGCGGTCAGCCAAAGGCCAAAGATTCCGTATTTGTTTTTTTGGCTGACGGCTGAAAGCTGATCGCTGATAGCCGAAATCTGACAGCTTATTTCCGATTATCAAAAACCCTCTTTGATTTTCGCTCTGTCCGGGGCAGGCTTTGGAAATCGACGATCTCCACTTTTCCGCTCACCAGGAGCTGGTGCCGGAGAAGAGACTCCAGATGATCCGCCACGGCCCTGTCCCCCCGGGGATCTCCCTTTTCCGCTCTCTCCACCTTCACCGCCATGTAATCTTTTCCATCTCCTCCCCTTTCCAGCCAGACCTGGAATTCGCTCCCCACCCTGGACTCCTGGGAGAGAAGGTGGTCGATCGAGCCGGGATAAATGTTTACCCCCCGGATGATGAACATGTCATCCGAACGCCCCAGGATTTTGTCGTGCCGGGGCAGGATGTTCCCGCAGGAGCACCGCCCGGGAATCAGCCGGGTGAGGTCGCGGGTCCGGTAGCGGATCAGGGGAGCGGCTTCCTTCCGCAGGGTGGTGACAACCATTTCTCCCACTTCTCCGGGTAACGACGGCTTCAGGGTCTCCGGGTTGACGATCTCCAGAATGTAATAATCTGCCCAGTAATGGATGCCTTCATGGGCCCGGCACTCCAGGCCGGTCCCCGGCCCGTAGAGCTCGGTCAAGCCCGGGATGTCAAAGGTATCTTCCGTCCTCAGGTACTCCTTGATATTCCTCCGCATGGCATCACTGTGCCGTTCCGCACCGAAGATGACTTTCTTCAAATTGATCTTGTCCTGGAGGCCCCGTTTCTTGATTTCTTCGGCCATGAGCAGGCCCATGGATGCGGTGCAGCAGAAAACCGTGGTCTGGAGGTCCGTCATGATCTCGCAGTGCATCTCCAGGTTCCCGGGGCCCACGGGGACGGCCATGGCCCCGAACCGCTCCGCTCCCATTTGGAAGCCGACACCCGCGGTCCAGAGGCCGTATCCCACCGCGACCTGCACCCGATCCTCCCGGGTGAGCCCGGCCATCTCGTAACACCGGGCAAACATATCGGCCCAGTCCGAAATATCCTTTTCGGTGTAGCAAAGGACCTTTCTCTTCCCGGTGGTCCCCGAGGAGGCATGAATCCGGACAATTTGCTCCAGGGGAACGGAAAGGAGGGGAAAGGGGTATCCTTCTCTTAGGTCATCGGCCGTCGTGAACGGGAGCCTCTGAATATCCTCCAGGGAACGAATCGTCCGCGGCCGGACCCCATTCTCGTCCATCCTCTTCCGATAGAAGGGCGACCCCTTATAGGCATGTCGCATCGTCCACTTCAATCCTTCCAGTTGAAGCGCTCTCAACTCATCTTCAGAGTTTACCTTAGGCATGAATGTCTGCATGTTCCGCATCGTCTCCTCGATCGGCATAACTTCTAAGAATGCTCATGGCTTTGTCCTATGAGCTGCGAGCTATGAGCTATCAGCATTATGCATTTTTTTCACTAAGCTCTATGCCCTGTTCCCTTTGCTTCGTTCCTTTCATTCCTACCCCCTACACCCTGCCCCCTGCACCCTGCACCCTCTTGGTCAGTTCCACTTCCACCCTGAGCCCGATCGCCCTCCTCAGGGCCAGGTGGAGGGCATCGCGCAGGGCGCCCCTTCGTTCTTCCGTGGCGCTCATAATCTCCGGGGAAGCTTCGATCCCAATCTTCAGCTGGTCGTTCATTCCCTTCTTTTGGGAAACCGAAGTCGTGTACCCGGGTCCGACCCCCGCGAAAGAGGCGAGGACCTCCTGGATCTTCTCGGGGAAGACGTTGATTCCCCGGACGGTGGTCATCTGGTCCGATCTGGTTAACACCCGGTCCATCCGGGCCAGGGTCCGGCCGCAAGAGCACGGTTCCGGGTGGAGGGCGGTGACATCGCTCGTCCGGTAACGCAAGAGGGGATAAGCACTGGTGGTCAGGGTGGTGAGAACCAGTTCCCCCGGCCGGTCCGGCCCCAGGGGTTTGCCGGAGGCTGGGTCGACGATTTCGGGGAAGAAATGGTCCTCAAAGATATGGAGCCCATCCTGGGCCATGCATTCCCCGGCCACCCCCGGTTCCACCAGCTCCATGACCCCGTAAATATCGTAGGCCTTAATCCCCCAATTGGTTTCTATGAATCGGCGGACCTCTTCGGGCCAGGGCTCCGCGCCGAAAAGGCCGATTTTCAAGGAGAGGGTCTGCGGGTCAATCCCTTTCTTCTGCATGACCTCCAGGATGTGCAGGGCAAAGGAAGGAGTGGAGGCCAGGACCGTGCTCCGGAAATCCTTCATGATCCGGAGCTGGACTTCAGCCGGGGCAATGGAGGCGGGAACGACCGCCGCCCCGATCGACTCCGCGCCCTGATTGAAGCGGATCGCCCCCTGGAATAGGCCGTAGTTGAAAGCCACCTGGATAATGTCGTGCTCGGTGATCCCGATCCCGGCCATGATCCGGGCCACCAGGTCCCGCCAGATCTCCAGGTCCTTCCGGGTATAGCCGATAACGATGGGGTTCCCGTAGAGACCCAGGGGAAACTGCAGGCGGACCACGTCCCGCAGGGGAACCGCGAACATCCCGTAGGGATAGTTTTCCATCAGGTCTTTCCGGCTGGTAAAGGGAATCCGTTTCAGGTCCTCGAGGGATTTAATGTCGTCCGGGCTCAGCCCGGCCTCATCGAATCTTCGGCGATAAAAATCCACGTTCGAGTAGGCCTGGTTGACCACGATCTGGAGCCTCTCATTCTGCAGCTCGAGGAGTGCTTTGCGGTCCAAGGTTTCAATCGTCGGGTTCAATATGGGCATCTTCGCCTCCCCTACCTTTCCCACTTTCCTTGGTAATCCTTGCCCAGGAACGCCCTCTTGACTTCCTCGTTGTTCAGCAGGTCTGCCCCCGTGCCGGTCAAAATCACTCTCCCCGTATCCAGCACATAGGCCCGGGTAGAGATCCGCAGAGCCTCCTTTGCATTCTGCTCGACCAGCAGAATGGTGGTCCCCTTTTCGTGGAGGGACCGGAGGATCCGAAAGATCTCTGCCACGATCGTTGGGGCCAGGCCCAACGAGGGTTCGTCGGGCATGATCAATCTGGGTTGGGCCATCAGGGCTTTCCCCAGGGCCAGCATCTGTCGTTCCCCTCCTGATAACGTGCCCGCCGGTTGATTCTCCCGTTCGCGGAGAACGGGGAAAACGGCAAAGACTTTTTCCAGTTCTTCCTGCAGCACCGTCCGCCCGAGCCGTCTGAGGTAGGCGCCCAGTTCCAGGTTCTCCAACACCGACAGTGGAGTGAAGACCTTTTCCGTCTCCGGGATCTGGACGATTCCATGAGCCACGAGCTTCTCCGGCCTCCACCCCCTCGTCTCCACCTCGTTGAAAAGCCGGCTTCCCTCCCAGGACGGGTGCATCCCGGAGATCACATTCAGCAGGGTGGTCTTCCCTGCACCGTTGGCGCCGATGAGGGAGACGACCTCCCCCGCTTCCACATGGAGGGTCACCCTCCGCAGGACCTGAATCTTTCCGAAGAAGGCGTCAATGTTTTTCAATTTCAACATAGAAAAGCAGCGATCAGCATTCAGCAATCAGCGTTCAGCCAACAGCCAAAATCTTTTGCTGAAAGCTGACCGCTGACAGCTTATTTTCCCAGATACGCTTCGATGACCCGGGCGTCTTTTTGGATCTCCTCCGGCCGCCCCTCGCCGATCTTCGTCCCGTGGTGAAGGACGACCAGGCAGTCGGAGATTCCCATCACCAGGTGCATGTTGTGCTCCACCAGAACGATGGTCTGACCTCTTCCTTTCAGCTTGAGGATCAGGTCCCCCATGGCCTCCGTCTCCCGGATATTCAGGCCGGCCACCGGTTCATCCAGAAGGAGAAGTACCGGGTCCCCGGCCATGGCCCGGGCGATTTCCAGCCGCCGCTGATCCGCTATGGAGACCTGGCTGGCCGGCTGAGAAGCCTTGGGCAGAAGGCCCAGAAAATCAAGCAGGGACTCCGCCTTCCCCCTTATGTCTCCCTCTTCCTTCCTCTCCTTCGGCAGATGAAGGGCCCCTCCCCAGAAGCCGGATTTGGTTAAGGGATGCATTCCCACCATCACGTTTTCCAATACCGTCAGATCGTGGAAAAGCTGTGACTGCTGAAAAGTCCTGTGAATCCCCAGGGCCGCTATTTGGTAGGTCTTGAGACGGGAGATCGTTCTCCCCTGGAAGAGGATTTCACCGAAATCCAGGGAATAGACACCGGTGATGGCGTTCAGCAGGGTGGTCTTGCCCGCCCCGTTGGGCCCGATGAGGGAGAGAATCCGACCCGGGTCAACGGCAAAAGAAAGCCCGTTCAGCGCCTCCAGCCCGCCGAAGCGAAGGGTAATATTTCTGGCTTCTAATATTTTCTCGGCCATTGGTTGTGTTCAGCTAAAATCATTAATCCCTGCCCATCCGTGTCCAAAAGAAGTTCAGGGTTTGTAGGGGCGCGCTGCTGCGCGCCCGTAAGGAGCTCGGAGTCAAAGGCGATAAAGCCTTATTTTTCACTCTTGGCAATTTTAGGCATTTTAGACATTTCGAATTCTAGGCATTTTTTATCTGTGTCCCATTATGTTTCTTGGCCTTTGGCGCTTATTGGGTCCCGCGCTTCGCGGGATTGGCGTTTCCCGGTTAGGCTCTTGATTTTTCCATCCCGGCAGACATACCCTTATCCCTCCTCCTCCCAATCCCGGCAATTCCCGTCAGCAAACCATGGGGGAAGAACACCAGGACTCCCATGAGGATGAGCCCGTACACCAGGACGTTGTACTCCTTGACCGCATGAAGGGCTTCCGGCAGGATGGTGAGCAAAAGAGCGCCCAGAACCGACCCCCACAGAGAGCCCATCCCTCCCACCAGGACCATGGTGACCACCTGGAGGGAATAGAAGAAGCTGAAGGTCCCCGGGCTGATGAAGGTAAGGTAATGAGCGTAAAGGCTCCCCGCGAGAGAGGCCATGGCCGCGCTGAGAACGAATATCTTTACCTTGTAGGCCTCCGTATCGATGCCCGCGCAGCGGGCTGCAATTTCATTCTGGCTTAACGCCGCCATGGCCCGGCCCACCCGGGAATGAATCAGGTTCAAAGAAAGAAGAAACGCCCCGATGGAAATCGCCCATAGCAGGTAGTAATACTTTCGGTCCGAATCGAAAATAAACCCGCTCAACTCCAGGCGGGGAATCCCCGAAAAGCCCGAGGGTCCGCCCGTTACCGGCTCAAGCTGGAGCATCACAATATAAACGATGACATTGAAGCCCAGGGTGGCCATGACCAGGTAGTGTCCCTCCAGTTTGAGCGTCGGAATGCCGATCACGAAGGCCACTCCCGCGGTGAGGGCCATGGCCAGGAAAATGGTGGGCCACATGGGGAAACCGAAGGTTGTGGTAAGAATACCCGAAAGATATGCGCCCAGCCCGAAGAAAGCCGCATGGCCCAGAGAGATCTGTCCGGCGAAGCCCATGAGCAGATTCAGGCCGATGACCACCAGGATATTCAGGGCGGAAATATTCAGTACCATCAGGTGGTAGTTGTTCCGCAGGAAAAAGGGCAGGGCAAAAACCGCCAAGGCGAAGAGAAGAAGATAGATTTTATTCCGTTTTCCCATCCCGAAGCCTCACACCCGATTGAAACTTCCCTGGCCCAGAATCCCCGTGGGTTTGAAAAACAAAACGATCAACAGAATCAGAAAGGCCAAAGCATCCTTGTATTCCGAAGAGATCAGGCCTGCGCCCAGCGATTCCATCACCCCCAGGAGAAGTCCCCCGACCACCGCTCCCGTCATGGACCCGTAACCTCCCAGGATGGCGGCCGAAAAGCCCTTCAACCCCATCATAACTCCCACATCGTAAGAGGTAGTGGTGAGAGGCGTCAGGATAACCCCGGCTGCGGCCCCCAGCCCCCCGCTGAGGGTAAAGGAAAGGAGGATCATGCGGTCCACCGAGATCCCGCTCAGAAGAGCCGTTTTCCGGCTGGCCGCGACGGCCCGCATGGCCTTCCCGGCCATGGTCCCCCGGAAAAAGTAACTGAGGGCGACCACCACCAGAAGGGTGATTCCAAAGATCCAGATGCTCTGGGGCATGATGGCCGCCCCCATAAAGATCAGGGGATTTTCCCCGGAAAAAGGCGGAAGGGTCATGGGGTTCTTCCCCCAGATCATCATGGAAAGGCCCTTGATGGAGATGGAAGCGCCTACCGTAATCATGACCAGGATGAGAATCTCCTTGGACCGGGCCCGGTTGATCGGTCCCCGCTCCAGCAGAAAACCGATCGCCGCCACCGAGAAAACAGTCAGCAGGAAGGCCAGAATCATGGGAATCCGCAGGAAGCTGTGGAAGGTGATCATGAACATCCCCCCCAGCATGACAAACTCCCCTTGAGCGAAATTGACGATCCCCGTGGCATTGTGGATCAGGGAGAACCCGATGGCCACCAGGGCGTAGGTGCTGCCGGTGGTCAGGCCGGAGAGGATGAACTGAAAAATCTGCAGCCCGAGACTCATCGGTCCTCTTTCTTCTT
>Ga0316628_100002552_pt1 | contig 13578 bp, 13 predicted proteins | sample OWC_Aug_M2_C1_D5_FD_207648 | JGI IMG/M metagenome (GOLD analysis project Ga0316628, IMG submission 207648) | Wetland soil microbial communities from Old Woman Creek delta, Ohio, United States - OWC_Aug_M2_C1_D5_C | ecosystem: Environmental > Terrestrial > Soil > Wetlands | place: USA: Ohio... | reverse complement strand
TTTCGATTTCATCTTGCTTAATTTTGTAGCACCAGTCGGCGTTTCTCGAACAAGGGGAATTCGCGCCTGACTTGGAAACGTAGTCATGGGCTTGCCGGTCGATTTCCGGAGCGGCGAGCTGGTGAAATTTTTCGTAAATCTGGTTCACCGTTGCGCCGTCCATGGGCACGCGGAAATAAGCATCGATGGGAGCGGTTGGGCTGGATTTTACCAGGAGTGATTTTTCATTTTCATTATAGATGACGGGTCCCACGTCGATCCATCCATCTCGATGTTCGCGGGAAAATGCAATTTTCGCTTCGCGGAACGCCACATCAGCCTGGTAGGCGAACGCGTCCTGCTCTTTCTTCGGCACACTGGCCCACTCATCGGCGCGAGTCTGGTTGCGTAGAGCCGCGTCGCTGACATCGGCGAGTCTTGTTTCAATCTCGGCGGACTTTTGCCTGTACCCCTCGCTATACGTCCTTAGAAAATCATCCCGCTGGGGAGCGTTCAGTAATTGTAAGTAGTCGGGATCCTTCGACAAAATTTTTTGCGTGGATGCCGGAGCGGAATCATTGACCTGGACCTGCGCGCGGCCGCTGGCAGCCGCAAGAAAAACCATCCAGAAGAGCAAACAACCCGAGAACAATCCTTGAATTGTCTTCTTCTTGTGGACGCGCCGCGAAACGCAAACAGGGACCTCCGGATGCGAGCGCGCGCCGGAATTCGCGCCACTCCAGAAAAGCGAACCGTGGTTAAAAGTTCCGCCTTGCATGACTCCCCTGATCCGCAATGCCGCTGGTTCGGTGTGAACCCAATTTTCTCACGATTGCCGCGACGGATTCTCCAGCGATACATCAGAAGCTGCGTAAGCAGCAAGTGCGCCGGGCCGGTTCCTGCCGAGGAAAGTAGCATTTGGCGCCGGAAGAGCGCCGAGCAAATGCCCGAAAAGCCGAGGATCAGGAATCGCCCGGCGCACCGGGGAACGAAAAACTTGCTGTTCGCGCTTGCGCCTTCTTGGAAACTCCATTACGCTGAAAGTGTTGTCGGCGGTGACTGCCCACCTCACCAGCTATTGGTTGCTCCGGTTGCGATTCAAATTTCCGTACTGAAAGGATAAAGAATGACGCGTAGGAACACGTGGGCCGGGCTTGCTCTGGCAGCGGCGCTGAGTTTGTCCCTGACCGCTTGCAAAGACACGAAAACCCTGCAGGAGAACGAGCAATTAAAAACTCAGGTGGCGGACCTTCAGAAACAAAATGGCCAATTGGGAAACGATCTGGAAACCGTAACAGCGGCGCGCGATGCATTGGCCAAGGAAAATGCGGCGCTGGAAGTAAAATTAAAACCCAAAAAAGTGAAGAGGACCGCGAAGAAACCGTCGAGCCGAAAACACCGCCGGAGTTGACCGTGCCGATGGATTCAGGGCCCGCTGATGCTTGGAAGTGCCCGAACCGGTTACTATCCTCATGATGGAAAAAGGGAGAAAAAGAAAATGAAAACGTTCGAGGTGCAATTTCGCTATCGCGATCGCAATGAAGAAACTGTCGAATCGAAGGTGAAAGCCGACGCGTCCAGCCTTCCCGGAGCCGTGGCCAAGGCAACGCGCGTATTCGTCAAAGGCCTGGACCGCAAACAGCGATTCGACATGAACAAGAACGGACTGGAAATCACGGCCAGGTCACTCGGCGCGGCAGCCGAGGCGCATGCGGAGGAAGCCGCCGCGGGGTAAGAAGTAAATTTTCGGGTTCGTGGACCCCGTCCTTGATGCGTTTATCAAGGGCGGGGTGTTTTATTAAATTGCGCGCTTATCTAAAGAAGAGGCCCTTGGCCGATTCAATTCGGTCAATATCGATGTGGGTCTCTCCTTTTCTTCGAAATGGCAGCGGACAGCGTCCTGGACGTTCTTCTTAAGCTCGTCGAGCGTTTCGGCCTCAGCATAAATCGAGTGGCTGAGAGCCTTCGCTTCAAACCCGCCTTCGACTGATTCCTGCACTGCGAAGATGATTTCACTTTGAATCATAGTCATTCCGTCTTTTATTTATACCCCTGCCAAGTTCCTGGCAGTGTTTTTTTTGGAATGGAAAAAGGACTCCGCACCTGCTACAGACCCATCGTAAAGATGGCTCGCCCGGCACTTTTCATTCCCTCCCCGTGGTATGGAACTTCTCGGGATTTGGGCTTATAGTATGGCCACGGTCCGATCTCAAGCGACGAAGGAGGAAGTCCGTATGGATGGAAAGTGGTTGCAATCCTCAATAGCGCGGCGATTGTTTCTTACTCGTCTGGGCGCTGGAGTGGGTGTAGTCGGCGCGGCGGCCGCCGGTGCTCCGGCAGCGATGGCGCAAGCCCCGGCGGATGCGGCGTTCCGGCCCGCGCGCCACGGGCAGGACGATTGGTACGATAAGATTCCCGGCGTGCACCGCTTCGTATTCGATGCAGCGTCGGCGAACGGCATGGCCTGGACGCTGCAATTCGCCAGCAATTTCTATACGGCAAACGTGGACGCCTACGGACTGAAGGATAGCGACCTGGCCGTGGTGATCATCGCGCGCCACAAGGCCACTCCATTTGCCTACAACGATGCGATGTGGGCGAAGTACAGCAAGCAGCTCTCGGACCAGACCGAATTCACCGATCCAAAAACCAAGCTGCCTCCCACCGTCAATCCGTACACCGCGGAAGACTCCACCTTGCAGCAAGCGGGCAAAATGAATGCGCTGATCAAGAAGGGCGCGCAATTTGCCGTCTGCGGTATGTCCACGCGGGGCATCTCGGGAAGAATCGCCAAGGCCAATGGCCTCGAGACTGACGCCGTCTTCAAGGAAATTTCCGCGAACCTGATTCCCAACACACACATGGTTCCGGCGGGAATTCTTGCGGTGAATCGCGCGCAAGAACACGGTTATACGTTCACGTACGCGGATTGAACGGCGGGAAACCTGGCCGGCATGGCTTACTAGCGCGAATCTTCAGGATTACCGGGCTGCGGAAAAAGTCGCGTAGCACAGGCACTCTTGCCTATGCGGGTTTGTAGGCCACGCGTGCGCCACCGATTCAACTACGGTTGCGAAAACCGCACAGGCAAGAGTGCCCGTGCTACTTATTCCCGCGGCGCCCCGTAAGTGATGGGGGTGCGGCCTCTTTAAACTGTCTCGCCCGTGTCGGGCGGGCAGTTTTTTCTTCCGCCAAAATTCATGCGGATGCGCGATTGAGCCGCGCTTCGCCCGCGACAAAATTCCCCGAGGCATGATATTCTGCGCATATCCTTTCCACACAAACTTCAACCTAGGAGGCGCCCGCATGGAGCGAAGAAAAGCCACGGAATTTGATCCGGAACTTCTCACCCTTCTTGACAAGTATGTTCACGGCGGAATCAACCGCCGCGAATTCATGGACGGCGCGGCGAAGTATGCCGTTGGCGGCGTGACGGCGGCGTCGCTGGTCGAAGCCCTGAGCCCGAACTACGCGTTTGCCGAGCAGGTCCCGAAGGACGACAAACGCCTGAAGACCGAGTACATCACTTTCGATTCGCCGAAAGGATACGGAAAAATCCGCGCCTATATCGCGCGCCCCGCGGACGCCAAAGGCAAATTGCCCGGCGTGCTCGTGGTTCATGAAAATCGCGGCCTCAACCCTTACATCGAAGACGTCGCGCGGCGCGTGGGAGTCGCGGGCTATCTGGCGATGGCGCCGGATGAATTGACACCCGTCGGCGGCTATCCCGGCGACGATGACAAGGGACGCGAACTGCAGTCCAAGCTCGACAGCAAAAAAATGATGGAGGATTGGTACGCGGCCGCCATGTTCCTGAAATCCAATCCCGGATGCACCGGAAAAATCGGAGTGGTCGGTTTCTGTTACGGCGGAGGAGTGGCCAACGAGCTGGCCGTGCGCATTCCGGATCTCGCGGCGTCGGCCCCGTTCTACGGAATGCAACCATCCGCTGAAGACACCGCTAAAATCAAAGCGCCGTTGCTCATTCAATATGCCGATTTCAAGCTGGACACTCGCGTAGGCGCGGGCTGGCCGGCATACGAGGCAGCGCTTAAGGCGAATCACGTCAACTATACGGAATACATGTATGAGGGAGCGAATCACGGCTTCCACAACGATACGACGCCGCGCTACGACAAGGCCGCGGCCACCCTGGCGTGGGACCGCACCATGGAATTTTTCAAAAAGTACCTGCACTAGAAAAGAGGCTCGTGCGCGACCACGCCGGTTTCCTGCCCAGGGAAACCGGCGCTCTCGCCCCGCGTGTGTTCGCCGATGCGGCGGCTTGGCCGTGATGCCTCCGCATCGATCGCCTCTGTAGGGCCATCATGCAAAACTTTCCGCCAAAGAATTCACACCCTTCGCATGTGTAGATTGTCCCTTGGAACAGGCTGGCCGGAAGCCTGCCGGAATGGGTTACTCTTGTGGATTGCAGGCGGATCAGTATCAGGAGAGGAAGAAAACAGATGAGCAAAGGGCTAAGGCACAAAGTGGTTGTATTTCTCGCGATGGCCTCGCTGTTGCTGCCGCAACTTTCCGCATTCGCGCAGGAGGCATCGCCTCAGAGCGCGCCGTCACCCGGCCAGCCCCAGGCGCAAACTGTTCCGGAGGGTCCGGTGCAACCGCGCCGCGTGACTTTAGGCGCGGATTATTCGGCGGCCAAGGAATGGTTCCCGCATTTCACCAGGCCCTATCTGCCCTCCAGCATTCCCGCGCTCGAATGGTCGAACTCTCCGCGCCTCGATCAGCTGATTCAGAACGGAAAGCTGATGTTGAGCCTCGAAGACGCCATTTCTCTGGCGCTCGAAGACAACCTGGCCATCGCCGTCGAGCGTTACACACCGTGGCTCAATCAAGTGAATTTATTGCGCGCGAAATCGGGCGTGAATGGATTGGTGCCGTTCGATCCCACGCTGACCGGAGGATTGAATCTGCAGGCAACGAACACGCCCATCAACAATCCGCTTTTTGCCGGCGTCGTGCCCACGGGCGGCACGACCCCCGCACAAATCCTGCCTCTCTCCTATTCGCAGCACATCGGAAACACAAACTTTCAGTACACCCAGTATTTTCATAGCGGCACCGAAATTCAGGCGGGCCTGACCACCAACCGCACGTCCACCAATCTGGGAGCCTTCAATCTGTACAATCCGTTTCTGCAGTCCTCGCTGACGCTGCAATTCACGCAGCCCCTTTTGCGTGGCTTCGGCACCCTGCCGAACACGCGCCTGATCATCGAAGCGAAAAACACGGAAAAGGCCGGGCTGTCGCAGCTCAGCCAGCAAGTGATGGCCACGGTCGCACAGGTTTCGAGCGACTATTGGGAACTCGTCTACGCGCGGGAGAATGTGAAGGTCGAAGAGGCGTCCGTGCACGTTTCGCAAACGCTGTATGACGACAACAAGACGCGCGCCTCCATCGGGACACTTTCGCGTCTCGATGTATTGACCGCGCAGTCGCAACTCGCCGTCGACAAGCAGGCCCTGATCCAGGCGCGATCCGTGCAGCGGCAGGGCGAAACGACACTGCTCAACGACATTACCAGGAACCCCGCCGATGGAGCATTCCTCGGAATTGAAATCATTCCCACGACGCCAATTGCGGCGCCAATCGCAAGTGAAAATATCCGGCTCGAGGATGCCGTAAAGGAAGCGTGGGAGAAACGCCCGGAACTCCAGCAAATGGCATTGAACCTGAAAAATGCGGGGATCGATGTGAAAGCGACGCGGAACGAACTTTTGCCGTCCGTGAATCTGTTCGCCGAGTACATCGCGACAGGCCTCGGCGGAGTGCAGACCTCGACGGCCACGACGCCGACGGGAACGTTTCTGGCCGGCGCGCCCGTGGTGGATGCAAATGGAAATCCCGTGCCGGGATTTTTCGAGTCGACGGCTCTCAGCAACTCCTCGCAGGTGATTTTTCCGGGAGGGATCGGAGACACGCTGAGCCGCATGATTCGCGGCAAATATCCGACTTTTGAGGTGGGAATCAATTTCTCGTTGCCCATTCGCAACCGGGCGGCGCAGGCTGACAACGCCCAGGCCTTGCTGAACCAGCGGCTCCAGGAAACGCAGTACCGCCAGCAACAAAACGCGATCTTCGTAAGCGTGCGCAACGCCCTGATCGCCCAGCAGGAAGATCGCGCATCGCTGGCGGCGGCAAGCGAAGCGCGGTCGCTGGCGGTGCAGACGTTCGAGGCCGAGCAGGAGAAATACCGCCTCGGAGCGTCCACCAGCTATGACGTCGTCCTGCGATCGCGCGACGTCACCACGGCGCAGGGGACCGAACTGCGCGTCAGCATCAACCTGCTCGAAGATGAATTGAAACTCAACCAGGCCATCGGCCGCACGCTCGAAGTCAACAACATCACGATGGCGGACGCGCTCCAGCGAAAAATTTCAGGCCCATCGAATATCCCGGGAACTCCGGAAGCGGAGAACCGCGCGCGCTACCGGTGAGTCGAGAGCGTCGGACCGAAAACCGTGTTGGTCAACAAGCGGTTCGCCAGTCAATCGCAATCTAAATTTAAGCCCATCGGGTTATACTAATTAAGGTGAATCAAGAAAATGTCCTACCGATTTCAAATTGAAATTGAGCGGGAAGCCGACGGCCGCTGGATCGCTGAGATCCCCAACCTTCCCGGTGTGATGGTGTACGGTAAGACGAAGCACGAGGCCGTGCGCTCGGTTCGTGCGTTGGCCTTGCGCGTTCTTGCGGACCGGGTCGAGCGTGCCAAATCATCGCCGACCCGAGAGTTCAGCGTTTCTCTTGCTCGAGCGCCGTGAGCAACTGGCCCAGCACGAAGGCGCGAAAAGTCTACCGCGCATTGCTCCGCCTGGGCTGGGCTCCCAAGCCGGGAGCCCGCAAGGGTTCCTCCCACGCTCAATTGGTTCATCCAAATAGAACCGTTCCTTCTACGTGGGCCTTTCACGATGATGTGGAAATTGGCCCGCACATGCTCCGGCGCATCGCCAAACACACTGGCCTCAAACCTGAAGATCTATGAAGGAAGGGCAGGTCAACGGATCGACCCAGCTTCGGTTTCCACGAACACTTCGTGTTCCAGGCCGAGGTCGCGCGCGGAGGGCGTGAGGATCGTTTTCGGGCCGACGAAGATTTTTTCGCTGCGCGTCATCGCGCGGCGCACATCGTTTTCACTGACGAACGGAGAAATATCGACAGCGGGTTTTGCCGGGGATTCTTGTTTGCGAACGGCCGCGGGCGGGGCAGGCAATTGTGGCGGACTCGTTTCGGAAACGGGAGCGGGTTCAGCGGCGGCGGATTCCGATTTCGGCTTGGCGGGCGAACCAAAAAAACGTCCCGCGATTTCAGCGGCAATCGCGGACGGGCTCGATTCTTGTTTCGCCGCGGGAACAATTGGAGCATCCTTCGGCGCGCCGCTGCCGCGAACGATTCCCTGCCCGGCGAGAACGGTTTCCACAATGCGCGCGATCGCCGCGCGGTCCACGCCCGTCGCCGGAGCGGACACAACCGGCTCAACAATATTCTTTTCCTGTGGCGTTGCGTTTGGCGAAGTCACGGGCGAAGACGCGGGCACATTTGCCGAGGCTGCGGGTTCGTGTTGGACTGATTTTGCTGAAACAGCTTCCGGAGAAAACGGCATCACTCCTCCTGACATGCCCCTTGCCGCACCGCCAGACATGCGCTGATCCGCGGCAATGGTGCGATGCTCGACGCCGCGCGACTCCCACGCGATACGTTTCACGTTCATCAGATGCTGCGGGCCGATATTGTCGGAAGTGATGTTCCCGCCCGGCGCTCCGCAGCCCAGCGTCATCGCCGGAAAAAGATTGGTCGAGTAGCCGATCGATCCATGGACCGACGCGCTGTTCACCACCACGCGAAACGCGGGCATGGCTTGCCCGAATTGCAAAATGGCCGCGCGATTCTGCGAATGAATCGCACAGGTATGGCCGAGTCCGCCAAATTCGAGCAGCCGGCGGCACAGCGCGATTCCCGCGGCCAGATTCGGCACGGAGTAGAACGCCAATATCGGCGATAATTTTTCCGCCGACAGAGGAAATTCGCGGCCGACCTGTTCGGGTTCGAGGCGCGCGATCAGCGCGCGCGTCGAGGCCGCCACTTTGATTCCGGCCATCTCCGCGATGGTGGTCGCCGCGCGTCCGACGATATTCGTATTCGGCGTGTGCGTCCCCGGCAGAAAAACGAGGCGTCCGACTTTTTCAATTTCTTCCGGCGAAAGAAAATGCGCGCCTTGCGCGCGGCATTCCTCCAGCGCGCGATCGCGCACCGCCTGGTCCACGACCATGGCCTGCTCGGACGAGCAAATCGTTCCGTAGTCGAATGTTTTTCCCGCGAGGATATCGGCGACGGCCTTGCGCACATCGGCGGTACGCTCGATGTAGGCCGGCACATTGCCCGGCCCCACGCCGTACGCCGGCTTTCCCGAACCGTACGCGGCGCGCACCAGGCCCGTGCCGCCCGTGGCCAGGATCACGCCAACCTCGCGCTGCCGCATCAGCTCGCGCGTGCCTTCGAGCGTGGTGTGCAGCATGCAATTGATCAGGCCTTCAGGAGCGCCCGCGGCAAGCGCGGCGTGATTGAGCAGCGTAGCCGCCGCGCAGATGCAACGAATCGCCGCGGGATGTGGGCTCAGCACAATCGCATTCTGCGCCTTGATCGAAATCAGCGTTTTGTAAATGGCCGTCGAGGTCGGGTTGGTCGACGGAATCACCGCGGCGACGACTCCCACCGGGGACGCCGCCTCCACGATTCCTTTTTCGCGGTCTTCGCGCAAAATTCCCACTGTGCGCATGCCGCGGATGGCGCGCGGCACGTTCACCGCCGCCAGCGTGTTCTTGATAGTTTTATCGGGAACGTTTCCGAAGCCGGTTTCTTCCACCGCCGCGCGGGCTAGCGCCTCCGCGTTGTCCGCGGCGGCTTTCGCGCAGGCTTCGACGATGGCGTCGACTTGTTCCTGGGAAAATGCGGAGAATTTTTTCTGTGCGGCGGCCGCACGGGCCGTCAGTTCGCGGGCTTCCTGCATGGAGATGAGGTCACGGTCGCGCAGGCTCAAAACGCTTTACCTTCTCCTACGAACTCCTACGAACATCGTTGCTGCTAATCGGCTGCTGTAACTGGCCCGCTGTACCTGCCCTGCTGTAGCTCGCCTCTTCAGAGGCGAGGCCTTGTGTTATGCGTCAATCAAAAGTCCCCGCGTTTAAAGACACGGTCTACAGCAAAACCAATTCGTTTACTGAAACCACAGATTTATTTCTTCGCGCCCGGCACTCCCCCACCGCCCGGCAAAATCTTTTCGACGTGCTCGTGCGGACGCGGGATCACATGCACGGACACGAGTTCACCCACGCGGCGCGCCGCGGCGGCTCCGGCGTCGGTCGCGGCCTTCACCGCGCCCACATCGCCGCGCACCATTACGGTCACGTAGCCGGAACCTATATATTCTTTTCCAATCAGGATGACATTGGCGGCCTTGACCATGGCGTCCGCTGCTTCAATCGAGCCCACTAGGCCCTTAGTCTCGATCATCCCCAGTGCTTCGTTGGACATGCGCTCCTCGCCCCGGACCATCCCGGCACATTTTCGCGAAACCTCGTGCCGCCGGAAGGGGTGAGCGTAGCATGCCGATTGGGGTGAAGCAAGAAAATGCGGGGAAGACTCCGCGGAAGTGTGGAAATCGCGCGCGCGAGGGATTAAACGGCGGTGGGCAGGGTGCCGATTTTGGCGGCGGCCACGCCGTCGCGCGTGGTGTTCTTGACCAGGTACATGGCCTCGTCGGCCAGATGGAGCAGTTCGACCTTGCTTTTGGCATCGGTGGGGTAGGAAGCGACGCCGAGGCTTGCGGTGAAGTGAATGTTCAGCCCCTCGGAGGCCAGCCAGGTGGTTTCGCCGATCATCTTGTGCAGGCGTCTTGCAACCACGAAGGCATTTTCCTTGGAGGCCTGCGGCAGCACGATCACAAATTCGTCGCCGCCGTAGCGGAACGCGAAATCGATTCTGCGGCAGGCGTTCTTCACCATCTGTCCGACTTCGGCGAGGAGTTTGGATCCCACCAGGTGTCCGTGCGTGTCGTTGACGCCCTTGAAATGATCGAGGTCGATGAAGACCAGGGAAAATTCGTAGCCGTAACGCTGCGAGCGGTAAATCTCGGTTTCGAGGATGAAGTCCATGTGCCGCGCGTTATACAGGGTGGTGCAATCGTCGGTGATGGTCAGTTCATGGATGCGCTTGACGTGCCGGGCGTTTTCCAGCGCGATGGCGGCAAAATCCGCCAGGGCCTCCAGCAGCGCCAGATCGCGTTCCTGAAATCCCTGGCTTCCGACGCAGTTTATCAATTCGATAACGCCGAGGCAGTGGTCGCGATAGCGCACCGGCACAGCCACGATCGAGCGCGTTTCCTCTTTTGTTTTTTCGTCGACCTTGGAAAAAAATCGCGTGTCCTGGCTGACGTCGGGGACGATCACGGCTTCGTCGTGCTGCGCCACCCATCCGGCAATTCCCTGCCCCATCTTGATGCGCACGTCTTTCAGCGCCTGCGCGCCTTTTCCGACGGCCAGCTCGAAATAAAGTTCCTGCTTGGCTTCGTCGACCAGCAGAAGAGACCAGGTGTCCGGACGCAGAAACTCGTCGATCTTTTCCATGATCGTGCGCAGGACTTGATCGAGTTGCAGGGAAGAAGTGAGGGCTTTGCCGAGCTCGTGGAACACCGCGACTTCGCCGGCTTCGCGCTGCTCTCCCCGAACCGTTGCGTTGTGGCGGCGTTCGACGCCGCTGAAATTCTCAGTCGTATTCACCGGATGCCTTAATACCAGATTCCTCGTGCGGGCCACCCGCAGGTTCACGGAGGGTGCGGGGCGCTTTAAATTATAGTCAACTCTTCCATCCCTGCGCAACTTCGAGTTCTTTTACCGTTACCGAAAGATGAAACGCGGCGCGCGCGAATGGCGGACCCCATCGAATCGCTGACATTGACACCCCCGCAGCGCCCGCCTATATTCGCTGTGTCCGGGACCGAAACGAGAAAATGACCAAGGGCACGTTTGGCGATAACCTGAAGCGGGAACGGGAAATGCGGGGCGTGTCTCTGGAAGAGATTGCCACGGCCACACGCATTGCCCCGCGATTTCTTAGGGCCATCGAAAATGAGCAGTGGGAACAGCTTCCCGGCGGAGTATTCAACCGGGGCTTTGTGCGCGCCGTCGCGCGTTACCTCGGGCTGGATGAGGAAAGTATCGTCGCCGAATATGCGCTGGTGGTGGATGACCGGCCGACTGTCCCGGTATGGACGGGCAGACCGCCTGCGCTGCCGCCGGACCGGCCCTGGCTGGGCTGGCTATTGGCGGCCGTGGTCGCCGCGGCTCTGGTTGCCGGAGGCTGGTTTGCCGCGCGGCGAATTTTAGCCTGGCGCGCGGCTCGACGCGCGGCTCGCAGTGCGATGATGGCCGCCCCGGCGCCTTCGGGGACAGCGGAATTGTCTATCGTCAACGCCGCAGCGACCCCTTCGAGCGAATCCACCACGAATGCCCCTGCTGGCTCTATGCAAGCACCCGCAGTTGCGCCAGATCCGGGAAATCCCGTTCCAGGCGCCGCAGCAACACCCGGGAATCCGGCTTTGCTGGTATTGAAGATCGAGGCTGGGAAAAAAACGAAAGTAACCCTGGACGCCGACACCGATGAGCTGTTCAGCGGAACCATGCAGGAGGGAGAAATTCGCGTTTTTTCAGCAAAGGATCGCTTCGACGTTTCCGCTCGCGATGCGGGAGTTCTCCTGCTGGAGTTGAACGGAAAAACGCTTGCTCCCATCGGCCCGCCAGGCAAGGCAGGCAAGGTTACACTGACGCGCGAGGCTCTGAAGGGAGCCGCGGGGGGCACAAATTAGCGCGGGCTTGCGCGAAGAACTCCAGTCGGGCCAGGCGGCCCGCGAACGCAAACTTGCGATTTGCAGCGGCGCAGCTTCCCTGGAACCTGCCGAGCGCGTCGAGATTTTATCCATCCTTGCCGCGGACGCGGACGAAACCGTGCGCGAAATTGCCGCGCGAGTCCTGCTCACCCAACCGTTGCCCACGATTCTCACGGCGCTGGCGCGGCCCGACGCTGCTCCGGAAATGTTCGCCTATTGCGCCGCCGAATTCCCGCGGCGGCCGGGCGTGGCCGACGCGCTGGCCAGAAATCTCACCTGCCCGATTGAAGTGCTTCGCCCCGTGGTGCGCTATCTTTCGGTGTCAGCGGTGCAGGAACTGTTTGAGGACCTCGACCGGCTGAGTACCTCTCCCGCGCTGGTGGCCGCTCTGGTTGCTTCCTCCGTGATTAACGCCGAGCAGCGCGGCCAGCTTCTTGATTTGCAACGCGAAGAGCTCGAGTCCGTGGAGGCCTTCGTGGAAGCGGCGGAAGCGGCCGAGCCCGATAAAGTAAAGCGCGAGACCCTGCTGCAAAAACTATCCCGCCTGCGTGTCGTGGAGCGCGTGCAACTGGCCGTCAAGGGAAATCGCGACGAACGTCTGTTGCTGATTCGCGATCCCTGCCGGGTGGTGCAGCGCGCGGTGCTGCAATCCCCGCAGTTGACCGACCGCGAAGTCGAATCCTTCGCGGGCATGGCCAGCCTGGGCGAAGAAGCCCTGCGCATGATCGCCGGCAACCGCAAATACCGCAAGAATTATACGATCGTGCGCGCGCTGATGTTCAATCCCAAGACGCCGCTGGAAATCACCCTGCACATGCTTCCCAGCGTCGCCCCGCAGGACCTCAAAATGCTAGTGACCAACAAAAATGTTCCCGACACGCTGCGCACTTCCGCCAACCGCCTGCAGCGCCAGCGCTCCAGCCAGCGCGAATCCTGATTCGTCCGGTTGGAACCACGGATGCACACGGAGGAACACGGATAAAGACAAAAATTCAAAACCTTTGACACAGAGGACGCGGAGAGCACAGAGGACCCAGAGGAAGAATGAAAGGGAGGCCTGGATTTAGAAAAAGAATTTATCTGTTTTCTTATCCGTGTTCCTCCGTGTGCATCCGTGGTTCCAACCGGTTTTCAGAGCAAGGTATGATCGAAGGGTTTGGGAAACAGGGCGGCCATGCGGTAGCGTTCGGTCTTGCCTTTCAGATTGGCGAGGATCACTTCGGCGTCGCCGCAGAATTCCCAGATGATCTGGCGGCAGGCGCCGCAGGGAGGCGTGAGCGCATCCGTATCGGTGACCACGGCGACGGCGTCAAATCCGCGCTCGCCTTCGGAAATGGCCTTGAAGATGGCGACGCGTTCGGCGCACAGCGTCAGGCCGTAGGTGGAGTTCTCGACGTTGCAGCCGCTGAAAATCCGCCCGGATTTGGCGCGCACGGCGGCCCCCACGCGGAAATTGGAATACGGCGCGTGAGCATGTTCGCGCGCGGTGCGCGCGGCGGCAATCAGGGAGTCATGTTCGCTCATGGAAGGTCCTCGGCCATGCGCGGGATCACGGCGCGCAGCAGGGCCACGAAATCGGCTTTCACGCGCTCGCCCGTCTCCAGCACTTCTTCGGAAGTGATGGGCTGATCGAGAATTCCCGCGGCCATATTCGTCACGCAGGAAATTCCCAGCACGCGGATTCCCAGTTGCGCCGC
>Ga0316628_100002551_pt1 | contig 13579 bp, 12 predicted proteins | sample OWC_Aug_M2_C1_D5_FD_207648 | JGI IMG/M metagenome (GOLD analysis project Ga0316628, IMG submission 207648) | Wetland soil microbial communities from Old Woman Creek delta, Ohio, United States - OWC_Aug_M2_C1_D5_C | ecosystem: Environmental > Terrestrial > Soil > Wetlands | place: USA: Ohio... | reverse complement strand
TGCCAGCCCGGCGAGCTGCGTGCCGCATGTGCCGGTCGTCCCAGGATACGCGCCGCCCTCGTAGCCGAACGGCGCGGTCGGATCGGTGACGGCGAGCGCGGTCGCGTCGGGCCGGCCGGCGTTGCGCAGCGTGATCGTGTCGGTCGCGGGATCGCCCTGGTAGCGGTTGCCGAACGAGAGCGAGGTGGCGAACAGGTACGCGGCCTCGGTGCGGGTCGCGGTCGCCGTGAGCGCGTGCATGCCGATGCCGTAGCAGGGCGTGTTCGTGGTCTCGGTGAACTGAAACCCGGTGAGGGTGCGCTCGAGGCGGAACTGGTCGGTGACGGTGCCGCAGCCCGAGACGTACGTGCTGCGCGAGAACGCGACGACCGCGTCCGTGACCTCCGAGCTGATCGTGCGCTGCTCGGGGGTCAGCGTCCAGGTCGTGCTGCCGCAGGCGATCTGGCGCTGGGACACGGCGATCTGGCCGGGCGTCGTTCCCTGCGGCGTCGCGTGGCCGAACCGGAACGACGAGTCGCTGCAGGCGGCGCCGTTGTCCTGCACGTTGGTCAGTGCCCAGTAGCCCGTGAACAGCACGGGCTCGATCGTGACGGTGATCGTGCCGGGGGCCGGCGCGTCGTGCTGGCCATCGTTGACGAGGAACGTGAAGCTATCCGTCGTGTGCGTCAGCGTGGTCGCCTGGTAGGTGTAGGCGCCGGTCGCGGCGTCGAGCGTGACCGTGCCGCTGCTCGGCTGGGTGACGATCGTGTACGTCAACGCGTCGCCCTCGGGATCGCTCGCCGGCAACGTCGCGCCGATCGCCGACCCGACCTCGACCGTGATCGCGCCGTCGAGCGCGGCCGGCGGCTGGGACGGCGGGGCATCGGGTGCCGCGTCGGGTGCCGCATCGCCGCCGCCCGGCCCGTCCCCCGGCGCGCCGTCGGGCGGGTGACCGGACCCGCCGCCGCCACACGCCACGCAGACCACGAGCGAGAGCACCCTCCATGCACGCATCTCTCCATCATACGCGCGAGCGGGGCCGCCGATCCTCTTTTGGCCGTCACTGCGCGAAGCGCGGTACAAGAAGACATGGCGCCGCGGACGACCCACCTTGCGCACGCGCTGCTGATCGTCCCGCAGGCCCACATCCGGTTCGACCGTACGTTCCAGGGCGAGATGTACGAGCTGTTCCATCGCCGCCCGCTCGCGCGCTACGGCCACCTGCTGCTCACGCCGATCATCACGATCGCGCTGCTCGCCGTGCTCGTCGTGGCCATCCCGCCGGCGGCGATCGCCGGCGCGACCGCGATCGCGCTGTGGTCGCTGTACGTCGATCGGGGCGCCGGCGTGATCATGCTGCCGATCGCCGCCACCGCCGTGCTCGGCGCGCGCGAGCTTGCCGGTGCGCTCGGCTCCCACGCCCTGCTCGGGTCGCTCGCGATCGTGTGGGCCGGCGGGTTTCTGCAGGCGCTGTCGCACGCGTCCGAGCCGATTCCGCCGCCGTGGACCGGCTCGCACCGGTTCGTGCCGCTCGGCGAGTGGCTGCGCTCGGCCCCCGCGACCCGCATCGTCGGGCTCGCGCTGCTGTCGCCCACCGTGTTCCCGCTGCTCGAGATCTGGGCCGCGCCGCGGGTGTGGGTGCTGCAGGTGCTGCACCTCATGATGCGTGCGGGCTATCGGCCGGCGCTGCGCGAGCGCCTCGCGGTCCGGGTCGTCGAGATCATCGACGATGCGCGGACGGGCTGGCCGCAGCCGGAGCTCGATACGTCCGCATGACGCGATCCCACCACGTGAAGAACTGGCCGTAGTTGCAGGTGTAGTGGCGGTGATGGAGCGTGTGGTGATCGGTGTAGTTGATCGCGCCCCAGCGGATGAACGACACGCGGTCGTGGATCATCACGGCCCACACCGACACGAAGCTCACCATGCTCAGGTACATCCAGCCGTCGATGGGGATCAAGAAACCGATGGCGTGGTGAGGGAGCGCCTGCAAGAACGAGTCGACCGGGTGGAACGCCATCGACACCCACGAGGTCGTGTCCTCCCACTCGTGGTGGCGATAGTGGAGACGGCGGTACGGACCGCCGGCGTGCAGGCCGCGGTGGATCCAGTAGATGCAGGTCTCGGTGAACGCGAGATAGAGGACGAAGCTGGCGGCGAGCCATGCCCAGCCGTGCGCGGACACGTCCCAGTAGATCCGCGAGTGGCCGTGCGCGATCAGCCAGTGCAGCGGCATCATCAGGACGACGTTGCCGACCGTGCCGGCGACCGCGAGCACGATCGCGCGGCGGTTCGCACGCCGGTCCGGCACGTAGTCGGGGTGAAACCGCCGGCGCCCCCACACGAAGAACACCAGGTACGACAGCCCCGACAGCGCGAAGTACATCGTCAAGCCGGCCCCCGTGAGGAACAGGAACTGCGACCACGGATCGGCCGGAACGTGCAGTCCGAGGTGGCTTGCCAGCATGATCAGGTCTGCCGATCCAGCCAGGCCTGGGTGCACGCCGCCGACGGCGGTCCGGAGCGTTCGATCTCGGCGGCGACCCAGCGCGCGACCCGGCCGCCGATCCACGCGAGGTCGACCGTGACGTCGCCCTCGAACACGCGATGGACCTCGCCCGGCGCGGTCGCGGTGAGGCGGTACCGCGTCGCGATCGCGACCCGCTGGGTCAGCACCGAGGGGCGGATCTCCTGCTCGATCTCGTCGGTGCGCCGGTGCCAACGCAGGGTCTCGGTGTAGCTGAGCGGACCCGAGACCAGCGCGCGCACGAAGCCGGGATACTGGCGTCGTGGCACGACCCGGCTGACCAGGCGCAGCTCGTCGCCGCCGTCGTCGCGCTCGAGCACGGTGCGCTCGGCGAGCTCGGCCAGCCGATCCTGCTCGGCCTGATGCTCGGCGTCGAAGTACGCGGCGAACACCTCGGCGATGGAGCTCGCCCGGAACACGTGCTCGGTGCGGAACGAGGCCATCAGCCGCCCGCGCCGTAGAACTGGCGCGTCCATGTCCGGTAGCGGCCGACCGGCCCATCGCCCTGGGCGAGCGGGGGCGGATGCACGTAGGTCTTGTTCTCCCAGATCTGGAGATCCTGGCTGACGTCGGCGAGGAAGCTCTTGAAGGCGAGGCGGCCCACCGTCTGGTCGACGACCGCGAGAGGCAGATGGCGCAGCGGCCCGCCGGTGGGGCGAATGCAGCTCGCGACGCGCAGGTCGATGTGTTCCCCGTCGGTGGGCGTCGCCAGCACGTAGTGGCGCGACTGCATCCGGTGCGAGGGCACGTCGACCTCGACGAACGAGTAGCCCAGCCCGTGGACGTGGATCGTGAACTCCGCGGCGATGCGCGGCGTCCCGGGCACGAACCCGCGGCGGCTCATCTGGTAGCGCGTGGTGAGGTACGGGCCGTCGGCGCGCAGCGGCTCGAGGATCTTCACCTCGCGATACCCGTGGACGACGCTCAGGTGCCCGAGATCGACGCTGTTCTCGGTGGTCTCCTGCGGATGCGTGGCGAGGCCCTCGAACGTGTGCGTGCGGAGCGGCGTGAACCCGGTCAGGTCGGGCGCGGGCGGCTGCCAGCTCGGCGCCGGCGCCTCGGCGCCCCCGTGATACGCGAGCACGATCCCCGCCTGCTCGACCAGGCGCGTGGCGCGCGCGCGGCAGGTCGGCGGCGGCTTGGTGCCGTAACCCGTCGCGATGCAGGTGCCGTCGCGGTCGAACGTGAAGCCATGCATCGGGCAGCGGATCGCATCGCCGTCGACGCGCCCGCCGCGCACGAGGCTGGCGCCCATGTGCGGACAGTGCGCGTCGAGCATCGCCGGTGCGCCCGATGCGCCGCGGAACACGACCTGGTCACGGCCCATGAAGCGTCGCGCGACGAGCTGGCCAGGCGCGAGCTCGTGCGAGAACCCGACCGCGTACCAGCCTGACGGGTACGCCGAGAACGGAAACCGCGGCACCACGTTCATCCCCGAGGCGCAGTATCACACACCCCTCCCGCGCTGCGTACGCGCGTTGCATCGCGATGATCGCGAGGTTTGCCGTGCAGAATCCAAGCGTATCTGTGACCACGAGCTCTGCGCCCGAGGCCGACGCGGAGGTGATCTCGTTCTTCTATCCGGTCCCCGGGCTCGGCTTCGTACCCATCAACGCGTTCCTGCTGCGGGCGCAGGAGCCCGTGCTCGTGGATACCGGACCGATCGTAGCGCGCGAGCTCTACCTCGATGCGCTCGAACAGCTGATCGATCTCGATGATCTGCGCTGGATCTACCTGACCCATGCCGACCCGGATCACGTCGGATGTCTGATGGATGTCCTCGCGGCTGCGCCGAAGGCTCGGCTCGTCACGACGTTCATCGGCCTCGGTCGCTTGGGCCTGTATCAGCCGATCTCGCCGGATCGCGTCTACCTGCTCAATCCAGGGCAGCGGGTCTCGGTGGGTGACCGCGAGCTGCAGGCCGTCGCACCGCTGACGTTCGATGCGCCCGAAACCACGCCGTTCGTCGATTCGAAGACCCGTGCGCTGTTCAGCTCGGACGGCTTCGGCGGCATCATCTCGGGCCCGGCCGACAGCGCCGCGGAGATGTCCGCCGATGCCCTGCGCGATGCCGTGATCACGTGGACGACGATCGACACACCGTGGCTCAGGGATGTCGAGAGCACGGCGTTCGAAGCGAACCGCGCGAAGATCCGCGAGCTCGCGTCACCGATCGTGCTCAGCAGCCACCTACCACCGGCCGTCGGCATGCTCGACCGGCTGCTCGAGCACGTCGCGGCGGCGCGCCGAGCGCCTCCGTTCGTGGGCCCCGACCAGGCCGCCCTCGCGGCCATGCTCGCATCGCTGGCAGCACGGCCCGCGGCCGAGACCGCCGGCGCCCCGGCCAGCCACTGACGGCAGCGCAGGCACGGGCCTTGCTCCACCTCCGGTGATGCTGGACGAGGCTCGCGACTGGATCGCGCGCGCGCGCCGACTGGTGCCGCACGACGATCGCAAGGTGCTGCTCTCGCCGCCCCGGCTCGTGGTCCGCTTCGCAAAGTTTGCGGTGCGCCGCGCACTCGGCACCTCTCGCGCCGCGCCCGCCGACGACATTCACGCGAGGGATCCCGAGCTATTGCTGCTGATCGGCGATCTCTACCGCTGGCTCGGCGCTCACTACTTCCGGCTGCGCGTCGAAGGCGTCGAGAACATCCCGGCGCGGGGCCCGGCCCTGCTCGTCGGAAATCACAGCGGTGGGTTCTTGCCGAGCGAGGGGTTCTTCACCGAGGTCGCGGTCTACGATCATCTCGGCTTCGATCTTCCGATCTACGCGCTCGCGCACGACTTCCTGTTCGAGGATCCGTTGCTCGCGCGGTACGCGTCCCGCATCGGGATGCTGCGCGCCGGCCACGAGAGCGCACACCATGCATTTGCGGCGGGAGCTTGCGTGCTCGTGTATCCGGGGTCGGATCTCGACACGTTCCGCCCGTTCAAGGATCGCAACAAGATCGTGCTCGGCGGCCGCAAAGGGTTCATCAAGCTCGCCCTGCGCGAGCGCGTCCCGATCATCCCGATCGTCACCGCGGGCAACCACGAGCAGATGATCGTGCTGGCTCGCGGTGACCGCCTCGCGCGCCTGCTGCGTGCGCATCGCTGGGCGCGCACCGAGGTGCTGCCGATCGTGCTGTCGCTGCCGTGGGGGCTGACGTCGGGATTCGTGCCCTACCTGCCGCTCCCCGCGCAGACGACGCTCGCGTTCTTGCCGGCGATGTCGTGGCCGGAGTTGACTCCCGACGACGCCGACGATCCGGCGGTCCTGGAGAGGTGCTATCGCGAGGTCGAGGCGGCGATGCAGGCGACGATGGATCGCATCTCGCGCGGGCGCCGGTTCCTGCGCGGCCAGACACACGCGATCACAAATGCGGCGTGATCGTGCACTCGGTGAGCGCGAGCCGGGTGCCGTGTTGCTTCACGACGCCCGAGACGTCCAGCTTCATCTTGTCCTGGTCATCCAGCTTCATCGCGGCCTGGCGAAACGCCTTGTTTCCGGCCTCGCCGCCCGCCATCACGCAGTCGAGGATCGCGGACGACGAGGTGGTCGGCGCGAACGACACCGTGTCGGTGCCCTGGCTGTCGAAGTGACAGTTCTTGAACGCGTAGCGCTTGCCCTCGAGACCCGCCTTGGCGCCGTCGATCGCGGGCTGGGTCTTGGGATCGGTGAGATCCATTCCGATTCCATTGGCCGCGTCGAGGTGCTTCGCGAGGTCGGAGGCGCCGGGGTCGCACGGCGTGGAATCAGCGGCTTCGCTGGACTTGCACGCGGGAAGCACGGCAACGAGCAGAAACAGGTAGTTCTTCATGCGGCGCATTCTGCACAGCGCCCCCTGTCCTCGCGCCCGATAGTTTCGGCCGTCCACCCGATAGTTTCGGACACGGATAGGCCACCGCCCATCACACTGCGTTGGTAGCGCCACGAGGAGGCTCGATGCGCTGGCGCTGGAGTGCAGTGATGGCGTTCCTGGTCGTGATGGCAGTGCCTGCGGTCGCGAAGGGAGGTGCGACCACGATGCGTGGCCAGGTCGCGCTCACCGTCACCCTCGACGACCCGGGCGTGGGCTATGTCAGCACGTCGACCCAGCACCTCCAGCTCGAGCTGACGATCTCTCGAGCTGGCCGTGCGGTCCTGCGCGTGCATGGACACGTCGAGCTGCAGAGCACCTTCCTGCCGCCCCCGGGCGCGAGTCCGAACAAGACCACCCGGTCCGACCGCGAGATCGAGGATCGATGGGAGGGTCGCGCGAGGTATGCGCACGCGGTCACGACGCTGAAGCTCACCCTGTCGACCGGCGGCCGTGATCGTGACGCGCTCACCCTCGAGCTCGCCTGCAAGCGAACAGTGGAGGCGCTGGCGGGTGCGCCGGGTCACAAGCGCGTCGCGCTCCAGCGATGCACACCGGTGACGACGAGTGACACGCGCGACCCGTGGAACGATCCGCATCCCTTGTATGCGCGGGTCCCGCTCGTGTTCGGCGTGCGAGATGAGGTGCTCAGCCTCGTGACCGTCGATGGCGAGCACGCGAACGTCACCGTGACCGCGAGTATACTGGCGAGCGCGGAGTCCCTCTGATGCATACGGCGGCGACATCGCGGACGTTCGGCACCAGCACGCTTCGATTGACGGCGTTCCTCGAGCGGAGGTTCCGCGCGAACCTGATGGTCCGCGATCGGCTGCTGTTCGATAGCGCGTTCGTGCCATCGCTGAACAAGCCGCGATCGTTCGTCCACCTCTACGCGCAGCTCCGCGGCTCGTTCGAGACCGCCGGCGGTCCCGTGGTGACCGGGCCGCAGGTCTACGCGCTCGATGACACCGAGCTCGATCATCGGACGCCCGACTCGCCCACGTTTCGCTCGTGGGGCAGGCCCGCTGTGATCGTCGATATCCGGGTTTCGGCAGCCGATCTTCGCGTGCCGGTGGGGCTTCGCAACGGGCCGATCACCCTGCCCTCTCGCGTCTGGGATTCCTATGGTGCGTTCGAAGCGGATCCCACGGATGCTCGCCTGCACGAGCTGATCGTCCGGCTCGTCGAGGCGCAGATCCTGTCGAGCGACGTCGCGGCGAGCGTGGTCCGCGACGAGCCAGAGCGATTCGTTCGGTTGTGGAACGCGCTCCGGCCGCTCTACGAGGACCTCTCGACTTCGAGCTCGCTCAAGCAGATCGCGGTCGTCGCGAAGCTGTCGCTCCGTCAGCTCGGCCGTGACCTCGGAGACTTCACGCGCACGTTCGGCCTCTATGGCGGGACCTTCCGCAACGCGATACGCATCCTCCGGCTGCGCGCGGCGGTGCTGCTGTTGTCGTCGCCCGAGGGGACGCCAACCGACGTCGCGCGCCTCATCGGCTACGGCAGCGTCGATGCGATGGGACGCGCGTTCCGTGATGCGCAGCTGCCGGCACCGAGCGTCGTGCAGGACGCCGTTCGCTATCCGGACGTCGGCTGATCAGATCACCGCGAGCCGAGAAGGTGCGCGACCAGCGCGGCGGCCCACAGGGCGCCGAACACCTGCTTGACCAGGAAGTAGCGGGTGCCGCGGAAGTACGCGCGGTCGGTCGCGAAGAACGCCGTGCCGGTCAGCGTGTACGTCACCAGCAGCGCGCCGAGCACCCGCGCGTCGTCGCGGCCGAACCACGCCCACACCACGGTGCTGACGCCGGCGTGCAACGAGAACGCGCCGAGCCGGCGGTACAGGCTGCGCAGCAGCGCCGCCGCGTCGCCGTCGTAGAGGCGCGGACTCTCGCGCGCCCACAGCGCGTCGACGCCGTTCACCAGGTACGGCGCGCGCGACGCGAGCAGGCGAACGCCGACGGCGATATCGAACACCGCCACCAGAAACACCACCGCCAGGACCACCGTGTGCACCACCGCCCGGTTCTAGCATCGGGCGCGACCCGGCCCTATCCTTCGGAAGAGCTACGCGCCGCGCACGTCGAGGCAGCGTGACCTGTCAGGGCCGGCAGGTGTCCGCGGCGGACCGACCGAGGCAGTCGATGCAGAGGTTGGTGGTGAGCGAGCTGCACGGCGATGACGCCGCACGCAGGTCGCTGCACGAGTCCCGCCGCGTCGGCGGCAGCGCGCCGGTGATCTGGGCCGACTGGTCGAACGCCGACAGCATCCACGTGCCATCGCGCACGAGCCCGACGTATGCGCCGCTGATCGGGCCCTCGATTCCCTGCCGGGTCCAGCGCACGAGAAACGGCTGCTGGTGGGCAGCGTGGTCGAGCGTGCAGGTCTGCGCCGCCTGCCAGGCGGTCATGTCGGTGCCGCTGACGCCGTCGTCGTATGGATTGCCGCAGTCATCGACGACGGCGCTGCCGATGTAGTCCTCGTTCACGGCCGCAAGGGAGCAATCCCTCGGCTCGCTCGCGCACCCCATCACCATCACCGCCCACAACCAGCGCAAGCTAGTCCTTGACGCCGTCTCGCTCTGGCAGGCCGAGCTTGGCGTTGCACAGCGCGATCTTCTTCGTCGCGCCGGCCTTCCTGTCGCCCGTGACCTTGGCGCGCACGCCGACGTAGACGTCCTTCGCGCGCTTGTACTCGCCGTTCTTGAACAGGGCGTCGCCGTAGAGCGTGAGCGCGTCGAGGCGCTGCGCACCGGCGCGCGACGCCGCCTTCTGCGCGTAGCTCTGCGCGGCGACCGCGTCGGAGCTCTGGAACGCGTCGTACGCCATGCGGTACTCGGCGAGCTGCTCGTAGCCCTTGAGCTTCTCGAGCTTCGTGTAGACCTGGCGCGCCTCGTTCCAGTCGGCCGAGGCCTCGTACGCCTGGGCCTGCTTGAGCAGCGCCTTGGGGTCCTTCTCCTCGGCGGCGGTCGTCGGGTGATGGACGATCGGCTGGTGCGGGCGGACCGGGTGCTTGGGGTCCTTGGGGTTCTTCGGGTTCGCGGCCGTGTGCGTCTCCTCGTCGCTGCCCTCGAGCGCGTTGCTGCCGGTGATCGCATCGGCGCTGCCGGCGGGAGAGCCGGTGTCGCTGCCGGCCGGCGGCGTGACGGCCTCGACCTGCTTGTGCGCGCTGCCGGTGTCGCTGCCGTGCTGCGGCGGCGCGACCACGTCGTTGGGGTTCGGAGCCGGGTTGTCGGAGCCCGGCGTGACGCCCGCGGCGTCCTTGCCGGCGGGCTTGAGGAACATCACGTACGCCGCGGCGCCGATGCCGCCGACGATGATCAGCACGAGCATGATCCAGCCGAACACGGCCATGCCGCCGCGCTTCTTGACGTCGGGGACGACCTCGCCGACGGCCGCGGACTGACCGGAGCCCGGTGCGGTGACGATCGCTGCCATCGCCGGCGAGGCGGCGCGCGGCAGGAGCGGAGCGCTCGGGCGGCTCTGAGGGGCGCTGGGCTCGCTCTGCGGTCGCACGATCGGCCCCGAGCTGCCACCGGGCGACATCTGGCGCGAGATGCCCGAGCGGGTCTCCCAGATCTCGCGGCCGACGCCCGAGCGCTGCTCCCACGGATCGGAGTGGGTGTTCGCGCGGGTCGCGCCGGTGCGGACCATGCCGTCGTCGAAGTTGCGGACGGAGAGGCCGGGGTTGAGCGTCGCGACGACGTTGGCGTCGGTCGTCATGCCCAGGATCTGCGCGACGGCGACGCCGCGGCCCGAGAGGCACTTGTTGAGCTCGTACTCGAGCGACTCCATCGACGGCGGGCGGCCGTCGGGGTTGCGCGACATCGCCGCCATCACGAGGTCGGAGACCTGCGCGGGCAGCTCGGCGCGGATCGAGACCGGCGGCGGGGGATCCTGCGTCGCCTTCTTGGTCAGGATCTCCATGAAGTTGTCGCCCTGGTAGGGCGGCACTCCGGTGACCATCTCGTACATGATCGCGCCGAGCGAGTAGATGTCGGTGCGCGCGTCGGCGGGACGGCCGGCGGCCTGCTCGGGCGCCATGTACTCGGGCGTGCCCATCGCCATGCCCGGGCTCGTCAGGCGGCGCTCGCGCGCGGCCTCGGCCTCGGTGGTCTTCGCGATGCCGAAGTCGAGCACCTTGACGACGTCGGCTTCACCGCCACGCGTGATCAGGAAGATGTTCTCGGGCTTGAGATCGCGGTGGATGATGCCTTCGCGGTGGGCGGCGGAGAGCGCGCGGCAGATCTGGCCGGTGATGCGCAGCGCACGCGCGATGTCGAGGGCGCCTTCGCGCTCGATGATCGAGCCGAGCTCGACACCCTCGAGGTACTCCATCACGAAGTACACGCTGCCGTCGGGCGTCGAGCCGGAGTCGGTGACGTCGACGATGTTCGGGTGGCCGATCTTCGATGCCGCGCGCGCCTCGCGGCGGAACCGCTCGACGAGATCGGGCATGCGCGAGTACGACGGATGCAAGACCTTCAGCGCGACGCGCTTGCCGATCTCGACGTGCTCGGCGAGGTAGACCTTGCCCATGCCGCCCTCGCCGATCAGCTCGACGATCTTGTAGCGGCCATCGACCTCGCTGCCGATGTCGAGCTCGACGACGTCCTGCTTCTGCGCGAGCGCGGTCGCCGCGACGGCGCCGCTCGAATGGTCGGAAGCAGCCGGCGAGCGCGCGCGAAGGTCCCCGCGGCGATCGTTGGTCGCGCGGCGATCGATCCCCTCGATGCCCTTGTCGCTGGCGCGGCGGCCGACGCTGCCCGGCTTGCGGACCGGCGTCTCGCCGTCGCCACCGGGGTTGCCGAGCGACGCGATGTCGACCTTGTCGCTCTTCTCGATCATCTGGCGCAGCTCGTCGGTCGGCGGCAGCGTGAGCGCACGCGTCCGCACGCGCGCGATCATCTCCTGGCGCTCCGCACGCTCGCGGACGATGTCCTCGGCGAACAGCTCCTGGAGGAATGCGGCCATGCGCGTGCCGTCGGTGGTCGGCGCGTTCGCGGCGAGCCAGCCCTGCAGCGCCATGCGCATCTCGTCGCAGTCGGCGTAGCGATCGTCCTTGGCCGCGGCGAGCGCCTTGAGACAGATCTCGTCGAGCTCGGCCGGCACGCGCGGCGCGCGCTTGCTCGGGCGCATCACCTCGGGGTTCTTCGCGCGAGACAGCAGATCCTGCGGCTGATCCTTGCCCGGCGGGAACAGCTGGCGTCCGGTCAGCAGCTCCCACAGCACGATGCCCGTCGCGTACATGTCGCTGCGGCCGTCGAGCTTCTCGCCGCGCGCCTGCTCGGGGCTCATGTACGCGACCTTGCCGTAGATGATGCCGGGCGCGGTCTTCTCGAGCTTGAGCGTGCTCGACGCGAGACCGAAGTCGGTCAGCTTGACCTCGCCCGTGTACGAGACGAGGACGTTCGGCGGCGAGATGTCGCGATGGACGAGGTTCAGATCCGGGAACGAGTGCGCGTACGCGAGGCCGCGGCACAGCTCCTTGACGATGTAGACCGCGACGTCGATCGGAAACGCGACCTGCTTCTTCGCGCAGCGGTTCCAGACCGCGCGGAGGTCGCGGCCCTCCACGAAGTCCATCGCGAGAAACAGCTCTCCACCTACGAGCCCGGCATCGAATACCGGGATCAAGTTGCCGTGTGACAGCTTCACGACAACTTTCGCTTCATCGCGGAATCGCGCGACGTACTCCGCATCGGCAAGATGCGGAAGCACGGTCTTGATGACCATCATCCGCTCGAGACCGCGATCACCGGTGACCGCGAGATACAGCGCCCCCATGCCGCCCTGTGCCAGGGGGGCTAGCAAGTGATACTTGCCGAATTTCCTGGGATAATGCTCCCAGTCTCCCTCGCGGCTAGGCACGCCAGACGAAGCTACCACGGTGGCCCTTACGCCACCAATTCAGGAAGTACTTCGTGTGGGGTTGCTGATCTGATCCACGTCCACATAAGATGAGCCCGCCGCAGGTGTCCTGCGGAGTGAGGGGAACTCCGACATGGCCGGCGAGCTCGTGCTCGTAATCGACGACAGCCCGACCATCACCAAGGTGGTGCAGCTCGTGCTGACCAAAGCCGGCTACCGCGTGCAGACGGCGGTGGACGGCGAGCAAGGGCTGGAGATGGTCAGGGCGGATCGCCCCGATCTGATCCTGCTCGACTTCGTGATGCCGAGGATGAACGGCTACCAGTTCTGCCGCGAGCTCACGCGCGACGCCAAGCTCCGGGATATCCCGGTGATCCTGATGTCGGCGAAGGGCGACCAGGTCGGCGAGCGGTTCGTGAAGGTGATGGGGATCGTCGACTACATCACCAAGCCGTTCTCGCCCGAGGCGATCACCGCGGTCGTCCAGCACACGATCGGCAAGTACGGCCAGCCCGGCCACGACGACGAGAACCCGTCGCTGGTCACCGGAGAAGATCTCGCCGCGACCGACGACGCCGACCGTGCGCACGCGCGCACCGCCGCGCTGTCCGATCTCCGCCGCCAGATCGCCGACGTCACGTCGGCCCGCATCGCCGCGCTGTTCCAGCTCGCCGAGTCCTCGCGCGACGACGGCGCCAAGGTCGCGACCGACGCGGCCGCGATCAACGATGCGATCAAGGGCGCGCTCGACGACACCGCGCTCGCGCACATGCTCGGCTCGGTCGACCTCGGCCTGTTCTCCGAAGGCCTGCCCGGCCTGCGCGGCGACCTGCGCGTCGTCCCGCTCGCCGAGGTGCTCCAGCTGCTCGACGTCCAGGAGCAGTCCGGCGTGCTCACGGTCGAGCGCTCGGGCGCGCGCGTCGAGATCTACTTCCGGCGCGGCCGTGTCGATCAGGCGGTCGCCGAGGGCGTCCCCGACGAGTTCCTGCTCGGCCGCTTCGTGATCGACGCCGAGCTGATGTCGCGCGGCGACTTCGAGTCGTTCCTCGAGTCGCGCTCGCTGCACACCGGCGCCAAGCTGCTCGGCCAGCAGCTCGTCCGGCTCCAGCACCTCGCCGAGGCCGATCTCAAGACGTGCCTCACCCGCCAGTCGTCGGAGCTGATCTACGAGATCCTGCGCTGGCGCCACGGCCGCTTCCGGTTCGCCGCCGGTCTCGAGCTGCCGCCGTCGGTCATCGACGCCGCGCTCGGTCTCGACGTCGAGGCCGTGCTGATGGAGGGCTACCGTCGCGTCGACGAGTGGCACCTCATCGAGCGCGCGATCGACAACTTCGACGTCGTGTTCCTGCGCAACGAGGACTCGG
>Ga0316628_100002550_pt1 | contig 13579 bp, 10 predicted proteins | sample OWC_Aug_M2_C1_D5_FD_207648 | JGI IMG/M metagenome (GOLD analysis project Ga0316628, IMG submission 207648) | Wetland soil microbial communities from Old Woman Creek delta, Ohio, United States - OWC_Aug_M2_C1_D5_C | ecosystem: Environmental > Terrestrial > Soil > Wetlands | place: USA: Ohio... | reverse complement strand
CATCTACGGCATCGGCGATGTCGCCGTCCAGCTGGCCGGCTTCATCCTGCTGTACTTCTTCACGGCCGTCCTCAAGCCGGGCGACTACGGCGTTCTCTCGCTGCTGCTCACGGTGGAGATCGTCGTCAAGATCCTGTCGCGCCTGGGTCTCGACGCGTCGTTCATGCGGCTGTACTACGACTGCCCGGACGCCCGCAGCCGCCAGACGCTGGCGAGCACGCTCTTCTTCTTCCTCCTCGCGGTCGATGCCGCGCTGCTGGCCGCGGGCCTGATCGCGACGCCGCTGGTGGCCCCGGTGCTGTTCGGCGTCCGCGGCTACGGTGTGCCGCTGGCGCTCGTGCTCGTCAACACCTTCGTCGCCAGCTTCTTCTTCATCCCGTTTCACGTGCTGCGCATCGAGAAGCGGGCGGTGCAGTTCAGCGCGTTGTCCTTCACGCGGTCCACGGGGACGCTGATCCTCCGCGTCGTGCTCGTGCTCGGCTTCCACCTGGGCGTGCTCGGATTCATCCTCGCCGACGTCGTCATGACGGCGCTCTTCGTCGGCGTGCTGTGGCCGCGGTTCTTCTCGCTGATTCGGCCGGTGTTCTCGCGGCCGATGCTGGCCGAGGCCCTGCGCTTCGGCCTCCCGCGCCTGCCCCACGGCGTCGCCCAGCAGGTAATCGGGCCGGGCACCGACGCGGCGCTTCTGCGCGCCTTCCTCAAGTCCCCGAACGCCCTGTGGGAGATCGGCCAGTACGGCCTCGGCGCCAGTCTGGGGCTGTCGCTGAAGTTGTTCCTCAGCGCCTTCGAGTACGCCTGGGCTCCCTTCTACTTCGAGATGATGAAGCAGCCGGACGCGAAGGAGACCTTCAGCCGGGTGACGACCTACGGCCTGGCGATCCTGGTCCTCGCCGTCGCCGGCCTGTCGGCGATCTCGGGCGACCTGGTGCGCCTGATGATGAAGCCCGGGTACTTCCGGGCGGCCGTGGTCATCCCGTGGATTGCCATCGGCGTGACGTTGCAGGGCGTCTACCTGTTGACGTCGATCGGGCTGAACATCACGAGGCGGACTCAGTACTACCCGGTCGCGACGGCAACGGCTGCGGGCGTGAACCTCGTGACGAACATGCTGCTGATTCCGCGGTACGGCATCCTCGGCCCGGCCTATGCCAACGTGATCTCCTACGCGGTGCTGGCTGGTGTCGCGATGGCGTTCTCGCAGCGCTTCTACCCGATCCGGTACGAGTATTCGCGTCTCGCGCGCATCGTCGCGGCGGGCGCCGTCGCCTACGTGCTCGCGACGTTCGGGCTGCCTCGGCTCATGTGGTCGCCGCTCGGCGTCCTCGCAAGGGGTTCGACCGTCGTCGCAGCCTACCTCTCGTGCCTGGCCGTCACGGGTTTCCTCTCGCACGGCGAACGCGCGCGGATCGCGCGGTTGTCCCGTCGCTTTCTGTCGGTTGTCGGGGGCAAGGGCCGGGCGGCGGGGGTCTGAACCGGGATGCGGAGCGCCGTGCGAACGGGGTACAATGAATCGCACACCGCTACCTCATCGGTTCGTGCCCGCCTGCGCGGGGCACCGCGTGCCGGCACCTACGACACATGTAGTCGCGAGCAGTGAGTACAGGGTAGCGAGCAGGCGCGGGGGCTTCGCTCGGCGCGATGTCGTCTACTCGATGCTCACCACTCGATGCTCACTACTCGATGAACATTCACCAGCATGGATGACAGGATGAGGCGCACCGCGCGCAATCTGCCCGGCGTGCTTCCGATGCTTCGGCGTTTTCGCCGCCGCCGCTACGAGCGTGCGATCGCGCCGTTCCTGGCCGCGCGGGACGGGCGCGCACGCCGCCTTCCGGACGGCATCGTCTACGAAGCCACCATGCGGTGCAACCTGCGCTGCGAGTTCTGCTACGTGGGCGAGCTGCTGAACATCGAGGGCCAGTGGCGCCAGGAACTGCCGATCGACATGCTGCGGCGAGCGTTCCCCGAGCGAAAGGGTCTGCAGGTGAGCCTCACCGGGGGCGAGGTGTTCGTCCGGAAGGACATCGAGCAGGTGCTCGATCTGTTTCGCGCGAAGCGTTACACCTGCGGCTACCTGACGACGAATGGGACGCTGCTCGACAACGAGAGGGCGCGGGCGCTGGCGCGCCTCGCCGCGGCCGGCTTTCTCAGGCACGTCAGCATTTCAATCGACGGTCCACCGCCGCTTCACGACGCCGCCCGCGGGGTGACGGGGACGTTTGCCCGTGCCGCCGCCGGGTTGCGCCGGTTGCAGGCGGCCGCCACCGAGTCGGGTGCGCCGATTCGGATCAGCGTAAACACCACGATCTCGGCGGACAGCCTTGGCGCCCTGGATCGAATGGCTGATGTTGCGGGTGAGCTGGGGGTCGAGGCCATCGGCGTGAACCACTTGATGTTCGCGACGCCAGAGGAAGTGGCGGAGACGCGTCGACTGCTCGGCGACCCGCGAGCGGAGATCGCGACGTTCGTGACCGCGCAGCCCGGCGTCAACGCCGAAGAGGTCCGGGTGAAGATCGAGGCGCTGGCCGCTCGATGCCATTCCCGGGGAATCCACTTCGATGCCCGCCCGAAGGTGGGCAATACCGCGATGGAGGCGTACTACTCCCCGGGGGCGCCGCTCGCGGGCAGGTGCCTCTATCCGTTCCTGCACGCGCGGGTCGGTTTCAGCGGCAAGGTGTACTTCTGCCCGTTCATCCGCGTCGAGGTCGGCGACCTGTCGCAGGCGCCTCTCGAGGAGATCTGGAACAACGAGACGAGCGCCCGGCTGCGCCGGACGCTGCTCGAGCAGCGCCTGTTCCCCGTCTGCCGCCGCTGCTGCAAGGTCGAACTGGAACGCCCATGCTAGGCCGATCGATCCTGCTCATCAATCCTCCGCTGGTCGACGGCGTGGCATTCACCCGTCAGGGGCGCTGCCAGGAGCGCCAGGAAACGCTCGGGACGACCAAGCCGCCGTACTCGCTCGCCGTCCTGGCGGCACTGCTGAGCCAGCGAGGCCGGGACTTCCGCCTGATCGACCAGACGGGGGAACGGCAGACGACCGAGGCGGTGATCGATCGGCTCGATCGCGAGGCCTTCGCGCCGACTCTTATCGTCTTCTGCAGCACGGTTCCCACGCTCGGCGCCGACGTGGCGGAAATGAAGAAGCTGAAGCGGCGCTACCACGCGCCGCTCGTCTGCTTCGGCCCACATGCGTCCTGTGCGCCGGTCGAGTCGATGCAGCGCGCGCCGGACGTCGAGGCGATGATCGTCGGCGAGCCGGAGGACGCCGTGCTCGCGCTCGCCGACCTCGACTCGCTCGACCAGGCCGACCGCGTGCCCTCCGTGGTCTTCCGGCGCGGCGGCGAACTGGTGCCCCACCGCGCGCGCGGCACCTTCGACGGCTTTCTCGACATGCCGTTCCCCGCCTGGGATCTGCTGCCCCTCAAGGGCTACCGGCTGCCGCTCGTGACGAAACCGTACCTGCTGATCGAGACGAGCCGCGGGTGCCCGTACTCGTGCGACTTCTGTGTCGTGCCGTACTTCCACGGCCACAAGTTCCGGGAGCGCGGCGCGAAACGGCTGGTGGACGACATCGAGCGGGGCCACCGGGAACTGGGCATCGACTACTTCTACCTGTGGGGCGATACCGTCACGCTGAACCAGAAGAGCTTCTCGCAGTTCTGCGACGAGCTCATCGCCCGCGATCTCGGCGTGAGGTGGTTTGCGAACGCGCGGGCCGACAACCTGCAGGACCCGGCCTTCGTCGAACGCCTGAAGCGGTCGGGGTGCTGGATGCTGTCGATGGGCGTCGAGTCGGCCTCCGACGACACGCGGCGCGACATGCTGAAGCGGCTCGAGCACGCCAAGATCGCGGTCGCGTTCGGCAACCTTCGCCGCGCGGGCATCAAGTCTTTCGGCTTCTTCATCTACGGTTACCCGGGCGACACCGTCCGGTCCATGGAGGAAACGACGCGATACGCGATCGAACTCGACGCGGACTTCGCGAATTTCTATCCGGCGGTGCCGTACCCGGGCACCGCGATGTACGAGAAGTGCAGGCATGACGGGTTGCTGGCCACCAACGACTGGACCCGCATGGAGTACAGCTACTACATCCTGCGCGGGAACGGGCTGGACGAAGAGACGGTGATGCGGGCGCTCAACCGGGCCAGGCGCCGCTTCTTCCTGCGCCCGTCGTACCTTGCCCGGCACCTCGGGGAAATCCTCAGGATCGTGCTCACCGACCAGCGGCTGGTCTTCGATCTCGGGTGGCGGATGCTCTTCGGAAAGCCCGCGGAGAACCCGCCTGGCTCGGCGCAGCCGGCCGGGGAAGAGCCGGAATCAGCGGGGCGCTGACGGGGCGGGCGTCGCCTGCTGCAGGAACTCCGGTGAGATGCGCTGATAGCGAGGACGCGGCGGCGCCCCCTTCGCCAACCGCAGTCCGCTCAGGTCGCGCAACTGCTTCAAGTAGCCGGTCGCCTCCCGCAGGTTCATCTTGCTCTCCCCCGCCGTGCGTCCGACGAACACGTAGGGCACCTCGGCGACCGCGCGAATCCGGCCCCGCACGAGCAACTCCAGGCAGATCTTGAACCCGCCGGCTGCGATGGTGACGCCTTCGACCGCCTCCCGCCGGACCAGGAAGAATCCTGACGTGGCGTCCCGGACCGGCGTGACGGGCCTGGCGAGCACGCAGGCAAGTCGCGACATCAGCAGGCGCGCGGCCGACCAGTTGCTGGATCCGCCGCCCGGGATGTAGCGGCTGCCGATGACCATGTCGCTGGACGTGGTCTCCAGTACACGGAGCATCGCGGGAAGCAGGTCGGGCGGGTGACTCAGATCGGCGTCCATCACCCCGAGCACGCTCGCCGTCGCCACGCGGAAGCCGTCCATCACGGCCGTGCCGAGGCCGAGTTTTCCGGAGCGATGCACCACGCGGACCGGACGCCGCTCGGCCAGGCCATCTGCGAGCGCGCCGGTCCCGTCCGGCGAGTTGTCATCGACGATGACGAGCTCGGCCGGCAGCTGGTGCTGCCGGAACACCCTGCAGGCGTCATCCACAAGGTGCTCCAACCGGTCACGCTCGTTGTAGGTCGGGACGACGATCGAGAGAGCGGGCGCGTTCATCATGGCAGCGGAAACCAGCCCGTGCTCACCGGGCACGCGCGCCAGGAACCAAGGACGAGGGATCAGGGACTGGTTGGCCAGTACCTTGTGGTACACTTCGCGCGCAGCCCGATTCCGGGTCCCGGCCAGTGCGTTCGATTGAGGCTCGAAGGGGGGAACGCGGGCTGACGCGGTGGTCAGCGTCCGCACATTGTGTCGCAACTGTCGGATCGACTCCAGCGTTTTCTCCTCTCTGCTGAGCTTGACTCGTCCGCCTGCCGGCGGGTTTCGCGGGCGTGAGGCGAGAGCTTCGCGCCGACTGACAGGATGAAGCGAGCCTTCCCCCTCCTCGTTGTCGCGCTGGTCGCCCTTCGGCTTCCGTCGCTCGTGCAGCCCACAGGCAACGATCAGGGCCTCTACGCGTACGTAGGCCAGGCAATCACCCGCGGAGAGGTTCCCTATCGCGACGCCTGGGATCAGAAGCCGCCCGCCGTCCACTTCACCTACGCCCTGATGTATGCCGTCTGGCCGCATGATTCGGTCGTTCCGGCCGCGGACCTGCTGGCCGCTTGCGTCGGCGCGCTCCTGCTGGTTCTCCTCGGCCGGCGACTGACGGGCGATCGCGGACCGGGCGAACTGGCGGCGGTGGTGTTCCTGCTGCTTGGCAACCCGTCCTTTCTGCGGCTCGGCGGCATGTGGGTCCGGGCGCAATGCGAGACCTTCATCGCGGTGCTGGCCGCCGCTGCCCTGTTGCTCGTCGCATACGGCATCCCGCGGCGGTTGGAGCCCCCCCGCCCGCGTCCCCTCCTGTTGTGCGGTGCGGGGCTGTTGCTCGGTCTCGCCGTCCTGTTCAAGTACAACGCCGCCACCTACCTCGGCGCAGCCGCGATTACGGTGGTACTGCTTCGCGAGCCCGGCACGGGCAGTCACCGTGCGCACGGTATCCTCGCGCCGCTGGCGTGGCTCGTTGCCGGTTTCGCGCTTCCGATCGGCCTCGCCGCGGCGTACTTCGCACGCGCGGGCGCACTTGCCGACCTGTTCCACGCGACCGTCACCTACAACGTCACGTACTCCGGTGAGACCTACGGAAGCCACCTGGGCGCGATCCAGTACCTTCTGACGTTTCCTGTCCGGCACGCGCTCAGGGAGAACGACTCTCTCTGGCTGCTGGGCGGCGCTGGCGCCGTTGTCCTGCTCCTGTCGGCAGCACGCGACCGCTCGCGAATCATCGCCCCGGTGTGGATCGCCGCCGCATGCCTGGCGATCACGATCAACGGGGGCCGGGGCCTGCCCCAGTACTTCATCCAGGCGAACGTGCTGCTGGCGCTCGCCGCCGGGACCGCGGGCGCACTCGCGTGGAGGGCCTTCGCGCTCGTGGGACGCCTCGTCCTCGTCGCCCTCGTCGTGATTGGTGTCGCCCGGGTTTCCCAGTTCGACAACGTGGCACGCAGTACCTGGATGGACTTCCAGTACTGGCGGGGCGCGGTCCCGAGAGCCGAGTACCTCGCGCGGTTCTCGAACAACCGTTCGTCGGCGCTCGCCATCGCGAATCTCGGAGACTACCTGAAGGCGCGCACCGCACCCTCCGACCGCATCTTCATCTTCGGCTTCTCGGGGGTCGCCTACGTTCACGCGGGCAGGTCCAGCGCGTCACGGTTCTTCTGGAGCCGCCCGATCCTCGCGGGTTTCAACGAGGGCATCGCCGGGTACGGCGTCTCGGCACTGCTCGACGACCTCACCAGGCGGGCGCCTGCCTTCGTCGTGCTGCAACAGCACGACTGGCCGGCCGAGGGAATCGATTCGGCGAGCTTCTTCATGCAGCAGCCTCGGCTGGCCGACTGGCTGCAGGGGCGCTACGAGCTGGCCTCGCAGGACGACAGCTACCGCATCTGGCGCAGGCGGAGCGGCGTGTGACGCACGAAGCGCTGCGATCGCCGATCGGATCGACCGAGAATGCCGTCGCGGTGGCGGGCTCCGGCGTGCCCGACACGTCGAGGACCCGCTTCATCGCAGCGCTCCTGGTCGTCGTCCTCGCCGCCCTCTGCCTGCGGTTGATCTTCCCCGTTGCGGACCCGCCGGCGGCGCCCAGCGTGGGGATCGTCTGGCACGACGAGGGCGCCTGGGTTCACAACGCGCGGAATCGTGCGCTGTTCGGCGCCTGGACGCTGGACGAGTGGAATCCCATGTACATCACCCCGGTGCTGACCGGGCTGGAATACGCCAGCTTCCGGGTGCTCGGGGTCGGACTGCGGCAGGCGCGGCTCGTCCCCGAACTGCTCGGCGTCCTCTCGGTGCTGCTGGTCGGCCTCGGCGTCGCCCGGGTCGCGAACCGGCGCGCCGGGGTGTTTGCGGCAGCGCTTCTCGCCACCAGTTTCGTCTACACGATGTACAACCGCGCGGCGACGATCGAGGCGACGATGGTCGCGCTGCTCGTCGTGGCGTGGTACGGCTACGCCCGGGCGGGTGACTCGCCCAGGTGGGGATTGCTCGCCGGCTTCGCCGCGATACTCGCCTACTTCACCAAGGCCTCGGCGGTGTTCTTCATCGCCGCGCTCGCCGTTGATGCGTTCCTCTCGTTCGCGGGTTCAGAGAAAGGAAGCGGGCCGACGGTGGTCACAGCCGGCCGCCGCCGGGCGGCGTTCTACGTCTGTGTCGGGCTCGCCGCTGCGGGCCTGATCGCCCTCGTGTTCTTCGTGGTCCCGCACTGGAAGGAATACCGCTTCTACAACTGGCAAATCTCCGTCACGAGGAAACCGAGTTACACGCCGAGGGCCTTCGTCGATCGCGCTTCCCAGCTGCCGCTCGCCGCCGACTTCTTCAGCCGCATGTGGCCGGTCCTCGTCGTCGGCCTTCCGGCCGCCGTCGCGCGCCTCGCGGCCTGGCGGAAGCTGGTCCCCGCCGAGCGGCTGCTGCTGTTGTGGGTCGGCTTCGGCATCGCGGAGCTGGTCGCGCACGACGTCCAGGAGCGCCGCCTCCTGTTCCTGATTCCGCCCCTGGTCGCCGTGGCCGCGATTGCGCTGGGCAGGGATCGGCGTCTGGTGCCCGCGACGGTGGGCTTGCTGCGCCGGAGGCGCGCGCTGCTCGCCGCGCCGTTGGTCTTCTACGTGCTCTACATGCTGAGCGCGGCACTCGCCCGCGTGCCCTTCCTCGCCCAGGCTCCGGCCGGCCAGCACCCGGCGCCGATCGTTCGCGGCGCTGCGGCCGTCGCGCTGATCCTGGGCACCATGCTCTTTGTGACGTGGCGACGGACGTCGAAGTGGCTGGCCCGGCAAGAGTGGACGGTGACGATGTCGCTGCTGGTGGTCGCCCTCGCGCTGGCAGGCGACCTCGCCCAATTCGCGCAGTGGGCGGCCGCGCGCAGCTACAACAACTACGACGCGATGGTGTTCATCGGCCGGTCCCTGCCAGCGGGCACCCTCGTCCATGGCAAACTCGCGAACGGCCTCGCGCTCGAAAGTGCGATCCGCCCCGTGTTCGTCGGGCGTGGGTTCGGCAACTACGCCGACCGGGCGCGGCGGGACGATATCCGGTACCTGGTGACCTACGTGTCGCCGTTCCTCGGCTATGAGGGCGGCCGCGACGGGTCGGGGCGGCCGATCATCCTCGACGTACTCGACGCCTGCCCGCACTGGCGGATCGTGCGCACCTTCCCCGTCTCGGAATCCGATGGCGGGCACGATGCGGCAGCCCTCATTGACAAGATGCCCGGACGGAAATAGGCGACCGTCCCCCGGTCCCATTCGCGAGGCGGCGCGAGGGCCGGCGGGCGTGCCAACCGGCGTCCGTCGGTGCTAAACTGCACCGTTCCCGCTGCGATCCTGCCAGTTGCCGGGGCTGAGGCTCGGACGCCTCCGGCGGTCCGCTGCTGGTGGCCTCCTCGAGGAGCGCAGAGCAACAGTACCGTGCGCCAAGTCGACGAGTCAGCGATCAAGAGGCACGCGGATCTCCGTTTCCGCTCCGAGCGCGACTACGCGCTGTTCGAGTACTACCGCAGTGCGAAGGTCATCGCGTTTCTCGAACGGGTCGGCGTGACGGTCGGCGGCAGGATCCTCGACGCGGGGTGCGGCGGCGGCGGAATGCCCCTGTCGCTCGCCGAGGAAGCGGATCTCGTCGTCGGCATCGACATCGTTGATCGCTTCGCCGAGGCGGGCCGCCGCCTGGCGGCCGAAAGGGGGATCCGGAACATCCGGTTCGTCGTGGCCGACGGGCAGGCGTTGCCTTTCCGGGACGGAGGTTTCGACGCCGTTCTCTCGCACGCGGTCATCGAGCACGTCGCCGATGCTGCACGATACCTGCGCGATTGCGCCCGCGTGCTGCGACCCGGCGGCTGGATGTACCTCTCGACGGCGCCGTACCTGTCGTTTGCCGGTGCGCATCTGCCGCGACTGAAGGTGCCCGTGCCGTTGCACCTCGTGCTTGGCCGCCGACTGGCGTTCGCCACGTTCCGCGGCCTGGCGCGCCACGCACCGTGGGCGCTCCGCGAGCCGCTGCACGAGAACTCGTTCATCGGCGCCGCCGAGCGGGGCGAACGCAAGCAGGACGACGTCCTGGAGCGCGTGCGCACGGCCCGTTTGAGGCGCCACATCGCCCAATCCGGCATGCGGATCGCGCGCGAGGAATTGCACGTCACGGCCACGATTCGGCGGGCGCCCCCGCCGCTGGGGCGCCTCCTGCGCGCGAGTGAGCTCGCCCGGGACATCTTCACGTCGAACATCGAGTACGTGCTCGTGCGCCCCTGATTCGTTGCGCGTCATGGACATCGGTCACTTCACCCCGGCGGACCGGCACGCGGTCGATCAAATGTACCGGCGGGTATTCGGTCCCGACGCGGCCGACGCCAACAGGCTGCGATGGGACTGGCAGTACCTTCACAACCCGTACAACCCCGGCGGGTCGCCCGAAATCTGGGTCGCGCGGGAAGGCGGGAACGTGATCGGCCAGTACGCGACCATGCCCGTCCAGCTGCACGCCGCCGGCCACGAAATCTGTGCTTCGTGGGGGATGGACGTGATGGTGGCGCCCGAACGGCAGCGCCAGGGAATCGGTGAAGTGCTGTTTCGCACCTGGGATCAGCACGTCGGCGCCTCGCTCGGGCTGGGTCTCTCGGATTCTTCGTACAAGCTGTTCAAGAAGCTCTCGTGGCCGGATGTCGGCCCGGTTCCGTGCCTGGTGAAGCCGTTGACTCGCAGGGCCCTTCGCCGGCCTTCCTGGCCGTTGCCCATCAACCGCTTCGTCTCGGCGCTCACGCTGCCGTTCATCAGGCTCGTCTCGCGTGCCCGGCCGGTCGAGGGCCGAATCGAGCGAATCAGGCGATTCGACGACGGCTTCACCGCCCTGTGGCAGATGGTTGCGCCGAAGTTCGACTTCTCGGTGCAGCGCGACGCGGCGTACCTGAACTGGAAGTACGCCGAGCCGCCGCACGTGCGCTACAACATCGTTGCCCTGCGCGGCGCGGCGCCGGTGCCGGGGGACGCGGCCGCAGTCTCTTCGATGCCTCTCGGGTATGCTGTCTATCGGCACGTGCACGAACCGCGGGGTCGCGTGACGTTGCTGGTCGATTTCCTCACCGACCCCGACGACCACCGCGCGTTTCGGTCGCTGCTCGGATGGGTGGACAGGGAGGCACGGGAAGCCGACTCCGACAAGATCCGCGTGTTCGCGATGCACGCCTGGTTCAGACATGCGCTGAAGAAGAGCGGCTACTTCCAGGTGAAGAGCACGATGGAGTTCGTGGCGAAGATCAACGCGACCGCCGTGGCTCCGGGTTTCTACGAACAGAAGGATCGCTGGCACGTCACGCTGGGCGATTCGGACCAGGATCGCTGATTGAGCGGACCACACCTCCTCGTCGGCATCGACACCGAAGGCGACAACCAGTGGGACGCGGCCGCTCGCGAGCGCCAGACGTTCGAGAACATCTACGCGCTCGGCAGCCTCCACGAGCGCTTCGAGCGGTTCGGGGTGCGGCCCACCTACCTGGCCACGTACCCCGTTGCCGCCGACGCCCGCTCGGCCGAGGTGCTGAACCTCCTGCAGGCGCGCGGCAACTGCGAGATAGGCGCGCACCATCACGCGTGGGAAACGCCTCCGTGCACGCCGGAGCAGGCTCGGAGCCATTTGTATGCGCTGGCCCTGCCCGTCGAACAGTTCGAGGAACAGCTGGACTCGCTGACGGGCGTCATCGAACGCGCGTTCGGCACTCGCCCGGTCGCGTATCGTTCGGGCCGGTTCGGCTTCTCGGCCTCGCACGTCTCGGCACTGGAGCGGGCCGGCTACCTGGTGGAATCGAGCGTCGCGCCGCTCTTCTACGAGGCACACAAGCAGGGACCGGATTTCGTCGGCGCGCCGGCCACCCCGTATTTCCTGGCCTATGACGATGCGCGCCGCGCGGGCACGAGCGGCTTGCTGGAAGTCCCGGTGTCCGCAGGGCTGAACCGGCGCGTGCCGGCCTGGCTGGAGTGCTGGTACGCCAGGGCACCGCAGCCATACGCGACCAAACGGCTGCTGCGCAAGCTGGGAATCGCCCGAGTGATGTGGCTGAGACCCTCGTATTCCCCCCTGGCGGACATGAAAGCGCTCGCTCGCAGGCTGACTGCTGCCGGGGCCCCGCAGCTCAACCTGCTCTTTCATTCGAGCGAGACGATCGTGGGCGGGAGCCCGTACAACAGGACCGACTCGCACCTGTCGGCCTTCTTCGAGAAACTCGACTCGTTCCTGCGGTTCGCCGTAGAGGACCTGCACGCGGTGCCGGCCACGTTCTCGGAATTCCGGGGTCGCTTCTGCGCCGACCCTGCTGCCTGACGCCATGCGGATCTGCCACGTCACCCCGCACCTGCCTCCCGAGCAAGCCGCAAACGCGCTGCTCCCATTTCACCTCGGCCAATGGGCCGCGGAGTCGGGGTGCGAGGTCGCTTATCTGGCGCATCCGCCGCGATGGGATCCGTCCAGGCGCCAGCCGGGTGCAGAGCTGCCCGGCCCGGCGACCTGGATCCCCGAGAACCGGGCGAAATCAGCCGTTGCGCGCAGGTTGCGCCTCGACGCCATGACCGGCTTCGCGACAATCTCCAGACTCGCCTCCCCGGCGATCGACTGGTGCGACGTCGTCCACCTTCACAGCAACGGGCTGCTGGTCGAAGTGTGCGCCTGGCTTGCCGAACGCAAGCGGAAGCCGACCGTGCTGACGTTGTACGGCACCGAAATCTGGCACTACAAGCCGCGCCCGGTCGTCGATCTGTTCACGCGCGCGTATCGCCGGGCTGCGCAGGTCACCTTCTACAGCCACGGCCTGATGAATCACGCGACGCAGGCGGGACTCGCGCGCCGGCACGCGACCGTCATCTACCCTCCGGTGGCCGACGCTTTCCTGGGTCGTGAAATGAGTGTTCAGGAAGCCCGCGAGGCACTCGGTCTGCGCAGCCGCCACGTCGTGGTGAACGTCAAGCGGCTCCACCCGCTGGCCGGCCAGCGTTATCTGCTTCAGGCGATGGGCGAAGTGATTCGGTGGTTTCCGGACACGCGCCTGGTCATCTGCGGAACCGGGGCCATGCTGGACGAACTGCAACTCGTCGCACGCAGCGCCGGCGTCGCCGGGCACGTGGTGTTCGCGGGCCTCGTGGACAACGAGACCATTGCCCGATACGACATGGCCGCGGACGTGTTCGTGCTGCCGTCGCTGCTCGAAGCCTGTCCCACCGTGGCGCTCGAGGCTCTCGCCTGCGGCACCCCGGTCATTTCGTCGGACAACCCGGGAGGGGTCGAGCTGAACGACCTGTTCGGCGTCGACGTGGGCATCGTGCCGAAAGAGAACGACGCGGTCCTCGCCGCAGCCATCATCGACGCCCTCGAAGTGAAACGGCGGGTCCGGCGCGAGACCCGGGAAACCCTTCGCCGCGATTTCTCTGCGCGCCACGTGGCGGCACAATTCGTCGACGTCTACGAGAAAGCCGCGCAGCGCGACGCCGCTTCGCGCCTCCAGCCGGCAACGTGAAGCAGAGGTGAACCGAGATGCCAATCATCGATGAAGTGAACCGCGGAATCGTTGGGGCCATGAAAGCGCACGAGACGGTGAAACTCGGCGCGCTCCGGCTGCTCAAAACAGCCCTGGTGAATCGCGGCGTGGAAAAAGGCCGGGCACTGGATGACGCGGAGGAGCGGCAGGTCGTCGCCACGCTGGTCAAGCAGCGGCGTGAATCGGCCGAGCAGTTCCGCCAGGGCAATCGTCCCGAACTGGCCGAGCGCGAGGAGGCGGAAATCCCCGTGCTGGAGGCCTATCTCCCCGCCAAGGCCGACCCGGCGGCGATCGAGGCCGCGGTCGATCGCGCCGTTGCCGAAACTGGCGCCAAGTCCCCGAAGGACGTCGGGAGGGTCATGAAGATCGCCATGGCTCTGCTGGCCGGTCAGACGGTCGAGGGAAAGGCGGTCAATGAGATGGTGCGGCGGAAGCTCGGGGGATGAAGCTCAGCCAAGCAAACTTTTTGGTGCGGCCAGCGTCTAATAC